>Ga0209284_10006348_pt1 | contig 11434 bp, 8 predicted proteins | sample FRY03_FD_187211 | JGI IMG/M metagenome (GOLD analysis project Ga0209284, IMG submission 187211) | Freshwater microbial communities from Lake Fryxell liftoff mats and glacier meltwater in Antarctica - FRY-03 (SPAdes) (version 2) | ecosystem: Environmental > Aquatic > Freshwater > Ice > Glacier... | reverse complement strand
CAACTCCGAGCCGTTTTCATCTGCCAACTCCGAGCCGTCTTCATCTGCCAACTCCGAGCCGTCTTCATCTGCCAACTCCGAGCCGTCTTCATCTGCCAACTCCGAGCCGTCATGTGGCGTCTTTTGGAATGTTACAATGTTTTTGACAAACTGTGTTGTGTCAACTGGCACAAGCTCGCTAATAGAGTTTTCGTTTGTCGTGCCACTTGGACCCGTAGACGCCAAAGTATTAGTAATGGTGTTTCGAATGTTTGTGCCCAAAGATAATACCCCAGCGCTGTCCAGGCCGGCCTGATATTGTTGCGCATACTCCTTTACATTTGGGGTGTCATACTGTATTGGTTGTGCAGCCACTGCAACGTCGCCAGACATTCTCGGGGGCAATGTTGTGATAGCGGGCACTGTGTTATCATGTGGCGAATTTGTACCTGACGTCCATGCATTCTGCGACGGTGTCTTTGGTTTCTCTATTTGCTGTTGTGTGTCGGCTGCTGTTTTTGCAGCGTCGTGTGTATCGGCGTTTTTCGTTGCTCTCTCTAAGTTTCTAGAGCGCATTTTTTGCACAGTGCCTGCGTTTTCCACGTCTGTTACCGCGAGATTCTCTTTTGTTTTGTCATTTATACTGGACATATCATTTACATGTGATACAGTGCTTGAATTCGCGGTGTTGCTGTGCGTTTTCGGTATCTTTGTCGCGTTTTTGGTATGTTTGTCAGTTTTCTGCACAGTTGCCGCCTTCTTGGCGTCATCTACAGCTTTATACAAAGCTACAACCTTCTTGGCTTCAACTGCAGTTTTATGTACAGTTGCAGCCTCCTTGGCGTCATCTGCAGCTTTATGTAAATCTACAGCGTTCTTGGCACCATCTGCAGGTTTATGTTCAGTTGCCGTCTTCTTAGCCTCAGCTTCAGCTTTATGCAAAACTGCTGCATTTTGGGCGTTATTTACAACTTTATGTAGAGCTGTTGCCTTTTTGGCGTCATCTGTAGCTTTATGTAAATCTACAGCGTTCTTGGCACCATCTGCAGGTTTATGTTCAGTTGCCGTCTTGTTAGCCTCAGCTTCAGCTTTATGCAAAACTGCTGCATTTTGGGCTTTATTTACAACGTTATGTAGAGCTGTTGCCTTTTTGGCGTCATCTACAGCTTTATGTACAGTTGACTTAACACGCGGCGTGCGTTTACCCAACATTACAATGACAACAATGTTATGATATACGAATACACTGGCATATATATAGTATAATACTGTTCTGGCTCATGATGATTCTGGATTCTTGTAAAGTTCCTGTTTGTATTGCATCGGTGTACACGACGAGACGCACTACGCACATTTTTTCTATTGTCATTTGCAGCTCGAAAAAAATGATAATGCACAACACACATGTTGCACTTAAAAATAACTATTTCGACAATGTCGAAGTGTGTAACATGCACAACATCACACACATGCGATTCCCAATTGTACCCAAACTCGACCATCTCTCAGACTACCTGAACTGGCAATGCATCCATGTGCTCTCAAATCGCAAATACCACGATTTCGTCACCGAACAGTCGCTGCTGCCCGACAAAGTGCGGCATTTTGCCGTGTTGCCACGCTGTTGCCGTGTGTAGAACGCGTCTGACTGATATTGTAAGCTCCACACACGCAGGGGTGGGCCGCCAAAATGCTCGAGTCCGTCAAAATCGTCGACGCGTACACGGGCTTCTTCTGTGACTACATTTTGCAGCTGTCGCGGCGCAAATACGGCGGACTCTCTGCGCTGTGTCGCATCATGCCAAACGCGCTACCTATCACCAGCGATTACACCTCGTGGACACTCAATGACTGCATCGTGACAGGCATCAAACAGCGCCCGTGTTTTGAAATCATGTCGGGTAAACACGGCGAAACTAGCTCGTTTGTACACCATGCCGAGATCCAATGTTGCCAGTCCATATGGACCATCATGCACATGCAACAGGTGCTTGTGTGTGCCGTGGGGTGTTTCAAAGATCATCACACAGACACCAACCTCACATCCACCATTGAAGCGTTCGAAGCGTCGACAGAGCGACAGACTCTCACAGACTATTGTTTATACATTTTTGAAGACGTGCGCAAAATTTTCGTCGATGATAATATATTGCAAAACAACACTGACATAGAACGAAATGCCGCCATCTGTGACGATGACAAGGGCCCTGTGCCTGCATCTCCTGAGATACCCATCACGGCCAGTGACGCCGAGCAACGCAGAGTGAAACCGCGACTGGTGTAGATCACGTCTTGTACTATAATGAAACAACATACTTATCTTTCTTTTTGTCACCAATAACTTCCCACGCCAAGCAACAAGTGCTTTCATACACGAGCTGAACCCCCGAATCCTCATTCCCCAACGCTAGATAAACCAACTGCACATACATGAGCGCATATGCACATCCTGTGCGTCAAGTAAACGTGTACGCTGATGTTCACAACACCTATTATGTCATCCTGTTACGACTTTCCATGTGTGATCACAACCATCTCATTCATTTCATGCTATCTGCCACACCATGCACAGACAGCAGCAAGTGTGTCAAGAATTTATGCACAGGCAGCAGCAAGTGTGTCAAGAATTTATGCACAGGCTTGTGCAAGTGCACCACACCAAGCTCGAACACATCCCGCATGCTCAGAAAACACGCACCGTTTTTATCAAGAAATGATGTCATGACTGTGTCTTTACTTGGTGGACTTGAAATATAAGAGATACATTACAAAAAGACTGCTCCCGAGATATAGCGCACAGTTTTCAATGTATATGTTACTGTCCAGCAGTGTAAACGGCAAGAGCAGCTGCCACACGCTGTATTGCGCGTGCATGCGTGCCATGATGAACTGCACATTGTTGCCGAGCTGGTTGCGCACGAGCTCTGTCACCAGCAAGCCCAGTTGCGTGACGTGTAACAGGTAGAACAGCAGCTGGAACGGCCTGCGCAAGTTGCCGATGCCTCCGTGCAAGCTGGACGGGTGCACAAAGTAAATACACACAATGACGACCCAGTTGAAAGTCACAATCGCCGTGACCAGCGCAAAAATATGCACCACGCTGTGCTCGTTTGTGTCAATACCGCCGCAAGTGTGTGTTAGCAGGATGCACGACAAGCACAGCAGGATGTTGCTGATGTAGACGGAAAACGACGTGAGTAGGCGCGAATTGCACCCGCTGCCCCCGTCCGCGCGCGAGCACTCGGAAAAAGCCGAGTACACCGTGTACTCCATGGGTGTCGCAGCTGCCGCCAGATGCGTCACCCCAGAGTGGAAAAACGGCACGTCGTCTGCTAGCATTGCTGAGCCGCGGTCTTCGGCCTCGCATTGGATGGACATTGCAATCTGCATGGACGTCTGCTGGCCGGCATTCTCGGGCATGACCACGAAAAACGTGTCGGCATCGGGCGCATACAACACGGCAGAGAGCGCCTGCACGTCCAGGGTTTGTGTGCGCACAATTGTGACTGGATTGCGTACACTGGAGCTGATGTGTATGAAGCGCGAATCGGGCGTGGTAGGCCCCACACTCGCGTTCAGCACGTGTGTTTCCGAGCTGTGCGTGTGCCTGTGCACCATATGAACCGCTGATGCGTTGGTTACCAGCACATTGCGCACTAGCGACCAGCACGGCTCGAAAAGGCGCACGCCAAAGCCCTGCACATGTATTTTCCACCGGTAGCATGACACACCCAGTGCCTGGCATGTGGCAAAACGCATGGGCGTCGTAGGAGACACGCGTTCGCCGTACATGAGCTTGATTTCGCCGTCTCGTTGCAGCGAGTACGACGTACGTGGAATAAACGGAATCAAGAGGTCAGCGTTGCACGACTTGAACACATTGTTCAGTCTATACAAGCTTTCTATGCGAGAAATACCAATGGTCTCGCACGCCCTCTGCCGTGGCGAGCTCACGAGCAACACCTGCTGCGAGTTGATGCTGAGCGCGTATGTTTGCAACACGACGGAAATCGCGCACAGCATACAGATTATGATTCCGTGCTCGTGGGTCGACATCAGCACAATGCTCCACGAAACACACACAATGGCAACGTTGACGTACGAGCCACACGCCACCAACACAAAGAGTTGCACCAGAAACATGCACATGTAGCCGTAATTCAGACACGAGCCTCCTTGCTCGTGCGCACCCGCTGGCGCCCCCCGGTGCATAATGTGTGTGTCGCAAGCCTTTGCAAGTGCATGAGAATGCACACATGCATATATATATATATATGTATGCATACTGTGGCGACAGTATTTGATCTTTTATTCGTGATCATCTCATAGACTTGTGCAAGAGCACCACACCGAGCTGAATGAAGTACACCGCCACATGCTCGGAAAACCAACATGTATTTTGCACTCTACAATGTATCACACTTTGCCAGAGCATCACACAACATGCTGTGAAAATGCCTATATTTTTTGTGCTTTATCATGCGTACCAAGCACGATTTTTGCCTGTTTCGCCGGTTTTAAACTGCATTTTACCCGACAAATTACATGCGTAATAATGGCCATATAAGGTGTTTTCCAACGTCGAAACAGCATATATCGTGTCAAAATAACAACACAGATTTCATGGTATCTGCCTGACCTGGCACAGGCTGTGGCACATGTGCCGACACTTTTTGCACAGACTTGTGCAAGAGCACCACACTTTGCCAGAGCACTACACAACATGCTTCATGCATAATAATATCATGCGTCTAGAGACCACGCTAGATGCCACCTGTGTCATCATGCAGATGCAGCTGAACTTTTTGCACGGACTCGTGCAAAAACACCACCAGCATATTTGCGAGGTAGGAGCAGGCGCGTGACGACACGCTGCAGGTGCGCGCATTTTGCGGGTGTTTGCTGGCTGGAATGGACCGAGACAGGTCGCTGGCGAAACTATATATGTGAATTATGCAGCGCCACATAGCGGGCTGCGTCACGCGTCGCAAGCATGAATGTGCTGCGGAGTTTGTCGACGTCGGCCGGCAAATGCCTCGAAAGCATGAAGTTCGGCGTCATCCGGGCCTCCATTGAGCGCGAAACCATTGGCTCCAACTTCTGGGGGGTGTCGCGCAATGAAGGCATGCACCGCATGCGCACCATGGCGCGACTGCACGAAAGCCTCTTCCGAATCCAGATGGAAATCGAGGAGTATGACGCCAAGTACGAGACCCTGCGCCGCCAGGCCGAAAACAGCTTTTACCAAAAGGCCAGCGAGTCCCAGCAAAAGCATGACTTCAACAAGATGCGCCTCGTTGAGCTCCAGAAAAAGGCCCTCACAAAGTCGGAAAACATCCTGCTCTTCACCCTCAACGGCCTCGAAAAAAAAGGCTACATCCAAAACATCAACAACATCATACAATACACCGTCAAGCAGCACAAAATGGTGCACGAGGAGGGCCTCGTCGACGACAGCCAAAACGAGAACCTGATCGACGCCTTTGACCACATCACCAGCAACGTCGCCAAAGGCCAGGACATCCTGGAAATGCTCGACGCGCAGAGCTTAAACGTCGAAAACGAACAGGAAACCGAGGAGGGTGCCACCGAAAGCGACACCGCCTTTGGAAAATGGCAGCACCGCATGGCGCTTCAGGAGGGACTCAGCACCACGACACTTGCCCCACACACCGTGAATCAGCAGCAAGACACCGGCCCCAACACCGCGCCAAACATCGCCCCCATGCTGGCGTCAGAAACCCACGAAAATACACTTCAACAGCCGGCCAGACTGAGCCTTTTTGCGCTATGAGGACGCCCGAAAACGCGCCCAGAATGCCCATACACCTTTACAATGCCACTAACATGTGTGTTTTTTGGCGATATATGTGCCCCGTGCCTGCCACACCGCTGCATCGAGACACTGCACGCCGCCTGGACTTTATGAGAACACGGTGTTTTGTCCCCGTTTCACGTCACAATACCCCCGATACCGCACGTGAAAAAAACTGTATACAGGCGGTGTGCACGTGGCCATCAAAACAGCCTGCATACCACCCAACGTACTCATTCTGTGGCCGTGCAAGCGGGGGTCTGTGCAGAACTACACACATTTTGAGCTGCGTGAGGCTGTCTGTATATAGGTAATCACAGGAGTAGGAGTTGCAACGCTGGCAGCAACATGGACATTGCCGCAGAATCTGCCAGCTGCTCTGCGACACCGGCGTCCTCGCATGAGGTACAACACATCGAGGCATACCTCAACATGATTTGCTTTGTAAGTAAGACCCCCATCCACGAGCTCGTGCTGCCGGAGCCTGACACCACTGAAAACGAAGATGACCCGCACAACGGCGCCGCCTCTGGTTTTGGCCACGTGTTCCCCTCGCTCTTGTCCAAGTCGTCTAAAACATCCAACGCAGACACAGACATCAGTGCGCACCGGGCCCTGCAGGGTCACAAGACAATCACCAAGAGCGCGTCGCTGTTGCACACCGAGGGCATTGTGTGGCAGTCCATTGTCAAAGAGCACACATGCACCACGACGCATTTGCACGACACATTTGGCCCTGTCGTCTTTATGTTTTTTCCGCCCACCACATCATCTCTCACACCGCTCCTTGACATGCTATGCCAAGCGAGCACAGACCTCGGCTTCCACGCCATCATTTACCATATTGCGTCCATGGTCGCGCTGCAGCACTACATCCGTCTGACAGTGCTGCGCACCGGCCAGTTTGCCCCGCAGAAAATCATCAACATGCAGCAGTCGTACTACCGCACCCTGCTATTCGGCCTTTACCACACGAATATCACTGCCACGCAGCGTATATACATACAGAGACACATACACATGTGATAAAATCCCAATCCATTGAAAACACTATTTCCGGCGAAATATCGTCCGTAAAACGCACGGTGCCCGAGGTTTTGCAACAGCTCCATGCACAGCGCGTGTGGCGCACTCATGCTGCTGTACATGGTAAGCACCTGTACGGCACTGGCGCACCGTGCCTCTTTCTTCTTCCAGATATACAATATCACCAACGAGACGGCGCGCAACACCACCGACACCCATTTTTTTCGAGCACTGTACGATCGGTAGTGCGACCATACCCTTTCACCAGAAACGCCGCACCAAGTGCACATGCAACGCAACATTTTCTTGGGGGTGTTTTGAATTCTAATAAACAATAAACTCTTTTCCGCCTCACTTTCCCATGCCTCGTGCTTTGGTTATTTTGTATGTGCATCCTGCTTTAGGCACTCTGATAACCCAGTTTCTTGACTCGGAATGCTCCATACGCCGATGATCATGTATGTTTCCACAATATAGAAAACAAAGTAAAAATGCCCAGAAAGTGCTGCAATCCCACCCAATATATGTTTTGAGCACATTCTGTGTGCGCACGTTGAGACCATGTGGTGGTGTTGTCGATGTCATTAGACTGCACTATGTGGATGCCCGTGCAGAATGTTCAGACAGATTTGCTGCCGTCGGTGTGTGGTCACGCAGATTACACCAAGAAGGTGTGTTGGAAATACGATCATAGTAGATGTATTTTATTGCAAAATGCCATTCTTGCGAGACAGCGCCAAAAAAATACAACACGAATGTCTTGACTATATATGTGTATATAAAAGCAACAGACACAATTTGTCCAGGATGTTTCATCATTCTCAAGCCTATGGGGCTCGACGTCAATACACAGAACCAAACATATTACACCCTGAACGCCGTCGCATGCCACACTTTCTGGATAGGACTCCACTTGTGCCTGAGACGCCGTTTGAACTCGGACCGTATGGCCCTGGTGGCAGGTTTTATAACATGCCGATTCCACAACACCGCTACGATTCGATGAACCATGGCGTGCTGCCAGAACACAACTGGTCAAACCCGCAAGCATTTCATGGCACCGCAAGCCACCACAACCACCTACACAGGATGCCACACGATGCCACACCTGTCATCAACCATACGCATGAAGAAATACAAAAAATGCTGAGAATAGGGTTGATCACAAAGCAAGAGAGTTTCGTCCTGCTTGACGAGACTCAAAGCAACAAGGCGCAGCGCACAAATCTTCTGGTGACTATGAAGAATATGTATAAGATCAACGAACAACAATTTAGACACATGGCAAATTATGTCTGAAATACCACTGCCACTTGGCATGCGCGGCCATGCGTGCAGAGGCATTTGTAAAAGCGTGTCCTCAAAGAGATGATGAAACCCTCAAACAGTTCGCATACTTTCGTGGGAGAGGAAACAACACTTGTCGCCAAACACTATATAAATGTCATTGCTAAAAATCACACAGCCGTTGCAGAAATGCCTAGACGGTCGAAAAAATCATCAAAACACCTTCTGAACACGTTTAATGCCCATATTCTCGCCATAGACAATGACTCTGCGGGGTCGCCCTCGCGTTTTGACAATGTCGAGGATTCCGGTTTACGGTTCCAAAATACCCAATTCATTGGAAGTACCCCTGTAATATGTCACCCCGCATACGTGATTCAACATGACGGAACGCACAGCTCCAACGAGCCCATCGTGCTGGACGATTGTGCCAAGGAACACTTGCGTGCTCACTGTACAAAGCTCCACGAGGCATGGACAGCGGCGCCCCGCCCGCAGCCGCACGGCAATATCACGTTTACGGTGACGAGCAACGACGAACTGACTCAGTCGATGTACCAATGCCAAGCGCTATACGCGGTGGCGTTCAATGTGGAGAACTCTATCGATGACAGGCAGGCCATCGTTTGCGGGTGGCTCGCAGGGAAACGCGAGCCGGTGTGCTCGTGCCGACTGACAATGGTAAAGACCACGCGTGAAAGCGCGATGCTGGGCGATAACCAGTATTCGGACGGGTTGCAACCCGTCGACATTACTGATTGCACGTCTGTAGATAAACATGTTGCATATATGACGATTGATAATTTCGCGGTGCATCCGTCGTACCAACGGCACAAAATTGGGACCGCCCTCGCAGGACATGTCAAAAAATGGGCCAAAAAGCGGTCACGCGGCTACGTGCACAGGCTGCGGTTGTTTGTGGACTATGACAGCTTAGGCAACTGTGAGTTCTACTCGAAACTGGGTTTTGTAATCGAAGACTTCGACGACATCGTCTCCGAGGTCATGATGTCGTTCTACTACGAGGAAGACCCGCATTTACACAGGCCGTGAGGCGCAGTCAGCGCCGTGTCGCTGGTAAACAAATGATTTCGACAATTTGTCAGAGTGTTTGTTTTCAATTTTAATAAAACACCCATGAAAACCCTCTTAAAAACGAACGCGATTTGTCTATATATATTTTTCTACAATTTGAATATGTTTACTTGTGCGCATTTTCACAAATATGCAGGCCTCTTGACATGCCAATACTATATAAGCTTCGCACAAAATAGAAAAGTGGAAAAATACTGCAGCGTTTTGTCACAAAATAAGCCGTGCTTGACAACACAGTGGTCTGTGCATTCTGCCGGTCTTTGCTTGTAAGCCATGCCCATGCACACGCCTTTCCAGTACTCGCGCGACGAAATGGCCGTTTTGCGTGCAGCTCGTGTGGAAAAGCGCAGCGGTATTGCGAAGGGCATCTGTGCAATCTGTCGCCAGGAAGTGAAGAGGCCCCAGCGTCGCCTCAAGAAACTCGGAGGCTACATTCACGAAAAGTGTTTCAAGCCAGTCCTTTTCGATGGCGGCGAAGCCATGGCATCTGGCAAACTGCCCCCGTCGCCTGCGATTCCCCGCGGCTATGAATGCAGAGGCATTTGTCGAGTCTGTCTGCTAGGCGTGAACACCAGTCACTCGCGCGTCCAAGATGTCACAGGGTACCTCCACAACGAATGTTACCTGATTGAGCGTCAGCAGGCAGGCAACGCCTGAAGGCCGGCAAGGCGCCCACGCGTACCGAATTTTGCAGTCTGTCCTGTGTGTTCCTCCACTGGAACATACACAAGGGCATAACACAAAAGGTATGCAAACGCATGTGAGAAAACACTATAAAACCCAAGCGTACATGGTGATGGGTTGCAAATATCCCAGCTGGGTTCAATTCCCAGCACGCTTTGTAGAACCTTGCATTCGATCTTCTTGCACACATACTTGATAAATTGACGCTGTTGGCTAGCATACATACTACAGCAGCGACACTCCTGGTAATATTTCGCAGGACCTTACCCACAGAAAAATTATCAGACTCAGGGCAATCTGAAATATGTCAAAGTAGCATACACATGGCCAGACAATCAACATTTTTGTTCTTTATTGTAAAACTGCAAAATTTCACATGCCCATCGCCCCATTGGAAATTTAAATAAACAAAGTTATCCATAGAAAAGTGTCGAAATCTCTAGCTTGTTCACATTCGACCCTGCTCGTATGCGAAGCATTTGACACTTAATGCTTCGCATAAGAACGCCGAGCTTGATACACGCATGTGCTGGCGGAAAAATCTTAAAAGATTCTAAATTTTGCATCACTCTGCACTTGACTACATGTTCTCGAGATACACAGCAAGAGCCTTCACAGCTTCTTCCATGGTCTGGAAGTTACTCTCGCCATGCGTTATCTTGTCAATATCCTTCTCCCACCTGAAAATATTCGATCCGTTTTTCTTGTGGATGTTTTTCGCCACCTTGCTCCAGCCCCCTTTCTTTTGAGTGCCACCCTCACCTTGATTGTCTGCAGACCTCTTCTTATTGCTAGAGGCGCGCTGGAGAGAGGCAATTAATTTGTCGCGCTCGGCGTCTTTGGCATCACGCTCTTCATTTTTGGCATCGCGTTGTTCGTCTTTGGCAGCGTCTTCAGTGTCGCGTTTTTGTTCTTTAATTCTGCGCTGTTTCTCTTTAGATTTGATAAGGGCCTGGTTTTCGTCATGATTGGTCTGCATTTTGGACTCAAGCTCTTTGATAATGGCATCGGTTCTTTCTTTGGTGACCTGTATCTCCTTCATGTTTGTCTGGATCATACCATAGAACATCTTGTCCTTTGCATTCACACTGTCCTGCAGCCACTGCACTTGATTCTCAACGGCGTCGACCTTATGCCACAGCTTGGTGGTCACCGTGCTTAAATCTAGCAAGTTTTTCATGTTTGACATGACATCGGTTTTCAACATAGCAAACTCTGGATTCGCAGGCATCTCGGTGTCAGGAATGGGAGGCAACTGCTGTGCCGACTGCTGGACCTGCTGAACAAGGACCTGTTGCCCATCCTCACTCACCACAGAGTGTTCCAAGACACGGTCGACTCGCTCAATGCCATCAGCGTGAATGGTCGTGGAGGTCTTTTCACGGCTTTCTCCACCCAGAATTGCTCCATGAAATCCAGCTTGAAGCATGCGCTGGCCCTCGGTGGGGTTGATGGCCGCCTGCACGGCGCGTGCAATGACAGCCGCCCCGCCCGAATGGACCTCGACGTGGGTATCGCCAGCCGCACGACGGAGACTAGGCATCTTCG
>Ga0209284_10006347_pt1 | contig 11442 bp, 12 predicted proteins | sample FRY03_FD_187211 | JGI IMG/M metagenome (GOLD analysis project Ga0209284, IMG submission 187211) | Freshwater microbial communities from Lake Fryxell liftoff mats and glacier meltwater in Antarctica - FRY-03 (SPAdes) (version 2) | ecosystem: Environmental > Aquatic > Freshwater > Ice > Glacier... | reverse complement strand
TGACGTGCTGGATGCCCAGCTTGAACCACTCGCCGAACCGCATGACCGGGTGGGCGAAATTGGTAGTCGTCGGGTTGGCCGTGCCGCGTGGCAGGCCCATCGTGGTCGAGCCCGTGGGGCGTGCGACGTTGTATTGAGCGAGGAAGGCGAGCCCGTCGTCGCTGCCCATGTCGGTTGCGGAGTCTGAGGCGGCCCGCATGATGAGGCCGGACAGGCGCAGGCGTGCGGTGGTGCTGGTGCCGACGTGATGGATAAGCAGGTCGTCTCGGTGGTCGCCGGATGCCAGAGCGCCCAGCGTCGAGCAGCGTATCCAGCACTCGACCAGCATCCCGCCGGTGGTGAACGCGGTGCCGTTCTGGGCGGCGCTTGAGATGTTCAGTGTGCCGACGTAGGGGTAGTTGACCTGATCCGCCGTCATAATGACGTAGTTACCCGACCCGTTCGCCGTCAGGTCCGGGGGGATGTCGACGCCGGTGACGGTGGAATAGAGGAACCCCGACGCCGACCCGCTACTCGCCGTGACGGCGGACAGCCCCGAGTTCGCAGCCGTGACCGCGCCAGACTCGGTAGCGAGCGATGCGCCGGTGATGTTCACGACGTTAGACATTGATCGACACCTCGTATTGCTTAGGATGGGTCATTCAGTTAATCCCCGCTCCATAGCGGTATTTGGCCGTGTTGGTGTCGTCCAGTGATTCGCACAGCCCCCAACTGCCCCACTGGTCGTATAGCGTGGTAAGGTTGAACCAGAACAGGCGTTCATAGCCCTCGGCCTCGGCGACCCGGACGACGCTCTCGATCAGCGGGATAATCCGGGGGTCGCGGTTCGCCTGGTTCATGGCCTGCCATACCCGATTGTGCGAGGTGTGCAGGTTTGGGTCCAGCGTCAGGTGCGGACCACCCTCATAGCCGACGATGCGGCGACCGATGGATTTAGACCACCGAGCGTGATCGCGGATGCGGGGTAATTCCTTATCTTGGATCTTGTCGGCGGCACCGGCGAGGATGTCGTCTACGCTGGTGGTGGTCGATGGCGTACCGCCCAAGCCGCTGCCGAAGTAGAACGTCAGACCGTGCGCGTCGGGCTTGGTGGTCAGCCGTTCCTCGACCTTCTCTGCAACCCACCTGTTTGCGGTCAGGCAACCAAGCACGGTCACACAGGCTGGGTAAGCTTCTTTGGCGATCTTAAAGGCGTTGGATGCGTAGCGTGCCCACACGTCGAAGAAGGCGAGGTTCGCCCCGCCGCCGTAGCTGGACACGCCGGATAGCCATTGGATCTCTTTCGATACGTTGGTGCCCAGGTTCCAAGGCTCGTTGATCCACTCGACGTACAGATTCAGGCCGTGACGCAGGCCGTCCCGGCACCGGGCGACCTTGTAGAATATGGTGGTGTCGCTGTCGTGATACAGCAGACATAGGTACATATCCGCGTTGTTCTCGTTGCACAGGTTGATCTGCCGGTCGAGCATCGCCTTTTGCGCGTCGTTGATTCCGCCGCCCTTATTCAGGTCGTCGTTGGTTTTCCACCAGTCCATGAACCGATAGCACCCGAACGGGGCGACGATCTTGGCGTAGTTGGGGTGATCCGGCTTGTCCGGCGACCACGACTTGTCCACCTTGTAGCCGATGTTGCATCCGAACCGGCGTGTACCGGGAATAGGTGCGGGCGTAACCGGATTGGGTGCGGGCGTAACCGGATCGGGTACGGGGTCAACCGGCGGCACGCCGCCGAGGTCGTCAAGCCGCGCCGTGTTGCGGAACACCTCCGGGGCAAGCTCGCTGAGGTCGTGTGCGAGGTTCGCCGTGTGGTTGTCGGCGCTGTCGATGCGTTCCCGCAGCTTGGCGAGTTCGGCGTTAAGCTCGGTATAGTCTATCAGGCTCATGCGGTTCCCTTGCCGACCGCGAGGCCCTTATTGTAGGACTTCATCTTCTCGGCCGCGAGGTCACGCTGGTACTGCAACAGCGCGTCGGCCGCCTGCTGCTTGGTCTGGTCGATGATCTTGCCGTCGCCGGGCTTACGCATCAAGAGGCCGCCCGCACCGAACAATAGCCCGGTCAGGATCGTCCCGCCGGGGACGGTAGCCGCGCCAGCCTCTGCCACGGGCTGCCACACCGACACGCTGTTACGGATAAAATCCACCCAGAACGATTGTCTGGCGTACTCGGCGTCGTTGCGTTCAAGCTCCTTGGCGGCGGACTGAACGAAGTCGGCCCGCACGTCGGGGTAGTCGCCTACAGAGATAACCGGGGCCGCGCCCGTGACCTGCTGCATCTTCGGGGTCGTGGTCATCCTAACCATGTCCTCGATCGCACACCCCTGCGCGTAGGCGAGGACGGCGATCAGGAGTATGGCCCCGACGACCACAACCAACCCCTCCTTGTTATGCTTCATCCATTCGATCATACGGTCCTCCTAAACATGATTCATGGTGTTATTCCCGAACATACTTATCGGACGCCTTGCGGAGATATTCGATGTTCACTTCGATTCTCGCAAGAGACTTCTCGATCTCGACGAAGCGAGCGTCACGGACTCTCAAATCAATCGCGTTCTGTTTACTAAGATCGCCATTCTCTTGAATATGGCTGTACGCCACCGCGCTCCACCAAACGATGCCGGCGGACAGGAAAGCCCACCCGACCACTACGGCGGCGGTACTAAGGGCCGATCGGGTTTGTGGTGCCATTTATCGCGCCCCCTTGGCGATGACACTCCAATTGAATGTTGCGGTGCCGCCGTTGCCCTTGACGTAGACGGCGGTAATGTCGTCAAGGCCCGCCCTGAACGCCTGCTCGGTGCCCGCCGCCATAGAGAAGTAGGTGCCCGTGCCGTCGCTCAAGTGCGTGTGGACGCCCGTGACGCTGACTTGTAGTGCGGCCAAAGAGGCCGAGTCCACTTGGATCAGGATTGTTGAACACTTGTCGGTGTTCGTGCCGGGATAGCACTTGGTTACGGTCGCCGAAGCGACGGTATTGGCGTTGCCCGCCGCCGCTGCTGTTACTGCCATAGGTTGCCCCTAAAGTAAAACCCCCCGGCCCGGACTTGCCAAAGCCGGGGGGGAAGGAGGATGAATTAGTTGTCGCCGAGCATCAGGTACGTCAGGTACACGACAGCCGTGACCGTGCCGACCGAATCCCTGTGCGCCGCCGCGTCGTCGATAATGAAGTTAAGATAGGCGTCATTCGCGGTCGCCGTACCGTCGAGCCACCGAGCGCCACTCTCCGTGAGTGCCGTTGCGATCGACTGTGCATCACAGTTCGCCACGCCGGCGACGGCTGTGGTTGTGGCTGTAGACTGAAGGATGTCTGCCTCGGTGCTGGTAAGCGACGCCCCGGTTGTTGCCGTCACGGTGCCGATGGCAACGTCGCCGGCGAACCCGGCAGTGAGCGTGCCCTCATCGCTGGTCGCGGCGGGGGCCACAGACCCGTCGATGACCGCGCCAAGGATACACAGGTGCCCCTCGGGGAAGTCGTAAATCTTCATGCCGCCATACTGGATGGTGTCCGCTTGGTCAGTAAACGCGATGGGCGCGGCGTTAAGGGTGATCTTGACCTGGACGATTGGACCGCCGCTGCCGTAGTGATCGACGGTCATGCCGGGAATGTAATACAACCCGTCAAGCTTGTTCAGTTCCGAGAACAGCCCGATCAAGGTCGTGGACGATGGCTTGGCGCCAAGGCCCATCGCACTCGTCAGGAAGTTCTTGCTTTGCGTTCTATTTGCCATTGTGGCAGTTCCTTATGTGTGTAAAGTTAAAAAAGCCCCGGCCCGTGGGCGGCCGGGTCAGGGGTTACGCCTTGTCCACGCGGATTTCGCCGGCCATCCAAGGTGCGAGCGTGCCCGCACCGAGGTAAAGCTGGCCCTTCATAAACGTGGTGTTGCGCCGACTGTCATCATGGATTTCTGTCTGGAGTCCGAACGCATCGACCACACCGATAGCGGCATCGGAGCCACTACGGCACAGGGCAAGTGCGGCCGGCTGACCGACCGCACCGGCGACGTTCGCGTCAACCTGATAGTTGCTCGGGCCGGTGGTGATGTTGGTCGATGGAAGGTGGTTGGTTATGACAACGCGGAAACCCTCAAGGATGCCGATAGAACGATCGTTGATCGTATTCTCGCCCTTGGTGGCGTCCTTATCCCAGATCGGGATATATGTGCCGCCGGTGTCACTCGCGCCCAGCACGCGCCGAATGTACGGCGGAATGAACAGGGTGCGACCATCCTCGGGCACGTTGTCCTCGTCCATTACCTGGGCGAGTTCGGCGACCGAGTCACGGAACGCCTCTGCGCCCGTGGTGCTGGCAGCGTAACCAGCGGCCACGGTGTCGGCAGCGATCTCAACGACGTTGCCGCCGTTATGATAGCCGCTTGACGCAGCGGTGCGGGCCGCGATAAGACCCGCCTGGAACATTCGCTTGTCGTACTGGATTGCGAGGTCGGTGCCGATCCTATACGCGAGGTTTGCCATCACGTCGAAGTGGCTTGTGACCTTCTGGTCCAGTGGCACGTCGAAGTGCCGGACAAGGATCGAGTCCAGGGTGACAGTGCCGCTGGTGAAGCTGTAGGCCTGACCTAACAGTTCGTCGCCAGGGGTGTGATCTTCGCCTTCAGCGACCTCGGAACCGATCATAAATTGGTGTGTGTTGCCGTCGTCAAGGCTCTTGACTTCGGCGTATGAACTAAGATTGTCCCACAGGACGGTCTTAGCACGGAAGGCGTTGAGGACCAGGCCCTTGAAGTCGCGTGTCAGCGACAGGCCGAAGTCCGTAGAACCGTCCGATAGGAAGCGGACGGCATTGGATGATGCCATGATTAAAACTCCATGAAAGAGGAAGGAACGTCAAACGTCGTTCGCTTTCACTCAGCCCATGTAGGTGTCTGCATGGCGTCGGGCCTGACGGGTATCCGCTCGCTTCAACAGGCTATCATGCACATCGGTAAAGCACGCCCACCGCCACGGAAGTCAATAAGAGTCCGGTACGATGCGCGAAAACGCACACACCTAGTTATAAGTGCGTGCGGTAATGTCAGTCTCCGCTTGCCACGGCAACCTTCTTGCCGTTGACGGAGTTTGTGCGGGGTCGGTCAATGGCCTTGATGGTTTCTTTTCCCTCCACCTTCATCTCGGGGTTCTGTATGGCCGTAAGCTGTGCCCGGAGACGTTTGTTCTCCTCCGCCAGTTGCGGCGGGGTCATCGGCTTGTCATCTTCTGGCCGGGCCCTTGAGACGGCGTCTTGCAGAGCCGCTTCCTTGCCAGCGCCGTATCCCGGATCCCCCCACGCCTGCTTAGTCAGCTTGTCAATAAGCACGACCTTGTATTTGCGGTGTGGGTCTTCGACCTTGACCATCTTCTTCGTCTTTTGGTCCTGCTCGGCCGATATGATGGAACACGAATACGTCGTACCCCACTCGTTCAGCTTGGCCTGAATGTCGTCTTTGACTTTGAAAGTCATCTACCGTCCTCCTTAGCCTGGCCGGTTGACCAGGTCGATTACCGATTCGGGTGTATTCTTGATCTTGGCGAGTGTGCCCTGATCGGCCCGGCCCTGAGACTTGAGCTTGAGCGCCGCAGCGTAGTCGTTGAAGTTGCTGAACCCACCGCCCACGGCCGATGGCGGCCTACCGCCGGCCAGCTTGCCGCCCCCGTCGGCACCGATGGAGTGGTTGTAACGCTCGACAAGGCTCTGGATGCCGAACTTGGTGGTCGACGGGTTGTTCACCGCGGCGCGGTACTCGGACTGTTCTGACGGGTCGAGCGTACCCATGAAGTTGCGCAGGGCATCGAACTGATCCTGCCCGCCTGCGGCGTCAACGGCCGTTTTCATGGCCGCATCGTTGCGTGCCTTGAACGCCCCCAACTTCGTATCGGTGATTTCCTTAGCCAGTGACTTACTCACACCCAGACGCTTAGACGCCTTGGCGTAGAAGTCGTCCAGGTCCTCGCCGCCGGACCACTTTTTGTAGAGATTTGTCGTCTCGTATCCCGTGGACTTTACGAGGTCGTCGTAGGACGAGAACTCGGTCGGCGTGTTTGGCGTTGCGGCCATGATGTCGTTCGGATCGCTCGAAGGCTTTGGCTTGGTCTGCTGACTTCCCAGCTTCGTCTCAAGCGCCTTGTAGGCCGTCTCAAGCGCCTCGGGCGTGTCGTACTTGCCCGCGTACTTCTTGGTTTCCTGCTCCTGTACGGGAGCCGCCAGGGCGGCTTGGTTGCCGCCGCCATCCTCTGCCATGATTAACCTCCTTGGTTAGTGGGCTGTTGTTTAGATACGTTCTCGGCGATAGCCCCGGTTGACTCGATGGCCTGCTCGCCGGCCTTTGCGGCCATAGCCTGCCTCATCGCGGCGGCGGCCTCTCTCTTAATGTCGGCGTCGGTCTTGACGATCCCCGGTTCGAGGAACGCACGAAGCTCGAACAGCCTCTCGGCGAAGATAGACCAGTTGATACGCTGCTGTGCGGCCTCTGGCATCTGCGCCATGATCTGTGCAAGCTCGACGCCCTTGGCGAATTGCAGGTCGCGGCTCATGGCCGCGATGCCGGTTGTGATCTCCACGTTCACCGCATTGCCGGGGAAGTTTGGGATAAGGCCCTTCTTCTTGCCGATGTGGTCCATGCGGGCGACCATAGGTAGCTGCTGCTGGTCCGAGATGGGTGCGAACGATCCGCCCAGAGCGCTGTCGATCTCGTTAGCTATGCGCCGCACCTGGTAGGCCGTGACACGTTCTCCGTCGGGCTGTGATGCGGACTCAAGCAGGAACGCGCGGGCAAGGTTGAGGCTCAGGTCTTTGATGCCCTCGTTAATCATGTTGAACTCACGGACGGCCGCGAAGTTAAGCAGGGCCACGTCGTCCACCACGCCGCCTTTTACGCGGCCGTGGATGACCTTGCCAGACTCCTGCTCAAGGTCCACGTCACGCATCATCGAGTTCTCGTCCTTGACAATCAGGCCCTTGGATGCCAGCGCCAGCAGGTCAAGACGACGGTGCGATATCTCGTCGAGCGACCGCAGATCGCCGTCGTTTTCCTCGATGATGCCGCGTCCGTAATCCTCTCCGGGGGGAAGGTTGAACGCCGTAGAGAAGTACGGGCTGACCGTTTCCTCAACGGTATTGAATATCTTGCCGTTGCATTCCTGCCGGATGACCCAGCGCTTTGATTCTGGGTTCCAGTCGATGTGCGTAAACATCTTCTGCATGCGCTCATCAACATCCTTGTCGGCGATGTCTACGGGAAGCTCACACTGTTCTAGGAACTCCGCGTTGGTCCCGCTGCCCACCATGCCGGTCCTCATGTTGTAGACCATGGCGCGGGGGTCAACCAGTTCGCATGTGATGTGGTCGATCACCCAGCCGGCGTCGTCTCGGCGTGTGATGTATTGGTCCCGGCGGAATACCTGGATACGAAAGTCGTCGTCCATACGCTCAAGGCAATCGCCCGTGACGTATAGCTGCTCAAGCACTGTCCGCTTGCGGCTCCTAAAACTCGCCATCGACCGCCGCACGTCCGAGGTTCCGGACGACTCTAACATGGACATGAGTGTCATATCCCAGCCGAGCATCATGGTCTGAAGTTGCCGCTTGGTTTCCGTCGCGACATTGGGGTCGTACATAATCATGCCGGCGGGCTTGTGCTGAAAGAACGGCGTGCCGAACGACCACAGGGCGATCAGGCTTTTGCCGACCAGCGCCGAGATACCCCGGCTTCCGATAGACTGGTAGTTCTCGGGTAGGTCGGTGTTCTTGCTCTGCCCGTCGGGCGGCAGGACGTGGGGCTTGGCTAGCGCGGCGAACCGCCTTGCGCGGTCCAGAACGGACGATCGCCTGCCCGCTCCGCCCTCGTACATGGCGGAGATTGTTGAGTCATTCATTAAAGTATGCTTACCCCGGACCCGCCAAATGAGCTAGTACCCGCATCATCACGGATCAGGGACGCCCGACCCCTCCGTGCGGCCTCCTTGCGGCTTCTGTCGCGGACGACCTTTTCAAGTTCGGACTGGTCCAGAACGGTGTCTACTTCTGGTTCGGGTGGCGGCGGCGGCGGCGGGGGTGGGGGGTCGGGTGGGGGGTCGAACCCGAACACCTTATCCAATATGTCATCACCCACGATCGCCTTCCTTTCTGTTCATCCACGCGATGAGCCTGTCCACAAGCTCACGCTTGCCCTCGTCTAAGGCGATATCCATCCTTCCCTTCTCGTCGGCCAGCATGTTTGATGTGACGTGGGGCCTGGGCACCATCTTGTCGAGCGTATCAACGAACGTGCCCGCCGTCATGTCATGCGGGAATGGGTCGCCGAACTTCATAAGTCTATCCTCCTAAAACCTTTACGGCCCATCCACACATCAAGACGCTTTGGGCTGAATACCCTCTTGGGTATCTCTATGCCCGCATCTCTCAGGACAGCCACGGTCAAGCCGACGCAATCGTCCGTCCCCCGCCTTCCGTTTGTAACCCATTTATGTATAACTTGTAAGGACCGGATAGGCCCCCCGATATGAATGTGTTGGAAACTCGCGGGCAACGGGGTCGGGACGATGTATGCGTGGCTAAGTGTAGGGTAGTGCTTGAGATATTTGTGTAAGGGCCAGTAGGCGGGGCCGGACATTTGCTTATCCAGAACCCTGTCGCCAACGCAGACCGAGCAATGGCTGATGTCGGCCCACAGGATGATCCGGGCCATCCGGGCCGAGAACGCACGGAAGGCGACCTTGGGACGCCTCCACATCCGTAAGATCATCCACCAAGAGGCGTACCCGGTGGCGAAGATGATGACAACTTGGTTCATGGGTCGATCCCTCCGAGGACTCCTTTTCCTCATATACGGCGCTAGTGTATCCGTCCATCCGGATTAACGGATCAATCAAACGCATAGGTGGCGTCCATGACCAGGTTGATATCCAGCGTACCGATCGGTTCCGGAGGGGGGGGGATGTTGGCCTTGGGGTACATTTCGGTCCATTCCTCGTACAGCGCCCCCAGCAGGTCTAGTTCGTGAAGCTCGATGAACTGCTCCCGCAAGATACGCCCTTGTCGCGCGGCGTCAACCGCGTGGCACCAGAACGAGTCGTGTACCGCCGCGAAGTGGATACCCGCGTCGTGGGCGGCCTTAGCCGACATCAGCATATGCGTGGCGTCTATCGAGTGGATGAAGTTTGGGGGACACCCGCGCCGCTGCTTGCCAACGGACGGATTGGCGGTCTTGGACATCCCCGGAACCCGAATGTCCGAACCCACCGTCCTAACCCGCCCCACCCCCGTCAGCCTGTATGGCTGGACCACGGGCATCTCCAGGGGCGTCGTCCACTGGACAAGGTGGCCGGACATGGCGATCGACCTTGCCGAGTTACGCAGCCACGCCATGATCGGGCCGGCGGCTCCCACACTCTGGATCGCACACTCGACGACCATCTTGGCGAGGTACTTGCCGCCCAGGTACAGCCTCTCATCCTTGAGGCCCGCCCGCTTGAGTTGCTCCCTTATCTGACGCTTGGCACCTACGTCTGTCACGTCGTACATGGTGGTCATGGCCGTTTGCTTGACCACCTTGCGGGTCAGGACGGTCAGGATCGAGTCGGCAAGCTCGGATAGCTGCATCTCCCGGTTGTGGCTCTTATATACCTTTTCGCTGGTCCCGGCGTCCTGCTCGACCCGTTCCCGCACACGGGCGAGCACGTCAGCATAGGCGTCGTTTGGGGCGTCGGCGGGCAGCAGGTTCACCAGCCCGGCAGATCGGTGGTCACGTCCGAGGGCGGCGTAGTGCTGTAGGGCGTTGCACGACCCGTCAGTCCTGAATGGGATATGGGCGGCGGCCTCGGGGTCAACAATGCTGATCGCCGACGCCAATGCCTGCCACGGGTCTTCCATGAGCATCCACCCGGTATTCTCAAGCGGGGACTCGGCCCACCCCACGATCGCGTCTATGCTGTCGTCCACCCACTTGACCCGGTCGGCCGTGCTTACCTTGTCGTAACCGCAGAACCCCGCCATCTGGATCTTGAGCCAGTACGGGTCGGACACCGGCCGGGCCTCGCCGTATTCCAGCAGGCCCCGGACCATGTCGCCGCCGTGGTGGTTAAGCGGCTGGGGTATCGGCATGGTCCGATACCGGAAGTCGAACTGGTGGGGTAGCCAGAACCGCTCTACGTCTACGAAGTTGTTGGCGGAGTGCAGCACGGACTCAATCTGCCGGCGATGGCTCCTGATCGCGTGGTTCTTGCGGCGGATCAGACTAGCCTCGGCCCGCCGGATATCCTTGGCGGCCTTGTCCGCATCGTCGGGTAGGTGCGGCGGGTATGGGATATCGTCCCGCCGAGGCAGACCCGCCAGTGCCCCGCCCGACTCCCATAATTGTATAGCAATACTATACAGTCTTCTATTGATCCGCCACGGTGTCGCGTCCATCGCCGCCTTTGCCGCGTCGATCTTGGCTCGGGGTGCCGCCCGGATGGCATCCTTCTGGTCGGACGTGGGCTTGGTGGTGTACGGCGTCCTGATCCTGACGTACCCGCCGTCCGTGTCTGCCGTCCAGGGCATCGGCTGGACCAACATCGGCTGATACCGGGGACGAAGGAACTGACGCAGTGCGTGCCCGTCCTCGATGATCTGGTACAGGTCGTTGCTCATGCCAATGAACTTGCACTGGCGGTTTACCCCCGTCCACCGGGTTTCCATCTTCCATGCGGGCCGGAAGTCCGTCACGTCCTCGTACTCATCGACGGCACAGATCGCCGCCGCCGTGCTGACCATCCACGCCCCCAGCTTGACCAGCACGTTGCGGTCCCAATGGTGATCGTCGAGGGTCCGCTTGGCCCACCAGTTAATCTTAACGGGGTTTAGGCGGCGTACCCGGTCGGTCAGGCCCTTCTTGCACTCCCAATCTTTGCGTATCAGGTCGTAGTTAATCTCCGCGAACCACGCCCTGCCGACCGAGTAGACGGCCTTGGTGAACTTCACCCCTGCGGCGTGCTCCATAGTCAGGTTCAGCATCTCGCGTAGGACCAGGAACGCGGCCCTGTCGGTGTCAAGCAGGATCAGGGTGGGTCCGTAGACGGCACGGCCTTGCCCCCCGGCACCGTCGTAGATGCGATCTCGCTCGGCGTCGATGGACATACGCATGGTGTCCATCCAATACAGGATCATCCTCTCGGCGGGCTTTAGGCTGGCCCCCTCGCCGCGTCCTACCGCCTGGCGTGCGAGGCGGCGATAGCGAGCAACCCCGTCACGCACCGCTTGCGTTTCGAGGTTGATTTGTTTTTCCAGAATTGAACCGGAAACTAAGTGCTCGGGCATCCGTGCCTCCTGTATGGCTTACATTGTATACTATACCACATCCTATTGTATGGCTTTGCTTATCTTTATATGAAGCTTCCTGGCGGTGTCTGAATCATGTACTGCGACGTAGTTATTTGCCACACGGAGCAACTCCCGCAACTGATCCCGCTC
>Ga0209284_10006346_pt1 | contig 11443 bp, 9 predicted proteins | sample FRY03_FD_187211 | JGI IMG/M metagenome (GOLD analysis project Ga0209284, IMG submission 187211) | Freshwater microbial communities from Lake Fryxell liftoff mats and glacier meltwater in Antarctica - FRY-03 (SPAdes) (version 2) | ecosystem: Environmental > Aquatic > Freshwater > Ice > Glacier... | reverse complement strand
CATTGTTGAGGATCGCCAGCAGCAGGCAGCCCAGCAGTGTGCCGATTACCGTGCCACGCCCACCCGACAGGCTAGCCCCACCGATGACGACGGCGGCGAAGGTCGGGAAGAGCAGTCCGGCACCGGAGTCCGGCTGCACGGACCCGATGAAGGCGAAGGTCAAGATGGCAGCCACCGCAGCGGAAAGGGAGCAGATGACGAATGCCCAAATCTTGTAGCGGCGCACCGGGATCCGGGCGAACTGCGCGGCCACGGCGTTGCCGCCGATGGCCTTCACCCGGAAGCCGAAAAGCGACTTGCTGATGATGTACCAAAACCCGAGGGCGATGACAGCCATCCAGATAGCGCCCATGGGCAGCCCGAGCGGAAGATCCTGGTTGCTTAATCCGCGGAAGAAGGAGACCTGCCCCTCGTTCATTGTTCGTCCGGACCCTGGGGACATGGGAGAGTATGTCGCGGAGCCACTGACGAGCAGCGTGAAGCCGAAAACGAGCGTGCTGGCACCTAAAGTGGCGATGAATGACGGAATCTTCGCGACCGTCGTGAAGAAGCCATTGAAGAGCCCAACGCAGATCGCCATGAGCAAAGCGAGGCCGATCGCCGCCCCCACGCTCCATCCCCAATTGATCCAAGCGACGGCTGTAAGCATGGCGCTGAGTCCGTACACGGCGCCGAAGGACAGGTCAATCTCCCCGATCATCAGTACTACGGTCAGCCCTAGGCCGAGGATCGCGAGCGTGCTCATGTACCTGAGCAGCCCGAGAAGGTTCTCTGGAATGAGGAAGCGCCCATCGGAGGCTATGGCAAAGATCGCCATCACCAAAATGATAGTGCCGATCAGACCTGCTGTGCGTCCAAACTCCCGGAGGAAGGCGCCATCGCCCCCCATCGAGGACTTTGAGTCCGGTTCTTGCGTGGTCTGCTCTGACTGTTCACTCGACACTTGCGCCTCCAAGTCCAATGGTGCCACGAACCATCGAGGCCGGCCGGTACACCGGCCGGCCTCGATGGCATCTGTTCATATCTAGCGAGTACCTCTACTTCATGATGGCGTTGAAGGACTCACGTGCAGCCACAACGTTCGCGGATGTAACCGCGATCAGCTCCTGAGTATTTGGCATGACAAGCCCATGCTTTAGGAATGCTGCACACGACAGGGCTCCGAATCCGGCCTGCTGCGACCAAGCCTGGTCGAGAGCGGCTACCTGGACACCAGCCTCGATGCCCTTGAACTGGCCCTCACTGAGGTTCCAGCCGATGGTGAAGACCTCGCCGACACGCTTGGCGTCTTCGATAGCGCGATTGGCGTGCTCGGCACCGATATCGACGTTCTCAATGAACTGGACGTCTGGGTTCCCGGTCAGGAACGCCTTGTAAGCGTCGTAAGTGCCCGCTGGGTCATAAGAGGTGACGATCGCATCTGATGCGCCGTTCACGAAGGTCGCTCCTGGGACGCCTTCGGTGATTCCTTCGATGAAGCCTTTCATGCGGCCTTGAGCCCAGGACGCCGACGGATCGCCGCCGGACACGGCAAACACCTTCAGGTCGTTACCTGTCTCGGCCATCCAGTCGATCACGATCTGGGCGGCTTGCTTGCCCTCGTCGAAAGAAATCTGGGTGAAGTTCGAGAACTCGTTCGCATTGGACGAGACACCAACTGTGAACACTGGGATGCCCTGCGCCATGGCCTTGTTCGTGATGTCGGTCATGCTGACGTCGTCAAGTGGCTGGATCGATAGGCAATCGATCTGCCGCGTATTGAGCAGGGCCTCAATTCCGGCGATCTGGGCCGCAACGTCTTGTCCGGCAGTTGACGGCGAGACATCGGCACCATTCATAGGAAGGATGGAGTTCGCGATCGGCAGCGTGTCGTCGTAACCGATCAGGTATTGCTGCGAGAACAACGGGATGCTCTTGGACCCGTAGGAGATGACGTAGTTGATCGGCTCGCCACTGGCGATCTTCGCCGCGATCTCGGGATTGAGCGTGAAGGTGCTGCCATCCTTCAGAGTGGCGAGGGCGGGCGCCGCGGCCAAGAGGGACGCCGACAATTGGGTGTAGGTAAGTGCATCCAACTCAGCTGCCTGGGCACTGAAATCGGTGGCCTCGGCCGGTGCGGAGGTCTCGGCCGGTGCGGAGGTCTCGGCCGGTGCGGAGGTCGTCTCCGTTGTCGTCGAACCTGAACTACAGGCGCTCAGGACGAGCGCAACTCCCACAGCCATAGGGACAAAACGCTTGATAGTCAACACGGGAACCACTTCCTTGTCAGTTTGTTGGAATCGTTTCCGCAAGGTACTCCGTCATTGGCGGCAAGTCAAGGGTACGGACGAAAGACGGAATAACAATTCTGTAACAGGGATCGCCTAAACACGGACTGTGCGGTTTTGGGCGACGAAGCCTTCGCTCAGCATTTGGCTGGCTACTGACGCGCAAGGCAGGATGAACTGCCAGCCTGAAGGGTCAGACGATTGGGAGCAGACCCCGGAAAATGACGTCCGCTGTGAGAAAACCACAAACCTTGGGTTCGAAAATTCGCTTAAACCTGCAAGAAGGTTCTCAAGCAAGCTTCGCTTGGATCTGTGCAGGGGTTGGCGCGTGAATGAGCCCAGACTGGTCTCGGCCAATCTTCGGGTAAGCGAGATCTGCACCCAAATAGTGCACGTCAATAACCTTGGACATCATGGCGTCTCTGCCCTATAGTGGAAACGATACCAAAAACGGACACCTTATTTTAGGAGTGCAATGTTCACCGCAGGTGCCGCTCGAGCTGTGATAGACCCCCCGCTGCCTCACGACCCCCAAGGCTACGTACGGCGTGAGACGCCCGCCTTCGAACACGGGGATCCGCTAGAAATTACCGGCGTGGTCCTTGAACGCTCTGGGACCATCGCCGTCATCCTGGCTGCGGACCTAACCGGCTTCGATCTCATCATGGCTGACAAGATCCGTGGTGAGGTGGCCCGTACAATTGACTGCGATCCGGCGTCAGTCCTCCTAAACGCGAGTCACAGTCATGCAGCACCGTGGGCTAGGGCTGACGATGCCAAATTGGGCGGAGGGCATGACCACTACACACCGGGCGAGCGGGCCTACGTTGATCGCCTTCCATATGACTTCGCCTCGGTAGCCCTGCGTGCCTGGCGTGACCGTCGCCCCGCCCGTGCTGCGGGTGGAACGGGGAGGGTGCCCGGGATTGCAGTAAATCGACGAGAACGGACGGCGGACGGCCGCACCATTCTTGGGTGGAACCAAGATCTGACCATCGATGAGGATGTCCCGACCATCCGCGTCGATGGTGTCGATGGGTTGCCCATAGCAACCATCACTGCATTCGGATGCCATCCAGTCGTCGTGGGACCGGAGGTCGGCAAGACAGGTACCGACTTCGTTGGCCCGCTACGTCGGCGCGTTGAAGAACTCCGTGGGGGTGGCGTATGTGTCTTCCTCCAAGGTGCCGCTGGCAATGTCCTGCCGCTTGAGGCGTTCTTCGATCGGGACGGACCGGAGCTCGCCATGGGTGGTCGGCTGGGTCTAGAAGCTGCCCACTCGGTAGCCGATTCAGATCCAAACGCCTACGAGATCGTTAAGAGCGACTTCGGGTCAGTCACGCCTATCTCGCTCTACCGCAAGGTGGTCCTCACAGAGCAACCGGACCAGGTGGTTGCATTCGCCAGACGCATCATCGAACTTCCTATGCTGCCATCTCCTACCCAGGACCAGCTCCGATCCGAACTGGCTGAGCGGGAGATAGAGCTGCAGGAGGCCGTGACCCACGGTGCTTCCCGAGCGGTGACGAACCCCATCCGATACCACGTCAACTGGCTGACGTGGATGCTCGCCCACGAAGACCGCCTCGCGGCGTGGACCAGCAGCCCCGGCGAGGTGTGGGCGATGCGAGTTGGCGACTGTGCCATCGTCGGGACGCCCGGCGAGCTGTTCAGTGAGATCGGTCAGGCAGTTCGGGCCGCATCTCCCTTTTCAACAACACTCTTCGCCGGCTATTGCCAGGGCATCGTCGGCTACGTCGCGACAGCGGAGGAGCATCCATACGGCGGGTATGAGCCGGCAGTAGCACATCGTGGGTATGCACATCCAGCACCCTTTGCGCCTGAGGCGGCCCAACTGCTAATCGATGCCTCCCTCGACCTGCTCCACGGCCTGCACCAGGAAAACCTCTGAGATGGCGGCCGTTTCCATCTTCGGCGCGGGCCAGCTCGGCCGCGGAGTCGCCCAAATCCTTGGGGATCGAGGTGAGCACTCAGTCCATGGTCCGTTCGGTCGTAGCGAGCGCACAATTGCGCTGACTAGTGGTGAGGATCTCGTGCTGATCACGACCACCACACGCCTGCGAGACGTCATCGAAGATGTGCGCCTAGCCGTCTCCAGCGGGTCGAACGTCTTGGTGAGTGCCGAAGAGTGCGCCAACCCCTGGCTAGTGAACGACGAACTTGCGGACACCGTTCACGACGAAGCCCTCGCCGCTGGCGTCAGTGTGGTCGGGGCAGGGCTTAACCCGGGGCTCATCTTCGACGCGCTCGTCCTCACAATCCTCGGTGCGACCCCCGATAATGTAGATATCACCGTGCGCCGGACCGTCGACATCTCCGGGTTCGGGCCAACGGTTCTGGGTAGAATAGGAGTCGGGATGAGCCCCGGCGAGTTCGCTCAGGGGGTGGCGGCAGGGGCCATCCTGGGCCATGCTGGATTCCCACAGTCGATGTCCGTCGTGGGACGAGCCATCGGACGCGCCGTGTCCGACATCGATGCCAACTTGCGGCCCATGGTGACCGATCAAAGAATCACATTGCCGGACGGGCGGACGATCGATGCGGGACTCACTGCCGGCGTCGACCAGACCTACCGTGCCGTAGAACAGGGCCACACGTGGTACACCGCCCATTTCATCGGACATGTGGCGCCTGCGGACGTCGGCCTCCACTTGGCAGATGTCATCACCTTGCACAGAGGCGACGAGATCGTGCAGGAGATTCGTGCTACACCGTGCTTCCCCGCGCAAGTGGGCTCACAGCACGTCTTGGCCAATTCCGTCAATCGCGTAATCGCGGCGCCACCGGGTTGGCTGACCGTTGCAGACCTGCCGCCAGCGACCCGTCACCGGGTTGGCTGACAATCAGCGACGGCCGACAGGTGCTCTCGCAGTCAGTCAAAATAAAAAGTGACTATCTCATCTTCATTCACCTGATCAGACCTTATGTGCCCAAGTTCGACCAGGTGTCAGCCGTCATCCTCGGCATCGGCGATGAGTGTGAACACTCATGCCGGCGCCGAGCCATGGACGGACTCGAACATGGACGGGGATTGACGTTCGGGTTTGAGATGGGCTGACGCCGCGATATCAACGTTCCCAACGATTGCCGCAGCCAGATCGGCCATGATGTAGATAAAGAGGTTCGAGACCACGATCACATCTGAGTCTGATGGACGCAGCGCCAGATCCGCAGCGACGGGTATCCGGCCCTCACCTCCGCGACGACCTCTTCCCAAAACGGTATCCTGAGCATGTTCCCGTTCCACTCGGCTCCCGAGGTTAGGTGTCCGCACCGCGCTGAAGCGCGTTTACATGCGTAATGGGTCATCTCTTCTATGCCATTCTGGACAGAGAACTCGCGCTCAGTTCTAGGCACGAATCGACCACCAGGTGCGCAGAGCTCGCCCTCGGTTTTCTCACCCAATGATCAGCAGGTAGATGGTCGAGCTTTTGGAGATCACCACCCGCAGACTCACGCCGACGAACATTCTGATCAGATGGAGGTTCACGTGCTGGTCGAAGACTCGCCGGATCGGTATGAGTTTGCCCCGGACTGCCACGTGATTCGGAAACGTCGGGGCTACACCATCGCGCGGACCAAGATCACCACAAACCAAGAGATGATCTCCAAGCCTTCCGGCTGGAATCATGGAGCGCTGGTCGTGGAAGAGATCGCATTCCCGTTCGAACCACGAACTGAAGAACTTCTCGCTGTGGACCTGCAGCGCAGCATCGATCAACGCAACCGCCGCGGCAATGCCAATAAAGCTGACAGCCCGCAGGATGTTGAATCCATTCTCTATGGAGAAGAAGTACGGCGTAGTGAAGCCGCGTTGTTCGACGTAGCTCATGTTTTTCTTGGTCAGTAGGCCTGAGTTCCTCACCCGCTGCCAATGTGTTTGCGGTTGGTCATAAATCCTTTACGGCGCCCGTTAGCGGCAGTGGTGTAATCGGTGCATTTCTTCGTTGGAGTGAAAAAGTTCAACCGCGGTGACACCAATGCCCATAACTCGTTGAGTGGGTCAAGTTGCGTGCGGGTGTCATGACGCCAATAGGACGCGTGTTGACGCACGATATGAATATTTTTCAACTCCACGGTGGCTTGATCATTCTTGCGTAAGGCCGCGACCTGGTCTGGGCAATATCGTGTTGCTGCAACCACGCAGCAACATTGTGGTTAATGAACTCGTAAACCGTTATCGGAGTCAAAAACCCGCAATGGGAAAGGGAACCTGCCCTCCAACTCGCCATTAGCATGAACGATCTATTTCGAGGAGTTATTGCGAATCGAATAGTTTTCCATCCAACCGGTGAGCATATCCGTCATCGTCAATGTGCGAACAAACTTACCCACCAACGTGGGCCCACAATGCCCGACCGTGTCCGCTTGGATCACTCCCGGTGTTGTTGCCGGTGCATCCCCCGCCTTTCTCAAACCGATCGAATTTCGTAGTAACGGTGAAGGGGTGGTTGTGGAAATACCACGTAACCGCATTGAGGCCCTCGTCGGTTCTCGATACCGGTCAATGGTTGCAGCACTCATCGCCCCCAGTTCGGTAATGGCCTTCTTCGTAGCGAATGGCCTATCAAGATCACCGGCCGCCATCATGGCCGGCAATCACATATCCACCATCACGACCACATATTTACCGCACGGAAACCCCATCAAAGCCCAAACGTGCTCCAGACATAACCGCGAGTCATCCCCGTAACCCTTCGCTCGTAAACGACGCCGATCCAATTACTCCCGCGGGTCAGACAAGACACCACCGGTCAACATTGCACGGGCGCTCGAGCGGGCTAGGCCCGTGGTAACCATCACCTCGTTCAAGATCCTGGTTTTACTTGACATACCCGCCTGCACGCAAGCAGTGCGGAACTTATTCGTCACATGACGCCTAGCAGCCATCGGTATTTTGCCTGCCATACAGGCAAGCCTGCACCCAAAAAGTGGCTGGTACGCGCTCAACGAAGGTGAGGCACGTCGTTCCCTGGTGGTCAGGGAACATGAGAAATTACACTAAGCCATTATCCATCCGCCGTTTACATCTAGCCCAACGCCGTTGATAAATGATGCTCCCTCGCTGGCAAGAAACGTCACCGCCTCGGCAACATCGTCCCCTGTACCCCACCGTCCGACAGGGACATTTTCAATGATGCTTCTTTGCATGGCCGGGTCCCGTTCACACTGCGCCCGGGTCATCGGCGTGTAGATAGCTCCCGGGAGTACTGAGTTGCTCGTGACTCCCCCTGGCGCAAATACACGTGCGAAGTGTCGAGTCATCGCGAGAACACCCGCCTTAGATGCGGCATACACCGCCGAGTCGGACATTCCGCCTGTTCGTGCCCCCACACTGGAGATATTGATGATCCGTCCGAAGCCGCGTTCAGCCATTGCAGCCCCTGCCTCACGACATAGGAGGAAAGGGGCACGCAGGTTGATGTTGTGAAGCAGTTCAAAGTCTTCGGCAAGATAGTCGGCTACCGGACGCTGGATGAGGATGGCCGCGTTGTTCACGAGGATATCGGCGTCACGTGTTCGTTTGGCCACGTCCATCACGACGTCCCAGTCGGAAAGGTCCGCCTGGATGTACTCATCGGATTCGGAGTCAGGTTGGCGATCCACCCCGATGACTGTCACCCCGCGAGCCCTAAAGGCACGGGAGATCGCTGCCCCAATTCCCTGAGCGGAACCGGTGACAACTGCGGTGCGACTATGCACGCTGGACATTCGGCTTCCTCGATTCGTTGGTTGAGGTGTTCTCAGACAGACGTGATAACGAACTTGTCGCGGGCCCGACTTCGCCATGACTTCAATGCCGCCTGCAACAATCATCACTGCGGGCCTGGAGTAGATTTCCTTCAAGCTGCTGCGCCCGACCCCGTCTCAATTCGGCACCCGTCGGTGCCGCTTCTCGACAAGAATTACAATTCCGGAAACGATTCCTAAAATAGCACCGATACCCCTGCCAGTCAAGGAGTTAAAGTCAGGCTCCGAACTCACCCCACCCGCCACCTATGGCATCGACCGCGGTGAAAACGCTGCGCTGATCACCCACGGTCGGTTCTCGGGAGCATCTGCCGGGCTGCGAGTCGGGAACATCAGGCCTGTAGCCTCCGGTGGGCGGACTGATCGCCCTGTCGATTGCACGGTGTCGGATGACTCAGACGCCCCCGGGCGTTACTTCCGGGGCGCTTGCCAGAGTCAGGTGGCGGCGCGTGTTGTTGATGAGGATCTGAGCTAATTCCGACGGCTCAACCCCCGATTTCACCAGCAAAGGCGCAATGTGCTTGGCAATATGGTCGTACCCCCAACCGCCATATCGGTGCAGGCGTGTTCGAACTCCGACATCCTGGGATATAACGATGCGATCTCCGTAGCCGTCTCTCACTAACTTCGCGATGGCCTGACACACATCCCAATCGCTAGGTGCGTAGCGTCCCTCACCAATCAGCGAGTGGTCAAAGCCGAACAAATCAAAAGCGATTGTTGCGCCTGAGTCCATCATCGATCGGAGGTAGCTCTCGTCGCTCGCCGAAGTAGTGACATGTCCGAGGATGACCCTGTCTGCGCTCAGTCCCGCCCGCCCGATGTGCGTAAGTGCAGCCAATCCCTCCTTGCCCCATGGGTGGAGGTGGACAGACAGAGAGCGGCCGGTGGCTAATGCGGCTATGGCAGCCCCGACCAGACTCTTCTGTTCTGAGTGTGTGATGGGGATATTCGTTCCCACCTCGCCGATGATGCCTGGCCGAATCCTGGAGTCTGCTACGCCATCGCGACATTCAGTGATGATGCCGTCTGCGACTTGCTCGACTGTTTTTCCTTCTAAGAAGCGCTTGTGAGTGACTTCCAGGTACCATCCGGCGCCCATGACGATGTGCAAACCAGTGGCTTGAGAGATCCGCTCAAGCGCGAGGGGGTTGCGTCCGAGATCAGCTGGAGTGACGTCTACTACACAGTTGAAACCGGTCCCGGTCAGATAACCGAGCTCGCTCGTGATGAGCGATTCATCCGTCATCACGTAGTTGCTCGGGTGCACTCCGGGATTCCAGCGCGCCTCGGCGCAGATGTCTCCCTCAAACGCTGTCTGTGACCTTGAACTGTAACCGTGCACCTCGATCAGAGGGCTCAGGTCGCAGTGAACATGTTCATGGATCAACGTCTGCTCGATCGAATCGGCAGGCACTAAACCGAGGACGGTCATGATCGAGGCTTGACCCGCGTTCATTGGATTTAGCCCTTTCCGAGGAAGCCAGAGGTGTCAGCCCGCTCCTCGTTCCACTCGACCTCTAGCAGGTTGGCTGGCCTCTCGCGGCCGACCCTTGTGTAGTACTCGTCTGGAATGGTGGCCGGGTTCTTGAACATCTGCCACTGGCACTTCTGTCGGTTGACCGGATCATTATCCGGATAGGTGGGCGGATCCACCACTCGCAATGGGAAGCCGAAGCGATCGATGGGCATCTCCTCCATCAGCCGGATGCAGTGGGTGCAGTAGTGGCAGATCCCCTTCTTGCCGTGATTCCACGGATGAGGCTCGGAACTCACCGTCCAGTTGTAGGGGGCCTCCATCCGTGATGGGGTGCCTTCCACGTTGTCGCCGCGTACCACCCGACCACCGGTTCCACACGGATCGAAACGTAGGACGAAGCGATCTTCGAACTCAACGAGCTCAAAGTCACCGGTGCGCTCCACGCCCACAAGATGAGCCCTCATCGACTCGCACGCCACCATGAGTAACTGATCCAAGCTCTTATCCCAGTCTTGGTTCTTAAGGCCAAAGTCGGCGTATCGCCAATCAAACAGCGGCTTGATCACGTTATCCCACATGTCCCCAATCGCTGCCTCGCCATGGTTTCGTACGATCGTCTCGATCAACCCGTAACAGAAGTCACTGTCGCGGTCCTTCTGCTGACGAAGTGTCTCGTGTCCCTGCTCGAAAAGATATCGGGCGTTCGCCCAGTTCCCGCGCTCGATGGCTTCCTTACTACGGCCAACGAGGCGCTCGACTTTGGCGAACAGAGGTTCCCGCTCGTAGGCCGACCCATCAGGTAACACGATCAATGAGTGGATGCCCGCGACGACACCTTCCAGTTCCCCCTGCTTCATGCCGCGGGTGATCAGGTAACTTTCAAGATCGGGATTGATCTGGCCGAATAGCAGGTAGATGACCTTCGCCTCCTGCATGAAAAAGTCCATAAATCTGATTGCGGTTTCCGCGTCCTCGGCGTTTAGCGCCTCGACGACTTTGGTGAAAGTGCCAACAGACTGCTCCTCCCAGGAGCCCTTTCGAACCACACGACCTAGGTTTGCCGAATACTCAAAAAGATCCTCCGAACCCATCTAGTACTCCTCATTTTGTATTCTGCGCTCACGCACTAAAAAAACGATTCCAGAAACCTTACCATTTACTTTGATCTCATTGCAGTACTTACCACAGAGATCCGATGAAGCTGACTTGATGAGGCACCCAAGGCAATCGGTGCGGTGCCGGCGCGATTTGGTTTCACATTCACTTCTGTCGGGAAGCGCAAGGAGTCTCATTAGAGAATTGATTTCATTCTCAATTGTTGAAGAGGGTGCTCCTCTATCAGTCAGAAACTCCTACCAACCACGGGTCCACGCCTGATACTCAACATAGACAACTTTCGCTTCTTCCATCCAATAATCGAGTAACTGACCGCTGGCTCGCCATTGCTTGCACGCAACTTATTCGAAGTCCTTCTTCCTAGTCGAAACCAACTGCTCCTGCACCGAGCCTGTTCAAATATTCACTCACTCAAACCGAATCAATCTAGTTGTTGAATCGTTTCCAGACGTCCGTGAAGGAAAACGAACAGGTACCCAATCGCGTCATTTCTCTACGAAGCGCCTTCCGTCTAATGAACTATGTAAAGAGCTTCTGCACGCCTGCCCTGTCCATTTTTCCCGAATGAGTCAGTGGCATGTCAGCCAGAACGAATATTGACTTCGGCCTCTTAGGCCCAGAGAGTTGTGATGTGAGGTAAGTTCGGATTTCCTCTTCATCAACATTCCCAGTGACAGCAACGCAAACGCGCTGACCCCAGTCAGCATCTGGTATGCCAAACGCAACAACCTGGTGCACACCTTGAAGCTCTACCAGCACTCTTTCGATTTCGGCCGGATAGACGTTCACACCGCCTGTAATGATTAGG
>Ga0209284_10006343_pt1 | contig 11447 bp, 6 predicted proteins | sample FRY03_FD_187211 | JGI IMG/M metagenome (GOLD analysis project Ga0209284, IMG submission 187211) | Freshwater microbial communities from Lake Fryxell liftoff mats and glacier meltwater in Antarctica - FRY-03 (SPAdes) (version 2) | ecosystem: Environmental > Aquatic > Freshwater > Ice > Glacier... | reverse complement strand
CAAGCGGAAGGCGTAATTCGTGAATGCGCAACATAGAAAATCCGCGTCGCAATGTATCGCCAGGAAGGCTTTCGATGCCGCCACCGCCCAGCGCGATGTCGTGCAACAATCTCGCGTCGCCTCACCTCATGTCGCCTCACCCCATGTCGCCTCACCCCATGTCGCCTCACCGCACATCGCCCATGCACCGCACACTCATCACAATTCAAATCGCAAGACTTCCTTCTCAAGCTCGCTGACCGCAGCGCGCAATTCAATGGTGGCTTTGTTCGAATCATGGATGGATGCCGTCGTGCGTGCTGCGCCATCAGCGAGCCGAGCCATCACGCCGCCAATTTGCTCAGCGCCTTGCGATTGTGCGCGGACGCCTTCGGTGACCTGTCCGAACCGTCCCGAAATTCCTTGCACCGCTGTAATGATCTCGCCAAGCTTGCCGGAAATATCCTCAATCTCGCGCACGCCGCCGCGAACTTGTTCGGCGAAGACATTCATTTCCTTCACGCCAGCGGTGACGGCGCCTTGCATTTCTTTCACCATGCGCTCGATGTCGAGTGATGCGATGGCAGTCTGATCAGCGAGGCGCGAAATTTCGCGCGCAACCACCAGGAATCCCAGCCCGTAATCGCCAGCCTTTTCCGCTTCGATGGCCGCATTGATCGAGAGCAGATTCGTTTGATCCGCCACCTTGACCATGGTGACGATCACCATGTTGATGTTGGATGCACGCTCGTCGATCGTCGCTAATTTCGCGCCGATCGATGTGGTGCTCTGTTCGAGTCGACGCATCGTCGCATCCATTCCTTCAAGATCCTCGCGTCCTTCCGCCGCTTTCTTGCCAGTGCTCGCCGCCAACTGATTCACCTCGGTCATCGTTCGCGCAAGTTCCTGACTGGTGCTCGTAATTTCTTTGACAGCCGCCACGGCATCATTCGTCGCTGCCGCGAAATCTGAAACCACTTGCGACTGATCGTTACTCGTGGTTTGAATCACCGTCGCGGTCGAAGTCAGTGTCAATGATGATTGCTGGATCCGTCCGATGAGTCCGCGCAGATCATTGGTCATCATTTGAATTGCGATGAGCAAAGCTCCAGTCTCATCGTTTGCGGTCTCGCCAACTTTCGAGCGCAGATTTCCGCCAGCAACAGCTTTGGCGACTGCGGCCGCGGTGCGGATGGGTTTGGAAATGCTGCGCGCCACAAGCAGCGCCGTCAGCGTGACGCCGATGACGATCGCGATCAGCAACGCGATGAGCGATTTGCGCTGGGCATTCAACAGCGCGAACGCCTCGTCCGCGTCTTGCTTCACGAACATTCCCCAGCGGAAACTGGGCAGATAGCACCATGCGCCAACGACTTCTTGACCTCGGTAATCCGTCGCAGCCCCATATCCGCGTTCACCACTCGCAGCGCGCTGAATCGCGCTGCCTCGGCCACTGCCGATTGGAAGTTGCAACCGAAATGCAGCGTCAGCCTGATGGCGCAGCGGCGCAGTGATCAGCAGACTATCGCCGACGCGCTCACTCGTAACAATTTCGCCGGTCTGACCCAATCCGGTCATGTCGCGCAAGGCACGCCAGACACGGTCCGGCGAGAGGCCGCCCGCGAGCACGCCGATGACTCGTCCACCGCGGTTCAGAATAGGACTCATCACAAACGCAGTCGGCGTCGTTTGGCCCTTGTAGATCTGAAACGCGGTCATCTCAGTCTGCAAGAGTGTGCGCGAGCGCTGAAAGCTGGCCGCGATTTCCGTCGTCGCAAGATCGCCAGCCAAGATGGATGATCCAACGACAAAGGTTGGGTCGGCGCAATACAGGATTGTTCCAGAAGTGTTGATCAATAAAAGTTGTTGATATCCAAACGATGCGGCGACAGAATTGAGATTGGACGCCGCAGCAGCCACGATTGCTTGATCGCTCGAGCCCAGGTGAGCAACCGCGCCGATGACCACTGCAGTGTGCGCAAGGGTGGTCGCGTCGGCAAGTCGTTCAACCGCATACGACTCAAGTTCGTTGGCTTTTGTTGCGGCGATCTGCTCGAGTTTGTAACGAGTGGCATTCTCCAACGCCTTGATCATGTCGCGTGCGGAGATCAATGTCAGAATTCCGCAGGGAACCAGCGAGATCAAGAGAAACCACAAGATCAGCCGACCAGCGATTGACCGGCTCCAAGCAAACCTCGTGGCCAACGGAAGAACGGAATCAAGATGACTCATTGCGGCGGTGTCCTCGGGGCAACGGGTGCCGTCAGCGGGGCGGTGTCAGCGGGTGCCGCCCACTTATCTCCCCATTCGTGATAGAGGTCTTGCACAAACTTTCCCCATGCTTCACGCGAGCGCGAAATTGGAAAGGGCACCGGTCGCACAGCCCTCTGACTCGTCCACACAATATCGAACTGCCCATCTTGCCGAGCGCGCCCGATCGACACGGGCCGCCATGTGTGCTGTGTCTCGGGATCGATCGCAATGATGCCCTCGGGGGCGTTGAGACTTTGACGCCGCAGCGCATATCGCACCTGTCGCACATCACTCGTGCCCGCTTCGGTCACAGCCTGCGCCCAGAGTTTGACACTGATGTAAGCCGAATTCATCACATCCGAGACCGGTCGATCTTGGCCATAGCGCGCCTTAAAATCTCGCACAAACGCTGCGTTTTCAGCTCGATCGATGCTCTGAAAATAATTCCACGCCGCATAGTTTCCCACGATGTCTTCACGAGCCATGGTGCGAATTTCATTTTCGCCCAGCGCAAAGGTGAGCACCGGAGTCTTCTCTGGACGGATGCCAGCCTCGCGCAATTTTCGTGCGAATGCCAGCGCTGAGTCGCCGACAACCGTGCTGAGCACAACATCCGGTTGCGCCGCAACGATTTCGCGGACAGCCGCATCGACATCGGTGCTTCCAAATGGGATATATGTCTCGCCCACGCTCTCGGCACCGAGGCCCATGAGTTGATCGCCGATGATCGCGTTGACACAGTGTGGCCAGATGTAATCCGAACCGATCAGAAAAAAGCGCCGTGCGGAAAGTGTCTCGTAACACCAATTCACGGCCGGGGTGATCTGCTGATTCGGCGCGGCTCCGATGTAAATAATGTTGGGCGATTGCTCAAGCCCTTCATAAGCCATCGGATAAAGCAGCAGATGATCATTGGCTTCGAAGATAGGCAGCACACTCTTGCGGCTAGCGCTTGTCCAACATCCAAAGACCGCGCACGCGTTGTCGCTGAGGATCAGGCGCTCGGCTTGCTTGGCAAATTGTGGCCAGTCTGAAGCGCCGTCAGCGATCACCCACTTGACGGGTCGGCCAAGCAATCCGCCCGCCGCGTTGATCTGCTCGAGGGCGAGCACTTCCGCCTCAATCATCGACGCTTCGCTCACTGCCATCGGTCCAGTTTGCGAATGAAGAATGCCAACGATGATTGGAGTGCGGTCCACAATAAATCGATCGACTACAAACCAGATTGCCACCGCAAGAGCGATCAATCCAAGAACCAGCAAGATGTCAATGCGGCCGTGCGGTGAGCGCGGTGCGCGATCTCTATTGGATTCAAGCGCGAGGGATCGAACCGTGTTGATATGTGCCTGCATCGCGTGCAAAGAGTATCACCCGATGCGCAAGCGAACGGCAGTCGTGCGATGCAGTGTCTATTGGTTCATGCCGATTCGCATGATCGCACGATGCTCGCACGCAGCCCAAGTTGTTGCGCCAGCCGTTGACATGCGGCCGCAACGGCGCTCATGCAAGTCTTCGTCGATCGGCAAGGCTCAAGCCAGATTCGACTGACACACAGCGCGCCTGCTTGCCGGTTGCTGGCGATCTCGACGCGCGCGATGATTTTTTCTCCCACAAGAACTGGCATTGTGTAATACCCATAGCGTCTCTTCGCCGCTGGCACGAAAGCCTCAAATCGATAATCGAATCCCAAGAGATCATGCGCGCGCATCCGATCTCGAATGAGCGGATCAAATGGAGCGAGCAGTCGTGGTGTGCGGTCGATTGTCAATCCAGCGGCATGCTCGCGCCAGTCCGCGCGCGCAAAGCCCTCGACGATTTTCCCGTGATCTCGCTCGAGCGTCACGCGGGAAATTCTCGCCGATCGCACAGCCATGTCGCACCACTGCCGAACCTCCGTCAGCGTGAGAGCATGCATAAACTGGGCAATTTCACGCGCCGTCGCTGCGCCAAGTCGAGTCAGCGCCTCGACGCACGCCCACTCAATCACCGCGCTGCGCGGCGGCGATGCCTGCTGAGGCCCATGCACTTTGTGCGCGATTTCATACACCTTGTCGAATCCGCGACGCGAGTGAATCGCCACCTCACCACTGCGCCAGAGGTATTCCAGCGCGGCTTTCTGCGGCGACCAATTCCACCAACCTTGCCCAGCGCGCGGTGGATGTGGAAAATCACGCGTCGTCAACGGACCACGCTCATCAATCGCATCACGCACTTGCGCCAAAACACTTTTCCAGCGCGCACCCAACCGCTCGCGTAACCACGAACGACTTCCCAGCCTCGCGCGCGCCGCATCAAAGCGGTGCGTCCACCACCGCATCCAGTCCGAGCGAATCAAACTCGCGTCATGCGTCCAGTGCTCAAAGACCGCACGACGATGTTCGGTGAGGTGTGTGAGCATCTGCGGTGAGTAACCATCAAGCCGTGCATGCAATATCAAATGATGCGCACGCTCGACTGAATTGATGCTGTCGATCTGCACAAATCCAAGCCCCTGAATCACACGCAATGTTTCCTTGTGATTCGCATTCGTCGGCGCGTCACCGAGCAAAGCTCCATCCAAGAGCAGTCGCCGAGCATCAGTAGCGCAAACGAGAGCGACTGGCGCCTTTCGTCGCGGCGTCGGCGCGTGATGGATTATGCGAGTCGACATTCTTGACAGGTTAGAGCAGTGGTGGTGGCGTGCACGCAACTTCACTGGATGCGCAGCGTTGATTGTCATCGCGAGTGCCATCGTTCATCGAGTGATTCTGCGCGAAGTTACGCCAAATGCACAGAGCATCACGCGACAACTCGTGTTGCAACCGCAGACTTCTTGGTGCTCAAATCATGAATCGACTTGAGTGCTGTCATAGATTGATCCGGCGAAACGCCAAGAATGGCGCAGAAATATCACACGCTTACAGAGATGACCGAACAGAATCGTAACACGATCGACTGACCGCGATCTACGATGCTGCGGTCTCGAACCGTTTCAGGAATCGAACCATGGCCGATGAAAATTTAGACAATGTGCGTGAGCGGATTCGCCAGATTGATCTGGAACTCATCGCTCGTGCCGCAGAACGCTCGCGCCTCGTGAAGCAAGTTGGTGAGATCAAGCGGCGCATGAATATCGCGACCGTGGATTACTCGCAGGAACGAGCTGTTCTGGAGCGCGCACGGGTGGCCGCACGGGAACATGGACTTGATCCAAGCGTCGCCGAAGACTTGTTGGCACGATTGATTCGCGCATCGGTGACCGACCAAGATCAGGACAGTTTGCGATTTTCAGCAGCGGGCGCTGGTCATCGCGCCGTGATTGTTGGTGGCGCTGGTCGCATGGGTCGCTGGATGAGCCGATTTCTTTCGGCGCAAGGATTCCAAGTGGGTTCGCTCGACCCTGCGGCAACGGAGCAAGAGAATCTCTGGGCAAAGGATGCGCTGCTCACCGCCGATTTTGTGGTCTGCTCCACACCGCCGGCCGCAACGGCAGAGCTGTATCACAGTTGGCTCAAGCATCCACCCACCGGCGTGATCGTGGATATCGCAAGCATCAAGTCTCCGTTGGTCGATGCGATTACGGCGTTGCAAAGAGCTGGCGCGCATGTCGCTTCGATTCATCCGATGTTTGGTCCGAGTGCGGTGTTATTGCGCGACGCTGATGTTGTGATGTGCGACACTGGTGATGAACACGCAACTCAAGCGGTCGAGAGACTCTTTCATCCAACGACTGCCAACATCGTTCATCTGCCTCTGCTCGATCACGACCGAATCATGGCGGACTTGCTGAGTCTGGCGCACGCCACGGCGATCGCATTCGCGCTTGCGCTGCCACAGAGCGAGCATCCTGTGCGAAGCACGACTTTCTTGGCGCTCGAAACGCTGTGCGCGGCCGTCGTGCGCGAGAGCCCCGATGTCTATTACGAGATTCAATCTCGCAATCCATTTTCGGCCGCGGCCATCGAGCGTCTTCGCGCCGCCATCGATCGCGTTGCCGCGGCCATTGCCGCACGCGATTCCACGGCGTTCGCACAACTCATGCATGAAGGTCAGACCCGAACTCCCAAGGCGCATCGCAAGTCATCGGAGTGATCGATCGCATTAACCGCATCGGATAGCGCAAGTCATTCGCAGTCCTAGATGTCGGCAAGGGCCTCGAGTGGTCTCATGTCATCAAACTTCGCCCGTTTGTTGCTCGCAGGATGGACCCTTTCGACTCGAAGTGGATTCCATCGAGGTGTATTGCGCCGCACCAAGATGATTTTTTGCCTCTTTCGGCGGAAAGGCCCCAGAGCGACTTCGCTTCCGATCGCTTGGTCCAAAACCCCACAATTTTTGCTGATTCTGCAACAGGTCGTTGATTTTGGGAGTATGTTTAGAAGAGTCATCGAGCGTCAGGCAGCCGATTCAACAGGAGCGAGGTCGAAGGCATATGTCCCCCTCATGTCCCCCTCATGTCCCCCTCATGTCCCCCTCATGTCCCCCGCAAGCCCCCCGCAAGTACCGCACAGAATTCTCACCCCAAAGGCCTTAATGAATAATCTCATCTCCTTCATCCCTTGTGTTGTTTCTGTCGCCGTCATTTCAACCCTTGGTCTTGCGAATGCCGCCTCGCCGGTGAGCGCGCCCAACATCATGATGGTGCTTCCTGATGCAGCTAAAGCAACTGCGAATGCCCCGATCAAACTGAACAATGCGCGCGCTGTTCTGGAAGCAGATGGTCACACACTGCACGGTCTGCCCTGGGCGAATCAGGAATCAACGCAATCGCTTTCGAGCATCTATGGCATCGATTTCATCCCAGCGCCGCTTGTCGCGATGGCGAATCAGGACAATGAGTTTTACCTCGTGCAAGACGAAATGATCGCACAAGCAAACCTTGGAAACGGCCCCAAACCATTGCGCTTTGCAGTTCCATTCGATGTCAACCTTTCCATAGCCGATGGTCAGTGGATTCCCGTCGCGGGTGGATCGATCTGGCGTGTCGTTGTGGAATCGTCCAACGCGACGACAGCTCGCTTACATCTCACCGGAATCAATCTTCCATCCGGACAAGAACTGCGTCTCAGCGCTCCAGGAATGGACGGTTCAGTCATCGGGCCGATTGAAGGCTTGGGAGAGTTTGGAACTGGCGAAGCATGGAGCTTCGCGCTGCCAACGGCAAAAGTCATGGTCGAATGGTTCGTGCCAACAGGTTTCGTGGCGAAGCAGTTGCCATTTGCTGGAGTTGAGTATTACCACGGATACCGAGATATTTATCAAATCGATGGTGGTGGACCGGAAGGCGGCATCGCTGGCAACTGCCACAATCAGCCCTCCTGTTACTCAACATGGCTCAACGAATCCAATGGAACAATTCGCCTCATCTTCAGTGGTTTCCTTTGCTCGGGTCAGCTGACTGCGACAACGGCCGCCGACGAGACTCCTTATGTTTCAACTGCGAATCATTGCATTTCCACTCAGACTGTTGCGAATAGTTGCCAATTCAATTTCTTTTATCGAGCCAATGCTTGCGGAGGGTCAACATCGGCCGGAGTGAATGTCACCGGTAGCGATTTAGTAAGCACCTATCCCGCGAGCGACTCAACCTTGTTGATGATTCGTCCGACTCTGCCGACAACAGTGGGTTGGGTTGGCTGGACAAATGCGAATCCAGCAACGAACACAGCATCAACCTGCCTCCATCATCCAGGCGGTGCGGCGCAAGCGATTTCATTTGGTGTGAAAAATGCCGGTTCATTTCCTTGCGGATCACCCAGCTCAAATTGGAACTCGATTTCTTGGAGTAACGGTATTACTGAGGGAGGATCATCGGGCAGTGCTATTTACCGCACCAGCGATCGCAAGCTCTATGGAACGCTGAGCTGCGGCGGAAGCTCGTGTGCCAATCCTGCGGCGGACGACGGCTATGGTCGATGGGATCTTGCGGTGAACAGCGGAGGCTTCGCTGCGCTCTTGGCAGTTGGTTCCGATGACGCCCAAGAACAAAACGACACATGCGCGACGGCCAAAGTGATCGCCGCCAACACCACATACACCAACATGGTTGTCAAGCGTCTCGACGAGGACTGGTATTCGATCGCTCTGCCAATCGGATCGCAATTGAGTATGAACATGACATACACGCATGCGAACGGCGATGTGGATCTCGAGCTCTATTCGAATTGCTCCGCGCCGCCGGTGCTCCAGCGCCTGCTCAATGTCAACGATGATATTTTCATCTACACCAACAACACGGCATCTAGCACCATTTTGATGCGTGTATTTCTTGGTTCCGACACACGCAATAATTACACATTCTCATACACGCAAACCATCGCGCCGCCCGCCAATGACGAGTGTGCGGCGGCGACGGTTGTTGGTCCTGGGTCTGTGGCCTTCAACACCTCCAATGCCACCAACTCAGCGCAATCCATTCCTGCATCATGCACCGATGGTGCGGGTGCGGTTATGAATAAGGATGTCTGGTTCAAGTTTGCGCCAGCCTGCAGTGGAACAGCGACCGTTTCAACCTGCGCCACTGCCAGCTTCGATACTCGAATCGTGGTGTATTCCGGCGCGGCGTGTCCTGGATCGACCACGGCTGTATTCGCGTGCAATGACGACGGTGTCGGCTGCGGCACGACAAGCAAAGTCAATTTCAGTGCCATAGCAGGGCAGTCTTATTATGTTCGCCTGGGAAGCAAATTGAATGTCGGCGGCTCTGGAACGGTCGCATTTAGTTGCGCGCTCTGCGTCGGTGATATGAACGGGACCAATGATATTGACGGATCCGACTTGGCGATTTTGCTCGGTGGGTGGGGCTCTTGCCCAAGTTGCATCGCCGATATCAATCACGACAACTTTGTTGATGGCGCCGATCTGGCCCTCATGTTGGGCGCGTGGGGTCTTTGTCCCTGAATTGGCTTCTTATTAATCATGTCAATCATCACTGGTATGACTCGTCACCGTATGCCATGTCGGCGCTGCGTTTTATCCGCCGAGAATTTCAACCACGCAACGCCTATTGAGCTTAAATCGCTTGGCGCGTCGCGGTACGATCGCGGCGGCGCATTCGTACGAAAGCAATGAGCGCGGAGAAGTTTCACTGGAAATCTGTGGAGGTCGATTGTGGCGTTGAATCCAACTGGTACTGACAACGAGTCATTTGAGCGTGCAACAACAGACGGTGACTTCACTCTTGCGCTCCGGCTCGCAGAGCAGATGCTCGCAGGCTCAAAGCGCAATGTTGCCGCGTGGACGAGCCGCATTCGCGCCAAAATCGGGCTTGGCGAGACCTGTGAGGCCGACGAGGACATTGATGTCGCGCTGCGCTTGGATGGCAACAATGCGCACTTGAATTGGCTTCGGGCGCTTATCGATCAGCGTCTTGGAAGAGTCGATCGAGCAATCGACGGAGCAAGAAAACTAGCGTGCGACGATTCGCCCATCGGAATCGAAGCGAAATATCTCTTAGTCGATGCGCTCTATCTCGCCAACCGCAGAGAAGAAGTCGCGAAACTTATTCATGCTGGCGGAGTCTGGTTGAACCAACCTCGCGGTCGCTTGCACCTTGCGCGTGCTCAAGAACGCGAGAATTCAGCGAAAGCGGTCGAGGAATTCATCGCGCTCTTCCGATCGACTGCCGCTGATGCGAACATCCGTCGCATCGCTGGATTCGACGCAGTGAAGTGGCTCGACAAACTGGGTCGATATCGCGAGGCCTATGACTTGGCCGCCGAAGTGCACGCCGCAACAACACCGCCATTCGATGTCGATGGCATGACTCAAATTGCACAGCAGCAGGGCGAGTTGATCGCCAAGAGCGGCAAGTGGTTTACGGCCGCAGCAGATCCGGTGCAAGGACTCGCCATGATTGTGGGCTTGCCGCGCTCGGGAACAAGTCTCTTGGAGCAAATGTTCGACGGCCACTCGCAGATCAGCGGCATCGGTGAATACGAAGGCATGAGTTTGATGGGATTCTCGATCGAGTCGACTGGAGTGCCCGTGCGAAATATTGGCCGATTGCCTCACAATGTCGTGATGCAACTTCAGCAGCGATACATGAAGGGAGTCGAGCAGTTGCGACGGCCCGGCGCGACATGGGCACTCGACAAAAACTTATCCGGATGGCGCTTCGTCTATGCGATCGCTGCCGTGCTGCCCGGAACAGTCTGCTTCCAAGTCGCACGCGATCCGCGCGACATGGCCATCAGCACATTCTTGTCCATGTTTCATCCAATCGCCAATGGCTGGACTTCCAAGCTCGATGCAATCCGCGATGTGATCACGACCGAACGCGCGGTCACGCAGCGTGCGCTTGAAACTCTTGATATCGCGCACGAAAGCATGGTGTATGAGAACTTCGTCCTCGATCCCGAGGCGCATGTCAAGCGTTGTCTCGATCGCCTTGGCTTGACTCTTGAGAATTCAGTTCTCCAACCACAAGACAACAAACGCCAAGTTTTCACGCTCAGTTTCGAGCAAGTGAAGAAGCCGATCAATACCAGTTCGATAGGTCGCTGGCGAAATTACGAGTGGGCCTTCGATCGATCATGGGACACACTCGTCGCGGCGCATGACGCGCGCCGCGTGTGATTGCATCGCCGTGGTTTCGCTTAGAATCCAGTTCGAACACGCAATCGCCGTCGCTGGGCTTCGCGCCACTGTGCGCTTTGACCTTCCGATCACACAGTCAGAAACAGTGCTGTATGGAATCACAAGTTCAACCTCCGTCTGATCATCGATCGGCACCTGGTGCGCGCACGCTTATCCGCGGCGCCTTCTTCGATCTCATCGACGATCCGTATAAATATGTCGGGCGAGAACACGAAGCAGCGCGTTATTTTCCAGATGGCATGCTGGTCATTGAAGAGGGGATCATTCGTGCCTTTGGATCGTTTGGCGATCTTGCGGCGAACTATCCAAATGAGCCTGTGATCCACATCAAGGATCGCTTGATCCTGCCTGGTTTTATTGATGGGCACATCCATTTCCCCCAAGTTCGTGTGCTGGGCGCGTATGGAAATCAATTGCTCGATTGGCTGCACAACTGGATCTTTCCAGAAGAGCTGAAATATAAAGACCCGCAGTACGCTCGTGAAGCGGCGCACAAATTCTTCGACGCACTCCTCGCCGCCGGCACCACGACATGTCAAGCTTTCACCACCAGCAGTCCAGTCTCGACGGAAGAATTTTTCGCTGAAGCAGGACGCCGTGGTATGCGCACCATCGCAGGCCTGACCGGAATCGACAAG
>Ga0209284_10006340_pt1 | contig 11450 bp, 9 predicted proteins | sample FRY03_FD_187211 | JGI IMG/M metagenome (GOLD analysis project Ga0209284, IMG submission 187211) | Freshwater microbial communities from Lake Fryxell liftoff mats and glacier meltwater in Antarctica - FRY-03 (SPAdes) (version 2) | ecosystem: Environmental > Aquatic > Freshwater > Ice > Glacier... | reverse complement strand
GAGCTATGGACGTGCTTTTTCCAGGAATTGGAGAAATCATAGGAGGTTCACAGCGTGAAGAAGATTATGAAAAGCTTAGCACAAGAATCGATGAAATGAAAATTCATCGTGAGAGCTTATGGTGGTATTTAGAAACTCGCCAATATGGAACAGTTCCCCATTCTGGATTTGGATTAGGCTTCGAGCGTTTAATCTTGTTCGTTTCCGGTATGGGAAATATTCGTGATGTAATTCCTTTTCCAAGAACACCAAGAAACCTAGAATTCTAAGAGTTTTATTCAAGAACGAAACGTACTGCCTTTCCCTTCATTCGGGTTTGCATTTCGTTACATATTCCATTTTTGTAAAAGAAATAATTTCGATCACCATCAGGTTGACGAAGTTCATATGCGTGCTTACCAATAGTGCGCACTTCAACCTCTTTTCCTAGTCGTTCAGAAAGCATTTTTGAGTGACCAATTGGCTCGAAATGATACAATCTGCCAACGCTAAATGTGACAGCACTTGTGATTACTAAATCGTCTATATCAGACCCTGTAATCTTATAAACCCCATAGTGATTTGTAATTACCGTATGCTCGGTTCGCACGCCATTGATATACTTAGATGTTTCAGCCGATACAAGCCTTCCGTTTTCGTATTTAAGCTGAATGTCTGACTTGATTTTCAAAAGAAACACCTCAAATTTTGTAATTAATCGAATTGAGAAGTTTGACTCGCTTTCCTGAGTGAGGCGTGCATCAAGGTTTCCTTTTTGCTCATCGCTCACCAAAACTTTATACACCAAGTTTCTTTCTGTAGCTCCAAAGGACGCGGAATGCAAACATGCTATAAATGCAAGTGAAAATAGTGTCTTGGTGAATGAAATAGAGAATTGCATGTTTACAGGTGTTTCTTTAAGAACACGCCAGCACAAGTTTACCCCTATTGCCGGTAAAAGCAATAAGGAAACACTAAAATTAATTTTTTTACAACTCATCTAATTTATTTTTTAGATTTGTCTAAATTTATTTTGTGACCAAGCTTAATCTATTCGTACTTCTATTTTTCACTTCCGGTTTAGACGCTCAAATTCTATTGCGTGGAAGAGTTCTGGACGGTTCGAATCCTATTCAGTTTGTTTCCATATCTATAAACGAAGGTTCACGCAATACAGTTTCAGATAAGGATGGATACTTCCAATTAAAAGACATCCCGCCAGGACCGTTTGAAATTTCGGCCTATTTAATTGGTTATGAATTATTTCAAAAATCATTTCCTAAGAATTATTCAACCGATCAACCTTTGGTAATTCAATTGAAAGCGAAACCACTATTTTTGAATGAAATGGTTGTTTCAGGAAACCGCCATTTGAGTCGAAGGACAGAAAGTTCTGTGCTAGTAAATGTACTCGATAGGAAAACGCTAGAACTAACTCAATCGAGCACTTTATCTGAAGGCTTATGCTTTCAACCAGGATTAAGAGTTGAAACTGATTGTCAAACTTGCGGATTTAGTCAACTTAAAATGAACGGTTTAGGGGGAAGTTACTCGCAGGTTCTAATTAACTCTCGACCAGTATTTCCTGCACTACTAAGTTTATACGGCTTGGAGCAATTTCCAGCAAAATTGATAGAACGAGTTGAAGTGGTTAAAGGTGGTGGTTCAGTTTTATACGGTAGTTCTGCCATTGCAGGAACCGTGAATATTATCACCAGAACACCGCAAGAAAATGACTGGTCAACAGAATTAAACTCTGCTATTATTGGCAATGCAACACTTGATTTTAATGCAAATCATCAATCTCAAATTGTAAGCAAGTCGAAAAAACAAGGCCTTTCAATCCAAGTTTCGGGAAGACAACGCGGCGCTTACGATGCAAATAAGGATGGATTTTCAGAATTACCGGCAATTTCCTCTGCCACAATAGGACTTTCGGCCTTTCAAAAAGTCGGGGCAAGAGGCAAGATTGAGTTCAACGCATTTAATATCAATGAGGAGCGCCAAGGCGGAAATAAGATTGGGCAGCGAGCGGAATTAGCCGACCAAGGAGAATACAGATTGCATCATGTATTTTCTGGCGATGTGAATTTTGAACAAGAATTTAAAGATAGCTCGAGCATGATGGTTTATCTTGCCGCTCAGAACACATGGAGGAGTCATTACACGGGAATAGATCAAAGTGAAGGCTGGGGAATTTCGAGAAGTAAATCAGCGCAAGGTGGAGTGCAATACCATAAAGCTTTTAGCAACTTCCCTTTAGGAAAAAACAACCTTACAATTGGAGCTGAAACACAATGGGAATCTACGTTTGATGAGATTAAGGCATATAATTACCTAATCGATCAAAAAGTAGCCTTAAGTGCCGCATTTATCCAAAGCGAATGGTCACTACTTAAACGTTTGCATTTGATGACTGGCTATCGATTGAACAAATCTAATAGGATGGCAAAGACAGTTTCTACACCTCGATTTGGATTGCGCTGGAACCCGAGTAAAAACTGGCAATTTAGAGGAACTATTGCAAGTGGATTTAAAGCGCCACAGGCATTCGAAACCGATATGCATATTGCATTTGCTGGTGGTGGCGTATCGACAATTTCGATTGACCCAAATTTAGGTGCTGAACATTCGACAGGTTACACCTTATCAACCGAATACACAATTTCGAAAACAAATTACATTGTAGGTTTTAGTGTTGATGCGTTTCATACCATACTTCGTAACACATTTATCTTGCAAGAGTTAGGGCAAGACGCCAATGGAAACATGGTACTTTTCAGAAGTAATGGAGGTTTTTCGACCTTTCAGGGGATAAATGTTGAAGGGCGTTATGCATTCAAGGATGATATTCAGTTTCAATCAGGTTTGACATTTCAAAAAGCTTTTTTCCAAGACTCCTTGTATTGGTCGAATGAATTACCTGGGACGATTAAACAGCTCAGAACACCAGAAATGTATGGCTATGCAACGCTTTCGCTATTTAGTGAGCATCGTCTAAGTCCCAGTGCAAATGTTGTTTTAACAGGACCGATGTTGGTTCCACATTTTGGCGGTGCTCCCGGAGTTGTTGGTGATAAGTTAGAAACGTCTCCTTGGTTTGTCGATTTGGGGATTCGTCTTGCCTATCGAACAAAGCTAAAGTTTGGGAAGAAGGAATTACAAATTCACGGTGGCATTCAGAATATTTTGAGTGCCTATCAGAGTGATTTCGATACAGGCAAAAATCGCGACAGCAACTATGTATATGGCCCTTTAAAGCCGAGAACATTGTTTTTCGGGATTAAATTATAGGTGATTTAACGAAAATCGGAAAAGCTGCGTTGTATTGAATACTATCGAACCTCAAAATTTGGTAACATTGCAACACTATGCTAAAACAAAGTTTACAGCAGAAATTACAGCAGAAATTATCGCCGCAGCAGATTCAATTGATGAAGCTGTTGCAAGTGCCTACTGTTGCTCTTGAGCAAAGAATCAAAGAGGAGTTAGAGATTAATCCTGCCCTTGAAGAAGGCGATGATGAAGAGGAAAAGGCAGACGAGAAAGAAATGGACGATCCATTCAACACCGCTGACGATGGTGATGAGGAAGCGCATTCAGATCAAAACAGAGATGATTTTGACTTGAGTTCATATATAGATGACGATGAAACTCCGGCATACAAGCTTGCTGCAAACAATTATAGTCCCGATGATGAACGTCGTGAGATACCTTTTGCTGGTGGTTCTACTTTCCAAGAGCAGCTTGTTGATCAATTAGGCTTACGTGGACTAACTGATGACGAATATGAAATAGGTGTTTACCTCATTGGTAATTTGGATGAGGATGGATATATGCGTCGCGAAATAGAGGCGATTGTTGATGATTTAGCCTTTTCAATGAACATTATGACCTCCGAAAAGGAGATTGAAAAAGTATTGTCAGAGATTCAAGAGTTAGACCCTCCCGGAATTGGTGCACGTACTCTTCAAGAGTGTTTATTGATTCAATTAAGGAGAAAAGAATATCAAACTGCGGAATCAAAAACTGCAGCTGCGATTCTTAGTGAATGCATGGAGGATTTTTCTCGCAAGCATTACGAAAGAATTCTTAAAAAACTCGATTTGGATGAGAAGCACTTGAAGGATGCTATCAAAGAAATTCTCAAGCTAAATCCTAAACCAGGAAACTCTCAAAGCGAAACAGGAAAAAACACGCAGCATATAACGCCTGATTTTATACTATTTAACAATGAAGGAACTTTAGAGCTTCAATTAAATTCGAGAAATGCACCTGAATTGCGTATTTCAAGGACTTACCAGGATATGCTTGACCACTATAGTAAAAGCAAGAAAAACACCGGCAAAAGTGATCGCGATGCCGTCGTGTTTGTAAAGCAAAAGATTGATTCGGCAAGATGGTTCATTGATGCGATCAAACAGCGTCAGCAAACCTTAATGATGACGATGGAGTCAATACTTCAATATCAATATGAGTATTTTCAAGACGGTGATGAGACCAAATTGAAGCCGATGATTTTGAAAGATATCGCGGAGCAAGTAAATATGGATATTTCAACCATATCGCGCGTAGCAAATAGTAAATACATACAAACTCCATTTGGAACATTGCTTCTCAAAACGTTGTTCTCAGAATCACTTTCAACAGATAGTGGCGAAGAGGTTTCAACAAGAGAAGTGAAGAAAATACTCGAAGAATGTGTTGGAAATGAGGATAAGCGCAAACCAGTAACTGACGATCAATTGGCTGTTGTGCTGCGCGAAAAAGGCTACAATATTGCCCGCAGAACAGTCGCTAAATACCGTGAACAATTGAATATTCCTGTAGCTCGTTTAAGGAAGGAGTTATAATGAATTCCAAGTCTTTTCTTGCCTTAGGTGATTCATATACAGTTGGTGAAGCAGTAGAACCGAATGAACGTTGGTCGCACCAGCTTTGTGATTTTCTTAATGCAAAGGGGTTTAACATAGAATACCCTAAAATAATTGCTCAGACAGGCTGGACAACCTTTGAACTGCAACAAGCTATTGATGAGGCAAATATTGACCAAAAATATGACTTGGTTAGTTTACTTATTGGTGTAAATAACCAATATCGAGGCGAGAGCATTGAACAGTTTGCCGAGGAATTCAAATCGCTTTTGAACCAAGCATTGGCATTCGCGAATCATATTAAACAACATGTAATCGTGATTTCAATTCCCGACTGGGGAGTAACTCCTTTTGCTGAAGGGCGCGATAGGTCAAAAATTGCGCAAGAAATAAATTTATTCAACCAAACTAAAAGGGCTATTACCGAAGAAATGGGTATTGCGTTTTTCGACATAACACCTTTGACAAAATTAGCCGAAACAGATAATTCGTTAAATGCTTCTGACGGTTTGCATCCTTCGGTATTGATGTATCAAAAATGGGCTGCATTGATTTCCGAGAAATTCACTGGTTATTAAGCCATTCCATCTATCATCGCCTTGGCGTGCATCATGTTTTTTACCTCTAATTTCGATAATATGCTTCGGCGGTGAGCCTTCACTGTATTTTCTGCAATTGTGAGCTTATCAGAAATTTGTTTGGTGGTGAGTCCGATAGAAATTAAACGTAAGATCTCAAACTCACGAGTACTCAATAGACTTAAATTTCCCTTTCCGCCTTTTGGTAAAATCTCAATGGTTCGACGGTTGGTCTTAAGCACGCCCATCACTTTCATGGGGTGTGATTGATCAAATAATTCTACAATATAAGCTAAGTCAAGCGGCGGTAATGAAGAATCCCAATGCACTTGGCGATTGCTTTGCATAACCCAGCCATATGAACCTCCACTCTGTTTAATTCGAAAAAAGAAACGGAATTGCGTAGAGTAACGCTCCTCTTCCTTCATGTTTGAAAAATGATTAATTGCTTGTTGAGTAACATCTAGGCATTTAATAAAATCATCAGGATGAACGCGCTCCTGCATAACCTTAATTCCCTGCTCAATTACATAATCTTTATCTACACCTAATACTTGAGGAAAGTAATCATTAAAATAATAATAATTGCCTCTTGTAAAATCATAAATAAATGCGGCAACCCTAGTTTCGGCAAGCATGTCAAGAGACCTACCCGATTCTAAAATAAATCCTTTAACACTTCGATTTATCGGAGAATTATGGGTAGAATTAATCCACTTCTTTAGCTGTTTATCTATCTCTGAGTCAGCTTCTTCATTGAAAATCATGTTCTTCTATGCTGTTTCCAACAAATATATAAATAATAAAATCGCATACCAATACCCCTAAAGTTCCCGCCAATTCCTTAAAAATCTCTAAATTTTAGTGTTGATAATTTGTTCATTAGTGTGTATATTTGCACTTGTTTAGATTTAGTCTAAATAAACATTAAACAAGACTTTACGTTAAACGTTCAGTAATAACAAGCAAATACAATGATCTTAGTCTCAGAATCAGCCAAAGAAAAATTACAGACGCTCATGAGCGAAGGTAATGTAAAAGAAGGAAGCTATTTACGCGTTGGTGTTGAAGGTGGTGGCTGCTCTGGTCTTTCATATAAGATGGACTTTGACGCCCAAATGCTCGATGGTGATCAATTGTTTGAGGATAGGGATGTCAAAATCTTAGTCGACAAGAAAAGTTTCTTGTACCTAGTTGGGACAGTGCTTGAATATTCAGGCGGATTGAATGGAAAAGGATTTTCATTTAATAATCCAAATGCTTCCCGAACATGCGGATGCGGTGAAAGTTTCGCTGTTTAACAAAAAACGAAAAGAATATGGCAAGCCCAGGAAATGAAATTTTAGAAGATCATATTAATTCGGATTATAAATACGGATTTAGTTCTGACTTTGAAGCAGACTCAGCCCCAAAAGGTTTGAATGAGGATATAGTACGTTTCATTTCTGCAAAAAAAGATGAGCCAGAATGGATGCTTGAGTATCGACTCAAAGCATTTCGCTATTGGTTAAAAATGATTGAGCCGGAATGGGCGCATGTTTCTTATCCCAAAATTGACTTTCAAAACATTATTTACTATTCGGCACCCAAGAAGACCAAAGTATTGAACAGCCTCGACGAGGTTGATCCTGAATTACTAGAAACATTTGCAAAACTTGGTATCTCTCTTGAAGAGCAAAAAAGACTTACTGGAGTTGCTGTTGATGCTGTAATAGATTCCGTTTCTGTAAAAACTACCTTCAAAGTAAAGCTATCAGAACTTGGAATTATCTTCTGCTCTTTCAGCGAAGCAGTAAAGGAACACCCTGATTTGATTAAGAAATACATGGGTTCCGTAGTTCCATACACCGATAATTTCTACGCCGCATTAAATGCTGCAGTTTTCTCCGATGGCTCTTTTTGCTACATCCCGAAAGGAGTTCGTTGCCCAATGGAGCTTTCTACTTACTTCAGAATTAATGCCTCCGGAACAGGACAATTTGAGCGCACACTTATTATCGCCGACGAAGGCTCTTACGTAAGTTATCTTGAAGGTTGCACTGCGCCAATGCGCGATGAGAATCAACTTCACGCAGCTGTTGTCGAAATTATTGCCCATGATAATGGTGAAGTAAAATACAGTACTGTTCAGAACTGGTATCCAGGAGATAAAAACGGAAAAGGCGGAATTTTTAATTTCGTTACAAAACGAGGAATTTGTGCTGGAAGAAAATCCAAAATCTCATGGACACAAGTAGAGACAGGTTCTGCCATTACTTGGAAATATCCTAGCGTTATCCTGAAAGGTGACGATTCAGTTGGAGAATTCTACTCGGTTGCTGTGACCAATAATATGCAGCAAGCTGATACTGGAACGAAAATGATTCATTTGGGAAAAAACACCAAATCGACCATTATCTCAAAAGGTATTTCGGCTGGAAAAAGTCAGAATAGCTATCGTGGATTGGTGAGAATTGGTGCAAAAGCCTCTAACGCCCGAAACTTCTCTCAGTGCGATTCGTTGCTGATGAGCGATACCTGCGGAGCGCATACCTATCCTTATATTGAAATTCACAATACCACAGGAAAAGTGGAACACGAGGCTACTACCTCAAAAATTGGAGAAGACCAATTGTTCTATTGCCGTCAACGAGGTATTGATATGGAAAAAGCTATTGGACTTATCGTAAACGGTTATTGCAAGGATGTTCTAAGCCAATTACCTATGGAATTTGCCGTTGAAGCACAGAAATTGCTTTCGGTAAGTTTAGAAGGTAGCGTAGGTTAAGGTTGACTTCCCGGAGCGGTTCGAGCAACGATATTTTTACCAAACCGTTTCCAAATTACATCTCCAACTACAGCAAGAAGAATAAACATGGTACCAATGTAGAAACCTGGTCCTAATAATTCGTATTCCTTAAAGATTATGAACGCTAGGATAATTCCATAAACTGGTTCTAAGTTGATTGCTAAGTTCACTGTATAAGCACTTAAGGAGCTCAAGGAATTCAAGGACAAATTAAACGCTAGAACAGTACAGAACAAACTCAATATCAGCAAATAAACCCAGTCATTAATTGCAGGCATGGAAAAATCCATGGGAAAAAATATGCTGAAGATTGGTAGCAAAATTGACAAGACCACAAATCCAAAGCTCATCTCGATAAATGAAAGCATTCGAGGGCGGAACTTAGGTAAGATGCGCTTGTTGAAAACTGTAAACAAGGCACTAAAAAATGCAGACGCCAATCCTATCAATATTCCATATAACTGATCCAGTTGCCCACTTGCCATAATATAAACGCCGAGAATTGCCAATAAAGCGAAAACGAATTGAATTGGTGAGAACTTGGTTTTGAGGATTATTGGTTCCAGAAAGGCTGTAAATAAACTAATTGACGATAAACAAACCATCGCCAAGGAAACTCCAGCAAGTTTAATAGAGGCGTAGAATAATACCCAATGAATAGCTATGAAGGAGGAAATAAAAGCTACTCTCACTAAATCCTTCCAAGCTACAGCATGCCATTTCTTGGTTATCTTAACTAAGAAAAACATAAAAATGGCAGTAAGCCACATGCGATGCCATACCAAAACAGTTGCATCTAAGGTGATTAGTCGACCTAAAATTCCTGTAAATCCGAATAGAAAAACAGCACTATGCAATTCGATATAAGCTGTGCGGTTGGATTGGGGCGTCATGCGCTGCAAAAATAGACGAAACTTATAAGCTTAAGTCAAAAAAGGATTGAAACGACGCTCGTGGCCAATCGTTGTCGATGGTCCATGCCCACAATGCACTTGCACTTGGTCGTCTAAACTGAATAATTTTGTGCGAATAGTTTCAATCAGTTGTGCATGATTTCCTCCCGGAAGGTCAGTTCTGCCAATCGATTCTCTAAAAAGCACATCACCAGCAATGATAAATTGGTGTTCTTCACTGTAAAAGCATACTTCGCCAGGTGCATGACCAGGGGTAAAAATAACTTCCAAAACTTCATCGCCAAGTTGAATGTGTTCTAAAATATCAAGACTGCAATTAGGTTCGGGCTGAGATTCGGACTGAATTCCCCACATTTTACCATAGTTTTCTACGGCATCTAAAAGCGGTTTATCTAAAGAATGTATTTCAGGTGTTAATCCGTATTCCTTATAAACGAAAGGGTTTCCTAGCACATGGTCGATATGACAATGCGTATTAAGCAATCTCACTGGATTAAGCTTATTGTCATCAATAAAAGTCCTTAAAACTTCTTTCTCTGCACTTGAATAACAACCGGGATCGATAACGAGACAATCGCGTTCGTCGTTCCAAACGAGCCAGGTATTTTCTTGAAAAGGATTGAAGGTAAAAGATTGCGTATAGAGCATTTCGAAATCTTCAAAAATAAGGGGCTTTTCGTACTTTTACCAATCTCCATTCATGATTCGATCATTTTTATTTTTTCTATTGATTCTCCTAGCCACCAAAGCTGATGCACAGTTTTACAATGGCTCTGTGATGGATTTTGGCAAAAATCGAATTCAATACAAACCCATAGAATGGTCGTTTTATCGCTATGAGCGCTTTGATGTTTTCTTCTTTGCTGGCGGAAAGGATCTCTCGGAACGAGTTGCTAGAACTGTCAGATATTCGCTTCCCGAATATGAAGAGTTCTTTGATTACACGCTCGAGAACCGAATTCAGTTTTTAGTTTGTGATCGATTAAGTAATCTCAAGCAAACCAACGTTGGTTTAGGAAGTAAAGGGATTAATCTTGGGGGAACAACGAATCTTGCAGATTCCAAAATTCTAGTTTACTACGACCAAAGCACAGCAGAATTTATTGAACAAGTTAGAGCTGGTTTAGCAGAATCACTGGTGAATGAGTTTTTATATGGTGCCGATTTTAGAGAGCGATTGAGAAGTTCAACATTAATGAATGTTCCAGAATGGTACCGAAAAGGCTTGGTGGCATATTTAAGTCGAAGTTGGAAAAGTGAAACGGAAGACTTAGTTCGCGATGGAATATTAAGTGGTCGATACTTTAAGTTTAATCGACTTGAAGGTGAAGATGCTATCGTGGCTGGAGAATCAATTTGGCACTACATCGCTGCAACATACGGCCATAAGGTTATTATGGATATTGTAGAGATGACAAGACTTACGCGAAGCGTAGAAAATGGCTTTCACTATGTCTTAGGCATTGGTTTAAAAGGAGTTACACAGGAATGGATAAACTATTACGATAAACAGTATTATCCTACTAAAGACCTTTTTGCTGATCTAAAAGGCGACAAACTAAGTAAGAAAAACCGTCGGAAGCTAAAGTTTCATAGTCCAAATATGAGCAGAGACGGACGATACAGAACATACGTTAGCAACGAATCGGGCAAAAGCTTCATTCGCATTTTTGATACTCAGGAGCAGAAATTAAAGGCGAAAATCAAGATGGGACGGAGGCTTCCAACGATGAATGACCTTTCGTTTCCAAAAATAGCTTGGCATCCGAATAACAACCTATTGTTGTACACCGATGAATTTAGAGGCCGTTTAAGATTGAATTATTACGACGTAGCCAAAGGCGAAACTGAACGTAAATTCATTGATAAAGTGCAGAAAATCATGCACATGGAAGTTTCTCCCAACGGAAGAGAGATTGCCATGATTGCCTTGCAGGATGGAAAGTGCGATTTGTTTGTGTTTAACAACATTGCCAATACATTCGAGGCTTATACAAAAGATGAATGGGACGAATCTGGAGCAACTTGGACAAGTGATGGAGAGAGTATCGTTTTCAGCTCAAACCGTCCAGTTGATTCATTAAAAACGGCATCCGCATTTCCTGATAGTCCAGTGTTGACGAATGATTTATTTCAGGTTTACACATCCTCCCGAAGGCTAAAACGCCTCACAAAAACGCCAAGAGTAAATGAGCAATCTCCCCAAACAACTGGAAAAGGAACTTTAGCATATTTGAGTGATGCCAATGGCTTGAATAATGTTTACACGGCAAATTTCGACAGTACAATTATCGCCGTCGACACAGCTATTCACTAT
>Ga0209284_10006326_pt1 | contig 11487 bp, 11 predicted proteins | sample FRY03_FD_187211 | JGI IMG/M metagenome (GOLD analysis project Ga0209284, IMG submission 187211) | Freshwater microbial communities from Lake Fryxell liftoff mats and glacier meltwater in Antarctica - FRY-03 (SPAdes) (version 2) | ecosystem: Environmental > Aquatic > Freshwater > Ice > Glacier... | reverse complement strand
ATTGTGGCCAAGTGCGACAGTCCCGTAGGCAGTCCTACCTAAGGTTGGCTGAGCATTTCTCCAATGCGAAGCCCCGGTGGTTGAGTAGCGAGTGTGGCCGACCGCAATGTGACCCTTGAGAGATTCCAGCGCTGCTTCGTTAAAAACCTGTGAGACCAAACCCATGTCTTTATAAACCAAGATGTTTTCGCCGGTGGAAGTGGCAATACCAGCAGATTCCTGACCGCGATGCTGAAGAGCATAAAGACCAAAATATGTAAGTTTAGAAACTTCTTCGCCGGGCGCCCAGACGCCAAAAACTCCACACTGGTCCTGTGGACCCTTCTCGCCGGGAAGAATGTCGTGGTTTAGTTTTCCGTCACCTCGCATCACTTATCAACTCTATTGAATATGGCCCGCTTGGTGCGACGCGAAGAAATAAGGTCAAAGGCAATTGCAAACACAACCCCGAGGCCAAGACCCAGGCTACCAAGAGCCACGAGCAACAAGCCCAAAACATTTGCGTTTGACCTGGTTGCATCGGGAATTAGTAAATTCAGACCAAAGGCCAGCAAAATACCAAGCACAGCTCCGGTCAACGCAAAGGCTAGAACCTTGGGCGCCCTGCGAATTTCTACTTCTTCAGAATTGTCTTGTTTTTTTTTGGCCACGGTTCAATATAATCATGCAATTGCTCAGCATCTCAAAATCGGACAAAAGAACTAGCTCATAACCATGGCCTGGGTTCTGCATTCCTTCTTGAACTTAAAGTCAAATAGCACCCCCGAAGGGGTGCTATTTGAGCTGACAGCCGCCTAACTACTTAGAAGCAGTGTCTGGCTCAGTTGGGTCGTCAAGATCCTGGTGGCCGGCCTGGGTCAGATCGGTATCTGGACCAACATTTGGTCCATCGTCTGCCTCAGGGGTCTCTGGCTCAGTTGGGTCATCAAGATCCTGGTGGCCAGCCTCGGTCAGATCGGTATCTGGACCAACGTTTGGACCATCGTCGACGTAGGTATCGACCACGGCTACAGCTGGGGCGTCAACCTGAGTGGCGGCGTTAGCGCCTCCAGCGATTGTTACAAGTGCGGCTGCGCCTAGAACTGCGGCGGCGAAAGTCGCGGATAGTTTCTTGTTCTTTTCCATGATTCCTCTTTCTCTAACCGGGCCCTTGTGAACCGGTGTTGTAAAGATGCGCCTACTAACTGAAGTGCGGCTGAAGTCCGATAGGTACTAAGTTTTTCTTCAGACAACCTTCAGGTTGCGGGAGGACGATTTGGAACATGAGTCAGTCCCCAACGCGAGCAAGAATCTTGATTGTCGAAGATGAGGTGCCGCTTGCAAAAGAACTTCACGAGGCTTTGTCTCAGGAGAAATACCTGGTGAAGACTCTTCATGACGGACTAGAGGCCATGAAGTTCATTGAGCAGTTTCGACCAGATCTGGTGTTGCTCGACATTATGCTTCCCTCCCTTGACGGGCTCAAGATAGCTGACGGCACCATAAAGAAATATGGAATACCAGTAATTTTCATGACCGCCCGCGACAGTCCACTGGATCGAATTTCCGGGCTGCAAATCGGTGCCGATGACTATATTTCAAAGCCGTTTCTGCTGGTCGAGCTGGTTCTGAGAATAAATGCAGTTCTCAGAAGAATCGGCCTTACCGAACCGCCCATAGAGATCGCCGGTTTACTCATAAACCCAAATGAGCAAATAGTAACGATCGCGGGTGAAGAGATTAACCTAACTGTCACCGAGTATCGGCTGCTGCTGGAATTGGTTAAATCCAAGGGGCGCGTGCTGTCCAAGACCTTCTTGTTGGCACAGGTATGGGGCTATGACGCGTTCGACCCAAATCTTGTTGAAGTCCACCTCAGCTCTCTTAGAAAAAAACTTGGCCTATTCGGTTTAACGCAGCTGATCACCACCCGTCGCGGATTGGGCTACCTGGTGAAATCTTGAAGGCCAAATCTCTGACCCAAAGAGTTTCCATTACTGCCTTTGCCGCGGTTCTAACAATTGGACTAAGCCTGGTGTTGTTATTAGCCGCAACAATTGGCCCTGCTAGCCAGCGGATGCTTGTGGACCAGATGAAAACCCAAGCTGCGTCTGCGCTGAGCCTAGATGGCAGCATGAGCATAGATCAGATAGCTGAATCGATTACCAGACCTGGAACCTCGGTTGCAATAACCAACAATGACGCTAGGGACACCAAAGAGTCTGTGTTTGTGTCCGTGGACAATGACACCGATGTGGCTAGCGTCGAGGTTTTTCTGCCCGAGTCCGATGCCAGCTTGGTGCTTAACGCTTCCAACCAGCAAGCCAGCAGCATTTCCGGTGTGATTCTTGCAATTGGCCTGCCCTTGGTGATTGTGATTGCGATTCTAATTTGGCTAGTTCTTGGCTTTGCAATGAGAAGGGCAATGCGCCCCCTTGGTGAAATGACCAATCTTGCGGTCGACATAGCCGGCGGGCGACGTGGCGCAAGACTAGAGATTGTTGAACCGAATACCGACCTGGGCATGACAGGCAAGGCCCTAAATGAGATGCTGGACAACCTAGAGGGTGCGCTGCAATTGGCTGAAGATGCCAGGCAGTCACTTCGGCAAATGTCACTGGATGTCGCACATGAGCTAAAAACCCCGCTGGCGACAATCGTTTCAAGTGCCGAAAACTCAATGCGCACCGCACCAGAGGCAGAACAAAAACAGCTTGTGGGCATGATTCGCGAGGCTCGACGGGCGGGGAAAATCATCGGGACACTGACTCAGCTTCAAGCTATAGAAGCCGGAGGCCCGGGCGAAAGCACCCCAAGCAAGTTCGACATTGCCAGGTTGGTGCGCGAAATTTGTTCGGCGACAACTGATGTTGAGGTTTCAGCGCCAAACGCTAAAGTTCTTGTATTGGCTGATGAGCACCAAATTGGCCAAATCCTGAGAAACCTTATTGAAAACGCCCTGGCACACAAGAGCCTTCAAGTGGTCGTGACCATAACGCAGATAGAGGAAAAAGTGCGTCTTACGGTTCAAGATGATGGCCCTGGAATTGCCGAAGCCGATCGCACGCGCATCTTCGATCGCTTCATCAGACTAGATGCTTCTAGAGCAAGAAATAGCGGTGGCTCTGGGCTTGGTCTGGCCATTTCTAAGGCGTTGGCCACGGCGAATAATGCAACCCTTTGGTGCGGTCAGCCCGAAGAACCAGGTGCTGTTTTTATCCTTGAGATCGCAAGCGAGCGCTAACCAAAGACTAGGGACGCCTCATGTGCCCTTGCTCCCGAGAGGGAGATTCTTCCCGCGGCCCGTTCAGCTTCAAAGTTGGCTTGCCCGAGGCAAAGTGCAACAAACACCTCAGGTGCCAACTCGACAACATTAGGTGGGGTGCCCCTGCGGTGATTCATACCCTCAATGCACTGAATTGCTCCAAATGGTGGCACTCGAAGTTCGACGGTCCCACCGCGGTGGTTTTTTTCAATCTGCTGCAGCAAGTAACGAACGGCAGTCGGCAGCTGACCCGGAAGCTCGGCTAACGCAGCCTCACCGTCCGATTGCGAAATCTGTTTTCCTGCCATCTGCCAATTATCCACCGCTTGCGCGCCCAGCTACTTCTCCACACTCAACGGTCGCATCACATAAACGCGTAGGCCATCGCTCAAACTCTTTACAACCGCTCACTTTGTAGGTATTTTTATACGTAGAAAAATACTAATGATGGGAGGTGAAATGAATAACGAGGAATTAGGAAACATGGTCTCAATCACAGAATTCTCCAAGAAGCCGTCTCAGGTCCTGAAAAAAACCGAGTCCGGCAGCACCCAGTACATATTGAAAAACAACAAGGTAGTTGCAGTTCTGATGGACATCGAACTCTACAAAACCATCAATGAGGCCTCAGCACTTTGGAGTGCGGAAGTAGACGACAACGAATGGGACAACATAATTGACTACGCCCAGGCCTTGCTGGCAGTCAAAAAATCAGAAACTGTTGGCCAGGACGTCAAACCACTGGTTTGGGAAGAGCTGCTTTCCAATAGAGACTTCAAAAGAACTGACCTGAAGTGATTGTTGTAACAAGTTCGGAATTCATCCGAGAATTCAAAAACCTCGATAATGCTGAAGCGCTAAAGTTGGGCGAATGAGAGTCCTCGTCATAGGTTCCGGTGCCAGAGAGCACGCGATTATCAAAGCGCTGATCAGAACCGGCACCGACGCAAACGACATTGTTTGTGCTCCCGGAAATAAATACATTGCCAAACAGGTCGAGGTTCGAGCACTCGATGACGCCAGCGACAGACTTGCAGTTACCAAAATAGCCCTAGAAGAAGCAGTTGACCTAGCTGTTATTGGCCCCGAGGCTCCGCTGGTTGCGGGAGTGGCAGACGCCCTTCGCACCCAAGGCATTCCAGTGTTTGGACCCAATAAAAAAGCGGCTGCCCTAGAGGGCAGCAAGCAGTTTGCTAAAGAGGTTATGGCTGCTCAAGACATTCCAACTGGAATGTCGAGACGGTGCGACACAATCTCCGAAGTTGAAGACGCGATGGACCAGTTTGGCGCTCCTTATGTGATCAAGGCCGACGGCCTGGCGGCAGGAAAGGGCGTTGTTGTGACTTCAGACAAAAAAGACGCTCTTGACCACGCAGCCAAGTTTTTAGACGAGGGCGTTTTAGTAGAAGAGTTTTTAGAAGGCGAAGAAGTAAGCCTGTTTTTCTTGTCCGACGGCAAAACAGTCATGCCGCTAAGCCCCGCCCAGGATTACAAGCGTGCCTTTGATGATGACAAGGGCCCAAACACTGGCGGCATGGGTGCTTACTCTCCGCTTCCTTGGCTTCCAGAAGGCTTCGTCGAAGAAGTTACTAAGAGAATTGCTCAGCCCACGATCGATGAACTAAAAAAACAAGACGCAGAATTTATCGGCCTGCTCTACTGCGGACTAATAATCACAGATCGCGGCGTCCGGGTTATTGAATACAACGCCCGCTTTGGTGACCCAGAGACTCAAGTTGTGCTTGCAAGGCTCACAACCAATCTCGCTGAGCTACTAATGAGCGCTGCCAGCGGCAAATTAGATGTTGGGCCGATCGCTGAGTTCTCGGACAAGGTAGCCGTGACAGTTGTCTTGGCCTCCGAAGGTTATCCGATGACAACGTCGCCAGTCCGTGAAGTAACGGGAATTGAAAGCGCCGAAAGCATGGACGATGTTGAAATCTGCAAGGCAGGTGACATCGGAAGAGTGCTGTCGGTTGTTGGCCTTGCTGAGTCATTTCCAGAAGCCAGGGCTCTTGCCTACGAAGGTATGTCCAGAATCAAGCTTGAAGGTTCGCACTTCCGCACCGACATCGCGCTAAAGGTTGCGACCAAGGCTGCCGGGTAAATGGAGATTCCAGGCTTCAGCCATCTTTATTCAGGAAAAGTGCGAGATCTCTACACCCCAGAAAACCCTCAATACCAACACCTAGTACTGGTGGTTGCAAGTGATCGCATCAGCGCATTCGACATGGTTCACTCGCCTGAAATTCCAGGCAAGGGCGCAAATCTGACCGGCTTGACTAACTACTGGTTTGACCGGCTTGATGTCCCAAACCACAGGAGCAATGAACTGGCTCTTCCAGAAATTGTCAAAGACCGAGCCGTGATCGCCAAGCGCCTGGAGATGTATCCGGTTGAGTGCGTAGTCCGGGGTTACATCTCCGGTTCTGGCTGGGGCGAGTACTTAGAAACTGGTGCCATTTGCGGTGTGGAGCTGCCAGCAGGACTGAAGTTCGGCGACAAATTGCCAGAGCCGATTTTCACTCCGGCCTTCAAGGCCGAGCTCGGAGACAAAGATCAAAACATTAACTTTGCAGAAACAGTCGATCTTGTCGGGCAAGAGATTGCCGAAAAGCTTCGCGATTACAGCCTAAAAATCTTCGAGCAAGCGAGTGAAATAGTGAGTCGAGCCGGGCTAATTCTTGCCGACACTAAATTTGAATTTGGCAACGACCCAAAAACAAATGTGCTGACTCTTGGCGATGAAGTACTGACCCCCGATAGCTCAAGATACTGGGACCAAGAGCTTTGGGATCAGGGGGTCAGGAACCAGAGCTTTGACAAGCAAGGCGTTAGAAATTGGCTCAAGGAAAACTGGGACCCGAAAACCGTTCCGCCGGTATTGCCAGATGAAATAGTGAGTGAAACTGCCACCAAGTATCAAGAGCTCTCTAGCCGTCTTAGTGCTATCTAACGTAGACTGGTATTTACTCGAGGCGCAAAATCCGCGCCCAACTATGTCCCGCAACCAAAGAAGCCAAGAATTTGAACTTTTTAAAAACAAAACTAAGTGCGCTCGTTTCAAGCCCTGACCCTCGCTATCGTCCACGCCCAACTGTCCGCGAAGCCCTAAGGAGCCCGAAGCTGCTGCTTCGAGAATCCTTGGCTGGCTTAGTAGTAGCACTTGCCCTGATTCCAGAGGCAATTAGCTTTAGCATCTTGGCCGGCGTTGACCCGCGAGTCGGACTCTTTTCAAGCTTTGTAATGGCAATCACCACCTCGATTCTCGGTGGTAGGCCAGCAATGATTTCCGCAGCAACCGGCGCAATTGCGCTGGTAATTGCCCCGGTTGCCAGGGACTATGGCCTGGACTACCTGCTTGCGACAGTCATCCTCGGTGGCGTTTTCCAGCTTGTGCTGGCTGCCCTGGGAGCTGCCAAGCTAATGAGATTTATTCCGCGCAGCGTGATGCTCGGGTTTGTAAACGCTCTTGCAATTTTGATCTTTATGGCCCAGCTTCCTCACCTAATTGGTGTGCCGTTTGCGGTCTACTGGTTGGTGGGCCTTGGCCTGATCGTAATGATTGGTATGCCAAAACTTACCAAGGTAATCCCGGCTCCATTAGTTGCCATTGTGCTTGTCAGCGCAATGGTTGTAATTATGGCCATCACGGTTCCGACCGTTGGCGACGAGGGTGAATTGCCGCAGTCACTGCCCGAGCTATTGACTCCAAACGTGCCACTGACACTTGAAACCTTCAACATCATTGCCCCCTACGCACTTGCCATGGCGCTGGTTGGTTTGTTGGAGTCTTTAATGACCGCGAAGTTGGTTGATGAGATCACTGACACCCACAGCCAGAAAACCAGAGAGTCACTTGCTCAGGGTGTTGGAAATATCCTTTCCGGCCTCTTCGGTGGCATGGGTGGTTGCGCGATGATCGGTCAGACCATGATCAACGTCAAGGCATCGGGCGCTAGAACCAGAATCTCGACTTTCTTGGCCGGTGTGTTCCTGTTGATCTTGGTAGTTAGCCTGGGAGACATCGTGTCTCAGATTCCAATGGCCGCGCTGGTAGCGGTCATGTTGATGGTTGCTTTCGGAACCTTTAATTGGCACAGTATTCAGCTCAGCACACTAAAACGGATGCCGAATAGCGAAACAACAGTGATGCTTGCAACCGTGGCGGTTGTCGTCTGGACCCACAACCTTGCGATCGGTGTAATTGTCGGTGTAATTGTCGCCATGATCGCATTTGCAAGACGAGTTGCCCACTTCGCTTCAGTAACCAGAACCGTTGGTGGTGATGACGAGGTTTCCGTTGCCTACTACACAGTTCAAGGCGAGCTATTCTTCGCTTCTAGCAATGATTTGACTACTTTGTTTGAGTACTTTGAGGACCCCAATGAAATCGTCATTGACGTGACCGATTCGCACATCTGGGATGCATCAACGATTGCGGCCCTTGATTCGATCACAACCAAGTACGAAAACATGGGAAAGAACGTCTACATTAAGGGCATGAATAAGGCCAGCGAGAGCCTCCACGGCAAGTTGACCGGAAACCTCGGCCAAGAGTCAATTTAGTTTCAAAATAGTGACTAGTCTTTTTAGGTGCTGAATACACTTCTAAAAGCTGAGCACGACAAGCTAGGGGCCAGTTTCACCGAGTTCGGTGGCTGGGAAATGCCCGTGCGCTACGGTTCAGATATTGATGAGCACCACAGCGTTCGAACTGACTGTGGCCTGTTCGACATCAGCCACATGGCCGAGATCCGAGTTACTGGCCAAGCTGAGGAATTTCTTGACTACGCCCTCATTTCTAAGCTCTCCGAGATCGAAAACGGCCGCGCGAAATACACCATGATCTGCGACGATCAAGGCGGCATAATCGATGACCTGATTGTGTATCGACTAGATGATGACGAATTCATGATCGTTGCCAATGCCGGCAATCAACACCAGGTTTTTGAGGCGCTAAACAACCGACTTGCTGATTTCCCAGAAACTAAAGTGGTCGACGAATCTGGCATGTGGTCACTGATTGCAATGCAGGGACCAAAAACCAAAGAGCTACTGGGCCCACTGGTCGATGTTGACCTGACGGTTCTGAAATATTACTCGATTGCAGCTGCGGTTTTAGATGGCAAGGATGTTTTCCTGGCCCGCACCGGCTACACCGGTGAGGACGGGTTTGAAATCTTCGTGTCCGGAGACCCAAGTGGCATCTGGCAGCTGCTTTTGGCTCAAGAGGGAGTTTCGGCCTGCGGCTTAGCCTGCCGCGAGACCCTTCGCCTAGAAGCTGGCATGCCGCTTTACGGCCACGAACTAAATAAAGACCTGACTCCTTTTGCCGCAAACCTTGGAAAGGTCATTCGCTTTGATAAGCCAGACTTTGTTGGCAAGCAAGCCCTCGAGGCAAACAAGCGCCCCGAACAAAGACTCTTTGGGCTTCAGGGTGAGGGCCGAAGAGCAGCAAGGGCCGACTACGAAATCTTTTTGCCCGGTGAAACTGAGTCAATTGGCAAGGTCACTTCTGGGGTCTTGTCACCAACGCTGCAGGTTCCAATCGCGCTTGCGCTATTGGATACCAATGCCGGTTTGGAAATTGGCTCCGAGGTTGAAGCCGATGTTCGTGGAACCAGAGTTTTATACAGGGTTGTTGAGTTACCGTTTTATAAGCGCGGAAGGTAAATAAGCACATGGCAAATCCGGAGAACCTGAAATACACCAAGGAACACGAGTGGATTCTTATCGAAGACGACATCGCCACGGTTGGAATCACCAAGTATGCAGCTGATGCACTTGGAGAAATCGTCTACGTGGATCTTCCAAAGGTCGGCAGCGAAGCTGCCCACATGAAGATTTGCGGTGAGATCGAATCAACTAAGTCAGTGGGTGAGATTTACGCACCGATGGATGGTGAAATCACAGAAGTCAACAGCGCACTGGATCAGGCACCGGATCAGGTAAATCAGGACCCATTTGGGGATGGATGGCTGATCAAAATCCGTTATAGCTCATTACCAGATCTTCTTTCATCGACCGAATACGACGCATTAGTTGGAGAGTAAGTGTTACTAGATCACCATAACTTTCGTAATCGCCACATTGGACCCAACGCGATCCAGCAACAACACATGCTGGATTACCTGGGAATTAAAGATCTAGCTGAGCTAATGGAAGCCGCGCTTCCAGAAGCAATTCACTACCGCGGTGGCAGCACGCTTCCAGACGCCATCAGCGAAGACGAAGCGCTTGACCGTCTAAAGGGCATTGCTTCTAAAAACCACATCACTCAGACTTTCATCGGCCTCGGCTACTACGGCACTAGAACTCCAGGGGTAATCAAGCGCAACGTTCTAGAAAACCCAAGCTGGTATACCGCCTACACCCCTTATCAGCCAGAGATCAGCCAGGGACGCCTCGAAGGAATTCTAAACTTCCAGACAATGGTCACCGAACTAACCGGCATGAAGACGGCCAACGCCTCGATGTTGGATGAATCAACCGCTGTGGTTGAGGCAATGATGGTGGCCAAGCGCAGCGCTGACAGCGGTTGCAACGTATTCTTTGTCGACAACGACCTCTACCCACAAACCAAATCGCTGCTCGAGCACCGAGCTGAGCCGCTGGGCATCGTCATCCGCTACTTCGACGCAACAAAACTTGATCAGCTTGACCAAGAGTGCTTCGGCGCAGTGGTCCAGTACCCGGGAGCAAGCGGCCGCATCATCGACTTCGATTCTCTGTTTGCCAAGATCCACGAATTTGGCGGTCTGGCAGTTGCGAGCGCCGACCTAATGGCACTTACGCTCTTGCGAGCACCAGGTGAAGCTGGTGCCGATGTTGTTTGTGGCACCACTCAAAGATTCGGTGTGCCAATGGGTTTTGGTGGTCCTCACGCCGGTTACCTAGCGGTTCGCGAAAAGCTTGAGCGCACAATGCCGGGAAGGCTCGTTGGAGTCTCCGTGGACGCCGCGGGCGCTCCTGCCTACCGGCTAACTCTGCAAACCAGAGAGCAGCACATCAGACGCGAGAAAGCAACCAGCAACATTTGCACCGCACAGGTGCTACTGGCAGTCATGGCCGGCATGTATGCCGTTTACCACGGACCAAAAAATCTAAAAGCGATTGCGACCGAAATCCACCACAAGGCCTCAGCGCTAGCAAAAGTTTTGGAAGAGGTTGGCTTCACTCTTCAGAACGATAAGTTCTTTGACACCATAAGAGTCACAGACACCGATGCTGAGAAGTTTTATCAGGCCGCTAGAGCCAAAGAGCTGACCATTTTGCGAGTCGATGAGAGCACAATCGGCATCTCGGTCGACGAAAGTACCTCCTGGAATCACCTGGCAGAACTTGCCAGTGCTTTTGGGGCCAGGGCCCCTAATCAAGAAGATGCTGCCGACCGTTTAAGAAACCATCGCACCAGCTCATATCTTGAGCACCCGGTGTTCAACACTTATCACTCAGAGACCGCAATGATGCGCTATCTCAAGAAGCTTGCTGACTACGATTACGCGCTTGACCGGGGCATGATCCCACTTGGCTCCTGCACCATGAAACTCAACTCGGTAACCGAGATGGAAGCTGTCACCTGGCCAGAGATTGCTAACCTGCACCCATTTGCCCCTGCCGAAGACACTCAGGGCTACATGGAGCTGATTGCGGAACTGAGCAGCTGGCTAAGCGACATCACAGGTTACGAAGCAGTATCACTGCAGCCAAACGCAGGCAGCCAGGGCGAACTTGCCGGCATGCTTGCGATTCGCGGTTACCACCGTTCCAGGGGCGACTTCCAGAGAAACGTTTGCTTGATTCCATCCTCTGCCCACGGCACAAACGGAGCTAGCGCTGTCTTGGCAGGAATGGAAGTAGTGGTTGTCAGTTGCGATGCCCAAGGAAACGTTGACGTTCTTGAGCTAAAGCAGAAGATTGCCGAGACCGGTGACAAGCTTGCGGCCTTGATGATTACCTACCCATCAACCCACGGTGTTTACGAAGAAGCAGTTGTTGAAATTTGTGACCTTGTTCACGCAGCAGGTGGCCAGGTCTACATCGATGGTGCAAACACCAACGCAGTTGTTGGTTACGCAAAGTTTGGTGAGTTCGGTGGCGATGTTTCACACCTAAACCTTCACAAAACCTTCTGCATCCCTCACGGTGGTGGTGGACCAGGTGTCGGACCAGTCGTTGCCAGGTCTCACCTTCAAGAGTTTTTGCCGGGACACTCAATGGCTCAGATTGAGCTTCCAAAT
>Ga0209284_10006325_pt1 | contig 11487 bp, 12 predicted proteins | sample FRY03_FD_187211 | JGI IMG/M metagenome (GOLD analysis project Ga0209284, IMG submission 187211) | Freshwater microbial communities from Lake Fryxell liftoff mats and glacier meltwater in Antarctica - FRY-03 (SPAdes) (version 2) | ecosystem: Environmental > Aquatic > Freshwater > Ice > Glacier... | reverse complement strand
GGCAGAAATTAAAGGCAGCATTCAAAAAAGCTGCAGCTAAGGCAAAGCCAACAACTACGGTGAAGGCCAGATCTAGACCACTAAAGGCAGCGGCGATTGCAGTCAGTAAAAATAGCAAACCAACAGTTTGGGCAAACTGTGGTGGTCGAACATCTTCAGTGGGCGTTTCACCTTTAAGTTTTGGCTTGACAAACTTCTTAAATATAAAAGCGTAAGGCGTGAACTGCGGGCCTTTAAGGGCACCGATCGCAAAAACAATCGCTTGTGCCACAATCACCCACACAATATTTGTTGCTAACGCAGTTGCTAAAACTACGGTCGTGATAACGGCGCCAAATCGCGGTCCGCGGGCATCGATAATTGTTGGGATCTTTTGCGAAGTTAGAACTTGAGCCATTTTTTGTCCTCTGGTTGTTGGGTTAATTGTTAAATGAAGAAACAATTAGCCAAGACACAAAGAGGCAGATACCCGGCCGTAATCAATTACTCGGCGCTTAGTACCTGCTAATAACATGGTCTAAGGGTAAAGCGGTTGCAGCAATAATGCGAGTTGCAACTAATTCGCAGCTATTAGATCGCCGCGATTGCGCTTAAAACCTGGGCCCGTTTAGGAGCGCCCATCGCCCGTCCGACCTCATGACCATTTCGGTCGATAAATAAGGTAGTTGGGGTACTTCGGATATCTAACTGGCGCACTAGTTCCAGATGCGCCTCTGCATCAATTTCGACATGGACCACATCGCTCAGTTCGGCGGTGACATCTGCCAACAAAGTTCGAGTGGCCCTACAAGGAGTACAGAACGCCGATGAGAACTGCACCAAGGTAGCCCGGGAACCCAGGGGTGCCCCGATCATCGCTTCCGTAATTAAACCCTTGTCTGATTTCACAACAACCTTGCCGCGCGAGCGCTGATACCAAAGGCCATATCCACTACTCAAGATCAGCACAATCACGATTGGAAGCAAGGATTTCACGGTAGTAGTCTGTCCCAATGGCCAGAGTTCTGCTACTTACCAACACGCTTGGCGCCAGCGCGGAGGTGCTTCCTGCCCTTGGTTTGCTGCAGCACCAAGTTCGCATCTTGCCCGCCGAGGCCAGCGTTTTGGTTGATGTTCCAGATGTCGATGTTTTACTAATTGATGCCCGGCGCGAACTACCTGCAGCTAAATCGTTAACAAAACTTTTGAATTCAACCGGAGTTGGTTGCCCAATAATTGCCATCACTACCGAAGGCGGACTCGCCGCAATCAACGCCGATTGGGGTATTGATGATGTGATTCTAGATACCGCAGGTCCGGCCGAAGTTGATACTCGGATCCGGGTGGCACTTGGAAAACATGCCATTGAATTAGTTGCGGCGGATCCACACAGTGGCGAAATTCGGTGTGGTGATGTAGCCATTAACGAAAGCACCTATACCGCTCGACTTAAAGGTAATGTTTTAGATTTAACTTTTAAAGAGTTTGAGTTACTAAAATACCTGACCCAACATCCCGGCCGCGTTTTTACCCGGGCACAGTTACTTCAAGAGATTTGGGGCTACGACTATTTCGGTGGAACTCGTACCGTTGATGTGCATATTCGACGCCTGCGCTCAAAACTTGGCCCAGAGTTTGAAGCGATCATCGGCACAGTTCGAAATGTTGGTTATCGCTTTACTGTTGATGCCTAACAATGCGCGACATTCGGAAGCTGCACCGCGACTTAGACAGTAACCCGTTGCCGCAAGCCGCTCACGATTACATAATCGAAACTTTTAATCCAGAAATTCATCAACAACCGTGGCTAGAACTCAATAATTTGATCTTTGTCCAGCACCCCGACCAAGGTCATTGGGCAATCCAAGATCTAGAAACACGAATGGCCGAACCATGGTTTGATCCGAAAGGCTTTTTTTTAGTGACCGAAGCTGGTCAGATTCAAGGTTTCGTCTGGACCAAGATCCATCAAAATCTAATTGATCAGGATCCAGTTGGCGAGCTTTACGTGGTTGGTACCCATCCAGATCATGCCGGCCACGGAATCGCCCGAATATTGTCGGTTGTGGCCATCAATTACTTAGTAAGTCAAGGATTAAAGCATGCAATTTTGTATGTCGATGCCGACAATGAAAGAGGCTTAAAACTGTATGACTCGCTAGGTTTCAACTGATTTATGCTTTTCTCGTAGGCCCAAGAAAGATCACTGGCGAAAGCTAAATCCCTTGGGCCGTTATCTTTTTAAGATTAAAGCCAAAAGCCACTTTGCGGTCAGAGTTGGATTGTTAGGGTTGGGTTAGAGATTCATCTACCCCAAGGTTAATTAGGAGCCATTTAACTTTATTTTGAGCGAAGCTCATGTTTTTTCCAGCAGCTAAGTTGTAGTGGGCTACGTTATTTCGCAGTCTCAATGCACTGTCCAAGTGTTTGTCCACAATTTTAAAATTTCGGAGGCTCTTAGGAGAATCGATCTGAGGAAAGAGTTGATAGAGGGTTGGTAACCACAATGAACCGTAGTTCTTGCTGCTCAATAAATATCGCCAAAAACTAAGCGGTAGATAATTTTCCGGATTTTCATTATCAATCAGCAAGGCGACCCTTAAAGTTTTGCTGCTTCTTTCATTTGACGGAAGTGTCGTATACCAACATTTAGCATCTGTCGTATTAGGATTCAAATTTAGAATTCTGGGAATACTAGTTCGTAGTTTGATCTCTAAAAGACCAACTAAAAAATAGGAGTACTCAAATCGCCTATGTGACTCTAAGTAATCTTTTTCCCAACTCATGGAGGAAGGATCTACAATCAAGCTGACAATAATATTTAGTTGTGCACAATTGAAAATCATAAGAGATTGCGCTAAGATTGAGCCAAAGCCCAAGAGAGATCCCTAGCGAAAGCTAAATCGCTTGGGCCTTCTTTTTAGGAAACTAGATCCCCACACATTGCGTAGAACGCCTTGGAATGAGCATCGACATCGCCTGAAGTTGTAGCTGGACACATCAGCGCCATATTATGAAACGGTGTGATTAAGAAGCCATCATTTAACATCCGCAGGTGAATGTACTGCTCTAATTCAAAATCCCCGGCATTGTTAGCATCGGCTCCAGTTACTGGTGCAATTTTGCTGAAAATATATTCGGCCCGGGCACCTAAGCGATTACAACTCCATGGCAGATCAAAAGCTTCGATCGCAGCATCCACGCCATCTGACCAACGTGTTCCTAAATCAATCATGTGATCAAAGTTTGGTTGAGTTAAAACTAGGGTCAGAGTGGCACGCATCGCCGCCAGCGACAAGGCGTTACCTGCCAGAGTTCCGCCAATACCGCCGGTATCAATGATTTCTAGCTCAACCATTTGCTTGATTTTGTCGGCGATCTCTTGGGTCATACCAAAGGTGCCAGTTGGAATTCCGCCACCGATTGCTTTGCCGATCGTCAAAAAATCCGGCTCTAAGTTGCGATCAGCGCTCATCCCGCCCGGGCAACGGTATTTCCCCCCGCATCTAGGGTTGCAAAAGTTTCATCAACCGAACCGTGATAGCAACGATCAATCACCACAATCTTGGTGCGGCCAGTAATTAGCCGCGAATAACGAATAACGTGCCGGTTAGCATCGGTGGCCGAAACTGTGAACTGCCAAAGCGGCAAACCGAAACAGCGAGCTAATTCGGCCGAGACAATTGCGGCGTCGGCGGTTGGCAGCATTGTGGTGATTCCTTTACCCGCTTGCTCACGAATTGCCGCGACGGTGGCATCGGGTGCGTGGCCGGTCATAGCACCGGTATCTCCTAAGCAAAAATCAATATAGGTGTTGCCATCAACATCGGTAAAGTGCGCACCCTTTGCCTCGGCAATAAAAATTGGATAGGCACCAGACCACTTCGCCATCCAAGACATCGGAACCCCGCCTGGCATATTTGCTAGCCCGGCCTGAAATAGTTCGCCGCTTTTTGGGTGATTGGTTAAAAAACGTAACTGTTCAACTTCGGTTAGCCGTTTTAAAGTTTGTCGGTTAATCACTAACCCATTGTAGTCGTTTCAAGAATCTTGCTAATCAAGTGATTCAAAAACAAATAAAGCTTCGATGTAGTTTTCGCCACTTATTCCCAAATTTTGCGCATCTGGTGGCGCAGTTTGTGGCTCTAGACAAACACCTTCCGAATCTTCACTGTAAACCACCCACCAAGGGGCATCACATTCAATTGAAATCCGGGCGACATCCTGCCAAACCACAGCGGGGGTGCCTTTGATGCCAGTAAAAGCATCATCCCAAGGCGGCGGCGTTGGGGTAACTAATTCGCCAGTTGGGATTCCATCACTGCCCCGAACCAACATCTTTGCTGCTTCAAATTCAATCTCGGCACTACCACCACGATCTAAATCGCGGGCAAACCATGGGTGAAGACCTAACCAGGCCGGAAGTTCGCAACCATTTGCATCGTATTCCAGTGACCAACGAATTGCATCATCTAGTACTTCAATTTTTTGTTCAACAGTTGCCGACCCATAAGGGGAAGGCAGGTGCAACAGCGAGCGACCGGGACCAATCTCTTGCCAAGAGGAGATCAGACCAAAACCATGCAGGGCATGCGGAGGATCAATAGTTGCAGGTAGTTGAATCTTTTGCCCGGCGCCATCTGTAATTAATCCCTCTTTAATTCGCCCGGCCCACGGTGCCATGGCATACCAACCCGATGTATGAACCTGTCCCCGAAAAGGAAGTGCAAACTCGAGTTCGCGCCATTTTAGAGATGTTATTCGCGCGCCGCTGTCATCATCGATTGCAATTTGAAATTCCGCATCATCAATAAACTGCATTACTTTTCCAACGCTTCCACTAATTCATGCAATCGTGGCGGCTGTGCGCCCGCCCGGGAAACAGTAATTCCAGCAGCAGTTGCGGCCCGGTGAAGAACTGCATTTAAGATATGGGCGTGTAAATCATTTACCGAGTGCTTCAGAATTGCCTCAACCAAAATTGCACCTACCGTGTCGCCAGCACCAACCGTATCGACAACGGTGACCTTTGCTGCCGCAACTTCTTCCATCCCGGTTCTGGTAAAGCCAATAATTCCATTAGCCCCGCGCGTTATTACAACGAGCGAGCAACCCCCCGCTATCCAGCGCTTTGCGACCTCATCCATTGATTCATCTGGATATAGCCAAGAAATATCCGAATCAGATAGCTTTACCACAGATGAGATACCGACCCATTTTTCAACGGCAACACGGTACTTTTCTGGGTCTGCGACAACTGATACCCGCACATTTGGGTCGAAAACAATTGGGGCAAACTCCGCACATTTAACCGCCCAAGCAAACAACACAGTGGCTGCCGGTTCAACAATAGTTACTAAAGTTCCAATATGTAAAACCGATGGTTTTAATCGCTCTGGATCTGGCAGCCAAGAATCTGCAAAATCAAAGGTGGCGGTGCCATCGATGGAAAACTCATAACTTGCAGTGCCATGTGAATCCAAAGTAACAGTTGCGGTACAGGTTGGTTTCGTACTACTTAAACACAAATCCAGACCGACGCCATCGCCTGCTAACTCTTTCCGGGCAGTAATGCCATATGCATCAGTGGAGATTCCATCGATGAAGTCAACCTCATAGCCTAAACGTGCCAATGCTTTTGCGGTGTTAGCCGGTCCGCCGCCAACCGCCGATCCGGTTGGTAAAATATCTATTAGCACTTCCCCGCAAACCCAAATACTCAAATTAACTCACCCTTTCGCGCCAGAAATTCAGTTAATATTTCCACACCCAATAAATGATCTTGTACCTGTGGTAATCCGCTAATCAATAAAATTCCCATACAACCAAAGCCCTTTACATTTAAAGGCAAACCTCCGCCATGAACGGCATAGGTTTCCTCCGGCAACTGGTTCACCGCGTACCAATCGATCCCTTGTTCCTCCGCTAAAACTCTTTCATACATGGTTGAATTTCCAGTTGCCAATACCACCCGAGCTTTGCGCGCAATCCAGGAATCATTTTCTGGAGTAGAGCCAGGCAAGGATGCGTGAAAAACAACCCAATCCTTTAATTGCACCTGCACCGCGATCGTTAAGCCCCGATCAAAACCTAACTCCATTGCGATCTGCCCAATTTCAACCGCCTGCTTTTGCGACAAGGAGGCAAGCTCCAAGGTGCGCGCCTCTAGCGCTAAACCCTGACTGGAAAACCCGCCCGTTGTTTGGCCCATAACGGCAATTGTGCCTTAATCTGCGGGCATGATCACTATCCCAGAGACTGACCTAGTAGTTCACCCGCTCTGCCTTGGCAGCAATATCTTTGGTAGCAACGCCAATGAAACCCAATCCCACCTGGTCCTGGATGCCTACCGCAGCCACGGCGGAAACTTTATTGATACCGCAGACATGTACAGCCAGTGGGTAGATGGACATGTTGGCGGTGAGTCCGAAACCATCATTGGTGCCTGGCTAAAGAATCGGGGAAATCGCAGCGATATGGTGATCGCCACCAAGGTTTCAAAGATGGATCGGCGCTCAGGTCTATCTGCTAAAAATATTTTTGCAGCATGCACAGAATCGCTAGATCGCTTACAAACTGATTACCTTGATCTGTATTACAGCCATGAGGATGATGAGAGCGTTTCCTTAGAGGAAACCTTCGGTGCATATGCGCAATTAATTGCCGAAGGAAAGGTGCGCTATATCGCCGCCTCTAACTTCACGCCAACTCGTTTGCGGGAAGCGATTGCCTACAGTGAAGCGAACAATTTACCTTCATACATTGCCGTTCAAGATCTATACAACTTAGTTGATCGCAAGAGTTATGAAGATGAGATGGCCCAAACCGTCTCCGATCTCGGTATTTCAAATATTCCCTTTTACGGAATCGCGCGCGGCTTCTTAACTGGCAAGTATCGCCCGGGGATTACCGATATTGATTCAAAGCGGGCCGCAGGTGCTCTCGAATATGCAACCGATAAAAATTATGCGGTGCTTTCGGCAATGGATGAAGTTGCCGCCACCCATAATTGCTCACTTGCCGCGATTGCGTTGGGTTGGCTCCGCGCCCAACCAACTGTGAGCGCACCAATCGCATCGGCCCGAACCGTTGCCCAATTAGAAGAGATTATTCAAGTTGTCGAACTTAGTAGCACCGAGATGGAAAAACTCAGCGCTTTATCTGCTTAATTTACTAGCTTAGGCTGACTTTCCTTGCAGGCGTTGCGCCATGGTTGCTGCGATCCGGAGCCACTTTGCAATTTGGGCATCGCTAAAACCTTGCGAATTCATTACATAAAGTCCAGTGAAGGTATCGCCATTAAATTGATAAAAGCCAAGCAATGTTCTGGCACTTATACCGGTACCGATAACCGCGTTAACAAATACCCGATTGCCCTCGGCCACTACGCCGACTGGAATATTTTTAAGCTCCTTAAAATCATAAGCCGTCAATGCGCCGGTCGGATCTTTATGGCCCTTTTCACTTTGACACTGTGCCAGAACTTTTACTAACTCCTTTTGGCCAGCACTGGCAGCCGCAGCAGATGAGTACTTAACAACCTCAGTTGATAGGAATTGAAATGTCGAACCTGCTTTTGTGGCGGTAACCTGCCGCCGCTCTAGCCGATCTTTTTCTGACGCAAATACACCATTGCATAAATCAAGTGAAGGATCGATCAAAGTTGTCCCGCCGCTCATAGGCAAAACACTCCATTCATTACTGAAATCATCGGCTCGGAAACCAAACTTAGCCAATGCCACCTGCTTCGAATCGGATAGGGAAGCATCGCTAGTCAAGGGTGCGCGATCGATTTGCTTCAAGGTTCCCAAAGTTGTTGTAATCGAAGCTAAACCAATCAAAACAAAGTTGCTGCCAGTAATACGAACAACTTTTTTTGTTGGGCCAACATCAATTTGGTTACCTATGGTCAAGCTCCTGCCCTTGTTTTCGGTAATAGCTGCCACAGTTTTTCCACCAACTGCAACACTGGCACCACCGGCACCTAGAATTACCCCAAACTTTCCTTTTACACCTATTGATGCGGTGCACTTGCCAACACATTTGATCGCGCCAGAACCAAAGGTTGCGGCTGCCGAGCTCCACTTACCGGTTCGGGCGGATTTATCAGCGGCAATATAGGTGTTTTCAATACTTAGATCACCGGTTAAACCATTGCCCAAGCAATCAAATACTTGAGCGGTACCTGTCAAACTCACGCCGGTTGCAACTTTAAAAGCTGGCGCATTTTTCACATTACCGCTTTGAATAATCAAGCCATCTTCATCTACGACATTGACTTGGCAGATTCCACTTCCAACATCAGTTGCACCTTTCCAGGTTACCGTCAACTCTTTGCTGTTTGCTTCTGCCAATAAAAAGTCATTTGTTACTACTGGATCGGCCCGATCAATATTTACTATCACGGGAGTTGACCAATCGCTCTTATTTCCCACAATATCTAAGGCCCGCATCGAAAATGTGTAACTACCCTCTTGTAGATCCCGTAAATAAACCGTCTTTGGTGCTACAAATGGACTCAAATAGGTAGGCTTCCAGCCATCAATATCGGAAGCCTTCAGTGGTGTAACAACGCCATTGATTGAACTTTCAAAACCAGAAATTGCGGTATCAACATCCTCGAAACCACGCTTTAGAATGACCATATTAGGTGAGGTCCACTGTTCCACCGGGATAACCGCGGGCACGGGAGGTGCGGTCACATCCGCTTTTTTCTTAATCGTCACAACTGCGCCGGTTTCAGATGCCACTGCATTAAAGGAAACATTGCCGGAGTAAGTCGTGGCCGTTAGCCCGCTCATTGATCCACCAACAGAACGTGAGTCCCGATACTGATATGTATCTAGATTCAGCATCCAGATATCGGTGCCCAAGAAGGTAGCAAACTCAGAGGCCACAGCATCTTCAGGATTGGGCGACACCACCGCCGAAAGAGGCGGTGGATCTAGCCGATAAATAACGAGCCCTGGCTTGTAGCCAACGCCCTCTAATTGGCGGCGGTATTCGATCCAGTAAGCAGCTTTTCCATCACGGATAAATACCACTTTAATGCCATTAGCGAAATCACTCGGCGCTAAGTTAACAATCTCTGATTGCCACACCTGTTTGATCTGGGCATCATCTAATAAACCCATTCGCCATTGGTGATAAGTGCTAAGTGGTGATGAGGTGTCGACATTTCCCATCACATCAATAGTTCCGCCGTACTCCACGCCTTTGCAGGTTTCACCCCATGGCCCATCATTTGCGGCGTTATCGCAGCGCAAAAAGTTGGTGTGCCCCAAACCAAAGGTGTGCCCGAGTTCGTGGGTGATCACAAAGGATGATGCGGTTTCATGCAAAATCAAGGTGCCATTTTTACTCTTTGCGTCACCAAGATTGGCACGGCCCGACCAGACACACCCAGCCGCGGGTGCCACAACTACCAAATATCGTTTTGAATAATCGGTGATACCTAAACGTTTGTAAGCCTCTCCCGCAATCGAATTCAAGAAATCACTTGCCGCAAACCCACCGCATGCCATCTTTGAAAGCAGCGAGATCGGGGCGGCTAAGACCAAGCCACTTTTGAAAGAGATAGCGCGATCTTTGGTGTCACCAAACATGGTTGTGAACTTAAGCCAGTCGGCATTTACTTCAGTATCAATAACCTTCGCCACCGCATTAGCGTCACCAACCGGTGCTCTCGCCCCAGCCCAAGTCACTGCCACCACATCAATGAATCGCTCATCCGCAGCATAAGCTGGCGCTAAGCCCAGTGAAACAAAAGCAAAAACTGCGGCAAGAAATAACGCAGTACGCGAAAAAAGTGAGGCGTGGTGGTCACCAGTTTGCTCTTTCATAGCCCTCATCCTAAATCTTGCTCGCCTTTTTCGCATCTGCGGCAATTGCAGTTACCACTGAGTCCAACTTGCCATTTGGGTCAGATTTATCCGCAGCATTATAAGTATTTTCGATCCTAAGATCCCCAGTTAAACCATTGCCCAAGCAATCAAATACTTGAACGGTGCCAGCCAACGTGGCCCCGGCCGCTACTTTAAAAGCAGGTGCATTTTTCACAGTACTGCGTTGAATGATCATGCCATCTTCATCCACAATATTGACTTGGCAGATTCCACTGCCGGCATCAGTTGCACCTTTCCAGGCAACCAAAGGATTGATAGCCAGTCATCACGCGCTGCCTGCCGGCTAAATGGCTGGTAGTGTGGTGGAGATTAAGTAGGCATCATCGCGAGATCATCTAGCAAAGCACACGGTTGGCAAACACTTGCCCCGCCGAAAGCCCCTGCGGTTCCCGCTTAGAAAATTACTTCTTATGAAAGGCGAAAGCCTCATCGTGCACCCGATTTTTTGGCACACCTAGTTCGGCCGCTATTGGCCGCTAGCTCATCTAGTTCGGCCTTCAACACTAAATCCTCATCTTTGCCGGCCCGGAAAATCAGACCTAGCTGCACCCCGCCACTTAACTCCTCCATCAGCGCCCGCAGCGGCGTAATTCCCACGCCCCCACCAATCAAAACCACATGCGGCTGGGTTGCGCGGGCGGCGATAAATGCACCAAATGGGCCTTCTATAAATACTCGCGTCCCAGGCTGCAAAAGTGCGATCGACCTTGAGTGGTCCCCAGAATCTTTTACGGTAATTCGCAAATGCGTATTTGTTGGAGCGGCCGATAATGAAAATGGATGCGACATCAGGAAATGTCCCTTGGTCAAAAAACGCCAATGCAAGAACTGTCCACTCTTTGCCTGCAATGAATCCAGGTTGTGACCCTTCATGGTCACAGAGACAACGCCGGGGCCTGCCACCACAACTTTTTCTACTTTTAAATTTACCTTTAAGGATCGAACCAATGGCACACCGATTCGCCAGTAAATAATTGAAGCTGCCATCGCCACATATAACCCAGTCCAATAGGCACGGTTTAAGGAATGACCAATAAACATCTGTCCATTTAGAACTTGATGCATAAATGCAGCAGCGATCGCGCCATAACTGAGGATGTGGACCAACCACCAGCTTTCATAACTCAGCTTGGCGCGGGCTTTTCGATAGGAAGTAATCCCTGCCGTCACCATTAAAACAAAACCGGCGAGGGCAAACCACATCCATCCATAAAATGTAAGAAAACTAACCAACTGTTTGTACAAAGAAATTCCACTTAGTCCGGCGAAACTAATCAGGATAAGCAGCACATGCCCGCCAATCAAATACAGCGACCAGGGCCCAAGGTTTTGATGCCACCACACTAATCGAACATGACCAACTCCGCGTTCCACCCATGGAATCCGTGCCACTAAAAAGATTCCAACAATTGCACAATATGCACCGGTCAATGCGGCAAATCGACTAATTGTCGCCAGCACCCCATAAACGCTCTCCAGGTCGCTGGACCGCATCGTGGTCAACTGCATCGCCCAGGTCAGCGCCAACCCCACGCCCACAATTAGCCGCGCCCAATCCGTGCCCGCAGTTGAGTGCTTGCGAATGCTCATTGGCGCAACCATG
>Ga0209284_10006323_pt1 | contig 11492 bp, 7 predicted proteins | sample FRY03_FD_187211 | JGI IMG/M metagenome (GOLD analysis project Ga0209284, IMG submission 187211) | Freshwater microbial communities from Lake Fryxell liftoff mats and glacier meltwater in Antarctica - FRY-03 (SPAdes) (version 2) | ecosystem: Environmental > Aquatic > Freshwater > Ice > Glacier... | reverse complement strand
CAAACCCGGGGCTATCACACCAAGGTAGAAACCGAGTATCGCTTGGAGCTTCACATCACCCATGCCTAAAGGCCTGGAAGGCAGGAGAGCGAGCAAAGAAAACACCCCCGCGGTGAGAGCTGCCTCGCTAAAACCCGTCGCCAGAATGACGCTGTCGCCCCCCCACCAGGCGACAACAAGTACCACGATCGCCAAAGGAAAGGTAAGACGGTTGGGTAGTCGATGTTCCGCTAGGTCAACCACCGCAAGCCGCAGCCCCACTCCCGCCACTACGACGTGCAGTATCAGGAGCGTTGTGGGGTGCACCCCCTCACGCTAGGCAGTGACAGCCAGAGGGGAATAAGTTATCCCCAGAATGGCAAAAGGGCCAGCACTGCTGGCCCTTTTGCTCAGACTTTCGCTTTATTCTGCGCCAACACCTTTCGCCGCTTCACCGGGTTCAGCGAAGGAGTCAAAGTCCACGAAGGACAGATCATCTCCGGATCCGAAGTCAGCGTCACTGGCGAACAAGCGCGCTGGGTAGTGCTCAGCACGGGCTTCTTCGGTGGGCTCGACGGTAACGTCGCGGTAGGTCGCCAACCCGGTACCAGCGGGGATGAGCTTTCCGATGATGACGTTCTCTTTGAGACCGACCAACGGATCACTCTTGCCCTGCATGGCAGCTTCGGTGAGAACCCTGGTGGTCTCTTGGAAGGAAGCCGCCGAGAGCCAGGACTCTGTTGCCAGGGAAGCCTTGGTAATTCCCATGACTTCCTGACGAGCAGACGCCGTCTTTTTGCCTTCACCTAGAGCTTCTCGGTTAATCGAGTTGTAGCGGGTGCGGTCTACCAACTCGCCCGGAAGCAGGTCAGTATCCGCGTGGTCCACCACGGTCACCTTGCGCATCATCTGGCGAACAATAACCTCGATGTGCTTGTCGTGGATGGGCACACCCTGTGAGCCATACACGCTTTGAACACCGTCGACCAAATGCTCCTGGACGGCACGGACACCCTTGACACGAAGAACTTCCTTCGGGTCCACGGGGCCCTCGTGGTACTGGTGGCCCAGCAAAATGCTCTGGCCATCTTCCACGAGCATGCTCATGCGCTTGGAGACGGTGTGAGGAACGGGTTCATCACCGTTGTCGGGGGTCAAAATGACCTTGTACTGGGTGTCCGTTTCCTCAATCGAGATGCGTCCATTAGCTTCAGCGATGGGGCTTGCGCCCTTCGGGGTACGAGCTTCGAAGAGTTCCGTTACGCGGGGCAAACCCTGCGTAATGTCATCTGCCGAGGCCGAACCACCCGTGTGGAAGGTTCTCATTGTCAGCTGGGTGCCGGGCTCACCGATCGACTGTGCGGCAATGATGCCGACAGCCTCACCCAAGTTCACGGCAATTCCCGAGGCAAGTGAGCGCCCGTAACACGCAGCGCACACACCAACGAGGGATTCACAGGTCAACACCGAGCGAACAAGGATTTCCCGCACGCCACTGGCGACGAGTTCTTTGATTAGCACGTCTCCGACGTCCACACCCGCGGGCGCGATAACCGTGCCCTCCTCGGTGGTCGCCTCGGCCGCCAAGTTACGGGCATAGACCTCGTTCGCCACGTTTTCTGCGCGAGCCCATTCACCCTCGGCATTCTTTGTCGCGATCGGGAAAGAAATTCCCTTGGTCGTGCCACAGTTATCCTCACGGATAATCACATCCTGTGCCACATCGACCAATCGACGGGTCAGGTACCCCGAGTCAGCAGTACGAAGAGCGGTGTCAGCCAATCCTTTACGCGCACCGTGGGTGGCAATGAAGTATTCGGCAACCGAGAGGCCTTCGCGGTAGCTGGAGAGAATCGGGCGGGCGATAACTTCACCGCGCGGATTGGAGACCAAACCACGCATGCCGGCAATGTTTCCTACCTGCAACCAGTTACCGCGAGCACCAGAGGTGACCATGCGGTTAATGGTGTTATCCACGGGGAAGGCAGCGCGCATTTCATCGTTCACTTCCTTCGTACACTTACTCCACACCTCCACCAGTTCACGACGACGCTCGACATCAGAAATGAGACCCTTTTCAAACTGGGACTGAATCTTTGTCGCGAGCTTCTCGTACTTGGCGATGATCTCTTTTTTGTTCTTGGGAGTCAGCACGTCACTCAACGCCACCGTCACACCCGAACGGGTGGCCCAGTAGAAACCGGCATCCTTGACCCGGTCAAGCGTCTCGGCAACCGCCACCTTGGGGTAGCGCTCAGCCAGATCGTTGACAAGAGAAGAAATCAATCCCTTGTCCGCAACATCTGCCACCCAGGGGTAATCCTCGGGAAGGCTCTCGTTGAACAGCGCGCGACCCAGAGAAGTGTCGTGGATAGCGGAGCTGCCCTGGACGAACCCCTCGGGGGCATCCGCGAGATACAGGTGTTTGATACGGATTTTGACCATTGCGTTAAGATCCAGCGAGTGCTGGTCCATTGCCATGATGGCCTCGGCAACGGAACTAAACGCACGTCCCTCTCCGGTAGCACCTTCCTTCAGCGTGGTGAGGTGGTGCAACCCGATAATCATGTCCTGTGTGGGGACGGTGACCGGGCGGCCATCAGAAGGCTTCAAGATGTTGTTCGAAGCCAACATCAACACGCGAGCCTCTGCCTGCGCCTCAACGGACAGCGGAAGGTGAACGGCCATTTGGTCGCCATCAAAGTCCGCGTTGAATGCGGCACACACGAGGGGGTGAAGCTGAATCGCTTTACCTTCCACGAGCTGTGGCTCGAAGGCCTGGATACCCAAACGGTGCAGGGTAGGGGCGCGGTTGAGCAAAACGGGGCGTTCCCGAATGATTTCTTCAAGAACATCCCAGACCTCGGGGCGCGAACGCTCGACCATCCGCTTAGCGTTCTTAATGTTACTGGAGTGTCCCAGGTCCATCAGGCGCTTGATGACGAAAGGCTTGAAGAGCTCGAGTGCCATAATCTTGGGCAGCCCACACTGGTGGAGTCTGAGCTGGGGACCCACGACGATGACGGATCGTCCTGAGTAGTCCACGCGCTTACCGAGCAGGTTCTGACGGAAACGACCCTGCTTACCTTTGAGCATGTCAGAAAGGCTCTTCAGCGGACGGTTACCGGTTCCCGTCACGGGGCGGCCACGACGACCATTATCAAACAGAGCGTCAACAGCTTCCTGAAGCATGCGCTTTTCGTTATTCACGATGATTTCGGGCGCACCCAAATCCAGCAGACGACGCAAACGGTTGTTGCGGTTAATGACCCGACGGTAAAGGTCGTTGAGGTCAGAGGTCGCAAAGCGCCCACCATCAAGCTGCACCATCGGGCGAAGCTCGGGTGGGATTACGGGCACCACTTCCAAGACCATGGAGGCTGGTGACCCGCCGGTCTGGAGGAACGCGGCCACAACTTTCAAACGCTTGATGGCACGAATCTTCCGTTGGCCTTTGCCGTTAGCAATTTCATCACGGAGGCTTATTGATTCCGCGGCAAGGTCAAACGCTTCGAGACGCTGGCGGATAGCTTCAGCGCCCATGTGAGCGGTAAAGAACATACCGTAGCGGTCTTGAACATCCTGGAACACGGCGTCTTCAGCACGCAGGTCCCCGACGCTGAGAGTGCGGAAATCATCCCACACCCGCTCCAAGTGGGCGATGCCGTCATCGAAGCTTTTGCGGATGGCACCAAGTGCTTTCTTCCCCGCGTCATCTGTCTTGCGCTTCTGATCGGCCTTAGCGTTGGTGGCCTCGAGTTCAGCAAGAGCTTTTTCGAGTTCCTTCAAACGCTCCGCAACAAGAACGTCCTTCTCTTTCTCAAGCTGCTTGATTTCCTGGCGGAGTTCCTTTTCGAGCTCCGGCATTTCGCGGTGGCGAGCTTCCTCGTCCACCGTGATAATCATGTACGCAGCAAAGTAGATGACCTTTTCCAGGTCTTTGGGGGCCATATCCAGCAGGTACCCCAGGCGGGACGGAACGCCCTTGAAGTACCAAATGTGGGTGACAGGCGCAGCCAACTCAATGTGGCCCATACGCTCGCGGCGGACAGACGACTTGGTGACTTCGACGCCACAGCGCTCACAAACGATGCCCTTAAAGCGAACACGCTTGTACTTCCCACACGCGCACTCCCAGTCACGGCTGGGTCCAAAGATTTGCTCGCCGAAAAGGCCATCCTTTTCGGGCTTGAGCGTGCGGTAGTTGATGGTTTCTGGCTTCTTCACCTCACCGTATGACCAGCCACGGATGTTCTCCGCGGTGGCAAGACCGATGCGCAGGGCGTCAAATGTTGTTGCTTCAAGCACGATTAATCTCTCTCGTTAGTTTCTGTCGTCGAATTCTTAGATTTCGTCCACGGACGAAGACTCGAAGCGAGCCGAAATGTTGATTCCGAGTTCCTCCGAAGCGCGGTAGAGCTCGTCATCGGAGTCCTTCAGGGAAACAGCTTGGCCGTCTGCTGAAAGCACTTCGACGTTGAGGCACAGTGACTGCATCTCTTTCATCAGCACCTTGAAGCTCTCGGGAATACCAGGCTCCTGGATGTTTTCCCCCTTGACGATGGCTTCGTACACCTTCACGCGACCGAGGATGTCATCTGACTTGATAGTCAGAAGTTCCTGCAGCGCGTAGGAGGCGCCATACGCTTCGAGCGCCCACACTTCCATCTCGCCAAAGCGCTGACCACCGAACTGCGCTTTACCACCCAGAGGTTGCTGAGTGATCATCGAGTACGGCCCCGTCGAACGAGCGTGAATCTTGTCGTCGATGAGGTGGTGGAGCTTCAGGATGTACATGTACCCCACGGAGACAGGTGCGGGGAAAGGTTCACCGGAGCGGCCATCAAAAAGATGAGCTTTACCGGAAGAACCCACCAAGCGGTTGCCATCGCGGTTGACGAGAGTGGAATCCAACAGGCCAGCAATTTCTTCCTCGCTAGCCCCATCAAACACCGGAGTGGCGACCTTTGTGCCAGGAAGTGCTTCCTTGGCCGTGTCGGCAAGACGTTTGGCCCATGCTGGGTCACCGCTCACCTTCCAGCCCTGTTTCGCAGCCCATCCGAGGTGGATTTCTAGGACCTGGCCAAAGTTCATGCGGCCGGGGACTCCCAGGGGGTTCAAAATGATGTCGACCGGGGTGCCATCTTCGAGGAAAGGCATGTCTTCAACGGGAAGAATTTTGGCGATAACGCCTTTATTCCCGTGACGACCAGCCAGCTTGTCACCCTCAGAGATTTTACGCTTTTGAGCAATGTAGACGACCACACGCTGATTAACACCAGAGCCCAGTTCGTCATCACCGTCTACCGCGTCAAAAACCTTGACGCCGATAATGGTGCCTTGCTCACCGTGGGGAACCTTCAAGGAGGTGTCGCGAACTTCGCGGCTCTTCTCGTTGAAGATGGCACGCAGTAAACGCTCTTCTGCACTCAGCTCGGTTTCACCCTTAGGTGTGACCTTGCCGACCAGAATGTCACCGGGGCGAACCTCGGCTCCAATGCGAATGATTCCCCGCTCATCCAAGTTCGCCAGCATTTCTGGGCCAACATTGGGCAGGTCGCGGGTGATTTCTTCCTTACCGAGCTTGGTGTCCCGGGCATCAACCTCATACTCTTCGATGTGAATCGAAGAAAGAGTGTCGTCCTTGACCAAGTTCTGGGACAGGATGATCGCGTCTTCGAAGTTGTAACCCTCCCATGACATGAACGCCACGAGCAGGTTTTTGCCCAAGGCCAATTCGCCGTCTTCGGTAGCAGGACCATCGGCGATAACGGAACCTTCAATAACCTTGTCGCCCACGTTCACGCGAACCTGGTGGTTGTAGTTGGTGCCCTGGTTGGAGCGATTGAATTTGCGCAACACATAGGACTTTGTGCCGCCCTTGTCCTGCTTCACCGTGGCATAGTCTGCGGCAACTTCCGTCACCACGCCGGGCGCAACAGCGGTAATCACATCTCCAGCATCGACCGCGGCGAAGGACTCCATCCCGGTTCCGACCAGGGGAGATTCCGAACGCAACAGCGGCACCGCTTGGCGCTGCATGTTCGCGCCCATCAGGGCGCGGTTCGCGTCATCGTGCTCGAGGAACGGAATCAGCGAGGTGGCAACGGAGACCATCTGGCGAGGAGACACGTCAACGTAGTCGACCGTGTCGGGCGACACGAGCTCTACCTCTCCACCTTTTTTGCGCACGAGCACGCGGTCCACGGCGAAGGTTCCATCCGCATTCAGCGGGGTTCCTGCCTGGGCAACCACGAACTCGTCTTCGTCATTGGCGGTCAAGTAGTCGACCGCTTTCCCGACTTTGCCTTTGCTGACGCGGCGGTAAGGGGTCTCAATGAATCCAAACGCGTTGATTCGCGCAAAGGATGCCAAAGAACCGATCAGACCAATGTTCGGGCCTTCGGGGGTTTCAATCGGACACATACGCCCGTAGTGCGAAGGGTGTACGTCACGAACTTCGACACCAGCGCGCTCACGGCTTAGCCCACCAGGGCCCAGCGCCGAAAGGCGCCGTTTGTGGGTAAGGCCTGACAGCGGGTTGTTCTGGTCCATGAACTGCGAGAGTTGGCTGGTACCAAAGAACTCTTTGATAGCAGCCACAACGGGCCGCACGTTAATAAGAGTTTGGGGAGTAATAGCCTCAATATCCTGAGTGGTCATGCGCTCTCGAACCACACGTTCCATCCGGGAAAGCCCGGTGCGAACCTGGTTCTGGATGAGCTCGCCCACGGCGCGAATACGACGGTTACCAAAGTGGTCAATGTCATCAACATCGATGCGGATGTCGACTTTTTTTCCACCGCGGGTGCCCTCGATGTGGGTACGGCCATCGTGCAACGCCACCAAGTACTTGATGGTTGCGATGATGTCCTCCACCGTGAGAACAGAGTTCTTCAGCGGCTGCTCGAGACCTAGCTTGCGGTTGATTTTGTAGCGACCCACCTTGGCAAGGTCGTAGCGCTTGGGGTTGAAGTAAAAATTATCCAGCAGCAAGCGCGCGGCCTCTGCAGCAACCTGCTCGCCGGGACGCAGTTTGCGATAGATATCTTTGAGTGCTTCTTCTTTGGTCAGGATGGTGTCTTTTGCCAAGGCTTCCTCAATGGAGGAGAAGCCCGCAAAGTGCTTGGCGATGTCCTCAGAGGTGAGGCCGAGAGCCTTGAGGAAGACGGTGACGGACTGCTTGCGCTTGCGGTCAATTCGCACGCCGACCTGGTCACGCTTGTCGACCTCGAACTCCAACCATGCGCCGCGGCTAGGAATCACGCGGACGGAGTGGATGTCCTTGTCACTGACTTTGTCAACCGTGGTGTCGAAATAGACACCGGGGCTTCTCACGAGTTGGGACACGACAACGCGCTCGGTGCCGTTGATGATGAAGGTTCCCTTTTCGGTCATCAAGGGAAAGTCGCCCATGAAGACGGTCTGGGTCTTGATTTCACCGGTGAGGTGGTTCATGAATTCGGCTTCTACATACAGCGGAGCCGCGTAGGTCTTGCCCCGCTCCTTGCACTCATCCAGCGAATACTTTTCCTCTTCGAGGTAGGGGTTCTGGAACGACAGCTGCATCGTCTCGCCAGAGTCCTCAATGGGGGAAATCTCTTCAAAGATTTCGGTCAGACCGCTTCGCTCAGAAACAACGGTCTCGCCGGCAGCCTTCGCCGCGGCTTGGCGCTTCTTCCAGACAGGGGAACCGACGAGCCACTCGAAACTCTCGGTCTGCAACGCAAGCAGATCCGGGACATCGACCGTGTCAGAAATTTTGGCGAAGGTGAGGCGCTGGGCGACTCGACCGTTCGTGGGAGTTGTGGTGGATGCGGGACGGGCAGCAGCCAAAAGCTATAACCTCCAGGGCTCACAAAAGAGCCAGATTGTGGGTGACCAAACCGGACAATGGAACAACACCTGGAACTCATCACAAAAAGTTCACCCCGCCGCTATTCTCGGGGCACTTTTACCGACCACAATATGACGGCAAAGTAAGTCAGGGAAGCAACCTCTAACTTTATACCGGTTGGTGATGATTTGTCCAGCCAGGGGCGTGTTATCCCCCTGGCAGCCGATGGGGAGAACCTCAGCGAGCCGAGGTGAACACTGGGTAACCTGAGCTCATGTCCGATTCAAGTTGGGTTTCCCGCAAGGCCCAAGACCTCCTCGCCGCGCACGGGCTTCTCACCGAGTGGCGATTTGAATGGGACCGAGCCACCACACGGTTTGGGCAGTGTGACCACCGCACAAAACGCATCACGCTGTCGAAATACCTCACCGAGCGCGCTAGTGACGAAGACGTAGAACAGGTCCTGCTCCACGAAATCGCGCACGCGCTTGCTGGCTCACGAGAAGGCCATGGCTCCCGTTGGCGTTCTCTTGCCCGCACCATTGGCTACACCGGCGGCCGGACTCACCAGTTAGCGCCCGCTCACGAGCGTGCCAAGTGGCAAGGTCGCTGTCCGTCCGGTCATGAAATCATCCGGTTCCGCAAACCGGGCAGAGCGACGTCCTGCGCGAAATGTAATCCCCGCTTTGACCGGTCCCACCTGATTGTGTGGTCTGTCCGGGATGCCTACTCGGCTACGACAACATCTTTTGCGAAGCAGACGTAACCGGCAAAATCAATTCCCACCCGGTCCACCGCTCCCGGCAGAAGATCGTGATACGCAAAAGCGCGATCTTGAAATCCCTGGCCGTCCACCGTCACGGTGTAATACGTGCATTCGCCTTTCCAAGGGCATCGGTAGGCGGTGGGACTCTTCTCAAGGTAATCGAAGGTCACAGAAGCAGGAGGGAAATACCAATTTCCTTCGATGCGGGCCAAATCCGACTCGGGTGCTTCAGCAATGATGCTGCCATTCAGGGTTGCTTTCATATCTTCACGGTACCCCCCCAAGCTGAGCCGCAGGTGGGATAGGGCAAGCTGGGAGTCCCATGAAAATCTCTCTCACCACCACACTGGCGTGTTCTGTTAACGAAGCCTGGGACGCGCTGCAGAATCCCGACGTGTTCCGAGCGGTATCGCGACCGTTTCTGCGTTTTCTTCCGGTCAGACCCAGCACCTTCCCTCAGCGCTGGGTCAGCGGTGAGAGCTACCTGGTACAAGGGCTGGCGTTGGGTCTCATTCCCTTGGGTACTCAAGAGATTAACCCGGTGACCAGCGCAGAGGGGATGTCTAAGACTTTTCGCGATCAAGGTCGCGGAAAAAGTGGGGCACTTGGGGTAGTCAGTTCCTTTGTCCACACGATGCGCCTAGAGCCCAGTGATCTCGGATCCACCATCTTGCGCGATGAGCTGAACTTTCGCGCCCGAGCTCTCACCCCATTGCTATGGGTGGGCTTCTCGCTGTTTTGGTGGTGGCGCCATCGACAGATGAAGATGTTTGCCCCCGCGTGGCGAAGCGAGGCGGCCCAGCGCTGGGATGCCCGCTATCTCTCGGCACTCATGTGGAGTGGAAAACCGAACGCGGCTTTGGCGAACATCGTCTCAGGGCTCCCCCTTGGCACCGCTCTCGACGTGGGTGCCGGAGAGGGCGCCGATGCTCTCTGGCTTTCCGAGCAGGGCTGGGATGTGACGGCGAGTGATCTTTCTCTCGTTGCGCTTGCCCGCGCAGAATCAGCACGAGTAAGCCGGGTCACACAGGACCACATCCCTCGCAGAGTCCGATGGTTTGCGCTTGATGCTGCTGTCGAGCCACTCCCCTCGCCTCCTGATCACTACGATCTTGTGGTGACGTTCTTTAGTCACCTCCCTCTCCCCGAGCGCCACGCGCTCTGGAAAGCCATGGCCGACAGGGTGACCCCAGGAGGAACCCTCGCAATAGTGGGACACAGTGTGCGTGACCTGGAGGCCGGGGTTCGCAGACCACCAGCAGATCTCATGTTTGACGAAGAGGAATTACGGGGAGCTCTTCAGTCGTCGTTCTCCTCGGTCGTTATCTCCACGCAACCTCGGAGCGAAGTCACCCCTGATGGCACCACGATTGAGGTCGCCGACGTGGTCGCCATAGCGACGCGCTAGGAGAGCGCTCCCACGCTCGCCAAAGCAGCCTTTACGAGGGAACCCCGACCGCCCTCCAACTCGCGGAGAACCTCCTCGGCGGTTGCTTCTTCCGGGGTCATCCACGTCATATCCAAAGCATCCTGGCGTGGCTGACACGTTCCTGTCACCGGAACGACGTACACCAGCGACACCGCGTGTTGGCGGGAATCTTGGTATTTAGAGCCCGGGAAGGGGAAATATTCCGCAATGTGAGCGGGGGTTGGCGACGGCGGTAGCTGGGGGAAGGCCATTGGGCCCAGGTCTTTTTCCAGGTGACGGAAAAGAGCGTCCCGAAGAGTTTCTCCGAACATCACACGGCCCGTGACGAGTGCTCGCGTCATCGCGCCTTCGCCCGAGACTCTTAAGAGCAAACCCACCTCGGTTATTTCACCCATCCCGTCTACCCGCACGGGCACCGCCTCGACATACAAGAGCGGCAGTCGCTGCCGGATATCCGAAAGCTCCTCCTCGGACAGCCATCCAGGGGTGGGGTCTGGGGTTCTGGTGGAAGACATAAAGGCTTTTTACTCCAATTTCTGCAAAGATAACAGACCGCCTGCGTGGACCAACGCCCGACGCAGGGGCTCGCTCTGGACATACAACGAACTGTGTTCTTGGTCGTCTATCAATACGACTGGCACGTGGTCGCTGTAGCGTTTTAGCCACTCCACCTCGTCATCCACGTTTTTCTTCACCATGACGACGTTGGAGAAATCTTGCATAACCGCGGTAATAACGGTTTCGGCCTCGTCGCACAGATGGCAGTTGCCTCTGCTCATCACGGTAATGGTGACCTCGTCCATGTGCTCAGCCTATGCTGAGAGCCCATGCCATTTGCTTCGAAACAGTCAGCGAGCTCGGGAGGGCCCGTGCTGGTTTTTGTTGATGTCGATAACACCCTCGTAAAGGGTGCAACCCTGTTCATGTTCGGCATCGAGGCCTGGAAGTCCGGGTACATTAAATGGCGTCACGTCATTCCCGCACTGTTCCACCAACGCACGTTCATTAGAAAAGGCGAAAGCGCGACGCGAATAGCGTCGACCCGAGAACGGGCTCAGGCTCTAGTCGCCGGGCATTCCGTGTCGGATTTCGCTCGGGTCGCAGAAGTATCGTGGCGGCGGTCAATTGCTCCCAAGGTTTTTCCCGAAATTCTTGAGCTGCTCACCCAGCACAAAGAGCAGGGCCACCAGGTGTGGCTACTCACTGCGAGCCCTCAAGGGCTGGCTTCCGTGATGGCTAGAGATCTACAACTGGCCGGCGCGTGGGGCACCACACTTGTCGAGAAGGATGGAATGTTTACCGGGGAAATAAACGGGGAACTTCTGCATGGTCCCCTCAAGGCAGAGAAAGCCCAGGCTCACGCCCTCGAGGTCGGCGCGGATTTGTCGAAGTGCTACGCGTATTCCGATTCGGTAGCAGATACCCCCCTGCTCACCTTGGTAGGGAATCCGTTCGCTGTGAACCCAGATTCTTCGCTTCTC
>Ga0209284_10006320_pt1 | contig 11499 bp, 8 predicted proteins | sample FRY03_FD_187211 | JGI IMG/M metagenome (GOLD analysis project Ga0209284, IMG submission 187211) | Freshwater microbial communities from Lake Fryxell liftoff mats and glacier meltwater in Antarctica - FRY-03 (SPAdes) (version 2) | ecosystem: Environmental > Aquatic > Freshwater > Ice > Glacier... | reverse complement strand
TTGCCGCCATAGATCACAGCAACTTGGTTGCAGACAAATCGGATCACACCAAGGTCGTGGCTCACGAAGAGAAGCCCCATCTTTCTCTGTTCACTGAGCGAGATAAGCAGTCGAAGAATCTCTTCTTGAACGGTGACATCAAGAGCAGTGGTGGGCTCGTCAGCAATAAGTAGCTCAGGATCCCCTGCGATAGCAGCTGCAATCATGACGCGTTGCTGCTGCCCGCCGGAGAGTTGGTGTGGATATCGACGAATTAGCGTTTCAGGATTAGGTAGTTGTACTTGTCGCAGAAGATCTATGACCTTCGCGGTCACCGCATCTCCCTTTAACTTGGTGTGAATTCGAATGGATTCTGACACTTGCTTGCCGATTCGCATCATTGGATTAAGTGACCGTGAAGGATCCTGAAATACAAAACCGATTCGCTTACCTCGTACTTTGGCAAGTTCGCGATCACTTAGCGTAAGAAGATCTCGGCCATCAAACGTCACCGAACCGGAGACTTTCGCTTCGTTGGGTAGGAGACCAGCAATGGCCTTGGCGGTCATTGTCTTGCCCGAACCAGATTCACCGACGAGCCCGAGTCGATCGCCGGGCTCTAAATCGAGTCGATCAATGTTGATGATCTCGTGTCCGTCGATGGTGACGCACAGGTTACGAAGTTGAAGCATCAACTCACCCCACTGCGAGATTGCTGTGGGTCAAGGACCGTGCGTAAGCCATCTCCGAGAAGGTTGAAGCCGAGCGCAGTGAGCACGATGGCGACTCCGGGGAAGAACATTAAGTAAGGAGCCGCTTCAAGCAGAGACTGGGTCTCATTAAGGAATCGTCCCCATGACGATGTGGGTGGTTGAACTCCAACAGTCAAGTATGCGAGGGCTGCTTCAATTAATATTGCGGCAGCAAACATCACGGAGCTAAGAACAATCAGCAAGGGACCGATATTGGGGAGCACGTGACGCCTCAACACGAACGACTTTGTACGACCGTAACCGTAAGCGGCCTCTACATAGTCAAGAGCAAGAATTTGGCGTGCTGGCCCAATAATTACTCGCGCTGCCACCGGCACCTGCCAAATGATTATGGCAAGTGTGGCAGTGTTATTGCTTGGTCCGAACTTGGTCGCAAGTACTAGCGCGGTAAGAATTCCAGGAAGAGCCAGTCCTACGTCCACCAATCGGGTCAACGGGCCTTGCACAATCTGCCGTGAGCCTGCAATTGATAGACCGATGACTACTCCGATAAATACTGCTATGACAGTCGAGACCACGCTGACGTAGAGAGAATTTCGTGCACCCAGCATCAATTCCGTGACGACATCGCGCCCAGCCCTGTCTGTGCCGAGTAGAAAACCGGGAGAGCCTGGCGGCGCGAGCCGATTGGTTAGGTTAAGTTTGCTTGGCGGGTAGGGAGTCCAGACGAACGAAGTCAAAGCGACGGCGACAAAAAGTGTTACGAGAGTGCCACCTAGGTACAAAGTGAGCGGTAGCCTCCGCAGCCTCTTCCAAAATCGTGATGACGCCTGTTTAATCTGTGAATTATCAGGCATTTACTGGCTCCTTACCGCGGATACGCGGGTCGAGCAAGCCATAGGCAATATCAACGAGGAAGTTGAGAATCAAAATGACCAGCATGATGACGAGCGCAAGCGACTGTACGACAACAACTTCTCGGCCAAGCGTTGCGGTAACGATGAGTCGTCCGATTCCCGGCAGCACGAATACGTTTTCAATCACGACTGCACCGGCAATCAGCTGACCAAACTGCAGCGCCGCAACTGTGACAAGCGGGATTGAAGCATTTCGCACCCCGTGGATGAGTGCGGCACCACGGAGTGTGCGACCGCGCGCCATGGCTGACCTGATGAAGTCTTCGTTCATCACATCGAGCATCGCGGTGCGCACATATCGAGTGAACACCGATGTGACTCCGAGGCTTATTGCGGCAACAGGAAGGATCGCAGAACGGATTGCCCGAATTGGGTCTTCTGTGAAAGGCACATAACCACCGGTCGGAAGCCAGCCCAGTCGAACACCAAACACGAGGACAAAGAGCAATCCTGCCCAGAATGCAGGGATAGCAATTCCGACCTGTGTAAACACATCAAGGATGTTGCTGCGGACTTTCTTTGCGTTGATGGCCGAGTAAGAACCAAGAACTAGAGATAGAGGTATTGAGACAATTAAGCCACCGATTGTGAGCATGAGCGTCGGACCGAGCCGCCGCAGGATTTCATCGAAGATGTCGTAATTCATGCCATATGACTCACCGAGGTCACCAGTGACGACCCCCCCGAGCCAGTCAAAGTATCGCACGAACATCGGGCGGTTTAGTCCAAGTTCTTCTCGCAGGTGGGACACGTCAACAGGTGCCGCGTCACGACCAAGAAAGACGGTGACAACGTCGCCACCCAGTTGATTAAGGAGTAAAAAAACTGCGATGGAGCCCACCAGTGCGGTGGAAGCGAGCGTGAAGAGTGAACGCAGCACATGCCTTAGCATTTCTACCCTCCAGATTTGTTTAGCATAAAAACAAACGATCGTCCGACGGTTATGCACCGTCGGACGATCATCACCGTGTGTGGAGGTTCACCAAATTGCTGAACCTCCACACAATTCAATTAGTTGGTCCAGACAGCCTTACGCAGGTCGAAACCGTTATTAATGCTGATAGATGGAAGTCCACTGATATTGGACTTTGTGACCATCGGGACCTGTACTGCAGCGATGGCGTTGACCCATGCCAAGTCCGCAAAGGTCTTGGCGAGGTCACTCATTGCTGTGAGGTGAGCGGGGTAGTCCAAGTACGCATCGGCCTTCGCCAACTTGTCCTCGAAATCCTTGATACAGAGACTTGAGCTCTTGCCCAACGGCTCACGTCCACCCTTACAGCCGAACTGCAAGATGCCACCTGAGTCACGGATTTCACCCATGCCGTAGTTGCCCTTGGTCCAGGTTTTGTCGAGCCAGGTGGTGAGGTCTTCACCACGGCCCTTCACCGTGATTCCAATTGCAGCGAGCTGTTGGGTGAGCACTTCCATCGTGAACGGGTGCGAAGCAACCGTTGGGAATGGATAGTCAATTTCCATACCCTTCCCGAAACCAGCTTCCGCTAATAGGGCCTTGCCCTTTGCAACGTCGAATGGATACGGGCAGTAATCGCTGTTGTACGGTTCTGCGTCTGGGATCACCATGAGACAGGTCGGACGCGCATTGTTGTCATAAACCGCAATTGCTTCGTCGCGATTGATGGCGTGAGCGATTGCCTGGCGGACTCGGATGTCCTGGAATCGCTTGTCATTCACATTCAACCACATGTAGGAGTTCTCATCTGCCCCCTTCAACGTGACAGTGAATTTCGGGTTCGATTGAATCTCGGTCACTCGCTCAAGACCTTCTGCAAGTACTGCTGAGATTACGTCGTACTCACCAGCAAGCAAGCCGTTTATAGATGCAGTTTCATCAGTGATAAAGCGGAAGTCGATTACTTCGAAGAACGGCTTGTCACCCCAATAATCCTCAAAGCGTGTCAGCTGGAGGCTGGTATCGGCCTTGTATTCACCAAATACGTAAGGTCCAGTACCGATCATTGTTGTATTTGCATCGTGGTCCTCAAGGAAGTTTTCTGGGACTACGTAACCAGCTGACTGACCTAGTTCTTTTATGAACGTGGAACTTACAATTTTCAGAGTTATAACAACGGTGCTGGCATCAGGTGCCTCAACACTGGCCACGTTTAGGTGTGGAGCGCTAAGTTTACTGTTTGTTGACAGCGCACTCTTCTTCAATGAGTACACGACGTCAGCTGAATCAAGATCTGAACCGTCGTGGAACTTCACTCCCGAACGAATCTTGAAGGTGTAGACAAGACCGTCGGCACTGATTTCCCACGATTCGGCGAGCATTGGGATGATTTCACCCTCTGGAGTGATCTCAACCACAGTTTCCTGAACATTTTTAAAGGTTGGTACACGCAGCGCGTTTGCGGCGATTTCGTAGTAGTTCCAACCGGCTGGCTCCTGTGGCAGAACGACGCGGAGCGTTGTCGATTGAACAACCTCTGGAGCCGCCTCTGCATCTGTATCAACCACTTCAACCACTGAATCGCTTGTGCTCGAGCTGCCTCCGCAGGCAGAGATCACAAGTGCTGCGATGACTGCTAGAGCGAAACCACGACGCCGGCCAAACTTTTTAGAATTTCTTATTTCCTTCATATACCCCCCTGTACGTGATGTCTTTGGATGATTGTATAGTATTTCATCTGTGACGATAACATGTTTCTTGTGTATAAAGCAAGCGGGAACTGGCACATTTTTTGGGCACTTAACACGCCCCTATAACATCTAGCAGAAACCCAGAGGGGGCGCAATGAAAATTCAGCCAAACATGTTTGACCTAACCGGGCACACCGCCGTAGTGACTGGGGGCGGGTACGGGCTAGGTAGCGGGCTCGTCCATGGTCTCGCTGCACACGGCGCAACAGTCGTCGGCGTTGCTCGCAGCGAATCGGCATTAAAAGAAACCTTTTCGAGCCTTGGCGCACCGCATCGATACATCGTCGGCGACCTCACCACCGACGCCCTTTATGAGACCCTCGAAAAAATGCCAGAACATGTTGACATCCTTGTTAACAACGCCGGAGGCGACCCCAATTCAAAGCCGTGGGGGCAACAATCGGCTCAGGATTGGCGAAATACCTACGAGATCAACGTCGTCGCTGCCGAGCGACTTTGTCAGCTGTTTCTCCCGAAGATGGTCGAGCAGGGATGGGGTCGCATTATTAACATCGCATCGGTCTATGGAACGATTGGACAAAACCCCAAGAACACCGGCATCAAATCGGGCGCGGGTGCATACACCGCCGCGAAGCACGGTCTAATCGGCTTGACGAACTATCTGGCGTGTCAGATCGGTCGAACCGGCGTCACGATCAACACACTTAGCCCCGGAATGATCACCTGGATGGAAACGCCAGATGGTGAACCAGAGTTGTGGAAACAACTGGCTGAACAAACTCCAGTTGGACGCAATAGCCAACCCGAGGACTATGTGACGGCGACGGTATTTCTTGCTTCTGAAGGGTCCGGTTTTGTGCACGGCACGAACTTGATCGTTGACGGAGGCTGGAGCGTCTGGTGAGCGGAGACCAAGTGCAAAGTGGCCGGGGTCGCCTTGATGGTCGCGTAGCGCTAATTACCGGCGCTTCATGGGGAATTGGCGCCGCTGTTGCGAAGACTTTTGCGAGCGAAGGCGCGAGCGTGGTAGTCAACACCTACCCCGATCCAAAAATGAATGCTCTCGCAGACGAAGTCGTAGACAGTATTCGATCAGCAGGTGGCAGCGCAATAAAGGTTTCCGCAGATGTGACTTCAGAGGCACAAGTGGAGTCGATGGTTGAGTGTGCACGCCTAGAGTTTGGAGATATCGACGTACTCGTAACAAACGCCGCCTACGCGAATCGATTACCGTGGCATGAGATTAGTGTTGAACAGTGGGACCACACTTATGAAGTGAATGTGCGTGGCGCGTTCATCTGTGCAAAAGCCTGCTATCCCGGGATGCTTCGTCGCAAGAGCGGAAGCATCATTACTGTTACCAGCGTGACGGTAAATCTTGGAATGGCTGGCATGCTCGACTATGTGTCGTCGAAGGCAGCGCTAATCGGCTTGACCCGAGCACTTGCACGTGAAGTTGGCAAAGACGGAATCCGAGTTAATTCGGTTATGCCTGGTGCCATTCGCACCGAGCAAGAGGTCGCTCTCGGATTCGATGAGGATGAACTGACGCGGCTCTCGGCTGAGCGACAGTCTCTGCCACGCCGCGGACTTGCCGAAGACCTCGCAGGGACGTTTCTGTACTTAGCAACAGATGACAGCAGTTTCGTCACCGGTCAAGTAGTCACCGTTGACGGTGGCTGGATTCACTACTGAAGCACCAAGACAAAGAGCGGTATCACGTGCCAAAGCCGTTACGAATTGGGCTGATTCAGGTGATGCAGGAGACTGACACGTTTAATCCCGTACCAACGACGTTGCAGGATTTTGAGAATTTTGGCTTGCTAGAAGGCGCGCAGATACTTGCAAATGTCGAACCAAATGGGCCAGTAAGTGGGTACCTCGAAGCAGTTGCGGCATCGGGTGCGCCCATTGAAACTATCCCCATAATTCGCGCAAATGCCCAGTCGGGTGGTCGACTATCCACTGACACATTGGACGATCTATGCAAAAGGATCCACACAGGGATTGTTAATGCGGGTGTACTTGACGGGCTCATGGTCATTCTTCATGGCGCCGCCTCGGCAGAGGAGGTGGACGATGTCGAAGGGCACATATTGAGCGTCATCCACCATTCGATTGGTAAGCCAACTCCTCTGGCGCTTCTGCTTGACCACCATGCGAACATCACTTCGCGGATGATGACCCACGCTGACATCGTGATGGGCTTTCGCACACAACCCCATGATCCGTTTGAAACTGGTCGTGATTTAACTCGTCTTGCTATCGATGTATGGCAGCAGCAAACGCGGCCAACGATGGCATGGCGCAAAATTCCGATGGTGACCCATCAGGAGCAGTACCTCACCGCACGGGGCCCCATGAAGCTTTGGTTCGACGAAGCTCGACGCATGGAACAAGATGGGTTGGCACTAACTGCGTCTCCATTCCCGATGCAACCGTGGCTCGACGTCGATGAGGGAGGCTGGTCGGTGGTAGTGGTTACAAATGATAATCACGCTCTTGCCGAGAGACTTGCCGATGAACTAGCAGACCTCGCCTGGTCGCTCCGGTTCGAATTTATGAAGTTAGAAAACATGCCGAGCGACGATGCAGTTCGATTTGCGGACGATCGAACAAAGGGAACCATCCTGCTAAGCGACACGGGAGATTCAGTTCTTGGTGGCGCCATGGGCGACAGCACCGTGATTCTTGAGTCGGTGCTCCGCCTTAACCCACAGAACTCTGCCCTGATACCGATGACGGATCCAGTTGCAGCTAGAAAGCTTGCGGCCGAGGGTGTCGGGAGTACCGTCACGCTGCAGCTAGGTGGATGGTCAAACGACTTTTTCACTTCGGTAGGGGTGACTGGGACGGTTCGGGCTGTGTCTGAGGGCAAGATCGAACTTTCAGGGCTACCACAAGGTTCTGTGAACATGGGAATCTCGGTCGCTCTTGACTGTGGCCATGCGATGGTAATGGTGACCGAGTTCTCTGGTGTCGGCGGTATTCACCCCGATATATATCGGCGTCTCGGTGTAGAACCTAAGGATTACCAAATGATCGTTATGAAGACCGCTTCAAATTTCCAATACATGAAGGACATCACTTCAACATTCGTTCGCGTGGCTACTCCTGGGCCAACCCAGTCAGACGTCTTCTCACTACCATGGAAACGCATTCCACGACCGATTTTTCCTATTGATGTGATTGAAACGCGATTCCAAGCAGAATTCCTACAAGATGAGAGTCCTACAAAGTCAAATAACATAGGCTACGAAAATGACAGCATCTGAGACCCCGGTTCAATTACGAACAGCACGTTGGTACGACGGTTCCAGCCGAGACAACTACATCCATCGCAGTTGGATGAAACGTGGCTTACCAGACGACGTCTTTTCGGGTCGTCCCATGATAGGGATCTGTAATTCAGCATCTGACCTGGCACCGTGCAACCAACATCTTGACGACTTAGCAGAGTATGTGAAGCGCGGAGTATGGGAGGCAGGCGGCGTTCCGCTCGTGTTTCCCGTGATGTCCCTAGGTGAAACGCAGATCCAACCGACTGCAGGGCTGCTACGAAATCTGATGTCAATGGATGTAGAAGAATCGATTCGTTGCAATCCCATCGACGGCGTAGTGCTCCTGTCGGGTTGCGATAAGACAACTCCCGCAATGCTGATGGGGGCCGCATCGGTTGACCTTCCTGCCATCATGCTTACAGGTGGCCCAATGCTTACCGGGCGACATAATGGAAAACCATTAGGTTCGGCTACCGATATGTGGAAGATGAGCGAGGAGGTTCGAGCGGGACGAATGAGTCCGGAAGAATTTATTTCAACGGAATCATCAATGACGCGAAGCGCAGGACATTGCAATCCGATGGGAACGGCGTCGACAATGGCATCTATGGCAGAGGCTCTCGGAATGACTCTTCCCGACAGCGCCTCTATTCCAGCTCCTGACACTCGCCGGCGCAGACTCGCCCATCTCACCGGTCGGCGAATTGTCGAGATGGTGAGAGAAGATCTGCGACCTAGCACGGTTCTCACGCGAGATGCTTTCGAAAACGCAATCACGGTGCTATCGGCAATTGGGGGGTCAACGAATGCGGTGATCCACCTACTAGCAATTGCTGGACGGGTCGGTGTCGATCTAAAACTTGACGACTTCGATTTGATCGGCTCTAGGCTCCCCCTGCTAGTTGACATTATGCCGGCGGGTTCACGCTTGATGGATGACTTCTTCGAAGCAGGTGGCATCCCGGCCGTCATGTATGAACTTCAAACAAAGTTGCATGGAGAGTGTCTCTCTATAACTGGACGGCCGATTCGGGAGTCGTGGCATGGGCGGGCAACTAGTGATCCAACAATGGTTAGAAGTCTGAGCGACCCAATTATTGCCGAGGCAGGCATCACAGTGTTGCGCGGGAACCTCTGTCCGCGGGGAGCGGTTGTCAAACCTTCGGCAGCCTCGCCTCACCTGCTTTCGCATACTGGCCCAGCGCTGGTTTTTGATTCAATCGAGGATTTCAAAGCACGAATTGATGAGCCACAACTCGATGTTACTAGCGACACCGTGCTTGTCCTTCGCGGCTGTGGCCCGCGTGGGTACCCAGGAATGCCCGAAGTCGGTAACATGCCCCTGCCGCGAAAATTGTTGGTTGAGGGAGTCACCGACATGGTTCGCATCAGCGACGCACGAATGAGCGGCACAGCATTCGGAACCACGGTCTTGCATGTTGCGCCAGAGTCAGCCGTGGGCGGGCCACTCGCCCTTGTGCGAACTGGTGACAGCATCACACTTGACGTGCCCCGGCGCACCCTGACATTGAATGTGGATGACGCCGAGATTGAGCGCCGTCGTGCGGCTTGGGTTCCCGACGAGCCAGTTGCCTCGAGGGGATGGTCGCGTCTCTACATTGATCACGTCAATCAGGCAGACACCGGATGTGATCTCGATTTCCTCTTGGGCTGTAGCGGATCTGAAGTGACTCGCGAGAGTCATTAAGTTAGCGAGCAGCCGAAGCCAAAGAAATTGAACTATAAGTCAACGGAAATCGCGGCGAGCGCGGCCTCTGCTTGCTCAAGTGTTCTGTCAATCAGACTGTCATCGTGGGCGGTAGAGACGAACCACAATCCCCGACTGGTTGGACGAACTCCTTGGTCTTGAAGAGCGTCAAGAAAATTCAGAAGCATGGCTTGATTGGACTGCTTCACAAACTGTTGACGCGAACGTATTGGTTCTGACAACCCGAACCTAACCTGGAAGAGCGAGCCACCGATGTAGTCAACCGCCAGCCCCTTCGAACTACCAATACTGCGCAAACCTTCGACTAGTCGGCTTGTACGACGTTGCAAATCTGGGTACGGATTAGTCTCCACCAGTATTCGCATGGTCTCAACGGCTGCGGCCACAGATAGGCATCCCGCGTTGTATGTACCTGAGTGGTTCACCTCGCCACGCCCGACGGCAGCGAGAAGCTCCCGCGAACTTCCCAGCACCGCCATTGGATAGCCAGAGGCCACCGCTTTTGCATAGAGCGTGATATCGCCTTGGACTCCGAAGAATCCCTGTGCCCCAGTAAGTCCGAGTCTAAATCCGGTAATAACTTCATCAATCACTAACAAGGAACCATGCTTATGGCAGAGCGTGCGTACTTCTTCGATAAAGCCAGGTTCTGGAGGGATGATTCCGACGTTGCACATGACAGGTTCCATTATCACGCATGCAACATCGTGTAGTGACAGCACTTGTTCTACTACGCGAATGTCATTCCACTCACACATCACAATCTCTGACGATGCAGCTACCGATTGACCAGGTCCGATAGGAGGTACGCCGTACGGCTCAGGAAATGGTCCAGTTCCCACAAGAAGTGGATCAAGCCAGCCGTGATAATGACCCGTAAATCGAAGGATTTTTGGTCGGCCGGTGGCGGCTTTTGAAATTCGTATTGCAAGAAGATCCATGTCAGATCCTGCAAGTCCTATTCGAATGTTCTCAATCCATGGCACAGCACTGACAAGGATCTCACCAAATTCCGCTTCTAACTCATGTTGTCCAGCAAAACATTGGCCGTCTCCAAGCGCTTTTGTTACCGCCTCAAGTATTCGTGGGTGACCGTGACCGAGGATCAATGGACCCATACCTGCGGCATAGTCGATGTACTCATTCCCGTCAATGTCCCAGAGAAGTGCTCCAATGCCGCGAGTGAATGTGAGTGGTACAGGACGGCTCATCAGGCGTACATTTGAATTCACGCCACCTGCGATAACTTTAGAGCGACGATCGTGGGCCGCAATACTCTTGGCATAACGGTGGGAAGTCGGAGTGTTAGAACTCATGAATGTTGTCCCCTAATCCAAGTCAAAATTGAGACTTGCCTTTCTAATTGCAACATTATAGTATTCATGTTGTCAGTCTCCAAATCCAATATCGACCGATTAATTTGACAGCCGACGGGGTTGTTCTGGAAGCGCCATATGCTGCGATGACCCTTCAGTCTCACGGCGCATGAGCTCGAATACCTGTGGGAACGCCGTATTTTTGGCTTTTTTGAATTCCGTCCAGTTCCGTGACTATCATCAAAATTTATAATGTTTAACTCGACACAACGAACAGCCTTAATCACCGGTGCCGCACGAGGAGTCGGGCTGGCGTGTAGCCAGCGGCTACGCCGTGAAGGATGCCGGGTTATCGGCGTCGATCTCACTCAATCAATGATGGACGAAGTCCGCAGCGAATTCGATCAGGTTGGTGCGGTCGATGTCGCCGACAGTAAATCGGTGGCCGAACTCTATGAATCGATCGGGCCAGTTGACATCATCGTCAACAGTGCAGGAATTGTCGGCCCAAATAAGCCAATGTGGGAAGTGTCCGACGCTGAGTGGCAACAGACCATCAACGTCAACCTGACGGGAATTTTTAATGTGATGCGTGCGTTTATCCCCGCCATGAAAGATAAGGGCTGGGGTCGGATCGTAAATATTGCCAGCATCGCCGGCAAAGAAGGCAATCCAAACCTTGCCGCGTATTCAGCCTCAAAGGCGGGGGTCATCGGACTCACCAAGTCGATTGGTAAAGAACTTGCGACTACGGGGGTACTTGTTAATTCAATTGCGCCCGCGGTGATTGCAACACCAATGAACGCCGACACCACGCCGCAAGTGCTCGAGTACATGATCAGCAGGATTCCAATGGGTCGTACCGGCTCTGCAGCTGAAGTAGCCGCACTAGCCACATGGCTTTGCTCTGAAGAGTGCAGCTTTTCAACGGGCGCTTGC
>Ga0209284_10006319_pt1 | contig 11502 bp, 8 predicted proteins | sample FRY03_FD_187211 | JGI IMG/M metagenome (GOLD analysis project Ga0209284, IMG submission 187211) | Freshwater microbial communities from Lake Fryxell liftoff mats and glacier meltwater in Antarctica - FRY-03 (SPAdes) (version 2) | ecosystem: Environmental > Aquatic > Freshwater > Ice > Glacier... | reverse complement strand
GGGCCGAGATTTGCGGACGCAAATCTCTGATCAAAAGCGCTCATACATCCGCATCAGGACCCGAAACTGCTCCTTGTCCTCGTCTTGAAAAAGGAACTGGCGATGAACCACCCGCGAAGTGACATGGTAGCAAGCGAGATCAGGCAAAGTACCATCCGGATCGCGCGGAATAATCAAGCGTGGCTTAGGAATGGCAGGACCTTAAGAACCAAAAACACCGATGGCAAGAGGATTCCTGCTATTACTACGGGAAATTTTCGCGCAGGTTCAACAGCTTGCGCACATTGTCTGACAACGTGAAATGCAACACCCGTAATCCGCTCGACGAAGGAGCGACAGCGACTGGTGCCCGGGTGGAAGGGGCCCTTTAGGGGAAGGCAGCCACCCGATGAGGCACGGCGACAGATTACGGATGTTGTGCGATGGCCATGGTTGCAGGAGGCGTGACAGCCCGCACGCTCTGAAAATGACCCGACGAAGGAGGCTGGTCTTGAGAACGAAGGACTTTGATCCGCCGAACAGCTTAGGGAGAAGATTTCAGCGTGGTAGGAGGATCGGGCGTAAATCGTCGGACACCTAAAATTTGCTAATCCAATAAAATGTTGGGCAAAAAATTAGTCTTTCGGAATGATAGGTCGCAACGGCTTTTTCCAGTTACGCTTGAACCAAGCCCTTAGCTCCTTTTCCTTTTCTATTGGAATCTCAATATTCTGGAGATATTCGAACGGCTCTACAATCCATGGAGCACTGGAGCCACTTGGAGATATCAGCTTCATTTTTTCTCCTTTTTTAAAAAAATCACGCCTATCGATGAATTCATCTCGGAACCCAACCGCCAACTGCCAGAAAACTTCTCTTGAATAATCTCCACCTTTCTTCTCAGAAAGATACTTCAAGTAACACATATCAGCAACAAGCTCCTGTGTAATCAAAACTGCCTTAATCCCCTCGCCATCAACTTTTAGCGGATCGGAAAGAAGCGATAACTTAACCGTAACACTGTAAGGGTAGCGATAATGAAGAAAATCGACCAAAGCTTTCGCCTCTTGTTGAGGGTCACCTATTTTATTATCATCAGCAGATAAAAGGCAGCAGCACCCTAAAAAAATCAGTAACCACTTCATTGCGTTTCACTAGGATTACAGGCCTCATTGGCCTGTGCTCTTAAGTTTGATATCGTATCTTGCATAGATTTCACCATTCCCGCCGCCATCTCTAGACGAGTTCCCCACAAATCTCCTGTGAGTTCACTTTGCACATTCACCGGGCCAAGTGATTTATACTCGGACCAATGCCAGTCTGGGCCTCCAATCGAGTAACGACATTTGCAACACCTGTAGCGAGCACTAATCAAAATTTCAAAAAGCACTCCTGTGCTAGATAGCATGGTCTGCAACCCCGTCACGACGTTCTGAGTATTGTCCACTGCATCAAGGACTTTCCCAGGCGGGGAATTACTGAGCACTCCAATCGCCTCGTTAAGAACTCCTGCAATTTGAAGAAGGGTTGAGGCCGTTGAAGTTGAAGGTTCAATTATTCTCGGTAAATTAGTCGACGCGGTCGCCTCAAAATCAACATCACCCTCTTCACACTCTGCTTCACTGGCAGGCTTACTTTCGTCGATTATATAAAATGTAAATGTGGCAGAATCTCCTTCATTACTTGAACCTCCCTTTCTCCTCTGCTTCCTAGCATGAGCGTTAGACCGATCTATGGAATCCTGTCTCTGTCTTTGAGGATGAGAATTTGGAGGCACTCTATTTCCCCAAGGATAGCCACCTAAAATATCAATCCAACCCAAGGGAGAATTATAAACAAAACCATAAAGGTTAATCCCACCCCTTTCCCCAATGGGATCTCTGCTTGGCCAATCTCTGACGGGTGGAGCGACATAGGGGTAGGTGGCGGGGGTATTTAGCCTTGAAGGACGAGAGACTGCCTGCGGTGGAGGTAGTGATAGCGCTGGTGACTTATGGCTACGAGGGTCTAACAAATCGTGATACTTCCGGGCATGAGAACGCCCTATGCCTATGGTGGGTGAGAGAAAGGTAGGGGTATTGAGAGGGACTGGGCGGGACGTTCGTAAAAGGGATTCGTAGGTGTAGGTGCAGAGGTCGGTGTATTCGTCTTGGGAGGGCTTGAGGTGAGGCGCCATGAACCCCGATTCCGGATTTCTTCGCTTGGGGCGGAGAGGTCGGGAATTTTGGTTGAGGGTCGATGAGGGCGCTTCCATGTCAGGGTGTCAGTGAGTTTTTTCAGCAGTAAGTTTCGCCCTCTCTGATATCACGCGATCTAATTTTGGCAATCTTAAAATGGCATCAAACGACCCAGAGCGATCAAGTTAAGGAGAAATGCGGCGCGAACTGCTTGGAGCACCATCGCTCTGAGCGTTTAGGGTTTAGCGGTTGGCGGATTGCTCACTTCACCGTGGATTCCGGTCGACCGGGCTAAAAGCTACGCGTTCATAGCCGACGCCGTGGACCTTGTAGGACCATGGCAGACTTGCGACGACGAACACTTCAAGAAGGCCTTGGCCCGACCTCAAGCCAATTGCTTCCGAATGATCACCGATTCGCGCCCGCTGGCAATCAGCCGGTCTTGACGAGACTTGGGAATTTCTGCGATAGGACAGGGAGAATAGCCGAGAGTCTCGGTAAAGTAATCAGCAGCCCGCGTGCTCAAGGCAAAGACCCACGGAAGCCCCCGTTCACGGGCCCGCTCTTCCGCCGCCGCGACCAACAAATGACCGTAGCCCTGCCCCCCGTGACTCTGCTTCACATAGAGACAGGCAACTTCTCCACAACAGGGCGCGTCCGAGGGATGAAGCGCCACGCAACCGACCACGTTTCCGTCCACCGTCATCACCAAAAAATCACCGAGGTTCTCTTCAATTTCATCCCACGACCGCGGCACCAAATGAGCGTCTCTCATCGAACGACCCACCATCGCCAGGAGTTCGGCAATATCATCTTCGGCAATCGCACGAATCGAAAGATAATCACCCGCATAGACCATCACCCCCACCCCTTCGTTGGAAAACAACTCGTCCATGAGGACACCCTGATGAGACTCATCGAGGAGATGCACGCGGGGAATGCCGCCTTCACAGATTTCACCAGCGCGATGGAATAAGACCTCTTCCGGACCGGACCAGTTGAGGGCATCCTCGCGCGAAATGGCATTCCGAATCTCCCTCAAACGCGGGATCAGCGTGATCAATTTCGAAGCCTTCACTAGGGACGCGAGCTCCACAATGTCATGCCCCAACGAATCCAACCCGGGCGCCTCCACCAAGGCGAGTTGGCCCCGATTCAGAATGGCCTCCACCTTCTCGGCATTCGGTTCCACCCACTGCCACTTGAGCTCACGATCAATCAGGAGGTAGTCAATCTCCCCGTTGTCCGCTCCCGTCGAAATGACCACGAGGCGCACATCCACTTGTTGCAGGGCAATGAGATCCAAGACCGCTTCCGCGAGCGCCAGCTCGGTCATCCGGTCCGCATTCAAGACCAGCACAAAAACCTTCCCCCGGAACGAGGGAACATATTGCAGGATGGCACGGACGTCGCTTTGCACGAGAAAAGAATAGAATAAATTAGGCGGACTCGCGAGACTTTCGACGCAGGCCATTGATGAATCGAAACAAGCCCCAGGCGAGCGCCGCGATGAGTCCGGTCACCGCGAACCAATCACCAAAAGCCGCGTAGAGAGTCATCCCGCCATCCTCGAGCAGGTAAGCCGACGCCAGCAAAAAGCCACGATGGAAGTGACTCCCGTGCGCATCGACTAATTGACGATCCTCCCCCGTGTAGGGATCGACTGTCGTGCCCGTTGCCGAAATCACTCCGGTGACCCCGCGGTTGGCACAGCGAATCATGGGACGCCTTAACTCGATACTGCGGAAGAGAGCATTCCGAAAATGTTGCAGGCCGCCTTCGCTCTCATGGAACCAGCCATCGTTGGTCAAATTCACGATGACCTGGGGAGAGTCCCGCACAAATTTTCGCGTCACTCTCGGCACGGTATCTTCAAAGCAAATGGAAGGAATGAGTCCCACTTCCCTCTCCCCAATCTTTACCGTGAGAGGCTCAAAACTCCCACCCGGAGTGAGCCCCCCTCGAAAAGGAACCCCTGCTGTTTGCTCGTAAATCTCGTAAAAGAATTGGAAATCCGGGAGAGCTTCGCCGAAGTAGACGAGGTGATTCTTTTGATAGCTCTGACGTTCGTCCTGCGATGACCTCGCAAGCAGGGAATTATAAATGACCGCGTCCTCGGCCATGGGATCGTCACCCACGATTTCGTTGACTCCTGTAATCAAGGTGAAGTCATGCAAGCCGCCGACATACTTGAGAACACTCTCCATTCTAGGCCCCGAAACCGGTCGCCCGTCCTCTTGAATTCTAAACCAAGCGGGCAGGCACGCCTCGGGCCAAATCACCAAATCGGGCCAACGAAGAGTCACGATTTCCTCCTCGCTTTTGGTCTTTTCGAGTGCCTGGGCGGCATCCACTTCCACCTGTCCAAGCCCCTTCTCGGTGAGTTCGATGAAGCCCTCGACAATCGCTTCCGGCTCCCACGATACCTGCCCGGCCACTTGCGGAATATCCTGCTGGATCAGCAGAACGCGCGCCTCGATTTTGGGTGCGTTGACAATCGCCGACCAGCGGATCGTCCCCATCGTGAAGGCCGCCATCATGACCAACAACGCCGTCGCGAAGTCCCAGTGCAGGAGCTTCACGCCCCCGCTTGTCGCCTGTTGCCAAAATCGGCGGCCCGTTTGCACCACCACCACGCTCACAAAGACCGGCAAAAACGAAAGCCCGATGACCCCGACAAACTCGGCGTTCTGCGCAAGGATGAGACTCTTGGCAAAGGTTACCCCTAGGCCATTCCAACCAAAGCCGGTGAGCATCCATCCGCGCACCCACTCCAAGCCGCACCACAGTCCTCCTAAGAGCGCCGCGTAGCCCAAGCTGCGTGCCATTTCCCGAAGCCGGACTTTGATCGTGTATTTTTGCTCCGACTCTTTCTTCAACCAAGGATTGCCAGCCTTGGCCGCAAAGGCTCCGAAGATTCCAAAGTAAAGACTCAGATAGGCTGCCAACGTCACGACCCCCAATCCCGTGACCGTCCCAATCCACTTGAGATTGATGAGCCAAAAGACAAAGCCACAAAGGGAGCCGAGAGCAAAGCCATGGCGACGGGCCCGCTTGGGCTTGACCGTCCAAAGGAGCGGAAGCAAAAGCCAAAGGAAGCCCCAGACCAGCCAGATCTGATCAAAAGGGGCGAAACACAAGGCCAAAGCACCACCGCTTACGGCGGCCCCCAGCAGTCGAAGAAAGACACGCATTAACCCATCCGCTCGTAAGCGTCTTTTTCAAGGCTTTCCCAAAGACGATCGAGCGAAGCCTGCACGTCGTCACGATCAGCCCCTTTCCCAAAGAGGTAGTATTTGATCTTCGGCTCCGTTCCAGAGGGACGAACCGCAAAGCGATACCCGTTCGCCAATTCGACAAACAACATCGCGGACTTGGGGATTTCATCGCCTTCTTCGTCGTAAAACCCGCCTTTGGCGTAATCCTTCACTGAAACTGCCGCAGAGCCCCCGATCTCACTGGGAGGATTCGTGCTGTAGGAAGCAACGAGTGCCGCGATCTTGCGGGCGCCCTCGCCCCCTTCCATCACGAGCGATTTCCCCTGCTCCAGATAAACGCCATACTCGGCCCAAACCCGGTCGCGAAGTCCCGCAATCGTTGTTCCTTCGCTCATGGCATACGCCGCCAACTCGGCGAACATGACCGCCGAGGCGTTGCCATCCTTATCGCGCACAAAGTCAGAGCCAAGGTAGCCGTAGCTTTCCTCGCCACCGAAGACGAAGAATTTTGAATATCCAAGCCGCAGCTTCCGGCTCTCCTCCTCCGTCAAGCTGCGGTAGTCGCCCTTCTTATCGACCGGAAGGGCGTCTTCATACTTCTTCAGCTTCTCGCCGATGAATTTAAATCCAGTCAGGGTATTCACGAGGCTGATCCCGAATTTCTTCGCGACCGCATCTTGAAGTTGGGTCGTGACCAAGGTCTTGATCAAGACGGCCCGGCTACGGTTGCTCTCGGTGAGCCAACCCAAGTCAAACATCGTCTTAATGCGATACCAACCGATCAAGGAACCAATCTGGTTTCCGGTCAGAAGCTCCATCTCTCCCTCACCATTTCGAACCGCCACGCCCATGCGGTCACAATCGGGATCAGTCCCGATGACAGCATCTGCCCCCACTTTTTCGGCAAGCTCGATCGCCATCGCAAGAGCCGGGGCATTCTCGGGATTGGGCGATTCCACGGTTGGGAATCGACCGTCGCCACCATCCTGTTCTGGCACCGTGATCACTTCAAATCCCAGTTCACGGAGCATCGGCACAATGATCACGCCACCCGTGCCATGAAGGTTGGTGTAAACGATCTTAGCTTTGCGACCTTCCAACAAATCAGGGCGCAGCAGAACGGTGCGAAGTCGATCCATGTAAATGCGATCCATCTCCTCACCCAGAATCGTGAGTTGACCCTGCTCGCCTTCGGGAAGGGCCTGATAGTCCTCGCTGGTGAGCGCGTTCACCTTTTCAATCACGCCCGTGGCGTGGGGTTCCACAAGCTGACCACCGTCATCGATGTAGGCTTTGAAACCATTGTCATGATAAGGATTGTGACTTGCGGTGAGACAAACTCCCGACGCTGCCCGCAGGTGACGAATCGCGAATGAAATCTCGGGCGTGGCCCGCTCGGCCTCGAAGAGATAAGCGTCGCAACCCAGATCGGTGCAGACCTTCGCGCAGGTCTCGGCAAAGTCGCGCGAGAAATGGCGGGTATCGTGGCCAATCACGAGCGATGGCTTCCCTTCACCCTCGTATCGATCCCGGACGTATGTCACGAGACCAATCATGGCGCGCTTCAGATTGTAAAAATTCATGGTGGCCGTTCCCACACAAGGATGCTCGGGACGGTCCAGCGGTCCACCCACACCCTGCTCGGCCTTCGTGATGACCCGGCCCACCGTGCGGCCCCGCAAGCCACCCGTGCCAAAGGCCATCGTCTTAAAGAAGCGATCGTCAATTTCCGGCCACTCCCCGGCTTCCAGAAGCTCGGTGATCGCGGCCTCTCCCACAGGCGATGAGGTCCCCTTAAAATACAATTCAATATTCCCACGAGTCTCGGCGGAGAGGTCGCCGCGCTCCACGGAGTCATTCAAAAGGGTTTTCCATTCGCTCATTGCTGGGAGGATGATAAAAGGATCGCAGACAATGTCCAACCCTCGCCTCCAACAAATCATTGCAAAATCCCTCGCAAAACGTTCCGGCATTCTCAGCCGCGAGACTGATTTAGTGAGACTCATCGATGGCGCAGGCGACGGACTCCCGGGCTGCTCCCTCGAAAGCTATCGCGACGCCTGGCTTATCTCAACCTCCGGCCCCGGCCTCAACCCCGGCCTCCGCGACACCCTCGCTGAGTCTGGCAAGCCCCTCTATTGGAAGCGACTCGACCAACACCAGAAGGAATCGCCAGTCCATCTCAGCGGTGACAAAATGCCCGAATTCTTCTTCGGACTCGAAAATGGCCTCAAAAGCCGCCTCTCCTTCCAATCGGGATACTCCCAAGGCATCTTCATCGACCAACGCGACAATCGCCTCGCCCTCCGCAAGCTCATCCAGCCCGGCAATACGGTCCTCAACACCTTCGCCTACACCGGCTTTTTCTCCATCGCGGCGGCGGCCGCCGGAGCCACCACCTCCACCCTCGATCTCTCACAAGTCTCTCTCGACTGGGCCCGCGAGAACTTCCGAGCCAATGACATGGACCCCGACGAGCATTACTTTTGTAAAGGCGACACCTTCCACTGGCTCCGCCGCTTCGCAAAACAGAAGCGCCAATTCGACGCCCTCATCCTCGATCCCCCCACCTTTTCACGTGATGACAAAGGCAAGGTCTTCCGGGTCGAACGCGATTACGGCCCACTCTTCGAACTCGCCCTCGCCTGCCTCGCCCCCGGCGGCACCATCCTCGCCTGCACCAACTTCCGGGGCCTGACCACCAGCGACTTCACGAGCCAACTCCGCGCCGTCAGTCCCCGCACCGCGAAATTTCAAGCGGTCGAGATGCCCGCCGACTTCACCGACACGCCCTATCTCAAGTCGGTCTGGATGACTCGTTAAAATAACTCTCACTCCTCCAAAGAATTCACGACCTCGACCCTCCCATCAGGATACGCCGTGATCTCGAGAACCTCATCACGATAGCGAACACCCGTGACCTTCACGGAAGGCCATCCTTTCGGAATGCGGGGATGAATTGAATAGCCCTCCGGCCCGGGAGTAAATCCCAGGAAGCCATAAAGCATCACTTGGGGCACGAGAACACTTTCGAAAAATTCCTGATCCATCCCAAGTCCCCCGGCCGTCCCGCCTCCTTGCAGACTTCCGCGCCCGGGCTTGGCATAATAAGCGCGATAGCCGCCCTCATCTTGCACTTCCTGAAACCACTTCAAAATCTCACGCAAGCGCGCCCAGGCATCATCCGGTCCATCGCTTTTCAGGCGGGACATGATGTCGTGAAAACTAAACCCCAGGACCGCCCCGCCATCCTGCACCTGCCCACCCCAAGGAATATCCTCCGGGCCAGACCAGGCCCAAACGTAGGTCTCGATATTCCTTCGAGTCGTCGACCTCGGTGCAAATCTCCAATCGTAAATATCGGCTCCGCGCGAGGTGTCACCCGCGACCTCCCGCTTCCCATCAAGCCAAGAAAAAATGCTCTTTGCCTGCTCCGACGAAGCCAACCCGTAGTGAATCGCCTCCAAATTCACAAAGGTAAAGCCATAGTCATAAGCCCGCCCCGCACCATCAATCCATCCATTAAAACGATCCGTCTCGGCATTCCAAAAGCGCTTTTGAAAATCCGCACGAATTCCCTCATTCAATCGATCAAGATCCTCAGGATCGAGAGCCTCGACATCCGCAGGAACCTTCCACTCGGGATGCTTTGCAATGGCACCCTCCAATTTCGAAAAACTCCGCAAAGCATCGAAGAGATAAATGGTGGCAATACCATCATGCCCGCCAAAAGGGACGAGATCCCAATAATTATTCCCCACCCCGAGCCCGTGCCGTGCCGACTTCTTGCCGTCAGCGCCAAAGGCGAGCCCACTACGACCATCATGCCCCACCCAGGGAACATCGACGTGCTTCTTCTCCCGCACCGAAAACTCTTTCAACGCAAAACGAATTGCAGTGCGCATTCGTCCCATATTTTGACGCAGAAAGTCGAGATCCTGAGTCCACGAAAAATAGTCACAAGATCCCCGCACAAAGTTCGAATTGGTGATAGGATGACGGGTGTCGATCGCGGTGATGATGGACTTCAAATCAATCTCCGCTCCCGCCGCTTGATCGATCGTGATCCGATAGCGCGTCAGGAGACCGACATAGGCTGGATGACGATACATCGGGACATTCGCATATTGAAGACCCTCATCGTCACGAAGTGGAGGGAACTGGACATGACGCCCGGCCTTCCAGTCCGTTTCACCTTCGAAGAGCCATTCGATCCTCGGTTGCGACTCCGGCGGCAACCCCCGGGCCGCCCACTCCAGCGTCACAAAGGGTGCCACAATCGTGCCGCATCGAAAGGCCGGCGTCGTGATTTTCAAAACCTCCTCTTTCGCCTTAATTCTGAGCCCTGCGGCCGGATCAATCCCCAGCACCTCGCCCCCTTCGATCCCCCAACCTTCCGCACTCTCGAGCGCTTTCAGTTGAAACATCTGCATCGCCCAGACGTCATCATGATTGGCGAAATGAAAGCCCACGCCCGTGCTCTGTTGCCACGCTGGAAAAGGCCAACCTTCGCTATGCGCCATGCCACGATGCTGCTGCATCGAGACATAACCTTCGACATCAATCCGGCGATTCAAAAACGAGGCCCGATACTGCCTCCGTTTTTCCTCGGACGCCCAAACTGTCGACATCGGCAACCAACGATCCCACAGCGAGCAATCCGAAAAAGCCCGTTGATGATGCAGCGCATGCAGCTCATTCAGCGCCGCCATTTCCTTCTCCTGCCCCGGCACCGAGAACCTCGGAAGCGACTCCGCCATCGCACCGACGATCAAGGGGAAAAACGCAAGCCATCGGGTTTTCATGGGGACATTTACTGCCAACAAGCGCCCTTCTTTCAGTCGGCGTTGTCTTGAACTTTGTTTTTAGCACACCGATTTTTAAGGACCCTCAACTCAGGCAAGTCTTTCCGGCGCTTCATCTCTCTTTTCCCACTGATTGTCAGGGAGTTACGCTCTTATTTTTTCTCGTGTAGTGTGGTTGAGCCGCCATACTTCTTCGTTCTCCACCCCGCTTACCCCACTTCAATCTCCAATCTTGACCTCTTTAAATTAAGCGTTCTAATGAACACTTATTGAGCGTCCTGCAGATTTCCGACCTCCGCCGCCAACTTCGCGAGAAGTTCCCGGCTGCTCATCGCACCCCGATCCCAATCGAGGATTTCTCCGAACTTCAAAAACTGGAGTTCGCCGATGGACATCTCAGCGAAATCGTGGCCCCCAAACCCTCCTCCGGGATGTCTCTCATCGTCTCGGAACTTCTCGACGAACCACGCGACCTCCCCATCGCCCTCGTCGATGGCCGCGACAACTTCGATCCCGCCTCCTACCGCAACGAGCAATGCCGTCGCCTCCTCTGGCTCCGCTGCCATAAGACCCAACAAGCCCTCCAATGCGTCGATCTCCTCCTGCGCGATGGCAACCTCCCCCTCGTCCTCCTCGACCTCCACCTCGTCTGCGAACGCGAACTCCGCCAGATCCCCGCCAACCTCTGGCACCGCCTCAAAACCCAGGCCCGCGACTCCGGCACCACCCTCGTCGCAATGACACCCCGCCCCCTCATTCCATCACCCCACCGCCGCCTCACCCTCAACGGACACTTCTCACTCGATCAGCTCGAACTCCAAGCACCCACCCTCCAATTCCAAAACACCAACGCCCAGCCCCTCACCCTAAAAGCCTAAAAAATGAACTACGCCGCCCTCCATTTCCGGGACTTCGCCCTCAGCTGTCTCCTCGCCCGCGATGGCATCCCCGCCCAACAGCCCGCCGCCCTCCTCTCCACCGGCGAGCGCAAAAAATCGACCCTCACCGCCCTCAACCCGCCCGCCCGAGCCTTCGGTATTCACCCCGGCCTCTCCACCACCCGGGCCCTCGCCCGCTGTCCCGAGCTCCTCCTCCTCGACCCCGATGCCCCCACCGAAGCCTCCGCCCGCAACGAAACCCTCGCCTTCGTCGAATCCCTCACCCCCGATTTTGAACTCACCACGCCCGAAACCTTCCTCCTCGACCTCTCCACCATGCTCATCGCCTCCGGCCCCACGTGGGTCGCCCACACCCACAACCTTTCCACCTACCTCACCCTCCCTCTCCAAATCGGCCTCGGCCCCACTCCCGATCTCGCCCACC
>Ga0209284_10006315_pt1 | contig 11519 bp, 9 predicted proteins | sample FRY03_FD_187211 | JGI IMG/M metagenome (GOLD analysis project Ga0209284, IMG submission 187211) | Freshwater microbial communities from Lake Fryxell liftoff mats and glacier meltwater in Antarctica - FRY-03 (SPAdes) (version 2) | ecosystem: Environmental > Aquatic > Freshwater > Ice > Glacier... | reverse complement strand
AAAGACCATTTGAAACAATCGCCGGCTTTATTATTTCGCAACTGGGACAACTACCGCAGATCGGTGACACGGTTGGATTAGGCAACCATGAATTTGAAGTCACCGAACTTGATGGCCGACGGGTGGCCAGAGTGCGGGTGGTGACTCGCGAAACGGGTAGTGAGGAAGAATACAACGGTGACGAACAGTAATCAAAAACCTAGAATTTTTTCCGGTATCCAGCCAACCGCTGATTCATTTCATATTGGCAATCTTTTGGGGGCACTGCACGAGTGGGTGAAACTCCAACAGAGTCATGATTCATTTTTTTGCGTGGTTGATCAACATGCGATCACCGTTGACCATGATCCCGAGTTACTGCGCAAGCGGACCCTAGTTTCATTTGCCCAATTACTCGCCATCGGGCTCGACCCCTCTCGATGCACTGTTTTTGCACAGAGCCAAGTGGCGGCCCACAGCCAACTTTCGTGGGTGCTGCAATGCCAAACCGGTTTCGGTGAGGCAAGTCGGATGACCCAATTCAAGGATAAGAGTTCAAAGGCAGGAAATGACCGTTCGACGGTTGGCTTGTTCACCTACCCGATCCTGCAGGCGGCCGATATTTTGCTGTATCAAGCAAACGGTGTCCCCGTGGGTGAGGATCAGCGCCAGCACCTCGAACTCACTCGCGATTTGGCGCAGAGGTTCAATACAAAATTTGGCGAAACCTTTGCGGTGCCCGAAGTAATGGTGGTGAAGGAAACCAGCCGAATAGTTGACTTACAAGATCCCACTGCCAAGATGAGCAAATCAAGCCCAAGCGGGTGCGTGTTCCTTCTTGACGAAAACAAGTTGGCTGAAAAAAAGATTAAAAGTGCGGTCACAGACTCAGATGCGGAAGTGCGTTTTGATGAGCAAACCAAACCTGGTGTTTCTAATTTATTAACCCTGCAGAAAGCCATCACTGGAAAGCCGATTGTTGTCCTTGAATCCGAGTATGCCGGTCGTGGTTACGGGGATTTAAAAAGAGAAACTGCAGATATTGTGTTGGGAGTCATTGAGCCGATTCGAGTTAGGGTTAATGAGTTCCTCACCGACCCGGGGGAACTAGAGTCATTGATGAATAAGGGAGCACAGAAGGCTCGAGAGGCTGCCGCACCGACCTTGGATCTGGTGTACGAGCGCGTGGGTTTCCCCGCTAGCCCTCGAGGGTAATTTTCCCTTTTCCGGTCACACGACCTCGGTTTTTTCGTTGGGCAAACGCAGAACGAACACCGTAAAGAACAAATGCCACGATGGCTGCGAATAGCAGCATCCAGCCGACTGCCAAACCGTCAAGACTGGAGCCGGCGGTGACGGTACTCGTGGGTTGTGCGGTAACCACCGAATCAGCCGGGTTATTGACGGTGGATTGTGCAGTGGAAGTCAGATCGGCGGCTGGCAGGGTGTTTTGACCGAGCACACCAATAGGGGTGACCGTATCGCCATTTGCAAAGGCCCAGGTTAAAAGTTTTTCAGCGGCGCTCGAGCTCGCTTCTTGGATGCCCATCAGCGCAACAATGTAGGTGGTTCCTTGGCGCTCCGCTGCCCCGATAAAGGTCCGGCCGGCATTTGTGGTGTAGCCAGTTTTCAAACCGATGGTGCCTTTAAAGTTGTCGAGTAGCATTCTATTTTGTGTATAAATCGTTATTGAGTTTTTCTTTTTGGGAAATTCATGCTTGATGGTGGCGACAACTTCTCTGAAATAAGGCAAGGCCAATGCTGAGCGCCCAATTGTGGCAAGGTCATAAGCACTGGATACCTGCCCTGGTGCATCAAGTCCACTAGGGTTTTTTGCGACCGTGTCGAGGGCACCGATTGAGCTGGCAAGTTGATTCATTTGCGCGACCGTATTTTTAACGGTGCCAGCACCTTGAGCCAAGGCCATCGCGGCGTCATTGGCACTGGGCAGCAGCATTGCATAGAAAAGATCATTCACGGTGTAATCGCGACCTCTGACTAAACCGACTTTGGTCCCGTAAGTATTGACCGCTCGCTTCTTCGCTTTCATTGACGATGCCGGATCCAACTGGGGAATCAAGGTGAGTGCGGTCAAAGTTTTCAGGGTGCTAGCCGGTGACCGCAAAATGTGGGGCCCTTTCGCGGCCAAGATTTCACCGGTGTCAGCGTTGGCAACCACCCAGGTTTTTGCCCAAACATCTGGCAGTGGATCTGATCCTTCACCCAAGGACACGATCTTGCCCTTGCCCACGAGTTGTGAACCTCCCACCGGGTTCGTTCCGGGTGCGCCGTGGGCGGGCAAAACCCCAATGCCCATAAACAAGGTCGCAATAAGTCCGGTGGCGCACATCGCGCGATGGGTTCGGTGGGTTCGTTGCGGCATAACCTCTCAATGCTAACCCCAATGCCCCAATTAGCCACCGAGGCACCGCCGACGGTAGATCACCTCACATGTTGATCACCGGTGAGAAGATAGGACTAGGTTTAGGGTGCTCCGCCCCCATCGATGGAAAGGCACAACGTGTCCGCTACCGCTGTTTCTGAGGCCCTGCCCGCCAGCACCCCAACTCGTCTACTTATCGGGGGGGAATGGATCGCCACGGCCGCCGGGCTAGATGTGATCAACCCAGCCTCGTACGCAACTTTGGCGACGATCGGGAATGCTGGTATTGCCGAGGGGATTCAGGCCGTTGATGCGGCGCACGAGGCATTTCAAACCTGGTCAATTACCCCGGCTCGAGTTCGCGCCGAGATCCTGCGTAAAGCCTTTGACATTATGGTCGCCGAAATTGATGATTGCGCTCGATTGATTGCCCTGGAAAACGGCAAAGCTTGGCGTGACGCCATGGGCGAGGCGCTATACGCCGCCGAGTTTTTCCGCTGGTTCTCCGAAGAAGCATCCCGGGTCGAGGGAGGATTCCGCTACGCCCCCAACCGTGACAAAACAATCATTACCGACCATAAGCCAATGGGTGTTGCTTACATGATTACCCCGTGGAATTTCCCGGCAGCCATGATCACCCGCAAATTGGGTCCAGCCTTGGCGGCCGGTTGCACCGCCGTCTTGAAACCACCATCAGAAACACCCTTAACGGCGCTGTGGATTGGTGAAATTCTCGAGCGCGCGGGCGCGCCAGCAGGTGTCGTTAACATCGTGACGACTTCTCAATCTGGTGAGGTTTCCGCCGCGATTCTGGCCGACCCACGGGTTGCCACTTTGTCTTTCACCGGTTCCACTCACGTTGGCAAAATGCTGCTCAAGCTCACCGCGGACCGGGTCCTTCCCAGTTCAATGGAACTCGGTGGAAATGCACCGTTTCTGGTGTTGGAAGGTTCCAATGTCGACCGAGCGGTTGAAGGCGCCATGATTGCCAAGATGCGTAACGGTGGCTCGGCGTGCACCGCTGCCAACAGGTTCTACGTTCACGAGTCAATAAGTGGCGAGTTTGCTGACACGTTTGAAGCAGCCTTACGCGGACTCAAAATTGGTCCAGGGATCGATCCGAGTAATGAGCTTGGCGCCATGGTCAGCGACAAGGAACGCGATAAGATCTTGGAGCTCATCGGCGAGGCCGAGAACGAAGGCGCGCAGATCACTCAAGCGGGCACCGCGCCGGAAACGGGCGCATTCGTTGCACCGCGAATTGTGCGAGGGATTGAACACGGCTCGGTATTGACCCGCAAGGAGATATTTGGTCCGGTCGCCCCAATTGTGACGGTGTCCAGCACAGATGAGGCCATTCGGATGGCCAACGACACAGAATACGGCCTGATGTCCTACGTCTTTGCCAAAGATAATGGCGAAGGCATCAAGGTTGCCCGCCGGATGGAGTCGGGCATGGTCGCGATCAATCGTGGGATCGCCTCTGACCCGGCCGCACCTTTTGGTGGCATGAAGGAATCAGGGCTGGGTCGTGAAGGTGGCTTCGCCGGAATCCACGAATTCCTGGAGACCCAGTACTTCGCAGTTGACGTCTAAATATGCGGGTGCAATCAAACCGCTGGTAGAAAAACCTGACGCAAAATAGCGCGACTCCAAGGGTGCCCCCGAATATTTAAGTAAAGGGAGCTCACGCTTCACGAAGGGAGTGGGAACCTAACTGAACTCGGTCAGCCACGTTTGAAGATTAAAGCGCGCTTTACTTCTTGAATCGCTTTTGTTACTTCAATGCCACGAGGGCAGGCATCGGTGCAGTTGAAGGTGGTGCGGCAGCGCCACACGCCTTCTTTGTCGTTAAGGATTTCAAGACGAGCTTCGGCGCCAGCGTCACGGCTGTCAAAAATAAAGCGGTGGGCGGCGACGATTGCGGCCGGCCCGAAGTACTGCTCGTTAGTCCAAAAGACCGGGCAGGACGTCGTGCAGGCGGCACACAAAATGCATTTGGTGGTGTCGTCATATTTTGCCCGTTCTTCGGCCGACTGAATGCGCTCTTTGGTCGGGTCGTGACCCTCGGGGATAAAGAAGGGGAGAACTTGACGGTAGGCGGCGAAGAACGGCTCCATGTCGACGACGAGATCTTTTTCGAGGGGAAGACCCTTGATCGCCTCAACGGTGATCGGCTTACTGATATCGATGTCTTTGACCAGAGTCTTGCAGGCGAGGCGGTTACGGCCATTAATTCGCATGGCATCCGAACCGCAAACCCCATGACCGCAGGAGCGACGAAATGTCAGTGAACCATCGTGCTCTGACTTGATTTTTTCCAGCGCTGTGAGAACCCGATCTGTGGGATAGAGAGCAACCGTGTAGTCCACCCAGTGCGGTTCTTCGTCGAAATCTGGGCGGAAGCGGCGGATACGGAACGTGACATCAGATGTGACCGGAACGGGAGTCACCGGCATCACTATTGGGGCGACCTGGCTGGCGGGTTCGACCATGGCATCCGCGGCGAAGGAGGTACTCATTAGTATTTGCGCTCCATCGGCTGGTAGTTGGTGACCGAGACCGGCTTGTACTCAACGTGAACGTACTCCTCACCCTGGGCATCAACCTTGCGGCTCGCCATTGTGTGTCGCATGAAGTTGACGTCATCACGGGCGGGGTAATCCTCGCGGGCGTGTCCGCCACGACTCTCCTTGCGCTCGAGTGCGCTGACCACGAGTACTTCGGCGAGGTCGAGCAGAAAGCCAAGCTCAACTGCTTCAAGGAGGTCCGTGTTGTAGCGAGTTCCTTTGTCTTGAATCGACACGTTCTTGTAGCGTTCACGAAGACCTTGAACGTCAATGAGAGCCTGCTTAAGGGTTACCTCGGTGCGGTAGACCTGAGCGTTCATGTCCATGGTTTCTTGGAGTTCACGGCGCAATGGTGCAACCCGCTCTCCACCGGTTGAAGACCGGAGGCGCTCGATCATCGCAATTGTTTGCCCCTGTGAGTCATTGGGTAGTTCAACATGCGAGACGCTGTTGGCGTATGCCGCTGCGGCAATGCCGGCTCGCTTGCCGAACACGTTGATGTCGAGCAGTGAATTGGTGCCAAGACGGTTGGCGCCGTGCACTGAAACACACGCGGCTTCACCCGCGGCGTACAGACCGGGAACGATATTGTCGTTGTCGCGCAACACCTCGGTGTCAATGTTGGTGGGAATCCCACCCATTGCATAGTGAGCGGTGGGGAATACCGGGACGAGTTCGGTGACCGGATCAACGCCAAGGTAGGTGCGAGAGAATTCGGTGATGTCGGGCAACTTGGACTCGATTTGCTCTTTGGGCAGGTGGGTCAGGTCTAGGTAGACGTAGTCTTTCTGCGGTCCAGCGCCGCGACCTTCCCGCACTTCCTGCACCATCGCCCGGGCGATCATGTCGCGCGGGGCGAGGTCTTTAATTGTTGGCGCGACGCGCTCCATGAAGCGTTCCCCGGCGGCATTCCGTAGGATCCCGCCCTCACCGCGAGCGCCCTCGGTGAGGAGAACTCCAAGCCCGGCGAGACCTGTTGGGTGGAATTGGTAGAACTCCATGTCTTCTAGGGGGAGGCCTTTGCGCCAGATGATCCCCATGCCGTCTCCGGTGAGGGTGTGGGCATTGGATGTGGTCTTGAACACTTTGCCAAATCCACCGGTGGCAAAAATAATCGACTTGGCTTTGAATACGTGAATTTCTCCGGTTGCTAGTTCGTAGGCGACAACACCGGCAGCAACTGGTTCACCAGATTCTTCATTCAACAAAATGTCGAGGACGTAAAACTCATTGAAAAACTCGACATCTTCTTTGATGCAGTTCTGATAGAGCGTCTGCAAAATCATGTGACCGGTGCGGTCAGCGGCGTAACAGGATCGGCGGACTGCTGCTTCACCGTGATTACGGGTGTGTCCACCGAAGCGACGCTGGTCAATCCGGCCTTCAGGTGTGCGGTTGAACGGAAGTCCCATTTTTTCTAGGTCAAGAACGGCGTCGATGGCTTCCTTGCACATAATTTCCGCAGCGTCTTGATCCACGAGGTAGTCGCCACCTTTGACGGTGTCGAATGTGTGCCACTCCCAGTTGTCTTCCTCGACGTTGGCCAGGGCTGCACACATGCCACCTTGGGCAGCGCCAGTATGCGAGCGGGTCGGATACAACTTGGTGAGAACGGCCGTACGTGCACGAGTGCTCGACTCGAGGGCGGCGCGCATCCCTGCACCACCGGCTCCAACGATGATGACGTCAAATTCATGTGTCTGCATGGGGTTCTCCTTAGTCGTTCACACTAGCCGATAGCTGCAGTGAAAGTGAAAATTACGAGGGTGCCGAGGACAATAATGAAGGCGGTTGAGGTATACAGCAACATCTTGAGCCAGAACCGGGTCTGAGCCCGCTCGGCGTAGTCATTGATGATTGTGCGCATGCCGTTTCCACCGTGGAGCAAAGCCAGCCACAGCATCGATAAATCCCAAATTTGCCAGAATGGGCTGGCCCAACGACCGGCGACAAAAGCAAAGTTAATCCGCTGTACGCCACCGTCAAGAATATTCATGATGAACAGGTGGCCTAGGACGAGGAAGACGAGAACAATCCCGGAAATCCGCATGAACAGCCAGCCATACAACTCGAAGTTACTGCGCTGCTTGGTGCGTGAACCCGAACGTGGGGCAGAAACTGAAGTACTCATGCTGTGCTCCCAAAGAGTGCTTTAATCGTATGGATCATCATGAAATAGGTGCCGGGGATCATGACCAGGAGCCAAATCGCCGCGATTACCCAGGTCATTTGACGCTGATACCGCGGTCCTTTTTCCCAGAAGTCAATGAGGACGATTCGAATACCGTTAAATGCGTGAAACAGCACCGCGCCAACCAAGCCAACTTCGAGCAGGTTAACGATGGGAGTTTTGTAGGTCGCGATAATTTCGTCATAGGCTGCAGGGGAGACTCGAACCAGCGCGGTGTCCAAGACGTGGACGAAAAGGAAAAAAAAGACCGATACGCCGGTGATGCGGTGCAGAACCCACGTCCACATGCCGTCGCCACCCCGGTACAAGGTGCCAATGGGCGTTGATCGAAGCGAGAGCCCTGGTGTTTTGACTGACACGTCGTGTTCCTATCTCGTCGGCTGTCCCTGGCGCTATTTGTTGGGCGTTCACAACAGTGTGAGATTACCCCGAGGATGGGGCTGTCTAACAGAGATAAGGCTAGTCCGTCAGCACCCATTCAGCCCGGCGGATAATCAAACCGGAAGTGTGATCTTGCCCTCGTGGACTACACCGGGGTTTAAACCCCTCGCGCGGCTCACGGATCTTTCTCGTCCAGGTGCGAAAGTTCTATCTTTTTTGCACCCGGTGGCCGTTGACAAAACGCCGCAACACGGAAAAGCGTCCTTAAAACGCGAAACTTTTGCGCGCCCAAGCTCACCGTCCGTGATAGAAATTCACGAAGTTCAAGCTGTGGACAAGGATTTGAGGCACCAATGAATCAAGGGTCGTAGGCTGCCCCCCATGTCAGAACAGCGGATGAGCGAATCAGGCTTTGAGATCAAAAAAGTCTACGACGGGTCCGACCTCGCGGAGTTTGACCCAAGGATCGAACTCGCGGAACCGGGTGAGTTTCCTTATACACGGGGTGTTTACCCCAGCATGTACACCGGACGGCCGTGGACCATGCGGCAATACGCGGGTTTTGGCACCGCTGCCGAATCAAATGAGCGATACCTGCAACTACTCGCCGCGGGTACAAACGGGCTTTCGGTCGCATTTGACTTGCCGACCCAGATGGGAATGGATTCAGACAGCGCGCTGGCCCATGGCGAGGTGGGCAAAGTGGGTGTGGCCATTGATTCAATCGAAGATATGCACACGCTTTTTAAAGATATCCCGCTTGATTCGGTCTCAACGTCAATGACGATCAATGCGCCAGCAGCGATTTTATTACTGATGTATCAGCTGGTTGCCGAAGAAAATGGGATTGACGCCAGTGCGTTGAATGGAACAATCCAAAACGATATTTTGAAGGAATACATTGCCCGCGGCACCTATATTTATCCGCCGCGGGAGTCGCTGCGGTTGATCACGGACATTTTCGCGTACTGCAAAAACGAACTTCCGAACTGGAACACGATCTCAATTTCGGGGTACCACATGGCGGAGGCAGGCGCTAACCCTGCGCAGGAAATCGCATTCACCCTCTCCAACGGGAAGGCCTATGTTCAGGCAGCCATCGATGCCGGGCTTGAGATTGACGACTTCGCGCCGCGGCTTGCCTTCTTTTTCGTTTCCCGCACGAGCTTTCTGGAAGAAGTAGCGAAGTTCCGTGCGGCAAGGCGCATGTGGGCGCGAATAATGCGTGATGAATTCGGGGCCAAGGACCCCAAGTCGCACATGCTCCGCTTTCACACTCAAACCGCGGGAGTACAACTCACCGCCCAACAACCAGAAGTGAATTTGGTGCGCGTGGCCGTGCAAGGGCTCGCGGCCATTATGGGTGGCACCCAATCACTACACACAAATTCTTTCGATGAAGCTATCGCCTTACCAACTGCAAAAGCTGCGCGATTGGCGCTGCGAACCCAACAGGTGCTCGCATTTGAAACCGACGTCACAGCAACCGTGGATCCATTCGCCGGCTCTTACGTCGTTGAAAGCTTGACCGACCAAGTTGAGGCAAAAGCCCTTGAACTCATTGAACAGGTTGAGGTACGCGGCGGCGCGGTAGCCGCTATCGAGCAAGGTTTTCAAAAAATGGAAATCGAAAACACCGCGTACGCGATCGCCAAAGAAATCGACTCAGGCCAGCGAATTGTCGTGGGAGTAAACAAATATACGATAAATGAGGAGGATCACTACGAACCACTTCGAGTGAATCCACTCATTGAAGCCGAGCAATGTGATCGCCTTACTCAACTTCGGGCTGATCGTGACAATACAGAAGTGTCGAGACTGCTTGCACTTATCACCGAAACGGCACAAGGTGATGGCAACTTGCTCTACCCCATGAAAGAGGCGCTGAAGGCCAGAGCAACGGTTGGTGAAGTCTCGGACGCCTTACGTGCAGTTTGGGGCAAATACGTTCCACGGGAATTTTTCTAAGAAAAAAGCTCGTGAAGTTTTTATGTGTCCCGTCACGTCAGTCACCATCGGTGACATCAATGTCGTTATTGAGCAAGGTTCGCAAACGGTGAAGCGAACCCTTTCGCGTGCTGCAAAATTATTGACCGTGACCCAACCTGCTGGAAGTTCCCGCACGTGATCATCGTTCATAACGCTCGCTACTTGGTCACCTGCGATCCACATGACACGGTTTTGGAAAATGCATCGCTGGTAATCCGCGACACCGAGATTATTGACCTCGGGCCTGCGCAGGAAATAAAAAAAAGATTCCCGCAAGCAAAAATTGTGGACGTAACGGACCACTTAATCATGCCAGGATTGATTAATCTTCATACGCATTTACCGATGACTCTTCTGCGCGGCGTCGCCGAAAATGTTGATTTGCAGGGATTCTTGGAATTAGTATGGGCTGAGGAAGCCCGAATCATGGACGAACAAGGAACCTATCTGGGGGCTCGCCTTGGCGCGCTTGAATCCATTTTGGCCGGTACAACAACGGCATTGGACATGTATCTGCATCCCGCTGCTAATCACCGCGGGGCAGTTGAAGTTGGGCTGCGTCACGTAACGGGTCCCGTGTTCTTTTCCTTCCCGGGTCCGGACAACTTGACGTGGACGAAACGGATAGAACTGGCGCGAGATTGGCCGCAAACGTTGCGCGACATCGGTGGTCCCTATGTACCACTTGCTCTGATGCCTCATGCGCCTTTGACGGTTACCCCGAAAAATTTGAAAGAGATTTCCGAACTCGCGATTGAGCAAGGAGCAATTATCACGGTGCACGCTGCAGAGAACGTTTCCGAGAGCGAAGACACGATGGTAGCCCATGGTGAGCGACCAATACATCTACTTGATGCCACCGGGATTCTCAACCTCAAGCCGGTCATCGCGCACGGGGTGCACCTCAATGAAAATGAACGTCGCCTGATTGCCGTAAAGGGTGGTTGCATTGCACATTGCCCAGGTTCCAACATGAAATTAGCCAGCGGTGCCGCCGATCTTGTTCAATACCGCAGGGAAGGCATCACGGTCGGGCTCGGCTCTGATGGTTCCTCCTCGAGTAACGACCTCGACATGTTTGCCGTCATGCGGATGGCTGCGAATCTGGCGCGACTGGTACGCAATGATCCCGCCGCTATTGCATCCGCTGAGATTGTTCGGGCGGCCACAATCGACGGAGCGAGAGCATTGGGAATGGCCGCCAGAATCGGGTCATTGGAAGTGGGTAAGGAGGCTGACATGATTTCACTCACGTTGCGAGAACCACATATGATCCCTGTTCGCGACCCCTTCACCACGATTGTTTACAGCGCCGGTCGAGCAGATGTTCGTCACGTATTCGTTGCAGGTGAGCAGGTAATCGATAACCGACAACCCACAAAAGTTGATCCGAAGGAGATCATGCGTTCAGCGCTTCACCACATTGAACGTTCCGCGCAATGACGGCCTAGGGCTTGTTCGTGTGCACACGCTTGATCCGAGCTTATGCTTGCGCCCATGCCTACCCGAATATTATTGGACTGCGATCCGGGACACGACGACGCAATTGCCATCATGTTGGCAACGTCCAGTGCTGACATCGAACTCGTAGGCGTCACAACCGTGGCGGGAAACTCACTCCTTTCGAACACGACTCGCAATGCATTGATTGTTTTGGACATGGTGAACCGGCCGGACATCCCAGTTCACGCAGGAAGAGCGGCTCCACTCGTGCGCGCACTTCGCACTGCCGCATCCATGCACGGGGATGGTGGACTTGACGGACCGGTACCAAATGCGCCGTCGCGTGAGGCCAATGGCGCGAATGCGCTGAGTTTCATCGAAAATATCTTAGAAAATGAAACGGAACCAATCACACTCGTTGCGACCGGACCTCTGACCAACATCGCCGATGTCGTTACCCAATTAACGCACCTGCATCACAAGATTGAACAGATTGTTTTTATGGGCGGGGCAATCGAACTGGGCAATTGGACCCCGGCGGCCGAGTTCAATATTTTGGTTGACCCCGAAGCTGCCGAGATCG
>Ga0209284_10006314_pt1 | contig 11520 bp, 10 predicted proteins | sample FRY03_FD_187211 | JGI IMG/M metagenome (GOLD analysis project Ga0209284, IMG submission 187211) | Freshwater microbial communities from Lake Fryxell liftoff mats and glacier meltwater in Antarctica - FRY-03 (SPAdes) (version 2) | ecosystem: Environmental > Aquatic > Freshwater > Ice > Glacier... | reverse complement strand
TTTTGGCCCATGAAATTTGTGTGCCGAGGCCGTAACGAAATCAATATCCAACTCAGAAATATTGAACTCGTAGTGACACATCGTTTGCACCGTATCAGAATGAAAATAAGCGCCATTCGCTCTGCAAAGCGCTGACACCTTTTTCAGATCAATAAGGTTTCCAATTTCATTATTGGCATGCATCAACGAAACCAGCGTGTTCTCATCTGTTTGAAGGAGTTGCTCCAAATGCTCAAGATTTATGTGGCCGTTATCCGTCAGTTTTACGAAACTCACCTTCACATCGCCTTCGGCCTCTGCAACTTCCACAGAATGAAGTACTGCGTGATGCTCGATTTTTGATGTGATGATGTGCTTAATACCAAGATCTCGAATACTGCACAGAATGGCCATGTTGTCGGCCTCCGTACCTCCCGAAGTGAAGAAAATCTCGGCAGGAGAAACTTTCAAAAGGGAAGAAACAGTACGTCTTGCCTTTTCAATCTCGGCTCGCGCCTTTCTGCCAAATCCATGAACCGATGATGGGTTTCCGTAAGTTTCCTCCATCACCTTACAGATTGCTGCAATCACCTCAGCATCAATCTGAGTAGTAGCCGCATTATCAAGGTAAATGTTCATGCTATTCTAATTTGATTGGCAAAGTTGGATACAAACCGAATCCAATATTGAATTTCTCTGACAAAAGTGGTGAATTCAAAAACAGTGTCATTCCGAGTGTGCGAGGAATCTCCTTCAATCAACCTCATTGAGATTCCTAGGCTCGTTCCTCGCTCGGAATGACATTCTACTGCTTCATCAATTCTTTGATGTCCTCTATGATTTTGTTCGCCAAATTCTCAGCCGTGCTTTCGTTCTCGCTTTCGCTATAGATGCGAATAATTGGTTCTGTGTTTGACTTGCGAAGGTGAACCCATTCCTTATCAAACTCAATCTTTACTCCGTCAATCGTATTCACAGGTTGAGATTTGTATTTCTTTTCCATTGCAACCAAAATTCCGTCAACATCCGTTTCGGGCGTAAGCGCAATCTTATTCTTAGAAATGAAATAGCTTGGATAAGACGCGCGAAGTTTACTCGCTGTCTTTCCAGTTTTAGCCAAATGCGTTAGAAACAATGCAATTCCGACCAGCGCATCACGTCCATAATGCAAATCTGGATATATGATTCCTCCGTTGCCTTCACCACCGATAACAGCATTGGTTTCCTTCATCATGTTCACCACATTCACTTCGCCAACGGCACTTGCTTTGTAGGTTCCACCTGCTTTTTCGGTCACATCACGTAGTGCCCGAGTGGATGAAAGGTTGGAAACTGTGTTTCCTTTCTTTTGACTCAAAACGTAATCAGCAACGGCAACAAGCGTGTATTCTTCTCCGAACATTTCGCCATCCTCGCAAACCATTGCCAAACGGTCAACATCTGGATCAACCACAAAACCGACATCAGCTCCACTCTTTTTGATAACCGAAGAAAGTTCAGTTAGGTGTTCTGGAAGGGGTTCAGGATTGTGCGGAAACTGACCCGTTGGCTCGCAGTACAGCTCAGTTACTTTTTCCACACCCAATGCTTTCAGCAGCTTTGGCAACGCAATTCCTCCTGTTGAATTAACGCAGTCAATCGCTACATGAAAATTGGCTTTTCGGATCACCTCCAGGTCAACCAACGGAAGATCCAACACCATTTGAATATGACGTTCGATGTAATCATCTATGGTTGTAATGGTTCCTAATTTATCGACCTCCGAAAAATTAAATGCATCATTATCAGCGATTTCAAGGAGCTCGGCTCCATCTTCAGCAGAAATAAACTCGCCTTTATCGTTCAGTAATTTGAGCGCATTCCACTGTTTTGGATTGTGGCTTGCGGTAAGAATGATTCCTCCATCCGCTTTTTCGGCAGTAACCGCCACCTCAACTGTTGGCGTGGTAGAAAGGCCAAGATCAATCACATCGATACCACAACCAATCAAGGTTCCTGTAACCAATCGGTTCACCATTTCACCTGAAATACGAGCATCGCGTCCAACAACAACGGACAATGATTTCTTATCTGAATGTTTCTTTAGGAACTCAGCATAAGCCGCTGTGAATTTCACCACATCCAAGGGCGTGAGCCCATCGCCCGTCTTCCCGCCTATTGTTCCTCTAATTCCAGAAATGGATTTGATCAATGTCATCGCTCAAATTTTTTGCAAATGTATCATTTCGGGTGGTCGGACAGCGTGAGTTGTGGCTCTAGCGTTAGAGATTGAAGCGGCATCCTTTTTTGAGGAACGAGAAAAAGATACAGCGGAAAGCCCGCCCCCCTTCCGCCTCAAGCGGATTGGGGGAACGCCCAAAAACAAAAAAGCGCGAAAATTTCTCTCCGCGCTTTTAACTTATACTTCTATCAGGAATTATCCCATGATAGTTCCAAGCTTCATAGCAACACTCATGTCGCCTTTCACTTTGATTTTACCGCTCATAAAAGCGTTCATTGGGTTCAAGTCTCCTTTTAGCATGGCAGTTAGATCTTCCATGGCCACATCCACTGTGCACTGAGCTTCAGTTGCATCGTTTACGGTAACTACGTTGGCATCTCCCAAACCGTTCAGCATTACATTTTGCTCACCGAAGTTGAACTTCAATGTGTTTCCTAGCGGCTTAGCTGCTGCTGCTTTCTCCTTAATTGCACTCTCAATTGCTTCAAAACTCATGACTGGTTTTTTATCGTTTGTATTAGAATTTGTTTCTGTCTTTTTAGCCTCAACTGGCTTTGATTTGGGCGCTGAAGATACTGATCCAGTGCGTTGGTAGGAAGTATCATCTATGACCATTTTGGCAATAATTTCACGCATTATTTCGCTAGAGCCTCCACCGATGGTTCCCACACGGCAATCGCGGTACGCACGCGCCATCTTGTAATCTTCCATAAAGCCGTAACCGCCAAAGCTTTGCAAGCATTGCGTCATTACTTTTTCGGCCAATTCGCTCGATAGCAATTTGGCCATGGAACACTCTTTTACAATGTACTCTCCTGCTTCGTGCTGACGAGCGCAATGCAATACGAACTGCTTGTTGGCTTCCACCTCAGAAATTAACTGTGCCATTCTGTGGCGAAGCACTTGGAATTTGTTGATGGAACGTCCAAAAGCATGTCGTTCGCTCATGTATTGTAGCGTGTACTTAATAGCCCATTCGCAGGATGCGTAACCAGCAATAGAGCCAACCAAACGCTCAACTTGCAATCCGCCCATCAAATAATAAAAGCCTTGGCCTTCATCGCCTATAATATTCTCAACTGGAACCTTCACATTATCAAAATGCAATTCGGCTGTGTCGGAAGCATGCCATCCAAGCTTCTTTAACTTGTTGCGCGTTATACCTTCAGAATTAAGGTCAATCACAAGCAAACTAACTCCAGCCGCTCCCATTGCTGGATCTGTTTTAACAACTGCCACTATGAAATCGCCATACACACCATTGGTGATGAAAGTCTTAGAACCATTCACCACGTAATGGTCGCCATCCTTAATGGCTTTGGTCTGAATGTTTGCAACATCAGAACCAGCTCCTGGCTCAGAAATTCCGATACTGGCAATCCACTCTCCCGAGATTACTTTGGTTAAGTATTTCTCTTTCAGAAACTCGGAACCGTGCTTATGGAGGTACGGAGATGCCATATACTGCTGAACCGCTGGCAAAATCATAAATCCACCGCTTTCGCACTTAGAAATCTCTTCCATAAAGATGACCGAATACATAAAATCAGCATCCATTCCCCCGTATTTCTCAGGATAATTCAACCCGAAATAGCCCATCTCACCGAACTTCGGCCAAAGGTCTTTCGGCATGCGTTGCTCTTCTTCCCATTGATCAATATTGGGCATTACCTCACGGTCTAGGAAATCCCGTAAACCCTGTCTGAAAATCTTGTGTTCTTCTGTAAACATTTGTTTTTGTTTTTACCGCAAAGGCGCTGAGTTTTTCGTTGAGTTTGCAAAGAAAAACTTTGCGCTCTTTGCGATTTCTTTGCGTCTCCGCGGTTCGTTTTTAACTGTATTTCACTTCATCAATCGCCATTTTGGCAATAATCTCTTTCATTATTTCACTTGTTCCGCCACCAATTTGCCCCAGACGACTGTCGCGCCACATTCTGGCAGCTTGGTAATCTTCCATATACCCGTATCCGCCAAGAAACTGCACCACTTCAAAGGTCACTTTATCTGAAAGTTGAGTAGCTAATAGTTTCGCCATTGCTGCTTCTTTCACGATGTATTCTCCTTTGGTAAAACGGTCACATAGGTAATAGACAAACTGCTTCTGTTGTTCAATCTCAGCAGCTAATTGTGCTACGCGATGACGTAATTCTTGAAACTTAGTCAACGGTCTTCCGAACGCCTCACGCTCTCGCATGTAGCTCAATCCATATTTCAACGCATATTCCGAACCAGCAACTCCGCCAATGGCCATAATGAGACGTTCCAAGGCAAACTGTTGCATGATGTAATAGAAACCTTGGTTCTCTTGTCCGAGCAACGCATTGGCAGGAACACGCATATCAGTAAACGCCATTTCTGCTGTATCTGAAGCACGCCAACCGAGCTTGTCTAGTTTGGTTGCAGATAGCCCAACGGTGTTTCTATCTATCACAAACATGCTAATACCAGCCTGTTTTAATTCAGGGTCTGTCTTGGCTGAAATGACGAGGTAATCGCTTAGAACGCCATTCGTGATGAACGTCTTACTTCCGTTGATAATCCAATCATTCCCATCCTTAACGGCAGTGGTTCTCATGGCTGCTACATCTGAGCCACCAAATGGTTCAGAAATAGCCAAGCAACCGAAGATATCTCCAGCAATTCCTGGTTTCAGATATTTCTCTTTCTGTTCTTCAGAACCTTCATTATTCAAATGTGAAAGCGACAAATATGTATGCGCACCAATAGCCGCAGATGTTCCAGCAGAATTAATCTTCGACAACTCTTCTAGCAAAATGACATCATAGAAGAAATCCAAGTTCAGTCCGCCATGTTTCTCAGGGAAACGCAGACCGAAATAGCCCATATCGCCAAACTTCTTCCAAATGGAATCGGGGGGATTACCGACCTCTTCCCATTCATCCACAAACGGCACAACTTCCTTCTGCAAGAAATCGCGAAGCGATTGACGAAACTGATTATGTTCTTCTGTGAAGTAGTTCATGGCAGATTTAGCTTGCGTTTCGTAACCTCTATTTTATTCCTTTCATCTTTTTCGGGTTCTGACGACAATCAAAAACGCTTGCGATGTGGGTTGTTTCCTTATTTGTGTCAACCCAATACAGCACCTTGTGATTTCCAACCACGAGATAACGGAATTCTTGTGGCCTGTTTGATAGGGCTTCTTCCTGCTGACCAACCTTTGGTGATGTTTTCAGCACGACTGTACTCAAAACAATTGAAGCTGTCAGCTTGGTAGCAACTCGCGCACCAGCCACCTCTAAATGATAATCGTAAATATTTTTCAGGTCGTTGCGCCCTTCAACCGTCCAAAGTAGTTTCAACTCCACGATGCCATATCCTTCCGAAGTTCATCTAATGTCAGTACACGACCGTTCTCTGCATCATCCAACGCACGGTCAACGCGCTCGTTCAACTCCTTCATCGACATCGGTTTCATCTCTTTCTTCGATTGGGATTTCAATCGTTTAAGCACCTCTTCCAGCGAAACAATCGCCTCCTCACTATTCAGTTTTAAAAATTCCTGAACGAATGATATTTTCCTTGCTTGAATATCCATTTTATCTGACTCAATTATAATTCTTAAAGTTAACGCACTTTAACCACAGAGTTCACGGAGACTTTCACAGAGACCACGAAGAGACTCTGTGTTCTCTGTGTGTTCTCTGTGCCTTCTTTGTGTTCTCTGTGGTAAATTTTTTCATCTCTTCGGAATATCCAACATCTCTCTTGCCTCAGCGATACTAGCCACTTCTCTACCCAACATGCGGGTAAGCTGTGCGGCCGCACCAATTAGTTCGCCATTACTCTTAGCCATTTCGCCTTCAGGTAGGTAAAAGTTGTCTTCCAGTCCAGCTCGGATATTTCCGCCAATCGTAATGCCAGCGGCCAAACTCGCCCATTGCTTTCTGCCAATACCAATCACCTGCCAATCAGAACCCTCAGGAACCGTTCTGCTTTGATGAAGAATGTTGGCGGTGCTGTGCGGCAATCCACCTAAAACGCCCATCACAAAACTGAAGTTATACGGCTTTTTCAGAATGCCCATATCAATAAACGGCATAGCGTTATTCACGTGGCCGTTATCAAACACCTCCATCTCTGGACGCGTGCCCGCCTCGTTCATTTTATCCAAGTAAAACTTGATGTCGGTAAACGAGTTCTGAAACACAAAATCGTGGTAAAACTTCTTCTCTTTAGAAGAATAGATACCATAATTCATGCTCCCCATATTCAGGGCTGCGATGTCGGGTTTTAATTCGACAATGTGAGCAATCCGCTCCTCTCGAGTAATCGAAATAGCACCCGTACTGAAGTTAATAATCGCATCGGGCGTGCGCTTTTTCACCTCCTCCATAATGCGCCTATATGTTTCCACATCGTACGCAGGCGTGCCATCGTCATTCCGCGCATGAATGTGCAAAATGCTCGCGCCAGCTTCAACAGCTCTGCGGCCTTCTTCGGCAATTTCTTCTGGTGTGTACGGAATGTACGGACACTGCTTCCTGTTGGCGAGAACGCCCGTAAGCGAAGCTGATATGATTACTTTTTTCATGTTTTTATTTTACCGCAGAGACGCGGAGGTTTCGCGAAGGACGCAGAGAAATATTTTAACTTCGACTGAATCCATTCTATGATTACTATTTATCTATTTACTCAATTATTTAAATTTTTTCTTCGCGCTCTTTGCGCATTCTTAGCGTCTTTGCGGTTAAACGCTACTCATTCCTCCATTTCGGTTCCCGTTTATCCCGAAAAGCGGCAATCCCTTCCTGCGCATCTTTCGTCTGTACCGTTTTCATCAACATTTCTCGCAAATACTGATGCTGCGCTTTTGTGTCGGCACTTCGAATGTGCTGAAATGCCTCCAATCCCATTCTAATGGCCGTTGGCGAATTGTCAAGGATGGCATCAACCATTTGCCTAACCGTTTCTGCCACTTTTCCCGGCTCTGCAATATGGGTTACCAGTCCCCAATAAGCTGCTTTTTGTGCGTCAAGAGTATATCCCTGAATGCACCAATCAAGCACCTTCCGTTGTGGCATGACTTGCAACAGCGAAGCCATTACCTGAAAAGGGAACAGACCACGTTTTACTTCTGGCAATCCGAACTTTACATTCGATGCAGCAACCACCTGCGTGCAACCTGCCAATAGCAGAAACGCACCTGCAAAGGCATCACCTTCAACTTGCGCAATGCACGGTTTATGAAGCTCGTTAAACAGCTCACCCAACAGAATTTCACCATCCGCTTTCGGAACGGTTGTGTCGGTTTCTCCGCCACCTGTCATAAAAGCTTTCAGGTCGGCACCAGCACAGAACACATCTCCGTTGGCTTTGATTACTACCGCCCAAACGTCTTTTTGGTGCTTAGCGTAAGTCAGCGCAAACGCCAACTCATTGGCCGTTACAGGATGCAATGCATTCTTCTTCTCAGGCCGATTAAGCGTAATGGTCAGCACATTCTCCTTGTGCTCCACTTCGAGAAATGCGAAAGTGTAATCGGTGAGTTTATTTAGGTCTTCTTGTTTGAACATTATCTCAAGGATAAATGATTAAGGATAATCGATTGTTGCTCCACTTATTGGTAGCGTCACCCTGAACTTGTTTCAGGGTCTGAATTCCTGTGATTGATAGATACTGATGCGCCTGAGGCGCACAGCATGACCGTATCTGTTGGCTCTTGGTTAATCATTAGTCCCTAATCATTATTTCTGTTTTCAATGCGTTTTTTCTCTTGTTGAAAAATGCGGTGCAGTTTCTCTTCAAGCAACTTTTTTGGCGGCAGTTCGGTCATGTATTCCGAAACGCGAATGTTGCTTCTGTCCAGTTCCATCAGTTCAATGTGTTCGCTGTTCTTACCTGTGCACAAAATCAATCCGATGGGCGTGTTTTCGCCTTCTACCATATCATGCTTGGCGAGGTAACGCAGATACAATTCCATCTGTCCTTTGAAAGCAGCTTCAAACTCGCCCAGTTTCAAATCAATAGCAACCAAACGTTTCAACCTTCGGTGATAAAACAACAAATCGATGTAGTAATCACGGTTATCAATAGTGATGCGCTTTTGCCGCGATAAGAAAGCGAAATCTGTTCCCAGTTCTATTATGAACTGTTGCAGTTCGCTCAGAATGCCAGCTTCAAGGTCTTTCTCCGAATACGTGTCTTTCAGCCCGAGGAAATCCAATATGTACGGGTCGCGGAACACGAAATCCATGGAAGGTGTTTCTCCATCTTTTAACTGTTTCAGTTCCTTCGAGATAGTTTCAGCAGGCTTTTTAGAAATAGCGGTACGTTCATAAAGTAATGAGTCTATGCGCTCTTTGAGTTGTCTGGAACTCCAGTTCTCCAATTTTGTCATCTCTATATAGAACTCCCTTTTCAGTGGGTCGTCCATATACATGATAGATCTGATATGTGTCCACGTCAATTGTCTACGCAGTGCGTAGACAATCTCTGTATCTGAGAAAACTGTAGCAAAACGAAGACAATGCAGCAACTGCTTTCTGCCCCAACCCTTGCCGTATTCTTCTGTCAAACGTTCTGAAAGCTCGGTAAGAATTTGTTTACCATACTCTGCTCTTTCATTGTTCAGGACTTCCTCATTGATGCGCCTGCCAACCTCCCAATAAAGCATGGTAAGCCCAGCATTGACGGCCACGGCCACCGACCTGCGCGTTTCCTCTATCAGTTGCCTGATGTCTGAAAAGACCTGTAAATTATTTTGTTGGGAGAGGTTACTCATTTTAGCGAAAGAACATGGATTTAATTGATTTTCAATGATTTATAATTGTATACGCGGTGTGTATAGAATTCAGAATTGAATTGTCTCCACACTGCGGAGACAATTGGCGCATCAGCGATACGACAATCTCTTTCTGCAGAAAAACTTTATCCAACAGGCTGTTGTATTTTTTCACTTCCAGAAATGCGAAAGTGTAATCGTTGAGTTTATTTAGGTCTTCTTGTTTGAACATTGGTTTCACTTTCAATTCCTATGGTTCTACAAATTTGATTTCCTGCTTCAGGATAATCATACATCGGTTTATCATATCTAAGTGTTGTCGCAACCTACTTTCGCGCTTAGAATTTGCATGAAAATCGAGTGATAGTTTTGCCTTGGCGCGAATTTTATCTATCGACACAAGCGGTTCGGAAAACAACATTATATCAAGGTTCCTTAAATATGAATGGGTTATATCTTGAAGGTTTTTCATGTGATATTCCTTGCGTTCAGCTAGCAAGTCGAAACCAGAAACTCCTTCACCATTTACATTCATAATTTTTCTTCCATGCAAGCGTCCCATAACCTCACATCTGCTTAATTGATCAACAACTTCTTCATGAAAGTTCGAAGCATCCTCGGCATCGAAAAGACCAAACGGTTTGATGTGGGAAAGGCCCGCTTTTAATACAGGCTCTTCATAACACAGCAACAAGACATTTATTTCAAAAGAAACAGGGCCCTTCAACTCATCTATCACTTCTTCTTTCTCCAATATCTCATTCATCACCTTTTCATGTATCGAACTCATGAATTTGATAAAATCAAACTTGCTGATACTGTATAAACCAAGTTTATTTAAGAGTAGTCTAAATAAGTACATCATGTAAAGCGGTTTTGGTAGTACATTCTTGTTTGAAAATCATTTCTTTAAAGCATCCGTGTCAATTTCCTTAGATGGGATAAGCATCAGTGATAATTCCTCATTCGTGAATTCCTCCAACAACCGTTTGAATAATCTCTTCGATAAATTCTGAACTCGCTCATCAACTAAGCAGATTAAGTAATCAAACAACTCAACATACTTCTTAGGATTCTCCCCATTAAAATGTTCCCGTTTTCCTCTTTTAGCGCCAGCGCGAAAGTTCATTGGATTTTTCTTTTCAAACGTTAGGTAGACAACGGCATCATCCTGACTGGTCACACCTCGATGAGCTATGAAATTATGACGTGTGTCCATCAATTCAAGATGAATTTCCAGCAAGTCCTTCCGCTTAGCAACATCCTTCTTTTCCAAATTTGGGTGGCTTGCACTTGCGGCATTCGTGAAACACTTGCCATACAGTATCACAATCATATAGTAATAAACTGGACGGTTAATGTTTAAGTCAGGATTGCAGTAATCAAGAAAAGTGGTCCTAATCAAATTCAAATCTGACTTAATCCCAAAATATCCGCGAAGTTTATTCGCCATAAAGCCAGGTAGCTGTATACGACAAAATTCATCTTGGTCATCATCGACCATCTGTTCAATCAACCCTTTGAATATTTCGAAATCTCTTCCCATCAGAACCAATATCTCATTCTATTTCCTTCATTTTTAAAAGCAATTTACCCGCTTCCAAGTCTTCCTCGGCATTCACGTAAATCTCTTCCACGGTTCCGTCTTCATCGGCACAAATGGTATTTTCCATTTTCATGGAAAGGAGTACCAAAAGTCCGTCCCCACTTTTCACTTCTTGTCCAGGTTCAACCAACAGTTTTATAACCTTGCCAGGCATCGGGCTGATGTAACCGCCTTTCACTTTCTCAGCTTCTTTAACTGGGAAACGTTCTTTTCTCGTCAGGTTAACCGTTCCATTCTGCGCATGCTGAATGAAGTAGTCATTTCCACTTTTCACAACCGTAAACCGTTCTTGAATTCCGTTAAGTTCTAACAGAATTTCATGTCCAGAAATCTCCTGAACATGGACTTGGTAGTCGTCTGAAACAGATTGCTTCGTTCGTTCCTCACTCGCAATGACAAGGGTGTAGTTGGTTTCGTTGTACTTCACCAAAATCTCGTCTTCTCCATTTAAGAAAGTCTCCTGATGCGATTGGTAAAAATTGTTTCGCCAACCGCTTGGCATATTCTTGAGAAGCGTTCGTTTGCTTTCTCGCGCTGCTTTATCAAACGCAGAAGCCGCGATAGCAGCCACTTCAACCGCCTGTTGTGATTGCTCCTTCGTGTAGCTGAATTGATTCAGCAAGAAGTGCGTATCGTACTTCCCTGCTTGGAAATCGGTATTGGCCAAAATAGCTTTCAGAAAATCCTGATTGGTGGTGAGGCCAAGGCAATTGAGATTGCTGAGTGCCGCGCTCATTTTGCGTTGCGCTTCTGCTCTGTCCTTTCCGTGCGTGATTAGCTTGGCAATCATCGGGTCGTAATGCGTAGAAATAACCGAACCGCTTTCAACGCCAGTTTCAATCCGAAGACCGTCAATTTCAGGCGTTGACCATTTCAAAATCTTACCCGTTGCAGGCATGAAATCGTTGGCGGCATCCTCAGCATACAATCGGCATTCTATAGCGTAACCGTTTCCTTTAATGTCTTCTT
>Ga0209284_10006306_pt1 | contig 11537 bp, 9 predicted proteins | sample FRY03_FD_187211 | JGI IMG/M metagenome (GOLD analysis project Ga0209284, IMG submission 187211) | Freshwater microbial communities from Lake Fryxell liftoff mats and glacier meltwater in Antarctica - FRY-03 (SPAdes) (version 2) | ecosystem: Environmental > Aquatic > Freshwater > Ice > Glacier... | reverse complement strand
ATATTTATATATAAATATACAAATATATATATACACATATATAAACATAAATATGAATATATATATATAAATACATATATATATATAGATATATACATACATATATATATATATACATATATACATATATAGATATATATATACATATATAAATATATATAAAATATACGTGAACAAATTTAGATATGTATTTATATAAATATAAAAATATGGATATGCATATATATATACATAAATATGAATATATATACATGTATACATATGTGTATATGTATATATGTATATATACATGTATTCATATATATGTATATATATGTATATATGTATAACATAACAAAATATATAAATACATATGTAAATATATATATATATATATACATACTTGCAAAAAACATGTAGTCTGCAGGTGCCAAAATCTGAATGCTGTGGTTGAAGTAAATCTGATTTAGATGGTGCCGTGCCCGTCCACCATGATACCAAGAAGATATCTGAAATTTGATGATGTGCCCACTCCGCCCTCAAAGCCCTACTCCAATCACGTCACGGTCCAGACCGTGCCATCCGGCATGACGAGGCAGAGTCAGGGATTTCCTTTGTCAGACACAGGCTGCTGTCTTTGGAACTGCAATACCATAAGGGTTTTCCAAGCAAGCCTTGGAGCCTTAGCCATCACTCTACATAATCTTATCCTTTGAGCCCGCCAAATGAGCAACAAACCTTGCAGCAGAAATATAATACAGAGAACAGAAATCGGGGCCACAACCACTGTACCGTTGATGCCGAACGTGAGAACCTCAATCTAGACGAGCATGCGCAGGACCAGAATGGAAGGCGCTTCTCGATATGCGATGCAAAATCGTCGCACACCATCCCAGATTTGAAGGAGGTCCCTCAATTATGTATTCCTGACAATGTTGTTTTTTTTTTTGAATTTACGAGAATTAAGGAGTAACCTCCGCAAGACAGTCACATTAATAACGAAAGACACCCACTTCGCAGCTGTTAAGCCCCCCAAATATCTATAGCGACCCCACAGCACCTCCGACAGATCCACCAACAGCACCAGATTGCAAAACAAAAACAGAAGCAACAGCAGGGATGTGCACAGCAGAACACATGACAACCGTGAGGGCGGTAGCAAAAAAATACATTCAGGGAGCCACCATCAACGACATTATCATCCCCAGCTAGCTGCCCCCCCTTCACCTCCACCCCCAACCCCTCCACCTCCCCCGCCTCCATCCCAACTCCCTCTTTCTCCCCAACCCTCGCCCCCACCTACCCCCCCTCCACCTGCCCGACCCCTTCCCCGCCCCCTCCACCCTCCCTCCCCCCACCCCCCTCCCTTCACCACCCCAGCCATTGGAGCCATCATCCAAAACCGAGCAAGGTATCGCAAGACTGTGCACAGACCACAGGCAATGGCCCTACCAACTGAAGTCTTGCTGCAGTGGAATACCTTGGCCCTCGCCCATCGAAAAGCCTCATTTCCGTCTTTATCCTCCTTGCCCATGCTCTCAGAGTACGACCGCATCTGTTTGTCAGCAAGAACCCAGAGAAGCCGAAGAAAGTCAGCGTGGATCTGACCGAACATAACTACGATGGCAGGTTCAAACGCCTTGTGACAAGCCCATGAACATTGTTGTATTTGTTGTTCTGAACGTTTGCACGGGCCTGTGGGATGTCATTAGAATGGCGCACACCCTTATCCCATCCCCCAGGGGCACCACTGCTACCATTGAACTCACATACAGGAAACATCAATGACAAGACCATCCCGGAGAGAGATACGGAATTCAGAGATTTCAACGTCACTCTGCTTGATAGTGCCATCACCCGTCGTCGACACCATGTGATTGACACGCACAGGACCGATTTTTGAGTCACGCACAAAGGATGCCACCACATCTATGAGATCGTTGTGACCACGAATAGAACCTGTGTGCTGCTTGCAGGTGCGGACATGATCACCCAAAGGATTGATGCACATCTTGCAAGAGCAAAGCGTGCGACTGTGAGCGTGGTCAAGCATCTTGGGGATGGCAATCCGAAACCCCTGCAGGAAAAAGCCTGACAAAACTTCCGGTGGTCAACGAGTTACAGACTTTTGCTTGGAATGTTTGGACAGAAAACCAAACAGGTTCCATGAGGTGCATCTGCTTAGCCTTCGCCGTGGGCATGTCAGGCTGTGAGGGTTCAGGCAAAGAATTAGGAAAAAGCTCTGTGAAGAGAGAAAAGCAAGGTCAGCAGGCCTCACAGAAAATCGCTGCGCGCACTGCAACGCCAACATCTCAACCAACCGCTTCAGCATTGTTCACTCTAAGACCGTGTCCAAATCCGTGTGAATTGATCTAAGTGCTCACAACAGCCAAACTTCCTTTGGAGAATTGCAGCAAAACATGTTCACGGCATCGCAAAGCATGAAATCAACCTATTCGTATGGTTTACGTGTCCACTGTGGAACCTTTGAGGCTGCTTCCCGTAGAAGATAATTGTTTCGAATTGGACCTTCAATGGTGCAGGCATTATAGGGATAGTATACGTCATCCATTCATCTCCACCCGTACACTGGGTTAGCCAGTTGAATGGCGTACACAGCATTCTTCTTGGGTTAGCCAGTTGAATGGCGTACACAGCATTTTTCTTTGGACATGCCTGCGAAAACAGGCAGCAACAAGAAACTTTTCACCTCTTCCCAGATTTCTTTGTCTAACCATATCTCATTTCAATAATCCTCTTTGTCTGAGGAAAGGATGTTGAAACGTTGAAGTTTTCGAAATAATTTAGAGAACATGGTGCATAGAATTTCAAAAGGCGCGGGAAGCGCAAGAACCATAACGTCACTTTGACGGCGCAAATGGATATCAAACCAGATCCAGGGGAGTACGATGTGGATGGGGCGAATGAAGTATACGAGGTGGAAGGGGCGAATTCTTGTTGTATCTGTTGGATGACAACCATAGGAGCTGACAGAATTATGCAGTGCAGTTGCTGTACAAGTAATCCCATCTGCCCATCATGTTTTTCGCACAAGTCGCATCAGACGTGTTCCTTTTGTCAGGGTAATATATACGTATATGCATATACAGATATCTTCATACATATCAGAGTCTTGGCTGTGCGCCCCCGTTCTCTTGAGTCCTAATCTCCCGTGCCATACCTGTAAGCCTGTGAGCGAGATCCGAGTGTCTTTCGTCCCCAATATTTTCCGCTCCTCATACTGAGATCAAACACCACAAATTGCTCACAAGGTAAATGCTGTCAGGTGATTCATTTGAACTGGTCAAGAAACCTCGTACTGCACCTGCACACACGTATGTGGACCTTGTGGACTGTGTTGATCTTCAAATGAATGCAAAGGTAATGCTTGTGGTATGTTTGGTGTCCACTACTTTCATGTTCTTGTTCGTCTTCTTGTCCCTCGTTGTACATGTAGCGCATGTCTTTCTTAATTTTTCACATTGTCATTCGCGCAGCCTCTTGTCACCTCTGTTTATTTGGCCATCTGTCTTAATCACGCAGTTTACAATAAAATTGTAGGTTAGGATGTCTTTTTGATGTCAAATTTTTTTTCTGTCCATCTGTCCCTCTGGCATGCCTCTTAGCTTCTGTTTCTTTGAAATGTTCAAACAGTTCTTCTCTCCCTCTTCTCTCTTCTTCTACATTTCTTTGCGGCCACCTGTACAACTCTCTCCTTCTCACTCTTCAATCTTTCTTCTTAAAATTCATTATCCTTCTCTATTTTCCTGTGCGTTTTGTCTATTTTCCTGTGCGTCTTGTAGTATCTTTTTTTGAATCTCTCAAAGTGTTTTTGGAACCTCTCAAGGACGTGTCTGACTTCCTTCTATTCATTTGTCCTTTTGTAGCCCTTGTATATCTGTCGAAGTTTTTCTTAGGACTCTTGCTTTGTCCATCTTTTCTATGTCATCTCTCGCGGGCTCATTCCAGTTTTTCCTCTTACTACACATTCACACGCAGGTGGAAGCACTGGTACCAAGAAGTCCTCGAGTTTCTTCTCGGGTCCTTCAATCTCCACTTCGATACAAGCCATGCAACAAGTTTTCCGTGGTAGAGGTTCAAATCGGCATGATTGTCAGTGTCAAATATACTGAAAAGAAGAGTGTTTTCTATTGGGCCAAAGTGATTGAGGTTACGTCCCAGGGCTTCAAGGTACGTTGGATTGATGATGATTCAAAAAATCTGAATCACCCTCCGCACCACTTGAGGACAATTCCAGGTTCAGCAGAAAGTTCATTTTCCGCTGAACTACAGCAAATGAAAGCTAACGTGCAATGGAATTTGCGGCGCACAAACAATATGTGATTCTATTGTATACATACATATTGGACACGGGAGCAAATATCAAGAACTTCAGGAAGGGAAATCAAGAAAGATTACAGGCAAGACAGTGAGATAAAAAGAGAGAGAGGTACAGAAAGAAAGAATAAGATAAAGATAGTGTGCCAGGACGTCCAAGACAAGGGGACAGCGGGAGAGACAGCAACCGAGAAAACGAGCGAGAGGGCGAGTGTTTGTATGAGTTGATGCAATTGAGAGACCACACATATTTTTAGAAATATTCAACACAATGATCATCAAATACAAGGAGAAAAGCAGCAAAAGAGAGAAATGAAGAGAGCGAGAGTCGTTCCCGAGAGAGAGTCGTTCTCGTATGCTTGTCCTTGTGTCTGAAGAAATATGTGCCAGAGTGACAAACAGGAACAAAAGACTCAGAAAGGAAATAAAGAAGAGAGAGAAATATATAGAGAAAATTCAAGAAAATAAAAGAGTCCAATGACGACACATAAAAAGATATTCTGGGCGTTGTGGGATCGTAATCGAAATAATGTTCCAAACATTTGTTGTGCTCTGTGAGCACGATTTCTGGCTATTTGTCGCTCTGTGTTTTTGTCTGCGCATGCCAGTGTGTGCTGCAGTGTATGCGAGTAAGGTTGTGTGGGTTCATTTTAGAGGATGTCTGTGTTGTTATTTTGGTGGTTGGGCTTGTTTGTCTGTGTGAGAGTTTGTTTGCGTGACGTCCGCAAAAGAGACTGAAATGATGTTTACGTTATTTTATGAATATTTCTGTATGTCTTTTACTTTTGCAAGTTTGATTCTTTAGCAGATTTAATTCAAATTTGTAATCAGTCAGCTGAATTTGTTCGCAGTACAAACACCAGTAGATTCCCTGTTACAGTCGCTCTTGCTATGTGAAGGTTATGTGCTCACAAGTGGGCGCGGCAATATAGCCTTATCAAGATCCAGATTATGCTCAGTACGGTTGTGCTTGTGCTCCTTGCCCTCCTGCGGTGTGTAATAAATCTTTGAAGTCAATGAGTACTAAAACAATGATGTATTCAAATTTTGTACCTGAATTTGCGTACAACACGCACATGTACCTCTGTGATAATGGACGGTGCTGAAAATCAAATCTGGTTCTAGATTTGCCTATATTGGTTATTTACCTCCTCTCCCACTTGGGTTTACTTTATGCCCACCTTTTGTCTCTGATGTGTTACTTACACCAAAGGCAACTCTGTCACCAGGCAGTGGTTGTTGTATACGAGTTATAGATGCCCTGGAATATTGTTTTCCACCAGACACGATCTATGACAAAATCCAATCTGCTTAGCTGGCTCCACAGTGCACTAACACCTCGTAGCCGATTGCCTTGAGGTAGTGGACTCTGGAGATGCCAGAACTTTTCCAAAAATAGACAGCTGACATCAATGGTTTACTCTAATTCACGGATAACACTCTATACGGAATTGAACCTGTTCATACGTCTCTCCATTTTTGGTTACATTAAACTGGTGATTCGAATTTCTTCCTTGGTCCCTCGAGACGGGTGAAGGCGAAGACTTGTTGAGCTGACAAATGGATGTTGAATTGAAGTTCACTTGCAAGATGTGCCATCTTGAATCGAATACCACCCACATCCCTGGGATACTTACCATCAGGGCTCAATGAAAACTCAAGAGGTTCTGTTTGTGCAAATATATGTTTCAATTCTCCGACCCTCAAGTTCCCTCAAGCTCCCTGTGAAACAATACCACTTGCTGTGCTTGAGAAAAAAAGAATCCCACTTGCATGCTTCTCGAAAAATGTGTGCTTCTCAGGAACATGACCATCGGGGCTTGCACCACGTCGAAATTCCAAAAAAAATTCAACTCTGTTGACCAAGATTTCTGTTGTGTTCTGAAAATGTGCCGATACCAGGCACATCGCAGCAAGATCGCATCGGCGACAGGATCTATTCATTGCTATATATGTGCATCAACAAGCGCATGCGCGCCATTGGCACTTGCTCATGTCAGACGGAGACGTGATCAAACAGCATTTGCTTGAACTGGAAGGGCTGGTTTCAAAACATACTCCGCGTGTATCTACTATAAATGCTCAATTACACAGATTTCAAGTCAAAAATTTGTGATTGGACAACAGATCATCATATCTGATGTCAAGGATCATGAAGTTGCCTGGATTGATACTTCCGAGATCCTCACTGCACTCGAAATTTGCGGCACAGTACAAGTATATTACTACAATGCGTTTGGTGGGATATGCACAGACATGACATAGCAAATACACCTTCCTCCTCTACCTCCGTTCGTTCCCTGTTTCCACTCGCATCACTGCCCAATTAGGCCTGTCTAGGACACACCATACAATTAAAAATTCAGGAAAACCCAAAACATGAGATTAACATACATCTTTCCGTGATCTGCACCACATGAGATAGGGTCTTCACACCAAAGCTCCCATCTGAAATGATTCCACATAAATCAATTTAATTACTTCCTGTAGAAGCACACCCTTATCCTAACAAACCAAATTTTGTCCTTGTGGTGGGTAGTGAAAAATATCTGCCACATTTTGTTTTCAACCCTTTCTGAACACCGCACCTCTCTCCCTTCGAATCACAGTCTTGTATCCCATAAACAAGTACAGGGCGGCATGCACTTGCCGCAATACATATTTGCAGCCCAGCTGAATCATCCATTCACTTGTTGGGATGTATACTTGGCACTCACTGTATTTGTTCCAGAAATAGCATCGGCGACAACCCTGAATTCTGCAAAGGTCCTACTGGATTCTCCTAGATTGGTTTTGAGCGAGCTGATCTCATTTCTATGTTGCAGCATTACAGTTTGCATAATACCGGGCAGTCTTTTGAAGGAATGGCCGCGTAATCTTGAAGAAGTCTGCAGGAAATGCCGCGAAATCATGCAGAGGTCAGAGCCTGATGCAAAGCCCTCTTCTTTGCTGCATGTCTCTACCTCTCTCTCTCTTGCTCGCAACAACGTACCTGTGTTCTATCTCGCACTCTCTCTCTCGCTCCCTGGCGCTCTGTCCTTCTGCTTCTTTCTTTCCAGCCTCATCTCTTGCTCTCTCTCTCTCGTGTGCGCTCAGTGTCTCTTGATACTTGTTTTCGCATCGAAGTAGCCATCTCTTTTTCTCTGCAACTCTCCAGCAAAAAAAACTCTATCGATGTTTCTTTCTTTCTCTCTCTCTCTCTGTCTTTCTCGTGCTCTCTCGCTCTCTCGCTTCTGCTCACACCACTTCTCTCATTCGCCCTCTTCCTCCTGTTTGATGCCTTTCTATTCAACATTCTTGCTGCCTCTCTCTGTCTCTGTATTAATTTATCTGTCTCTGTCTCTCCAATCACCATCGAGAAGCACATTTTTCATATCACTCAATCTTACTGTCATGCCCTTTCGCGCTCTCTCCCAGTCTCTCCTTTTATTTCTCGCTCTCACTTACTCTTTCTGTCCCCTACTCTCTATTTCTCTCTTGCTCTTTCAGAAACGCATTCCTTTCCTCTGAGTCTATCTGTCTCTTTCTATCAAACACACGCTTACTTCTCTCTCTTTCTCACTATCGCTCCCTCTTTCTCAAATAATCTCATCCTCTGACTCTCTCTTGCCTTGTTGCGCTCTTACTCTCTCTTTCTATCTCTCAGGCTCTCTCTGTCTCTTTCTCTCTCTCTCTCTCTCACACACTCTTTCTTCTCTCTTTTTTTTCTCTCTCTCACGAACATACACTTCCTCACTTGTTTCCCCCTCTCTCTCTCTCCCTCTTTGAAAACCTCTTCCCTCGCCAAGTTGTCTTCAGACAGGCCTCACGTATTCACTTTCCATTCCCAATCTTCGATTTCACGCGGCGCCTTCACACGAGCATCTCCCGCTGCCAAGAGGGCCTTTACTACCCTCTGATGGCCTTTGGAGTCAGCGTGTGCTTTAGCGTTATCGTGCTTTTCGTTGCACAGGTGGCAATAACCGCCCGTCTCTCCCGCACCTTTGCGGGCTTCCCTCCCTGTGGCTGGCTCCTTGTGCTTTGCTGCTGCTTGCACCGGGGTGGCTTCTCTGTTTAATGCACCATGCAGCGTGCGCTCGGGTGCGTTTGGCAGGTTCGACGCAGCACCAGGCATGCAGGGGGCGGCTACTGGTTGATAATAGAGAGAACGATCACACTCGGGAAAGTGCCACCACTCTGGTACCCCATCAATACAGCGAAACGTCGTGTCCACACCTCGCACACGAACAGAATGCCGAGGAGCGTAAGGGCGGCCGCCGCTCTCATGCGCCTTGGCAGGTGTGGTTTTCGTGCAGGCGATTTTCTGCTGCTGTTGGCAATTCTCCACAGATGTCAGCCAAATGTCCAATTCTTTCGGGGAGACAAGTGTCTTGTTATGCATCTTGGCAAAGCTTGCTGGTGTCATGTGCATTGTGCCCTGCAAGGATGCTAGCTTCTTGGCACGCGCACTTGCCCCTTGCATGGTGATATTGCCTGTGGTCGTCGATGAGGGTGTCTTGGCACTCGTGGACACAATACAGTCCACATCAATGTCCATAAACGGATGCACGCTGGCTCCAAGGCTCTTTAGCCGTTTTTCAAACCCTTTTTGTTGCCACATGGACATTGTATCCAAGAAGAAAGAACGCTTCTGAAAGGCTTGTATGACACTTTGCTTCGGTTGCAACTGCTTTGATTTCTTAGATTTGTCAGAACCAACGCCTTGAGAACCAGATCCAGTTCCACGCTTTTTCGTTGCCTTGCGCGAGAGCGGCATGCGGGAGGAGGAACCAGCCCCATTACGACTCTCTGATTCACAAGATATTGATATTTCCCCGCTGTCACTCATTTCCGAGCTCAACTGCTGATTGACTGCAGGCCCTGCTTCAGTATCCACGGACTGCACACCGAAATCCAACTTGGTGCGAGTTCTTCGCGCAGGCACAGTTTGCGCAGGGCACATCACAGGATGAGAACGGGCGCCCGCTTCATTTCCTCTGGTGTTCTGCGAAATCTGTGTTTTACCGGTACTACCAACACTCAAACGCGAATCCTGAAGCCCACAGCTTCTCTTTCGGATCTGTATGTGTGATGAGAGAGACAGAAAAAGAAGACCCGTGTGCACGTGAGTTGCTATCCATAGTGTTTGTAGCTGACACCCGCACACGCTGTGTTGACACACGCCATGTTTGTTGGACACTTGAACACCGTGGGAACAAACACTGTGTGTGCTAAACACATGCATTGTCACGTACACGTTGTTTCCTTTACTCACCTCTGTACAGGTGTCAGCACCTCTCAGTCTCTCTCGTTATGCCAATGTATTATATAAAAAGGTTGACGCACATGTCCATTCAAGCACCTGCATCTCATATACAGGCAGACGCACATGTCGCATTCAAACACTAGAATTTTACATGCACGCAGGCATGCAAAAACATAAATTGTCTGTTTCTTGCTCTTTCTACCCCTGTGCACATCTCTCTCTCCATCCCTATCTTTTCTTACACTCATATACACGCAGGACAAGGAGGTATTGCATGCCACAATCAACAGCACATGCACGCATGCATGCACAAACACTACTCTCTCTCTGTCTCCCACACTAGCTACTTATTTCACGCGCATGCTTTCTCTCACACACCCCCTTGATCCTTTTCTGCGTCTCTTGTTCTTTTTTTGGCCTCTCTGTGCCCCCCCCTCTCTCTGTATCTCTTGATCTCTCTGTCTGTTGATCTTGCAGTTGTCATTTTTCTTATTATGTCGACTGGTGCGTGTCCCTCTCTCTCTTTCACCAAAATCAAGGCTCACAATAATTGTGAGAAAAATACACTTGCATGCAATCTATCGGTCTGTGACCTGTTGGTACGACTCTCGCAATGGAGCTTTTTCTATCTGTCTCAATCTTTCTCTCCTCTCGATGTCTCTCTTTCTCAATTTCTTTCACTCGCTCCCTCACACACACACAAACACATACATACACATACACACACTCACTCGCTATCTATCTAATCTGCTCTTTTTTGGTTACTCAGTCTGATAGTATGTCCTGCTCTCTCTCTTGCATAGACTCTCGCAGCCTCTCTCACGATCACTCACACATGCAATCTATGAGTCTGTAACCGGTTTGTCAGAGAAAAGGAGAGAGATACGAGAAGACAGAGAGGGGAAGGGAAATGGAATGAGAGAAGGTATGCGTGTGTGTTAGAGAGACGAAGAGAGACACAGAGAAAAAGAGAGAGAGAGAGAGAGAGATAATAGAGGAAGAGACAGAGATAGGAAAAGAAAGAAACACGGAGAGAACGAAGGGCAGTGAAAGATAAATTGCGAGACAGGAAGAGAGCGAGAGAGAGAAAGAGAGATATAGAGATAGAGAGAGCGGGAGCGCGAGACACAGAGATAAGAAGAGAGAGATTGAAAGAGAGAGAACGCGAGATTCAGAGAGCGCGAGAGAGACCTGAAAATTTGCCATGAGAGACCAAAAAAGAGACGACAAGCGCGAGAGAGGGGGAGGGAGACAGAGAGAGAAAACCCTGATATTTACCAATCTGAAATATAGAATTCGAGCACATAGTGATTCCAGCAAAGCTACTCATCTATTTCTTCGAAGTAATAAAAGCATTATCAATTAATCGAGAAAGAAACTGCAATACGATGGTGTGTATGTACACGCGCACATGAATGACTTCAGCTTATTGAAGAAGGGCGAGAGAGAGCGAGTGGCAGAGACAGAGAGACAGAGAAGTAGAGAAACACAGAGAGCCGAAAATGAAAGAAAAATGTGCGGGGAGAGCGGAAAGCGGGAGAAAGCGAGCAAAAGGGAGTGTGAGAGCGTGCGCAAGAGAGAAGGAGAGGGAGTGTGACCTTGGACTGCATGCAGCGTTTGCTCTTTACTAAACTAGAAAGAGAGAGAGAGAACGGCACACAGGGCGAAAGAGACACAAGCAAATTGATCGAAAGAACACCCCCCCCCGGGGGAGTTTTCTATTTACTATGTTTCCTGATCAAGCCGTGTGTAAGAGATTTCACGACGAGATGCAACAGTCACATCTCGTCATGAAATCTCTTACACACGGCTCTTGATGAGGAAACATAGTAAATAGAAAACCCTCCCGGGGGGGGGGGGGTTCTTTCGATCAAACTGCAGAGAGCGAGAAAGATAGAGAGCTCAGAGCACGAAAAAGAGAGCGGAGAGCGAGAGAGAAGAGAAAAGGAGCAAGGAGTGAGACAGACATAGAGCC
>Ga0209284_10006298_pt1:0-5000 | contig 11545 bp, 6 predicted proteins | sample FRY03_FD_187211 | JGI IMG/M metagenome (GOLD analysis project Ga0209284, IMG submission 187211) | Freshwater microbial communities from Lake Fryxell liftoff mats and glacier meltwater in Antarctica - FRY-03 (SPAdes) (version 2) | ecosystem: Environmental > Aquatic > Freshwater > Ice >... | reverse complement strand
CACTCCATTGGCTTCTAATTCTCTTGCTAACTCATATATCCCGTCTTTATTAAAGACTGATATTAATGCCGATTTAATTTTCATGTGGTTTAAATAACTACCTGCAAAACTACGCAAGCACAATAAGCGAGAGCTAAATCACTACGGTTAATTTTTACAAATTGTGAACATTAGAACTCACTTCCGATGCATAAATGAAAGACTCCACTCCTTATTTTTTGGTCTTCGATACCAGAAGCGTAGTCTAACCGCAAGTGATACCCGTAAATTTTTGTAGAGATTCCGATACCTACAGCTCCAATGATGGGGTTCTTGAGACCGTATACTATTGCTACAACACCCCCTGCTGCAGAAGGTATGATCTGCTTGCTTAAAGTATTAGCTGAGCTGTATATACTGTTGTCATAATACGCAGTCCCAATATCTGAAAACCCGTGAATAGCTAAATTGCCAAATACTTCTGAGGCTATGGGCCTTTTTAAAAGCATATCTACCACATTGAAATTAATCTCTAAAGTAGACACAAAATAGGTATTGCCGTTTCTATAATTTGCCGGGAACCCTCGCACTCCGTATTGATTGTCGTAGAGCATAGGCGTTTTGTAATCAGAAAAATCTCTGGAGTAATTATTTAATAGTAGATCATTTTTTTGTCCTCCTAAAATATAAAAAACTGGGGTTACCCCTTGAGATGTCCCTGCGTTAATGGACGAAGTGAGACTCATATTACGCCCTAATCCTTTTTTATAATCTGCCGTATAAACCGCACTGACATTCCATCCAAAGGTTTCTAAATTGACCAAGGGTTGCAAGGTTATTTGTGATGTAAGTACACTAGTTGAGAAATTTTTGTTTAATGAAAGGGAAGATTCTATACCCGCAATCCACTTTTGTCGGTCATTCTGGGTAGTACTTATTTCATTAGTCAATAGAACAATATCTTGCTCGTTTCTGAGAGTAGCCACATTGCTCCAATTAAGACTAGAGTTTAATTTCTTTTCTATTTTATAGGTAGCAACAGTAGTTAGATACTTATTACGAAAGTCTGAGAGGTACAATATTCTCTTACGATGAAACAGTGCGATTGTTTGTTTGTTCGCTTTTACTTTGGATTGAAAAGACAAACCAATATCCCGAGCACCTGCCTGTAGAGTACCTAAATACTGTAACGAGACTCTGCGGGTGTCATATTGATTAGAAAAGCTAATGCCTGCTCCTATGTTTAAATAATTAGGCAATAGCAATGCGTAGCTGCCTTCAAATGCTGAAGTGGAATAATTAATTGGCACATTGGTGATTTTGAGATACGCAGTCTGTGCTTTGTATATATGAGGTGCTTCTCTAGCGTTCACACCAAAAGAAGATGCTTTTTTAATAACGGCTTGTAATGAATCGTAATTAGATGATATGAAATCTGTAGGCGGGTATGCAGGACTCTGGAAAGTATATTCATCTAATGAATCAACACTCAGGCTAGTCACTATACTTTCAGAAGCATAATAGCTATTGATTTCCTTTAAAAAATAGGCATTTGAGACCCTATCATGTGTATAAAAATCTTTAGGTGCAATATAATCTGTAATATATATAGATGTCGTACTCCCTTTATCTAAACTTTCTACAAAAACTTTATCTGAATATTGATGTGAACTAATGTTGGACCTATAATTGGTTACATTGTAAGTTAACTTAGAATTTACATTTAATAATTTGCCATTCCAGATTCCATTTTCAGCTGAATTATATAACAAGACTGTATCTCCGGCAAATATTAATTGGTTGACAGGAGATGTAGACACTAGAATTGTATCAACAGCTTTGCCGTATTGAAAACTCATAATTCGGTAATCGGATCCTGTGACTACATAAGCTAGTCTATCATCAGTTACAGAGAAACTATTCACGAACACATCTGATATTAGCAAAGTATCTATCTTTTGATCTTTGACTTTTAAAATAACGCTACTATTGAGTTGCGATGACAATATATATAATGCCCTATTGTAAAGTTGATAGTCAGTAATTGGACTTTTTGTTTTGTATACTGTAGTAGGTATTTCACTAGAAATATTTTTGATAATAGAATATTCATCTCTCTTTACTGATAAGTAAACTTGCTGTCCAGAGACTTTTAATCCCTGCCCTATTGCTCCAGACACTCTTTCTGTGCTAGACAGTCGATATGCTTTCTCTTTGGAAAGTTTGGAGACAGAATGATAATATACAATTGGCCCTTGCCAGGTGTTTTCTAGAGTGTAATACTCATCCACATTTAATACGACATAGTCCAGAAGCCTCTTTTTGGGAAAGCTAATGCCATCTAATGGATTTGGTTTTTTCTGATCTACTTCATACGCATTAGAGTAATAGGATTTCCAATCCAAGAATATATCGTTTAATGAAGTTTGAAACGAATAATAAATTGCTGCATTGAATTTACGAGTGAGCCTTGACATATATAAGACAGTTGGGATGGCATTTTCACCATATTTAAACTCCATATATTTCCAGAAGGAAGCACCTTTGAGATAATCAAACGAAACGGGAATAGAATTAAAATCACTTATTCCATATTGATCATACAAAGATCTAAAGCTATTGTCATCTTCTACCGACCAGTCTGTAGCTAAATAACTTGCTAATCCGGGCAAGACCCAACTAGGTAGATTAACCAAGTTTGCACTTTTTATCTTATCCTGCAAAGTGCCCCCATACATCATTTCATCAATTAAAATTTGGGCTGCTACTAACCTAAACTGAGATGCTATGGCTGAGATACTTTGATTAACATTTGCATGCACTTGACTTCTACGAAGCACAATTTGGCCTTCTTTCAGATCTCTAAATTGACCTTGCTCTGTTTGAACAGTGCTTTTCTGCTGTACGAAAACATCTATTGGCTTGTTTGTATAATAGTTTAACCGCTTCTGAATGGCGGCTAATTCAGCTACAAGAACAGAATCTAACGGTTTAATAAAAATAGCATTATCTTCTTGGAAATAATAGTTAAAATCTGAGGTAGCATAAAGCTTCCATTGCTGAGCCTTGGCAATATTGCATATACCTAGTAGCAGTAGAGCTATTATATTTAAAAGTATTCTCAAATTAATGCGGGAATATATAGATAACGTTTCGTAATCAGAAATAGCATAGGCATGCAAGTTTACTAATGCTAAAGTCTTTTGTATAAAAAGAATCGAGAGTAGCAAAATCGGAAATCTGATACGTAAAAGTTAACTTTTCTGTATAAAATGAGTTGCTTTGCTGTATGACACAAGCACAAGATTACTTTATAGACCTAGAAGACAAATACGGAGCTCATAACTACCATCCACTGCCAGTAGTACTGGAAAGAGGCGAAGGAATATATCTATGGGATACCGATGGTAAAAGGTATTTTGATTTTCTGAGTGCGTATAGTGCGGTAAACCAAGGACACTGCCACCCAAAAATAGTAAAAGCATTAACAGATCAAGCACAAAAGCTTACTCTGACATCTAGAGCATTTTATAACGACACACTGGGTGAGTACGAAAAGTATATGACAGAATACTTTAAATTTGACAAAGTATTGCCAATGAATACTGGTGCTGAGGCTGTAGAGACTGCCTTAAAACTGTGCCGAAAGTGGGCTTACAAGAAAAAGAGAACTCCAGAAAATCAAGCAGTAATTCTATTTGCTTCCGAGAACTTTCACGGTAGAACTCTAGGAATAATATCTGCAAGTACAGACCCAGATAGTAAAGCTGGTTTTGGACCATACCTGCCAGGTGTAGAAGTAATAGACTATAACAATGCAGATGCATTGGAAGCTGCATTAAAAGCAAATCCGAATATAGCAGGATTCATAGTAGAACCGATACAAGGTGAAGCTGGTGTAATGGTGCCCGATGAAGGATACCTAAAAAAAGCTAGTGAACTGTGCAAGAAATACAACGCCTTATTTATAGCAGATGAGGTACAAACAGGAATAGCAAGAACTGGCCGTTTACTGGCCACTTGTGGTAACTGTACGTGTGAAGATAAAAACTGCTCTGGAACTCCAGAAGTGAAACCAGACATACTAATACTTGGGAAAGCATTGAGTGGCGGGGTGTTCCCTGTGAGTGCTGTACTAGCAGATGATGAAATAATGTTATGCATTCAACCTGGAGAGCACGGAAGTACATTTGGAGGAAATCCACTGGCAAACAAAGTAGCTATAGCTGCTCTACAAGTAGTGCGAGATGAAAATCTAGCAAAAAACGCTTATCAACTAGGCAAGATATTCCGTGAGCGAATGGGTAAAATAGATTCTCCTCTCATAGAAACATACAGAGGTAAAGGTTTACTAAATGCTGTAGTGATTACTCCTTTTGACTACGAAGAAGAAAAGAAAACAGCAATGGACGTATGTCTTAAGTTAAGAGATAATGGCCTACTGGCTAAGCCTACACACGATCATATCATACGCTTTGCTCCGCCATTGGTGATCACTGAAGAGGAACTGAATGCTGCTTGTGATATAATAGAGGAGACGATATTGGGATTCTCGAAGGGTTAAAACTCGGCTCGAAATTCAAAATACTTCGCTGGGTTAAAACCTTTCGAAAATGAATTCAGTCCCTTTGACAAAAGTTAGAGGGATTTTTTTGTAGTTTTGATTTCAAGAAAATAGGGAATGAATTCACATAGAAAATGCATTATCTCTTGCATTGAATAGTTTCTACAGGTTCATGCCTGCAGGTTTGAACCTACGAACGTTGTCTTTCTAATGGTTCACGCATCAGAGGCTTGAACCTACAAAACCGTTTCATTCCACCCCTACCCCTATCAAACTAGTGATAGTAGTACGATCTATGCGTACATTCACATACTCGCCTTTCTGGTAGTTTTCCTTAGGGAATATGACTTTGATATTTTGCTCATTGCGACCCATCCATTCGTCTGGGTTTTTCTTACTCTTAGATTCTATAAGTACACGATGCACTTTACCTTCCTGTGCTTTGTTCTTACGCTTG
>Ga0209284_10006294_pt1 | contig 11548 bp, 10 predicted proteins | sample FRY03_FD_187211 | JGI IMG/M metagenome (GOLD analysis project Ga0209284, IMG submission 187211) | Freshwater microbial communities from Lake Fryxell liftoff mats and glacier meltwater in Antarctica - FRY-03 (SPAdes) (version 2) | ecosystem: Environmental > Aquatic > Freshwater > Ice > Glacier... | reverse complement strand
CTAAACTATAAAAATGAAGCTTTCCAAAGAAAAATTATTGTGTTCCCCGAAAACTAAAAAATAAAAATCAATACGCTGATATGTAGTTGTTTACGTTTTTAAATCTGCAAGTTGGGTTAAGCGAGTGGTGGTTTTTTTCAATGGCTTGACGCAAGTTTTACTTTGTAAAGATTCTATCAAACCCTGTTTCTTAATCTGCGACCTCCTCAAAACATGATTATCGTCAGTTTTAGCTAAAGCGTGATTTACATCACATTTTATAGAAATATCCTGTCATAAATTTGTCCTAGTTATTTGAAACAATTGTGTTTCAGTAATTTATTAAAAGAACACATTTAAAAGATATCATTATGGCAGTTTACCAAAAACAAGGAAAAGTACCACATAAGAGACACATTGTGTTTCGTAAACCAAACGGAGAATTATACCATGAAGAATTATTTGGAACGGAAGGGTTTGCAGGAGTGTCCTCTCTACTTTATCATTTGTACCCTCCAACGATGGTGGAAGAAATTAGAAAACCATACTCTGTAAAACCAGAAATTGCAGTTGAAGATAACATTACTGCAATGAGTTTTTTAAGTTTTGATGTTGTTCCAGAAAGCGATTACATATCAAGCCGCAAAGTAATGTTCTTTAACAACGACATTGCAGTAGGTGTAGCGTCTCCAACTGAATCAATGAATGATTATTTCTTCAAAAATGCAGATGCAGACGAATTAATCTTTGTGCACAAAGGTTCTGGAGTGATGAAGACAGCTTACGGTTCGATTGAATTTGAATATGGTGATTACTTAATAATTCCAAGAGGAACAGTTTATCAGTTTATTTTTAACGATTCAGAAAATAAATTATTAATTACAGAATCTTATAGCCCAATTAAAACACCTAGTAGGTATACGAATGATTCGGGGCAGTATTTAGAACATTCACCTTTTTGTGAGCGTGATTTCAAAGTTCCAACGAATTTAGAAACGCATGATGAAATGGGTCGTTTTGAAATTCGAATTAAAAAGAAAAATGTAATTTATTCAACTGTTTATCAATCCCACCCTTTTGATTTAATAGGTTGGGATGGATGTAATTATCCTTATGCATTTTCTATCTTCAATTTTGAACCAATTACAGGTAGAATTCACATGCCGCCACCAATTCACCAAACATTTGAAGGAGCAGGATTTGTGATTTGTTCATTCGTGCCTCGTTTATACGATTATCATCCAGAAGCTATTCCAGCTCCATACCACCATAGCAATATCGATTCTGATGAGTTGTTGTACTATGTAGATGGTGATTTCATGAGTAGAAATAACATTCAAAAAGGTCAGATTACTTTACATCCTGCAGGTGTGCCTCATGGACCTCATCCAGGAGCTATCGAAAGAAGTATCGGTAAAAAGGAAACAAGTGAATTAGCTGTTATGATTGATCCATTTGCTCCAGTAAACATTACGAAAGAAGCGATGAATATTGAAGTAAAAGATTATTATAAATCTTGGAGAAACGAAGACCATTTAGCACATTAAGAATAAAATTTAGAACACTATAATTATTAAAATATGGAAACTAAAGATTTAACTAAAGTAGAAAACTTTAATTACGGAATTGAAAAAATATTTGAAGAGGCAGAAGATTTCTTGCCAATTTTAGGAACGGATTACGTTGAATTTTATGTTGGAAATGCAAAGCAATCTGCACACTATTATAAAACAGCATTTGGATTTCAGGAAGTAGCTTATTCTGGATTAGAAACAGGTGATAGAGAGAAGGTATCTTACGTTTTAATGCAAGATAAAATCCGTTTAGTTTTAACGACTCCTTTTAATCCTGATAATGAAATTTCTGATCATATTAGAAGACATGGTGATGGTGTTAAAGTAATTGCCCTTTGGGTAGATGATGCAAGAAAAGCATACGAAGAAACTACAAAAAGAGGTGCAAAATCTTACTTTGAGCCAATTGCAATTTCTGATGAAGATGGAGAGATAGTTAAAGCAGGGATTCATACCTATGGAGATACAGTTCATATATTTGTGGAACGTAAAAACTATAAAGGAATATTTATGCCAGGATTTGTAGCTTCTAAGTCAGAATACAATCCAATTCCTACAGGTCTAAAATACATTGATCACATGGTTGGAAATGTTGAGTTAGGACAGATGAATGAGGTTTCTAAATTCTATAATGAAGTAATGGGGTTTGCTAACTTAATTACGTTTGACGATAAAGATATTTCTACTCAATATACCGCGCTAATGAGTAAGGTAATGACAAATGGAAATGGACGAATTAAGTTTCCTATCAATGAGCCGGCACACGGATTAAAAAAATCTCAAATTGAAGAATATTTAGACTTTTATAGAGGAGCTGGTTGTCAACATATTGCTGTTGCTACAGATGATATTGTTTTTACAATTTCTGAAATGCGTAAAAGAGGTGTTGAATTCTTACACGTACCAGGAACATATTACGATAGCGTAAAAGACAGAGTAGGAGAAATTACGGAGGATTTAGAAAAGTTAAAAGAATTAGGAATTATGGTGGATAGAGATGATGAAGGTTATTTACTTCAAATTTTCACGAAACCGGTTGAAGATAGACCAACTTTATTCTTTGAAATTATTCAACGTAAAGGAGCAATGTCTTTCGGTAAAGGAAATTTCCAAGCGTTGTTTGAGTCAATTGAGGCGGAACAAGAAAGAAGAGGAACATTGTAGGTTGAGATTAAGGATTACTTCCCCCTTTGGAGAGCTTGCTCCGAGCAAAGCAATTCGGAGGGGATTGAGGGGGAGGATACTATTTTCCCCCCTTACTATTTTGAAGGTTTTAAAAGTACTTCAAAATAATGAAAGAAACATATACATAAACATAAAATGAATACTATACACTTCACAAAAGAAGACAAGAGTCGGGAGACTTTTACTTCGGCATTGAAAAAGAATGTCAACAATTATTTCAAAGAAAATCATATTTCTACAACTGCTAATGCAACCATGGTGATTAAAACAATCGCTATGGTTTCTTTGTATTTAGTACCTTTTGTTTTATTACTTGTTTATAACCCTAATGTTTGGGTTTCCATACTACTAGTAGTATTAATGGGGGTTGGAATTGCAGGTACAGGAATGGGAGTGATGCATGATGCTGTTCATGGGGCGTATTCTAAAATACAATGGGTAAACAAGCTTTTAGGGAGTAGTTTATATTTGTTAGGAAGCAATGTGTTAAACTGGAAAATTCAACACAATGTATTGCACCATACTTATACGAATATCAACGACTACGATGAAGATATTGAATCAAAAGGACCAATCCGTTTAGCAGAACAAGCACCTTTGAAGAAGATTCATAAGTACCAATACATTCATGCTTTTTTCTTTTATGGTTTAATGACAATCGTTAAGACATATAAAGATTTCCCTCAACTGATTAAATACAATAAAATGGGATTAACAAAAGGTCAAAACCATACGCCTTGGGTAGAGTTTTCTAAAATGATTTTTCGCAAAGTACTCTATTTAGTACTGATTATTGGTTTGCCTTTATATTTCACTTCTTTTAATTGGTGGCAAGTATTGATTGGTTTTTTCATTATGCATTGGGTTGCTGGATTTATTTTAGCCGTTGTTTTTCAATTAGCACATGTTGTTGAAGGTGCAGAACAGCCTACACTAGACGCAAATGGGGACATTGACAATGAGTTTGCAATTCATCAACTATTAACAACTGCCGATTTTGGAAGAGACAATTGGTTTTTAAATTGGTTTGTTGGAGGACTGAATTTTCAAGTAGAACATCATTTATTCCCAACAATATGCCATGTTCACTATAAGAATTTGTCTTATATCGTAGAGAAAACAGCTAAAGAATTCAATTTACCTTACAATTTAAAGCCATCATTTACGGCTTCTTTCAAGTCGCATGTAAAACGATTAAAAGAATTAGGACAAGCTTAAAAATCCTGAGGATATTTTTCACAAGAAACGTTTTAAATATCTAATAATCAAATTTTAAAATTAAAAGAAGATGAGAATATTAAATTTTAACTAAACATAATAACCGAAGCATTTTATTGCTTAGGCCAACTCCCGATAATTATCGGGATTGTTTCTTTTGGGTCAAGCCAAAAGATAGGACAAAAAACTTTTTACAAAGGCTTAATAATTATCCCAAAAAATAATTGGTTGACCCAAATTAGGACAAGCATAAAATAAATATTAGAAATTATGGAATTAACATTAACAGAATTAGCAATCTTTTTACCAGAAACAATTACTTTTTTCGAAAAGTACGACTTAGATTACTACCAAAATGGAGGAATAACATTAGAGAAAGTTTGTGAAGAAAACAACCTTGATTTTAATACAGTGGATGATGAACTGAATAAATGGATTGAAGAGAACCACGAGCCATTATTGCCAAAACTTCAAGATTATAGTATTCAGCAATTGATTCAATATATTGACACTACATTTCATGCGAAAGAAGAAGAAGACCTTTCAAATGTAAAGACCTTATTAAAAAAGCTTTCCTTTCAAGAAAATAATTCAAGAGTTAATTATTTGGTTAAAAATATTCAAATTGAATTTGAAAAGTTGGCTCATCAATTATTGATGCATTGTAAAAGTGAGGAGCAAACATTCTTTCCCTATGTTAAAAAGATTCTTGACTTAAAGGATTTGAAAATGAATATGTCGAGTCACCAAATTTCATTAATCAAGAATCCTATTCGTTTATTGGAAAATGAACATAGAGATAGTTTAAATGCTCTAAATGAGATTAAAGAGTTGACGTGTAATTATGCTTTAATTGATAATAATGAAACCTACAATCAATTAATAGAGGCACTCATTGTTTTCAATCAAAACCTACATCTTCATTTTCATATAGAAAACAATTTGTTATTTCCTAAATTATTAGAGATGGAATTTCTGCTAAAAGCAAAAGTTCAACAAAAGTATGATTGATACCATTTACAGTTGGTCTAACTTAGTGCTGGTTTTGTCTTTGTTGATTTAAAGTGAAAGGAGACCTTATATTTTCTTGCACTTAATTTCAGTTTCTATTTAGTAAGAACTATCTTTGTATAAATCTTTATATTCAGTTTATGACAACAAAACTCACATTAAACAGAACAACATCAGAGCAACTTTTCGAAAAATCTAAAACCTATTTTCCAGGTGGGGTAAACTCTCCTGTAAGGGCTTTTAAATCTGTTGAAGGAACACCTTTGTTTATCAAAAAGGGAGATGGTTGTCATATTTGGGATGAAGACGACAATAAATTTATTGATTTCTGTGGTAGTTGGGGACCTCTTATTTTAGGTCATAATCACCCAAAAGTGTTTGAAAGTGTTGTTGAAACATTGAAAAACGGAGCAAGTTTTGGAGCACCTACTCGTAAAGAAAATGAGTTGGCAGAATTGATTCTATCTAGAAATCCATTTATTGATAAAATCAGATTTGTAAGTTCAGGAACTGAAGCTGTAATGTCTGCTATCCGTTTAGCAAGAGGTTATACGAAGAAAAATAAAGTATTGAAATTTGAAGGTTGCTACCACGGACACGTAGATTCAATGTTGGTAAAAGCAGGTTCAGGAATGATTACGTTTGGAACTTCTTCTACCAGTGAAGGTATTCCAGAAAGTTATATCAATGAAACCTTAGTAGTTGAACTTAACGATATAGATGCTTTAAGAAAATGTTTTGCAGAATATAAAGACGAATTAGCTTGTGCAATCATAGAGCCGATTCCAGCAAATAATGGATTGCTTTTACAAGAATTAACCTTCTTGAAAGAGTTGAGAAAATTATGTACTGAAAATGGGGTCTTATTATTCTTTGATGAGGTTATTTCTGGTTTTAGAGTTGCTTTTTCTGGTGCCGCTGAACTGTATGACATCACACCTGATATCATTACGTATGGTAAAATTATTGGTGGAGGATTGCCTGTTGGTGCTTATGGAGCAAAGAAAGAAATTATGGCTTCAATATCTCCAGATGGACCCGTTTATCAAGCAGGAACATTATCAGGAAATCCAGTAGCGATGGCCGCCGGAATTGCACAATTAACAGAATTAGCAAAACCTGGTTTCTATGAAGATCAAGAAGAACGAACTAAATTTTTTGTAGATATTATCAATGCACATGCTAAATCAAAAGGATACAATTTTGAGTTGGTAACATTAGCATCTATTTTTTGGTTGTCGTTTGATGGTACTAAACATATCAGAAGAGCAGGAGAAATTAATCCAGATATGATTGGATTCAGAAAAATTCATAAGGTTTTATTAGAAAAAGGAATCTACTTAGGGCCTAGTGGTTATGAGGTTGGTTTTATTTCTCAAGCACATACTAAAGATGTTTTAACAGTTGCTTCAAAAGCTTTCTGTGAAGCCTTAGATGAGATTTTCTAGGTCAATCGAATCATGTCTAATATGCAGTTAAAGTAATTCAATAAATATTGTAAAGGTTTTATTCGCTATTGATAATCTGCAAAAAAGGGATCAAGTGAAAAGCCTTGAGCCTAAATTATATCTTTGATGCTATGAATGTAACGAATAACATTCTCATAATTGGAACTGTTTGGCCAGAACCAAATTCATCTGCTGCTGGTAGTAGAATGTTACAACTGATTGCTGTTTTTCAAAAGTATTACCCTAAAGCTAAAATCACTTTTGCTAGTGCTGCAGCTGCTAGTGATTTTATGTTTGATGTTACAAGTATTGGTTTAGATAGGCAGTCGATAAAACTCAATGACAGCTCCTTTAATGAATTTATAATAAAACTTCAACCTGACATTGTTCTCTTTGATCGTTTTATGACAGAAGAACAATATGGCTGGAGAATTTCAGAAAACTGTCCAAATGCTTTATTAGTTTTAGATACAGAGGATTTACATTGTTTGAGAAATGCCCGTCAATTAGCTTGGAAAAACAACCAATCATTTGAAGCTATTGATTTAACAACGGACATAGCTAAAAGAGAAATCGCTAGCATCTATCGTTGCGACCAAACTTTGATGATTTCTGAAGTTGAAATGGAATTACTAGCCAATTTCTTTAAAGTTCCTGGTGATCTTTTTATGGAAGTTCCTTTTCTTTTGGATGAGGTAACGAAAGAAGAAATTTCAGCATTACCTTCTTTTGAAGAGCGAGAACATTTTATTTTCATTGGAAACTTTTGGCATGAACCAAATTACAATGCAACATTATACCTAAAGGAAAGTATTTGGCCTTTGATTCGGAAACAACTTCCTAAAGCAGAGTTACACATTTACGGTTCTTATGGAAGTAAGAAAGTTGAACAGTTACACAATCCAAAGCAAGGATTTATCTATAAAGGGAGAGTAGAAAGTGCATTTGAGGTTATCAAAAAAGCAAAAGTATTACTCGCTCCTCTTCGATTTGGAGCAGGATTAAAAGGTAAAATTTCGGATGCAATGATTTGCGGAACTTCAAATATTACCTCATCTATTGGAGCAGAAGGAATGTATAAAAACTTATCAATTCCAGGATATATTAGCGACAATCCATTAGAATTTGCGGAAAAAGCTATTTTACTCTATACTGATTCTTCAATTTGGACGAAGACGCAACAAAACGGATTCAACATTATCAATCAGCTTTATTCCAAAAAAGTAATTGAAAAAACATTGATCGAAAGGATTGAAAAAATTCGTTTGAATCTTGATGAACATAGAAAAACCAATTTCACCGGCTCAATGCTAAAACACCAAAACTTGAACAGTACAAAGTACCTTTCGAAGTGGATTGAAGAAAAGAATAAATAGTTATTTTTACTTTTGAAATTTTAGTGTGATGAACAATCTCATAATATACTTTGTGTTTTTCACAGATTTTGCTTTCGAAGCAAACATAGGCCTCCTTCCTCGAGGAAGGATTAAGGGAGGTGACGATTATACTTCCCTTAATAAAGTACTCAAGGTTTGCCAAATCGTTAAATTAAATATGAAATAACCATGATTGTGAAAACACCAATATTAACGAATATTTATAGATTCAACTATTTGAAAAACATATTATTAATAATATCAATAATTATCGGATTCAGTTCATCATCAAAAGCTGATACTTTAGTTGTAAATTTTAATGGAAGCAAATTTTACCATATATCGTCTGATAGCAATGATAAAGTATTAATCTTTCTTCATGGAGGGATAAGTAATCCGAAGTTTAAAGACACTTCTGTAATGCCTGACTTAAATTTTATATTAGAGGGAAACACAATTTTTATCACAAATGCATTATTAAATGGATTTGATTTATTGATACCAATTACTAACGATAGTTTAAATTGGTTAACAAACCACACGTATTCTTTTAGGCAATTTGAATCTTATTTGAAAACATTTAATAATTATTCAAAGAAATACATTTCAGGTTTTTCTGACGGAGGAACGGGAGCTTATAAAATTTTCCACACTAATCATCAATATTTTGAAGGCTTGCTTGTTTTTAATGGTTATCCACAACATCATGATTTTTACAGCAAAGTGAATTATAAAGATATAACCGATAAAAAAGTGCTCTTTTTTTCCACATTTAATGATAAAGTAATTCCTTACGAATTTTTAATGACTGAATATTGCAAACAGAAAAAGTACAATACAAATACTTATTTGTATATCAAAAAAGGTGGACATACATTTGTCGATTATGACTTAGAAAGTGCAAATACATGTTTCAATATTCTTACAAGTAAAGTAAAAGCTTCAAAAAACGATTCAATACATGGATTGCTATTAGACGATAAACTAATTGAATTTTATGTCTTCAGAAAAATGATAGTTAAAAAGTTCAACTATGGACATGATTATTATGAGGAGAATCGTAAACAAGAAAAAATTTACAATAAGAAACAGCATAGGGTATCAATGAAGCATCAATAACTGATCAAGTTAGTATATAAATTATTCCATCTTTCTAAACTATTAGTAATCATCTTTTTCCTCTATACACATTTAGCTTAATTTCACTAACTTTACAAAAAAATAAAATCAAATGGCTGACATACATTCTTATAATTTTGAAGGAAAAAGAGCATTAATCCGTGTAGATTTCAATGTTCCATTAGACAAAGAAACTTTAGCAGTAACAGACGACACACGTATTCGTGCTGCAATACCTACAATTCAACACGTGTTGAGAAATGGTGGAAGTGTTGTGTTAATGTCGCATTTAGGTAGACCAAAAGAAGGATTCGAAGATAAATTTTCTTTGAAACATATCGTTGCAAAAATCTCAGAATTAGTAGGAGATTCAGTTGCTTTTGCGGAAGATTGTATAGGACAAAAAGCATTTGAAATGACTACAAATTTGCCAGCAGGTGAAATTGTATTGTTAGAAAACTTACGTTTTTACAAACAAGAAACAACAGGTACGGAAAGTTTTGCTGAACAATTAGCTAAGCACGGAGATGTTTATATCAATGATGCATTTGGAACTGCGCACAGAGCACACGCAAGTACTGCAATTATTGCTAAATTCTTTCCAAATGATAAAATGTTTGGCTTTTTATTAGAAGGAGAAATTAAAAGTGTAGATAAAGTATTAAACAGCACTGAAAAACCTTTAACAGCAATTGTTGGAGGGGCAAAAGTTTCTTCAAAAATTACAATTATTGAGCGTTTACTTGATAAAGTAGATAACCTTATTGTTGGTGGAGGAATGGCTTTTACATTTGTGAAAGCAGTAGGTGGAGAAGTTGGAAATTCATTGATTGAAGATGAGTTTTTACCAATGGCATTAGAGATTTTAGAAAAAGCGAAAGCGAAAGGGGTTAATTTATACATTCCTACAGATGCAGTTATTGCAGATGGATTTTCTAATGATGCCAACACACAAACAGTACAGATAGATCAAATTCCTCCAGGATGGATGGGTTTAGATATTGGACCAGAAACAGCAAAAGCTTGTTCAGAAATAATTGAAAAATCAAAACTAATTTTGTGGAATGGACCAATGGGTGTTTTTGAAATGTCAAATTTCCAGGCAGGAACAAAACACGTTGCAGATGCAATTGTTAAAGCTACAGAAAAAGGTGCATTTTCTTTAATTGGCGGAGGGGACTCAGTTGCTGCAATTAATTTATTTAACTTGTCAGAGAAAGTAAGTTATGTATCTACAGGTGGTGGAGCAATGTTAGAATATTTAGAAGGAATTGAACTTCCTGGAATTAAAGCAATCAGAGAAGTGGCAATCGCATAATTATGGAGGGAAATACATTTGAAATTGTTTTTCAAGGAGATCATTTTACTGCAGCTATTCTGAAAAACTTTTTAGAAGATAACGGTTTCAGGGTGTACTTTGAGAATGATTTAATGTCAACGATAGCTCCTTTTCAATTAACTGCAGGAGGTGTAAATCCAGCATTGTTAAAAGTGGTAAAGTCAGATGCTGAAAAAGCGTTGAAATGTATCGAAGAATTTAATAAAATGGAGTAACGATTAGAAGCTGCTCCTATCTTTTTTTAAAAAAACAAATATGAAGATCAATTTTGGAACATTATTTATACTATTATTTTCAGTTGTATTAATTAGCTGTAACAGCAATTCTAAAAAAGAAACTGACACAAAAGAGCTTAGCGAAAAAGCATCGATTGATGTTGAAGCTCAATATGAAATCTATATGTCAAATATTGATTTAAATGATTCTCTTTTAGTAACGAATAGTTTATATTTCACAAAAGAAGATGGATCATCACTCGCTGTAGCTGCTTTTTTAGACCAAAAAGGTGAAGTAGTAAAGTTAATAGAGAAAGCAGCTGATGGGACTACTAATCGTTATGAAAACACGACTTATTACGTTAAGAATGGATTAAAATTTGTTACAATTGAGCATTTTGAGGATACTACAAAACCTACAGATCCAGTATTTATTGAAAGAAAGAGTTTTTATGATGTGCAAGAAAAACCGATTATAACAAAGGTTCGATCTGCTAAATTTGAAGAAGACTTAGAAAAAAGTTCACTTAATAAAGTTACTCCATACAATTGTTCTATAGAACGAGCGCTAAGCGCTATCAACCAACAAGGACGTTTTGTTCCTAAATTTCAAGGATTAGTTTTTTCTGGAAGATCAACCTATATTACTGTTGGAGAGGATGATGAAGATGGTTATGTTTCTGCTTTACTAATTCAGTATGAAAACGAAACAACTCGTAAATTGAAAAAAAATCAAAAAGCAATGATTGGAAAACCATTAGATCTTCAATTTCAAAAAGTTGTTGATGATACTGGATTCGAATTTCAGTTACTACTTGGAGTGAAGGAGGTGGAAAATTAGACTAAAAGATGGGGGCCATTAATTTCTCTTCAATTTTTTCTGATACTTTTTTTAGCTGAAAAAAGTATCCAAAAACAGCTTTTTCAATCTTACAAGGAACTTTTTACGTTCCGTTTCACTCCACAAAAACCGCGGATAAATGTTGAACTGCATGCCTTGTTCCTTACATCTCCATTTCATTACGATTTGGAACGCACTTCCGTTCCATTGATAAATGTTGAACTCCATACTTTTCTTATTAGT
>Ga0209284_10006293_pt1 | contig 11549 bp, 10 predicted proteins | sample FRY03_FD_187211 | JGI IMG/M metagenome (GOLD analysis project Ga0209284, IMG submission 187211) | Freshwater microbial communities from Lake Fryxell liftoff mats and glacier meltwater in Antarctica - FRY-03 (SPAdes) (version 2) | ecosystem: Environmental > Aquatic > Freshwater > Ice > Glacier... | reverse complement strand
CATCCATTGCAAGGTTTATTGGTTAGCAGATCCGTAACAAAACCTTGAACACTTAGAGAGTCAAGATAGGAGCCAGTAGAAAAGATATAGCTATAGTCCATTAAGGGATTAGACTCATTAAGGTCTATAACAGATCCGTTAAAGTGTAGAGTATAGGTTGTGTTTTTTAGTAGAGAATCATTTAGGGTAATTATTAATTTCTTACCTTTAGTCTCAATAGTAGGATTACTTTTTTGGCTCGGAGATATTATGAGTAATTCATTGATTTTGGTGGTAGAAATATATTCATCAAATGTGAAGGATATATGTTTGGTTTTAACATCTAGACTCGCACTGTCTGGGAATACAAACTGTACTCTCGGTGGGTTTATGTCCTTATCTCCCCCGTCTAGTTGTTGAATAGAAGCACAGGAATAGAACAGAAGAATAAACGGCAAGAAATGTTTCATCTAACGGCCAAAATGTACAATTAATACAGAAATGTCAGCCGGACTGACACCGCTAATTCTGGATGCTTGTCCTATATTTTCGGGCTTGATAGTAGACAGTTTATCTCGTGCTTCGAGAGAAAGTGACTTAATGGCTTGGTAATTAAAAGAGGCGTCGATTTTATAGTTTTCGAGCTTAATTAATTTTTGGACATTTTCCTCTTCATTTTTGATGTATCCTTTGTACTTTATTTGTATTTCGACTTGTTCTAATTCTTCTTCACTAAACGCGGTAAGTAATGAATTGATAGTATCTATTTCAAGCAATCGTTTGTAGTTAATTTGTGGTCGGGCTAGGACTTTTTCAATGACATAATTTTGTGGTATTTCGGCTGTTCCGTATTTTGTCAATATAGGGTTTGCGTCTAAAGGACTGACTGTTTTTTTACGAACTATAGTTTCTATCTTAGCGATGTTTTGTTGTTTAAGCGACATGGTGTTGTATTCAATTTCACTAATCGTCCCCAATTTATAAGCCAATGGCATTAGTCTCGCGTCTGCGTTATCTTGCCGTAATAATATGCGGTATTCAGCACGACTAGTAAACATTCTGTAAGGCTCTTTCGTGCCCTTATTCACCAAATCGTCTATGAGTACACCTATATATGCGTCGCTTCTTCTGAGAATGAACGGCTCTTTATTGTTTACGTTTTGATGAGCATTTATACCAGCCATAAGGCCCTGACAACCAGCCTCTTCGTAGCCCGTTGTGCCGTTTATTTGGCCGGCAAAGAAAAGATTAGCTATTCCTTTAGTTTCAAGAGTCTGTTTGAGTTGCGTAGGAAAGAGAAAGTCGTATTCTATTGCATATCCCGGCCTAAAGATCTTAGCTTGTTCAAAACCCTTAATTTTTCGTAGGGCATTAAATTGAACTTCTTGTGGCAGAGACGTGCTGAAACCGTTTATATAAGTTTCGTAGGTGTTCCAACCTTCGGGTTCAACGAATATTTGATGTCTGGTGCGTTCGGCAAACCGGTTAACCTTATCTTCTACCGAAGGACAGTATCGTGGCCCTATCCCTTGGATAGCACCGTTAAAAAGAGGAGAGTCTTCAAAGGAAGCTCTGAGAATGTCATGTACCTCTTCGTTTGTGTAGGTTATGTGGCAGCTGTGTTGTTTGGTTATTTCGGTAGGTTGGCGAAAAGAAAAACATTTTGGGTTTACATCTCCGGCTTGCTCTTCTAAAATCTTATAATTAATCGTTCTACCGTCTACCCTGGGTGGTGTGCCCGTTTTCATGCGTCCCGCTTCAAAGCCTAAAGCGGTTAATTGTTCGGTTATTCCATAGGCAGCGGCATCCCCCATCCGGCCTCCTGTCATCTTTTTAGTGCCTATGTGGATGACGCCGTTCATAAACGTTCCGCTAGTGATTATTACCGACTTAGCAGAATATTTGTTGCCAGAAGAGGTGAGAACTCCCGTCGCGGTGTTGTTTTCTATTTTAATAGAGGTTACAGAGTCCTGTATAAAATCAATATTAAAATTTTGTTCGAGGAGTTCTCTCCATTTAAGGGAAAACATGGTTCTGTCGTTTTGTGATCTAGGACTCCACATTGCAGGACCCTTAGAGGTGTTTAGCATCCTAAATTGCATCATGCTGTAGTCAGACACAATTCCTGACAACCCCCCCAAAGCGTCAATTTCGCGGATAATTTGACCTTTTGCCACTCCGCCCATAGCTGGGTTGCAAGACATCTTTGCTATGGTTTCCATGTTCATGGTTAGGAGCAACACTTTCGAACCCAACTTGGCCGCCACATGAGCGGCTTCACAACCAGCGTGCCCAGCACCTACTATTATTACATCATACATATTTAACGGCGTTTCACGTGGAACAATACAAATTTAAAAAGCGATCTTCCTGTGTGGTCATTTTTTGTTTTTCAGTTTCAGTTTCATCTGTGTAACCTGCAAGATGCAACAGGGCGTGAATGCATATTCTGCTTAGTTCGCGATATAATGTTTCGCCTAAAGCCCTAGAGTTTTCTTGTATTCTGTCCCAGCTTACAACCACCTCGTTCTCTTCTAAATCGTTATCGTCTTCGTAGTCGAATGTGATTACGTCCGTATAGTAGTCGTGGCCGAGGCTATCTCTGTTGACTTTGAGCACTCGCTCGTCTGATAGAAAGTAAAAGATTACTGGCTTTGTTAGAGCCAAATCGGTGTGCACCCTAGATAGTGCTTCTGTGTTTAATATCAGACCCACTTCGGAGTAAGATGTCTCTAATTGTATTTTATTTAATAACATGGATAACGCCTTTTTCTGTTTTCTTTTCGCCCAGCAAGCCATACAGGTTTATAGTGTAGAGGTACGTTCCAGCCGGAACCTCTTCGTTTCGATAATAGAAGTAGTAGGATTCGTTGGTTGGTAGGTCAGCAATCTTCTCACCCCACCTGGTGTATATTGCATATCTAGACCTGTCGTGGTCGATGCCCGTTCCCTTTACCACAAACTTGTTATTTTCTGTTGTGGGGTTAATGGCTGTAGGGACGTAGATTTTAAGCGAATCATATAGACAAACCACATTGCTTGTGCTTGTTGCGATAGTAGGGTACCTATTAGAAGCCTCCTTAGCGGTTATTCGATAGCATCCGACAGAGTCTACAAAGCTTGTGGCGGTAAACGGGAAGGCCGAACTGCTTACGTCGTTCCACGTGGAACCAACCGTTAATTTTTGTAATGTGTAGTATGAAACGCCAATATCCCAACCTATGTAGTCGTTGTGGAATATAGCCGACTCTAGCGACAGTAAAATGTTTCGCGAAACGCTAGACTCTAGCATCGGGTTGCCACACCCGTCTTGAGCTATTATTTTGTAATAATAGCTTGATTTATTTATGTTAACGACCCGATCTATAGTGTTATAATTAACGACACCCCGTATGGGCCTTGTGGTGGCACAACTCTGAAAACCAACACCATCCTCGCTTTTGAGAACATCAAAACGATAAACATCTGAACAATCTACACATAGCCAGTTTATTGACAGGGCTTCGCTACCAAAAACCGTAACTAATTCTAAATATAGTATTGCTGGCTTTACGGGTTCTCGGGTGTTAATCTGCACCTTATTGCTTGAAGAAGTTATGGTTTTCGCGTCTTTAGTCGTGAAGGATCTTATATAAAAAACAAGAGTATCCCCAAGGACAACTCCAGAATGTAGATACGTTGATGTTGAGCTATTTAAGTCTGAAATTTTATTAAAGGAACTCCCGTTGACAGATAGAAATAGCTGTTGTTTGTCAATGATTTTCCAGCCCGTATAAAGTGACCAGTTAAGAGTTGCCGTTTGGGAACACGTGTCGAAAGTGCTTTTTATAAAACTAACGGTGTGTGGTTCGGATATGAGCGAAGACAAATTGCAGCTGTCTAATGTGGCAACGACTATAGGAAATACAGAGGCCGGATCAGCGGAAACAGTATAATTTGTGAATGTCGTTTTACCTATAGAAGCCCCGTCTCCCGATATATAATTGTAAATTTCGTATTCTCTAGTGTCGGGAGAAGGGTTTTGAGACCAACCAGCAATTATGTCTTGACTATTTAAGTCGTAGCTTACCGAGTCGAGTTCTATGTTTGTTGGGTACGTAATATCTATTGAGATAGTATCTGTGTTTAGAATAGTTGTCCCGTCACAAGCGGTGTGAACCTGTAAGTAGTATCGCCAGTTAGTGTTTAGTAACACTAATTGATGAGGATATTCCGTTACCGCGAACACGAGGATTATGTCTATTAGATTAAAAGCCCCCCCATTTTCGCTACCATATATTTCGTATTTAGTAAAAGAGCCACAAAGATCTGAAGTCGCTTTCCATTTTATTGTTACTATAGCGTCACTGTTGTTAATACAGGCCCGCAACATTTGTGGAGGTTGAGTTACTGCGTAACTCTCCAGTCCAAAAAAGAACAATATAAAAAAGATATATTTCAACTTGGCAACGATTATCTAGTATAACGCTATTATTTTGCAAAAATTACGATAAACCATTAGTTATGAAAGGAAGTAAGACGGAAAGTGAAAAAAATTCTGAAATGGAGCCAGAGTTGCACAGGTTAAATAAATACATAGCCAACGCTGGCATATGTAGTAGAAGAAAGGCCGATGAGCTGATAGCGGAAGGAAGGGTAAAGGTAAATAATCGAGTAATAAAAGATTTGGGGGTAAAGGTGACTTTGGAAGATAAAGTACAGGTAGACAACAACTTAATCTCCAGCGGAACGCGTTTTTATGTCCTTGTTAATAAGCCTAGAAATGTAATTTGCACAACAAGTGACGAGAATGATCGTAAAACGGTAATCGATTTATTGCCAGAAAGATTAAAGCATTTGTATCCCGTAGGGCGACTAGACAGGAACACTACAGGAGTTTTACTTCTCACAAATGACGGTACGCTGACTCAAAACCTGCTTCATCCGACAAAGAAAGTGAGGAAAGTTTACAAAGCAAAAGTGGCTAGGCAGCTTACGCAAGAAGAGATGAACGACATGGTAAAGGGTGTAGAGTTAGAAGATGGCGTGTGTAAATTTGACAAAATCGTGGAACTTAACGAGGACGAGTCTTTCCGATACGGGATAGAGATACATTCTGGCAAGAACAGAGTGATACGTCGAATGTTTGAGGCCATTAGCAACGAGGTTCTAAAGCTAGATAGGGTGCTGTTTCACACCTTTGAAAAAAGAGGAATACAGAAGGGAGGATTTAGAGAGCTAACAGGAAATGAGCTAAAAGGCTTGGAGGTGTTTTTAAGAACAAAGAAGTAAATTTGAAGATATGAAAAAGTATATAGCGTTAGCCGTTTTGATAGCGGGGGTTGTTTCGTGTAAAGAATCCTTGCCACCGATAGACTTTAGCCAGCCCGTTAGAGTTTTGATTGATTCTGCATATACAGTAGAAAATGCCGAATTAATAAAGGTGACTAAAAGGGGTATTCTTATTGAGGACTTAACCGGGGTAAAATGCGTTAACTGTCCAGATGCGGCGGCGGCGGCGGCCAACATTAAACTAAACGACGAAGAACATACGGTTGTAATTCTGGGTTTATACACTATGGCTCCTCCTGCGTTTTCTACCCCCTTTCCAAATTATCAAGATCTTAGAACAGATGTAGCACAGAGCATAGGATCTAACATTTATGCTTTTAGTAATTTACTGCCTGCCGGAGGTGTGAATAGAACTCCTTTAAATGAGGGTGAGCCTTTAAATGTAAGCTACCCACAATGGCAAAGTTTAGCCAACAGATTTGCAGAGGATTCCGCTATAGTCAATATAGAAACATCACACACGTTTGTAAACGACAGCACGGTGGAGTTTATAGGCAATTTTGAGTTCAGAGAAGATGCTATTGCAGAACCATTTGTCGCTATATTTTTAATAGAAGATGATATTATACACCCACAATATTATAGTGGAGGGACTAACTATGATTACATACATAAACACGTAGTTAGAAAAGCGTATACCGCCTATAATGGCATTCCTCTATTTGGTGTAGAATCCGGGTTAGCCGTTAAAGGAGGAGGATTAAAAAAAGGATGGGAACTCAATATCCCAAGTTACGTGAATGCAGAGAAAGCGAGCATTGTGGTTGTGGTGAGCTATAATGATGGAGAGAACAAACAAGTGATTCAGTGCACGGAAGTGAAACTGAAATAAGCACCGTAAATTCCTCACATATAGAGGAGTTTATTATGTATCTGAGTCTCGACCGGTCGCTAAGCAAAAACACCGTAAACGCATACAGGTCTGACATTTATAAGCTTTTAAACTTTGTAGAGGGCAAGAATCTTTCTACGGTCTCTTCCATTGAAATCACGGGGTTTATACATTTTGTAAATGATATTGGACTTAGCCCCAGATCGTTAGCTAGAATTATTTCGTGTCTTAAAACTTTCTATAAACACATGGTTATAGACGAGGTAATCTCACGCAATCCTCTTGAGCTAGTAAAAACACCAAAGCTCTCTAGGAACCTTCCAGATGTTTTGTCTCACATAGAAATATCTACTATGATGGAGCAGATAGATTTTTCTAAAAAGTCGGGCGAACGAAGTAAGCTAATAATTATGTTGTTATATGGAAGCGGCTTAAGGGTTACAGAGTTGGTAGATCTTCATGTTAACGATTTATTTTTAGAAGACGCATTTATGAAGGTGCTGGGAAAAGGAGAAAAAGAACGCCTGGTGCCACTGGGAGGTAAAACGATAAGACAGGTACAATACTATCTAGAGCACTATAGAAGAGACGTAGAAAGCGAAAAGTCAAAAAACAGGCTGATACTAAACCTAAAAGGCTCTCCTCTTAGTAGAGTTTCTGTTTTTAAAATGATAAAAGAGTTAGCGGCAAAAGCGGGGATAGAAAAAACGATAAGTCCACATACGTTAAGGCATTCATTTGCAACTGTTTTAGTGGAGGCGGGTGCAGACCTTAGAGCCGTACAGCAGATGCTTGGCCACTCTAGTATTACCACCACAGAAATATATACGCACTTAGATAAATCATACCTTAAGGCGGTAATCGAAGAATATCACCCAAGATCGTAATGATAATATATAACGTAACTATAAGTATTAGACCAGATTTAGAAGATGAAGTGCTGGATTGGCTAAAAAATGAGCATATTCCCGAAGTCTTAGAAACGGGGCTGTTCTTGGAGCACCACATTTTTAAAATATTCGAGTCTTCGGATCGTCCAACGCACAACTCGTTTGCTATTCAGTATCACTTAGAAAGCTGGCAACAATTCAAAGAATATGAAGCAAACCACGCCACAGCTCTAAAACAAAAAACGGAAGCAAAGTATGGTGAAAACTTATTAGCCTTTAGAACCTTTTTGGAAAAACTGTAATGCGGCACCCCACCCCACTGCAGAGCAAACTATAAAAAGGATGCTCACTGGCAAAAAGAACCTTGCCGCCCCCACCGGGCCCGTAATGATAATAAAGTAAGCGATTGTAAGGAGTAAGAATTTCATCGTTTTCCAAGAACGAAGACAGAACACAAAGCCAAGCAATTTCAAAAGACTAAACAAAGTGCCCGCAAGTAAAATAAACACAAGCCAAGGGTTAGCCGAAAGGCTCTTTTTTATTTCTTGCCACTTGTTTCCAAAAAGCATCTCTGTCAAACTAGTCTCGTTTGTCTTTTCATTAAAAAAGGTATAAAGTTCAAATCTTCCAGGGTCTATCATCATTTTAACGCAGCCAAGAATATGGACTTGTGTATACGCGGCGAGGTTTTGTGAAATAGCCTTTATGCCGATTTCTTTTGCGTTATGCAGATAGGATGGATACTCCGCTTCTGTTCTTGGCACAACGAGATTTGGCGAATTAACAAACTGCTGAGCAGAATCATAACCATATTTTTTAGCTATAGTCAGTTTTGCATTGTATTGAGTTAGGTTAATGGTTGAAATGGAACTGTACTCAAAGCTATTTGTAGATGTATAATTGAGAAATGAAAAGACAACAAATGCAAGAAAAGGAAGCAAGGTGAATGATTCCCGTTTTTTGCGTTTTACTAAAAGAAAAATAAAAAGAATTGGAGACAACCAAGCGGAGGGCAATAAAACAGGCTTAACCAACAAGGCCGAAGCCCATAGTACACTTATTGCAATAGTTTTGATTTTGAAAGAGGATTTTGAAGTGTAGAATATTAAGACCAAAGTAGAAGTGAGGCTAGCAAGCAACAGGTCAGATAAAAAGAAGCCGACATGAAGGAAAAACGCTAATTGTGTTATAAATCCAATGCTGTAAACTATGAATATGCCCCTTTTTAATGAAAAATGTTTCAAAAGATGTAGCCCTAGCAAAAAATTTAGCAGTACAAGAAGCATCTGAAAGGTTGATGTCAAATACGGGTTTATTTGTTGAAATAACAGAACTACGGGGAACCCAACAGTTCTTTTAGAGAACAGCCTATAGTCTAATTCGTTATGTAGATTTCCTGAATATAATGTGTTGTGATGCAACAGGTTGTGTGCAGCATATACGTATTCTTCTCCGTCGTTAGTGTTGGGGTATTCATAGCAAAACCGACCAGCAAGTAGGCCTAAGCAAATAAGCAGAATAAAAAGAAAAGCGTTTCTCATTGCACGTGATTTAGTTACAAATCTTACAAATTTGTGGGCTATTTAACAAATAGTTATTATGCTCGTGACAATAGATTCTTACTTTTGTAGTAGAAATAATTAACAAAACAAACAAAATGAAAAAAATTTACACTTTATTAGTTGGACTAGTTTTTAGTTTAACTGTTTCAGCTCAATGCACTGAATTGTTTTTTAGTGAATACTCTGAAGGCTCTTCCAACAACAAGTATTTGGAGATTTATAACCCGACAAGTTCGGCTGTCGACTTAAGTACGTATTCTGTGTTTATGATTAACAATGGCGGTTCAAACGCTGCCAATAACAAAACGTTCCAATTATACGGTACGCTTGATGTTGGTGGAGTTTTTGTAATTTGCACAGATCAATCAAACGCTAGCATTCTGGCGGTTGCAGACACGGCATTATCGTACCCTAGTGTTTCTCACTTTAATGGTGACGACGGTCTTTGTCTTCTAAACGGAACCGACACTATAGACGTAATTGGTGTTCGTTGGGTAGATCCTGGAACTAATTGGTCCGTTGGTTCGGGTAGCACCTTAAACACCACATTGGTTAGAAAATTCAGTGTTGCTCAAGGTCAATTAGATTGGGCAGTAGGAGCGACGGAATGGGACGCATACGCTATTGACGAATGGTCTTATGCAGGAGCACACAGCTCTACTTGCGGACCAGCTACAGAGCCATCTTCTGCCGCCTCAAACCCTACACAAGACGCCGCAGATGTAATTTCAATATATAGCCAATCATATACCAATCCGGCTTCAATAGACTATTTCCCAAATTGGGGACAAAGTACGCAGTACAGCGTTTTTGAAATCGGAACCGATTCGATGATAAAGTATGGCAACTTAAATTATCAAGGTATTGATTTCAACACAAACGAAATAGACGCTTCTTCAATGGAGTATTTACACATGGACGTGTGGACTGCTGATGTTAATGATTTAATGGTTTTTCCTATAAGCAGAGGCGGTGAAAGAAGTGTTACCAAAGGACTAACGAAGGGAAACTGGACCAGTTTAGATATACCTTTATCTGATTATACTTCTCAAGGCCTTTCGGCATCTGACATTTTTCAGTTGAAATTAGAAGATCCCGCTAGATCTGGCGGGACTATTTTTATAGACAATGTTTATTTCTGGAAAATGCCTACGTTAGTTTATAATGTAGCTGACATTGCAGATGTAATTATGTTAGATGCTGATTTAGCCGCAACTAATGAAGATGCCTTATATGAACTTACGGGTGTTGTTTATGGTGTTGACTTAGATGGAAACGCCGGTATTTCTTTCACAATAATTGACGAGACGGCGGGTATTAATATATTTAATTTTAATGATGTAGATGATTATGTAGTAACTGAAGGAGATGAAATTACAGTTAAGGGAAAGATAGATTTTTATAGAGGATTGCTAGAGCTTGTTGCTGACAGTATTAAGGTGAACTCTTCTGGTAACACACTTAAATCTGCTACACAGGTAGAAGCTCCATCAGAGGCTACCGAGTCAGACTTTATCGTTTTGAGAAAAGTTTGGATCACAAACGATACAACTACCGTTTGGCCAGACAATGGAAACGTTGAACTTACAAACGATGCTGCAGATACTTTCCAGATCAGAATTGATAGAGATATTCCAGGAATCGTTGGAATGCCAGTTGCTTTCGACACTATGGTTATAGTAGGTATTGGAGGACAATTTGATGCATCTGCTCCATACAACGAAGGGTATCAAATATTCCCAAGAGGTTTAGGTGACATAACAGAGTGGGTGAGGATTATAGGTTCTGTAAGAGAAAACGTAATTAAGACTAGAGTATATCCAAACCCAACGAACAGTAACCTTACTGTAATCGGAACTCAGAAATGGGATACATACCAGGTGTTTAATATCTTAGGTGGAATCGTTTTAGAAGGAAGTTTGTCAAACAACAACCTTACTGTTTCAGAACTAAACGGAGGTACTTACATAGTAAAACTATATGCAGGTGAAAACACAGGCGTAGCAAGATTTGTAGTTAACAGGTAATTATAAGCTTTTAATTAAAAAAGAAAGGGCTTCCTCATTTGAGGAGGCCCTTTCTTTTGTGGCTTATCTAGATATTATTACAATACTTTTATGAATGCTTGGCGAGAGAAAATAATAGACTTATCTTTGCACTCAATTATCGCGGGATGGAGCAGTGGTAGCTCGTCGGGCTCATAACCCGAAGGTCACAGGTTCGAGTCCTGTTCCCGCAACTACATTACAGCCTTAGACATTAGTTTGAGGCTTTTTTTGTTATATGGAAATCAACTACACGGTATATTGTCTTTATTCCTTTAAGTATGATAAGATTTATGTGGGTTACACCTCAGACTTGATCTCAAGGTTTCACTCTCACAATAGCTTAGCAACAAAAGGATATACGCTAAGACATAGACCCTGGATAGTAGCTTACACCGAAGAACTGGAATCAAAGAGTGTGGCTATGAAACGAGAGAAGGAGTTGAAATCGTCCAGAGGAAGAGCTTATTTAAGAGAGCACATTAGAAATAATTATAGCTAGTGAGGGGTCATATCCGTCGGCTGACGGACATAAAGTTGAGCCCCTCTTGTAACCATACAGGTAGCTATGCACCCCGTTTTATGCCATTGGTTTTAGAATGATATTATCTAGCAATCTCACCCCTTCATATTCTATAACGGTAAGCACTGCGGCACTATCACATTCTTCCAAAGAAGTTATTTCTTCTAATGTTATAGTGTCTACAACTACTAGGTAGTCTGTGTGGGTGCCCTTTTGGGCTTCTATGAATTGCTTCGCCTTCTTTAACGCTTCGGGCAGCCCCATTTCGCCTAGGTCACTTACAAGGCCGGAAAGGGCTTTGTAAATGAACGCCGCGTTGTTTCTCCCCTTCTCTGATAAGCGAATATTTCTAGAGCTCATTGCCAGCCCGTTTGTTTCTCGCTTTAT
>Ga0209284_10006291_pt1 | contig 11551 bp, 14 predicted proteins | sample FRY03_FD_187211 | JGI IMG/M metagenome (GOLD analysis project Ga0209284, IMG submission 187211) | Freshwater microbial communities from Lake Fryxell liftoff mats and glacier meltwater in Antarctica - FRY-03 (SPAdes) (version 2) | ecosystem: Environmental > Aquatic > Freshwater > Ice > Glacier... | reverse complement strand
AATTATCTTCTTGATTGCGAGTGACTTTTATTTCTGCACCTTTGTTTTCAATACGCTTGTTTGTTCCTTCTTGCGATAACTGGAAATGTGATGCTACCGATCATTTTTTTTGTTGGACAGTAATATCGTCAGCGATAATTGCAATATCTTGTGTTGTAGTTTCTGTTAATGACTGTATTTCTACAAAATTACCTTGGAGCAATTGCAATGTATATGACTGATCTTCTGCTTCCCCGCTAGTGTTTAGGATAAATTGAGCTGGGCCTATTAGTTGTGCTTTGGTTTCATCATCTATATGAAATACCATCTCGGTATTTTCTTTAAGTGTTACAATATCTCCATCACGGATAACGCTTGTTTGTAGTTTTTTGCCTTCGTGCTCGATGATAAAGCTTCCATCAAAATGGACAATCTGAGCTATATATCCTGCCTGGACAGTATCTCATGCATTTTGAACAATCAATGAATTAGTCATATAACGCAAATCATCACGAAAGAAATGAACTCAATATACCGTTAGGACAAACAATACAACAAAACTTGCATATGCCATTCTTTTGGCAAAAGCATATCTCTGAAGAATAGATTTTTTAATGTCTCTTTTTGCGACTATTTCTTGGTATAAGGAAAACTTCTCATTGTCAGTGAGAAAGGTATGTTTTTGATGATGGAAGTAGTCTTGGAGCTTCATCGTCGGATTTTCCTACCAGAGAAATAAAGTTTTCTTACACCTATATATACGCACAAGTAGACAAAGTGTGACAAAAAAGTCTATAAAAAACCACCCAACCGTCTATTGCTGGAATACCAGCGGGGGTATCTCAGAACTAAGGCTGATTTAGTCTCGTTATTTGGACAATACTATCTGCCCAAAAATACTGCATTTCTTGCCATTTATCCATCAACATAATGGCAAGGGCATCGATAGGAGTAGTGCTAACTAAAAACAGACTGTTTTCTATTATCAAAACAGCCGAAAGTAACACGACACTTCTTCGAGACTTGTCCTTTTTTGCTAGAAATGTTTCTTTTCCTAGTAAAGCACTAATTTCTATCCATAACCAAAAAATTATGAATGGGATGGTTCCAAGATAGACGAGAATTTTGAATACTATCATGGCGTTTTGTTTTGGTGAGACTATATAATATAAAAAGGGTAATCAAAGTAAATAAAAAAACTCCCTTTCGAGAGTCTTTTATCTTTTTTTTATTTTCTATAGCTCACAAGAACCGATAGTTGCTAATGATTCTAATGGCTGATCTCCTGAATATTTTTGTCCGTCTGGGGCAATCCATGTAGGAAACCCTTCTACTCCTGCTGCTTGGCATTGGATACGACTTTCATCACAATCGATAAATGTAATCAAGTCTGCAGCATCACCAAATCTTGCTTTCTGGCTTTGACAATGTTGACATCGAGTAGTTCCATACATCACAATACCTTTATCTGTCAGACATTGTGCTAGAGTTTCTTTTTGATCTGCTGTATATCAAGAAGTGTCTCCTGTGCCGTTTTTTGCACATCCTGCAAGAACAACAAGTGATGTTATAACCATAATAAGTAACAATTTTTTCATACGAGAATATAATTAATAATATAAAGAATACTTCTTTACTGTAGGAGTTTATAGTTATTTTGCAAGAGCAAGAAATGCTTGTAAAAAAAATAAATAACAATAATATACGATAGGTCTATTTACTATCAATATAATAGTATGTCTGATTTACAAAAACGACAAAAGAAAATACAAATAAAAAGGATGCATACTCCCCGGAGAGATTTCGTAAAAGAGATAGTAAGTTGGAGACCTATTACATTTTATAGAAACGGTGATTTTATATCTAGATTTCCTGAAACAGAGAGAATTGGTACTATTATATCACATAAAGAGTTTGATGACAAGAGAGACGATCTTCCATATAAAGATCATATTGATAATCTATGATTTTTTTCTCAAGTACAAAATTTTTTCACTAATAGCTATTTTAGTCCTACATATCAAGTTGGTTGATCTGAGAATAGTGAATATTCTGATATGGTATTAAATGGAAAGAATATTTACCTCAGCACAATATCTGTATACGACTGTGAAAATATATTTTATAGCTTTGCAACTAGAGAATGATCTACCAATGTATTCAATTCGACGATGGTATTTGAAAATTGCAGTAATATCTATGAATCAAAATCTATCATATCCTCATCAAATGTATTCTTTTCTCACTATATTACCAACTCTCACAATATGTGGTTTTGTTCTAATTGTATTTGATCATCTGATTGTATAGCTTGTGATTGACTTGAAAACCAGAACTACTGTATTAAAAATAAACAGTATGATAAAGAAGAATATACTACTTTAAAAGAACAGATCCTATCGAATAAATCAAGTTTTCTGCCAAATGCAGCTATACTCAATAATCTAGGATCTAATAATGGAAGTGACAATATATCCTGATCTTTTTTGATCAATTGTGAGGATGTTACTAATGGTTATTATTCTTACAATATAAAAACAGGCCGTAATATTATGTATATGTGATGAGCTTGAGAAAACGAAAACATGTATGATGTATTTGTATGATGAGCTGTACAGTGATATCATTTTTATGCTGTCCAATGAGCCTGAAATAGTGAACATATATACTGTAGTATAGGAATTAACGATTCATCAAGTATATTCTATAGTATGTATTGCTCAGAATGTTCATTCTGTTTATGATGTATTGGTTTACAAAATAAACAATTTTGTATCTTAAATAAACAATATAGCAAAGAAGAACGACATATAAAAGTTAATGAGATATTTACTCAGATGGAGAAAGACTGAACATTATGACAATTTTTCCCAGCATCGATGAATCCATTTTATTTTAATGATACATTGGCATATCTTATTGATCCGTCTTTCACAAAAGAAGAAGTGACTAAGCTGGGATATATGCGACGTGATGAACCTATCAAAGTAGACATCCCTGCTGGAGCGCAAGTGGTTAAGACGAGTGATCTTGGTGATTATGAATGATATAGCAGTCATCCTGAACGCAGTGAAGGATCCAGTAAAGATAATCTGGATTCTTCGATCGTTTCGCTCTCTCAGAATGACAAGAAATGGACAATCAATCCAGATATCCTAAAAAAGATTATTGTTGATGAGCAATGAAACTACTACCGTATCGTACAAATGGAATATGACTTTCTTGTCAAATATGGACTCCCTTTGCCAAGGAAGCATTGGCTAGAGAGGCTCAAACAGCATTTTGATTTGGGATTGGGGAAATGAAATTAGAAGAGTATATACAACAATTTTCTTTGGATGAGGTGCTGGCTATAGAGTATAGTGACAAGCAATTTATTGTATTGCAATCAGCACGAAATCATATCAATAGTCAAAAAGATACTGACAAAGAACTGTTTGTTTTTCTTATATTGCAATGTGCACTTGTGTGATTTCAGATTGCTGGATCTGGGCCACTGTGGCGAGAAGAATTTGCGCAAAAAATAGAAAAAGACTGGATTATTTTGCAAGAATTACAATATAATAATGTGGATCGATGGTATGATTTTTTAATAACAAGTAGATATAATAAACGTTTGTACAACAATAAGCGTAAAAGATTGGAAAAATTTGTGATGGTATATAATGATCTTGTACAGTATGTATCATTACTGGATCATCATAACAATATGTTTGCATTTCGAAACAACCTTAGCGATGCTATGAAACAGCATCCACATAACAAAACGATGGCTTTTGCTATCAAGATGTATGGATATGGAGCAAGAATTGTAACAAAGAACTTTATCAGCTATCCTATGGATATAGTAATACCACTAGATTCTCGTCTACGTAAGATATATACAGAGCAATATTCAGATACAAACAGCACTGATCATGAAATAGTTACATATTACCAACAACTAGCAAAAACAAACAATATTGCGCCACTGCATTTGGATTCATTGATTTGGATAGATTATCGAGAAAAATACGGCTAAGTCTTGTTTTATGCTCACGCATTGTTAGGATAGTAAGGTATTTTATATAGTAGTTAAAAAATGAAGCAAGAGATTTTGGATATATATGACAAACTCGAATCGTGATTTTTCTGATTTTGGGTTGCTAAATGGAAATTTACTATGTTGTTTGCCCTACTCATACTAGGGATAGGAATATATTCTGCGGTGATATTACCTAAAGAATCTAGTCCTGATATAGAGTTTGGTGTTATCCAAGTAACAACTATCTATCCTGGAGTAAATCCAGTCGATATGGACACTCTCATTACACAGAAAATAGAACAGGGAATAGAAAATATTGAAGGAATCAAAAAAATAACATCTAGTAGTACTATCGGTGTCTCAAGCACAAGTATCGAACTAGACAATGATGTCGACACAAGCAAAGCGTTAGTTGAAATCAAAGATGCTGTTGATAAAACACAGCTTCCTTCAGATGCAGAAGACCCTATTGTTACTGAAATATCGATCAGCAATGAAAGAATGTTTAATGTGCTTTTGTATGGCTCTGGAGATATTTTCACCGATGCATATCTCAGAGAACGCGCACAAGATATTAAAATACAGCTAGAAAACCAATGAGTTGTTTCTCGTGTAGATATTGTATGAGGATCTGATTATGAACTACGTATTGTTGTTGATCAAGGAATGGCACAGCAGCTAGATATCCGCATGAGCGATATAAGCAATGCTATTCGTGTTAATAATGCAAATCAGCCATTGGGAAATCATCGTATTGATGAACTCAACTATACATTTAGAATACAGGGAGAGATATTAGATGAACAAGAGATTATCAATACGCCAATCGTAACCAATAAAGGAATCGTCCAATTGTGATCATTAGCAAAAGTACAAAGACACTATAAGGATGAGTCCGTGGCAAGGATGTGAGCATACCAACAAAGTGGATACAATTTTGTCTCTATGACGTTTAATAAACAAAAATGAGAAAATATATTTACCAGTTCAGATGCTGCGAAACAAGCACTAGAAAAGATGCTTGATACTCAAGCGTACCAATGACTAGACATAGCTTACGCACAAGATATTGCCGATACTATTAGAGATGATTATGCGTCATTGGCAAGCAATGGATTGCAGACAATTGTCCTTGTTTTCTTTGCGATATTATTATTTGTCTGACTCAAAGAATCGATTATTGCGAGTATTACTATTCCTCTAGCATTCTTGATTACGTTCTTTGTCTTGAATCAACTGTGATTGTCGCTCAATTTTCTTACTAACTTTAGTTTGATTATTTGTTTTGGTATTGCTATAGATACGACAATCGTAGTAATTGAATGAGCACATGAAAAAATGAGATTGTGATTTGAACCTAGAAGTGCAGTCCTTCTGGCAGTACAAGAATATAAACGGCCATTGATAGCAGGAACTGCAACTACTTGTGTTGTGTTTTTACCATTGTTTAGTCTGCCGGGTGTGATAGGAAAATTCTTGGCGTACATACCAATTACGATATTTACGACATTGGTGGCTGCGTTATTTATATCATTGACTATCAACTCAGCATTGTATTATAAATTTAGCAAGAAAGCAAAAACATATGAAAAAAGAGACGATGAAAATGAATATCTCAACAGCGAAGAGATAGCATTACTCGCACATGAAAGAGAAGGGAAAACAGAAAAACATATCGAAACACTCTCTCGTCGTGAAAAGTTTTTGGATGCATTATCAGAAAAATATTCAACATGGTTGGGGAGAATTATGCATAATAAGAAATCTAGACTTATAGGTATTTTATGACCAGTAGGATTGCTTATACTGAGCTTTATATTTATCAGTCCGCAGATTGGATTTGAGTTTTTTCCTGGATGAGATAGTCCATTTATCAATGTAGATATTCGCAGTAAAGAAGGAACCGTAACCGATACAATGCTTCGCCATATTCCTACTATAGATACCGCAATAGCAAGTATCCCTGAAGTTAAAAATTTCTCTTATACTATTAAGGATGATCGTATATCTTTACTCGTTGAATTATTTAAAAAAACTGAGAGAGAAGATCAATGAATGAGAAGCAGCTTTGATGTAGAGAGCATTATAACACAAAATCTTAAACCACTTACAAGCCAAGGATTGACTGTTTCTATACAAGTACAGGCTGGTGGTCCTCCTACAGGGAAAGCTGTCTGAGTAAAACTGTTGGCGGATAGTAATGAAAAGTTTGAGGATCTCATGTTGGTTGCAAAAATATTTCAAGATCATCTTCAGACTATCCCTGGAGCGAAGAATGTGTCTAACTCAAGTAGTGAAAGTCCATGACAATTTGTCTTTAATCTAGACAAACAAAAACTCGCACTTATGGGCGTATTGCCAAATGAAATAAGCAGTGAGTTGTTTGTCGCACTCAATGGTATTGGTGCTGGAACAATCAAAGGAAGATATGATAACTATGATATTAAAATTATGCTCGATAACACTATTGATGGCGTCACTCCCAATGATGTCCTAGATATGCGTATACCAACAAGAGCTGGATCTGTTATGGTAGGCACAATTGCAGATTATAATTTTGAAAGTGCAATTAGCAATATATCCAGAGAGAATACTAACATCACTGTCAGGGTAGAATCAGATATAGAACAAGGGCTTACACCAGATGTTGTACAATCACAATTGACAAGTTTTGCGCAAGCATATCAATATCCTAGTGGTATTAGTTTTGAGTTAGGATGAGAAACACAGGAAAATGCTGATATTATCCAGGCTACAGGCGTTGCGTTTATTATTGCTCTCGTGCTGATCTATGCGATTCTTATCTTACAATTTAATAGCTTTTTGCAGCCTGTTATCATTATGTATAGTATCATCATGGGATTGTTGGGAAGTAATATTGGACTCCGATTGACTGGAAATCCCTATAGTATGTCTTTTGGTATCGGGTTTATTGCATTGACAGGAATTGTCGTTAATGATGCGATTGTCTTTATTGATAGAGCAAACAACAACATCAAAAGATGAATGTTGCGCGAGGATGCAATTATCGAAACAGGAAAAGCAAGACTACAACCGATTATTTTGACGACTATAACGACGGTATTGTGATTGAGTTCAGTCGCTAGACAGGATGAATTTTTTGCTGGATTGGCGTATACGATTATGTTTGGACTTGCTGTGGCATCAACGATGACTCTCTTTGTTATCCCAGCATTGTATCAAGATAAAGATAAGATCGTTCACAATATAAAAAGATCAATTATCGCTGGTATTGTATTTATGGGAATGCCTCTGGGCTTAATAGCAGGAATATATGTTATAGCACTTATGTTTAGTATTGGCGTAATAACGAGTAATATTGGAGTGGTGTTTGGTGGGCTTTTTGTTGTCTATATCATCGCATATATCGTGTATATCATCAGAAGTCATACGACCCAAGAGCCCAATATTATTGAAAAAGCTATCGGCTTGCAGGTAGTCCAAGATGATGGTACTCCACTCAGTAGAAATCTTGCGATCAAAAGATTTGGCTACAAATGGGGAAGCTTACTCGTACCAACAATACTCGGAAGTCTTATCAATCCAATGGTGGGAGTATTATTGTTATTTGTGATGTTACTCATAAACTTCATCCATATCTGGCTCAATGACGATAACAAAGCGTGGTACGATACATGGACTGGGACGAAAACTATTAATTTGTAATATATAGCTATGGCGATACTAACATTTGATTGTGATGAGGTATTGGCTCAGCTTATCAGCTATTTACTTGAACATCATGACAATACATTTCTTGGAGTCCCATTAACCTGGGATGAGATTGGGCACTATCATCTTGAAAATATTCCGAAGGTTCAGGCTACGTGAGTGAGTTTCAATGAATGAAAAAAAGTTTTTGATGATATTCTGCTCAATCATAGTGTTAAAAAAGTTAATCCGGTTATCTGAATGCAAGATATTGTATCATCACTCAAAAAAAATGGACACGAACTGTATGTTGTCACTGCAAGGTGAGATGACGTAAATCAAGTAACACTGGATCGAATAGAGAAGCATTATCCGAAAATGTTTAGCGATGTTGTATTTGCTAATCATTACAACGACAAGATTGTTTCAAAAGGAGAAATCTGTAAATATCTCAATTCTCAGCTTATGTTTGAAGATACCCCTTACAATGCAGAAAGTGTCGCGGAACAAAACATCCCTGTCATCATGCCAGATAAGCCGTGGAATACACTGTATACTCCTTCTCCACTGATTCATAAAGCGACCGATCACATCCAAATACAGCAGATTTTGGTAGAGAAAGGGTTTTTGTAATTATTTGTCGACCTGTCATCTTAAGTCGTCATTCTGAGTGGAATGTAATGGAACGAAGAATCTTAATGATTACTAAGATCCTTCGCATTCTCTCAGGATGACGGGGAAAACAATAGTACCATTAGCCAAAATATTTCTCACTTCTATAACGAAGCCAAACACGGAGTTCTTGGGGGATTTTTTCTTTTTGTGTATCAGAAAGTGTATTGTACTGTGCCAAAGCTTTGCCACGGATAAGGCGACACATCGTGTTGTGATGAGCTTTTCGATGATTGCGTGCCAGGCGAATCAAACGATTGGTTTCTTTGACTGGGTCGAGGGGTTTTGCCATAAATTACATCTTAGTTATAGGCTGAATCCCCAACAGATGCAATGCATTTCACAGGACTTGTTGGACACTGGCGACGAGAGCGACACGAACGTTTTGGAGTGCGGTATCTTCCACGATGATATGTGTCTGCTGATAGTAACGGTTAAACAACTGTGTTAGATCCAATACATAACGAGCAATAAGATTGGGTTTGTATTCTTGGGCTGCTTTTTGGACGATGTCGGTAAATGTCGCGAGGTGAAGCAGAAGTTTTCTTTCTCCGTCTTCTTGAAGTAATGACACATCAAAATTTTTGTCATTCTGAGGCATAGCCGAAGAATCTTTGTGATTACTAAGATCCTTCGTTTCACTCAGGATGACATTGGAATTTTCTGATGCCTTCGCAACGATCTGTGCACAACGTGCGTAGCTATACAACATGTATGGTCCAGTTTCCCCGTCAAAAGACAATGATTGCACAGGATCAAAAACGAAGTCCTTCGCAACCTCATATTTGAGCATAAAAAATTTGATCCCCGCCATCGCAATAGCCTCAGATTTTTGTTTTCGTTCAGCATCAGGAAGATCAGGATATCTTTCACGTAACACACTCGCCGCTTGGGTATGCATATCTTGCGCAAGATCATCAGCATCGATAACATTACCTGTTCTACTTTTCATCTTCCCATCAGGAAGAGCAATCATCCCATAACTAAGATGATGACATTGATCAGCAAAGGGATAGTTGAGTGCTTTGATCACCGAAAATAGTGTACGGAAGTATATTTCTTGTTCATTACCAACGATATAGACCATACGATCCATGTGATAATCAGCTTCTCTTTGTGCGGCAAGCGCGATATCTTGGGTAGCATAGACAGCTGTGCCGTCTGCTCTCAATACCACAAAATAACTCATCTCTCCGTCTTTTTTCTCTACCGGAAACGCTATGTTTCCTTTTGGATCACGGACAAATATCCCCTTCTCCAATGCATCCAGAATAATCGTTTTTCCTTCAAGATATATATCACTTTCATAGTATTGTTGGTCGATACGTGTACCGTATCTTGCGTAGGTAGTTTTGAACCCTTCAGTCGCTCGTGTGTTCATCTTTTTCCATAATGCACGAATACTTTCATCGCCAGCTTCCCATGCTCTCAACATCGCTTGTGCTTGTTCATCCAATGATGGATCTTTTTCAACTTCTTGTGCAAAGCGGACATATCGATCTCCGACAAAGTGGTCAGATTTTTTGTCTGGCTGTGCGTTGTTAGCAAATAGTTGATACGCAAGCATCGATTTACAGATGTGAATACCACGATCATTGACTACTTCGACCTTGACACTCTTGTATCCAGAAAATCAACAGATCAAATCAAGTGAATTTCCCAACAGCATATTGCGGACATGTCATAAGTGTAGTGGTTTGTTGGTGTTGGGTGATGGTGACTCGATAACGATAGTTTGGTTTTTATCATCACCACGACCGTAGTTTTCTTTGTGTTCTAAAACACTCGTGATAATATTTTGTGCTAGATATCTTGCTTGGATAAAAAAATTGATATAAGGTCCTGTAGCAACAGCTGAGTGGATAATGTCATCTGCAGTGATCTTTCCAACAATATCTTGTGCTATCTGCATAGGCGATTTACCTAGCTCTTTGGCAAGGGTAAAACAAGGAAATGCGATATCGCCATGACTTGGATCTTTGGGTGATTCGAGTAGATCTCCGACAGACAATCCTGTCAATGCATCCAACATTGATCCGATATGCAAATAGATATTTTTCATCAATGATTATTTTCAGGTAAAGCGGATGATGCGAAGTCGAGCAAGCACTCTCATGACAAGATAGGTAGGGTCTATTTCTCGTCGTTTATTAGCAAATTTTGGGTTGGATCCGTTGTTATGATGATTGTTTTGGAAGAGTTCTCCAGCTGTCAAAAAGTCTATTGCTAAGGTATTTTTAGAGTGATCTCAGGTCTTGTGGTTTCTATACCCTATCATATGTCCAGCCCGATTCACGATCGCTCCATGGACTGGTCCCATAAGGAAATGAATAGGCAACAACAAATACATCCATCGTTGCGCACCCAAAACAACATATAATGTTATATATGCTACTCATCGTGCGACACGACTGTATCGACTATAGCCTCGTTTGTCCATCGCCTTTCGTGTAGGGTAGTTTTTGGCAAATAGATTAGCATATTTGTTGTCTTTGAGGATTTTTGTAAACACTTTGGATGTATTTTTCATCATCCCCCAAACATCTTGGAAAAATAATGGAGAATGTGGATCGTCTATTGTGTCTGAAAATCTATGATGCATTCTATGCAATATCGCATATGCCGAAGGAACCATAAAAGAAGTCCCCTGCGCTACCCATGCAAAAAAATAGAAAAACCTCTCTCGTCATTTCTTCATCACAAACATTGCATGTGCTGCGTAACGATGATGGAAGAAGCTCTGAAAGAACACTGAAACATATCGATGAATAAGGAAAAATACCAATATCCATATATTGTTAATACCAGTGAATACCAACAATACCAATGCTCCTAAAATAAGAAGGATGGTCGCTACATGGGACACTATTGTCCAAGGTGTTGTTGTGTGCATAGAATAATTGTTTATGAGATAAACACTATATTTATACATAAGCAATGAGTAGTTTCAAGCAGTATATACCATAAATACAATTGTATTTTGAGGGGCTTTATGTATGATGAAAATGTGAGGGCGATTAGCTCAGTTGGCTAGAGCGCTACATTGATATTGTAGAGGTCGTTGGTTTTCACCTCGCAGGACTGCGAGGCAAGAGTCCAATATCATCGAAGATAGAATAGTAATAAGGATCTGTAGCTCAGTTGGCTAGAGCGCTACATTGACATTGTAGAGGTCCCCGGTTCGAGTCCGGGCTGATCCACCAT
>Ga0209284_10006288_pt1 | contig 11561 bp, 8 predicted proteins | sample FRY03_FD_187211 | JGI IMG/M metagenome (GOLD analysis project Ga0209284, IMG submission 187211) | Freshwater microbial communities from Lake Fryxell liftoff mats and glacier meltwater in Antarctica - FRY-03 (SPAdes) (version 2) | ecosystem: Environmental > Aquatic > Freshwater > Ice > Glacier... | reverse complement strand
ATAAGTAACTCTAATTTCACACCATGAAAGTAAGATATACCTAAGAAACAACCTAATAATTTCAATGACTATATGACATGAAACTAAATGTTTTTATTGTCTTTGTGTCATGTTAAAATAAAAACTAAATTAGCACTGATTAGTTACGCAAAAATAATACTGAAAGCATCATGCATTTGTTTCAGGCGCACTTCTGAAGATAACGGTGGCTGAATAGGATATTTTTTGGGGTTTTTTAAAATCTCATTGTACTCTAGTTCCGTTATATCAAACTTTCTTGCAAAACGCAACAAAAGCAATTCTTCCTGAGAGGTTAGAGGACCATCAATAACTGCTGTATTTACAAGCGCAGAAAAGTGACCTAATTTTCTTGCGTGATTTCCGCTGCCAAATAATTCTGTAAAAGACATAATCTAAATTTAGTTTGCAAAGATAAAATTTATAATGCAAATGTACTTCCATTTCCCATTGTAAAAAAGTGTTCTATAAACTTTTCTTAATTCGCATGTAACTCCCACAAAAAGCATTTATTTTTATAGGGCTATTGAAAAACCTAAATGAGAAATCCATTACTTGTATTTAACGAAAAAGGCATTTATTGTGAAAAAGCCAATGTCTATATTGACGCTTGGCGGCCTGTAAATAATTGTATCATAACCCACGGTCACGCAGACCACAGCCGCTGGGGTCACAAAAATTATATTACCCATCATAACAATGTTCCCGTTATTAAACATCGCCTTGGTGATATTGTGGTTACCGGAAAAAGCTGGAACGAAACATTTATCATTAACGGGGTGCAATTTTCCTTACATCCTGCCGGACATATTGTAGCTTCTTCACAAGTGCGTGTGGAATATAAAGGTGAGGTATGGGTATTTACAGGCGATTTCAAAACCGAAAATGACGGTCTGGCGGAACCTTTTGAACCGGTAAAATGCAATACCTTTATAATGGAATGCACCTTTGGCTTGCCGGCATTCAAATGGGCCCCGCAACAGGAAGTATTTTCAGATATCAACAACTGGTGGGCAACCAATCAAGCGGATGGAAAAACCACCATTCTTTTTGGGTACAGTCTGGGTAAAGCACAACGACTTTTAAAACACCTGGATCCTTCGATCGGAAAAATATACACCCACGGAGCCATCGAAAATATGACCGAAGTTTTGAGGCCTAACTATGCCTTCCCGGAAACCACACGGGTAACGCGCGAAATCTCCAAAGAAGCATTAAAAGGAAATCTGGTTTTAGCTCCCCCAAGCGCACACGGAAGCACCTGGATACGTAAAATGGTGCCATTTGTAACAGGCAGTGCCAGTGGCTGGATGGCTTTTCGCGGAGCAAGAAGAAGACGTGCCGTAGACAGGGGATTTGTATTAAGCGACCATGCCGATTGGGACGGACTGCTGGAAACCGTAAAAATAACCGGTTGTGAAAAAGTAATTGCCACCCACGGCTACACCGATATTTTTTCCAGATACCTGCGGGAAGAATTAGGCTATGATGCCCGCACTGAAAAAACACAATATGAAGGCGAGCTTGCGGAAATGGACGCCACTAAAAATGCTGAAATAGAAATATCCTTATGAAAGCATTTGCCATCCTCATAAAAGAACTGGATACCACCACCAAAACCACGTTGAAGGTAAGTGCACTTACTTCCTATTTTCAAAATGCAAGCGATGAAGATAAACTCTGGACCATTGCCCTGCTCTCCCATCGCAGGCCAAAACGCCCCGTAAACACTACCCGACTGAGAGAATGGGCAACAGAAATAAGCGGTATTCCTTTATGGCTTTTTGAAGAAAGTTACCACATCGTGGGCGACCTTGCGGAAACCATTGCATTAATATTGCCCAACGCACCTCGAGAAACCGATAAATCACTTTCTGCATTTATAAAGGAAATTATTGGCCTGAAAGACCTTACGGAAGAAGGAAAAAAGGGATACTTGCAAAAAAACTGGTTACAACTGGGTCATTTTGAGCGTTTTGTTTTCAATAAAATAATCACAGGTGGTTTCCGAATAGGGGTGAGCCAAAAGTTGATGACACGCGCACTCTCTAAAGCGACTATGATAGATGAAGACATCCTAGCGTATAAATTAATGGGAAACTGGACTCCGGAAACCACTACATATCAAAAATTAATTTTAGAAACCAATGCCGAAGATTATCTTTCTAAACCCTATCCATTTTATTTGGCGTATGCCATAGAAGAGGACCCTTCTGCCGTGGGTGCTATTTCTAATTTCTCTTTTGAACACAAGTGGGATGGTATCCGTTCGCAGGTAATAATTAGAAATGATACCATTTTTGTTTGGTCCCGGGGTGAAGAGCTGGTTACAGACAAATACCCTGAGTTTCAGCAATTTTTGGAGTTTGTTCCTAACGGCACCGTTTTAGATGGTGAAATATTACCTTTCGGAAATGGGGAAATCGGGAATTTCAACGATTTACAGACCAGAATTGGTCGGAAAACCATTTCCAAAGCATTATTGCAAAAAACACCGGTGATTTTAAAAGTCTATGATATACTGGAATGGAACGGTTTAGACATACGACAACAGCCTTATTCAGAACGCCGAAACCTCTTGGAAACTCTTTTGAATTCCATAGATCAGAAACTGACTGGTATGTACCTCAGCGAGAGATTGCTGTTTGATTCGTGGGATAAAGCAGCTGCAGAAAGGGCCACATCACGGGAAAAACGAAGTGAAGGGTTGATGTTGAAACGGAACGATTCCCCATATCTCGTGGGCAGGAAAAAAGGCGACTGGTGGAAATGGAAAATAGACCCTCTAACCGTTGATGCTGTACTTACCTATGCGATGCGCGGTCATGGCAGAAGATCTAATTTGTATACAGATTATACCTTTGCCCTTTGGGAAGAAGGGGAACTCGTCACATTTGCGAAAGCCTATTCCGGTTTAACCGATGCAGAGTTCCGGCAAGTGGATGCTTGGATCAAAAAAAACACCTTAGAGCGTTTTGGTCCCCTGCGCAGTGTCACGCCATTCCACGTTTTTGAGATCGCTTTTGAGGGAATAGCACCAAGTAGCCGACATAAAAGTGGTATTGCCACACGATTTCCCAGAATCTTGCGCTGGCGAAAAGACAAAAACATTCATGAAGCAAATTCGCTGAACGATTTAAAAGCCCTGATGCAGCTATGACCAACAAACAACTAATCGCATTAGCTGAATCGTGGTTTGCAGCAAAGCAATGGAAGCCTTTCCCGTTTCAGAAGAAAACTTGGCAAGCGTTTCTGGAAGGCAAACATGGGTTACTGAATGCCCCTACGGGAAGTGGCAAAACCTATGCACTCTGGATGCCAATAGTGTTGCAATACATAAAGGAAAATCCAAATTACAAAACCAAAAAAACCAAAGGTATTAAAGCGATATGGGTAACACCGCTGCGAGCCCTTTCCGTAGAAATACTTCAGGCCACACAACGCGTTGCTGATGGCTTGGAGACCGGTTTGAGCATTGGCATACGCTCCGGGGACACGTCGCCAAGTGAACGTGCCAAACAAAAACGACAGATGCCGGACCTCCTTATCACTACACCAGAAAGTTTGATGTTACTACTGGCTTCCAAAGACTATTATACAACCTTTGCTTCCCTCACCGCGGTGGTAGCAGATGAGTGGCATGAACTTTTAGGAACCAAGCGTGGGGTGCAAATGGAGCTCGCGCTTTCTCGTTTAAAAACGGTTGCCCCTAAGATGCGCATTTGGGGTATTTCGGCCACTATAGGTAATTTGGAAGAAGCGCAGGATGTGCTTTTGGGTATGGATGCATCGTTTCGGGAAAATTCGGTTTTGCTGAGGGCAAACCTGCCCACTAAAATAGAAGTGCGCTCCATTATTCCGAAGAAAATGGAAACTTTCCCATGGCGAGGACATTTGGGATTACATCTTTTGGACGAGATTATTCCTATCCTTAAAAAAAGCAAAACCACTTTAATTTTTACAAATACCCGAAGCCAGTGTGAAATCTGGTTTCAAAGCATATTACAAAAATACCCGGAATTTGCAGGCGAACTCGCGATGCACCACGGCAGTATCGCTAAAGAAACCCGACTTTGGGTAGAGCAAGCCATCAGAAACGAATCGTTAAAAGCAGTAGTGGCCACTTCCAGTCTGGATCTGGGTGTGGATTTTGCCCCTGTGGAAACCATTATACAAATAGGTGGGCCTAAAGGGATTACCAAGTTTTTACAACGTGCCGGAAGGAGTAACCACAGACCGGGGGAAGCCAGTGTAATCTACTTTTTGCCAACCCATGCGCTGGAACTGATAGAAGCTTCGGCATTAAAAAGGGCGGTGAAAGAAGAGGTCATGGAAGACCGCATCCCCTATCTCCTGAGTTTTGATGTGCTTATACAACATTTGGTCAGCCTTGCCATAAGCAATGGTTTTTATCCCGAAACTATCTTTGAAGAAGTGAAAAACACATTTTGTTTTCAGGGCATCACGCGGGAAGAATGGCAGTGGTGCCTTAACTTTATTACTTACGGCAGTCAGAGTTTACAGGCATATGATGAATACAAAAAAGTACAAATATTACCCGATGGTTTATTTAAAGTGGAAAGCAAGCAAATCGCGATGATGCACCGTCTTTCAATTGGAACCATTGTGAGTGACGCCATGATGCAGGTAAAATATGTCAGTGGCGGGTTTATTGGCACTATCGAAGAGTGGTTTATGAGTAAAATGAAACCCGGGGATACTTTTGTTTTTGCCGGCAGGACTTTAGAATTGGTAAGACTCAGGCACATGCAGGCACAGGTGCGGATGTCCAAAAAGAAAAGCAGTAATGTAGTAAGCTTTATGGGCGGAAGGTTACCTCTCTCCTCGCAAATGAGCAAAATCTTAAGGGAAGAATTACAGAGCGAAGCCGAACATCAACGAAAAACCCCGGAACTTAAAGCGTTACAACCCATATTTAATAGGCAGAAACGGGAATCCATTATTCCGCGGGAAGATGAATTTTTGATAGAGACTTTCAAAACCCGTGAGGGATATCACGCTATTTTTTATCCGTTTGAAGGACGGTTTGTGCATGAGGCATTGAGCAGTTTACTGGCATACCGCATCAGTTTGCTCTCGCCCATCACTTTCTCTCTGGCGTATAACGATTACGGCTTTGAATTGCTGAGCGACCAACCTCTGGATATGCAGGAAGTGCTAGAAAACAATCTTTTTTCGTCAGATTATCTTTTTGAAGATTTGCAAAAAAGTTTAAATGCCACGGAACTGGCACGACGCAAATTCAGGGATATTGCAGTGATTAGCGGAATGGTTTTTCAAGGGTATCCATCCAAACAAATAAAAGCAAAACATTTGCAAAGCAACTCGCAATTGCTATTTGATGTTTTCAGGGATTATGAGCCTGATAACTTGCTTTTCAAACAGGCATACCGGGAGACTTTTGAACACCAGCTAGAAGAAGGCCGATTGCGGCTTGCACTGGAGCGTATAAACTCACAAACGATGGTCTGGAAAGCTTGTGAGAAACCCACTCCTTTTAGTTTCCCTATCATAACAGACCGGTTACGGGAAAAACTATCTTCGGAAAAACTGGCAGACCGCATTAAACGAATGACTTTATTACTGGAAAGATGACACAAACGATTAACATACTCGAAAATCAATTCACCTTACACGCCGGCGGAGCGGTTTTTTGGCACGAAAAAAAGATGCTTCTTATAGCCGATGTGCATTTTGGTAAAGTAACCCATTTCAGAAAACATGGGGCGGCAATTCCGGCGCAAGCTTTACTGTCCAATCTCGAAAAGCTGGAACGGGTTGTTACAGAATTTCAACCGAAAACTGTTTGCTTTTTGGGCGATCTTTTTCATAGCAAACTAAACAGCGAGTGGGATATTTTTGCGACCTGGGTTGCTTCTTCCGCTTGTGATGTGGTCTTGATTAGCGGCAATCACGATATACTACCAAAGTATTTATTTGAAGATCTGGGCATTGCCATTTTCAATTCGTGGGAAACCGAAGGCTTCATAATGACCCATCACCCGCAGGAAGAAAGTCCTTTATTTAATTTTTGCGGTCATGTGCATCCGGGCATAAAGATGCAGGGTACCGGAAGGCAACAGGTAAAACTTGCCTGTTTTTATAAGACAAAAAATCAAATGATTCTGCCGGCATTTGGCGCTTTTACCGGGAAGTTTCTTCTGAAACCCACCGAAGAAGATTCCATTTATGCCCTTGTGGAAAATGAGGTGATTTGTGTTTCGGCTAAATGACAGGATTTGATTATATTTATAAGAAAATTTAGTGACTTTGATTCCCTTATCGGAAGAAAGGTCGCCAAGCACAAAGGCACGAAGCCATCACAAAGGTTATTTTTCAGTTAATAATTTTTTTCAGTAAAACTTAGTGTCTTAGAGCCTTAGTGGCAAAATTATACTTTGACAAAATAAAAATTACATTAATCAAAATCTTAAATAAAAAGTTATGAAATCAATCCTCCCTATTTCCAATGGAATCGCATTTGTTTCCATGATTTATATCAATTATTTGTCCAACACAGGACTAATTAATAATAACACAAATGCAACTGTTTCCCAAAGTTTTGAAAATCTATTTACGCCGGCAGGCTATGCATTTTCCATTTGGGGAATCATTTACCTGTTGCTTTTGGGATTTGTAATCTATCAGGGAATTGGTTTGTTCAGCAAAGCAAAACACAACGATTTTGCATCGCAGGTGGGATGGTGGTTTGTGATTTCCTGTGTGGCAAATGGCGCATGGCTCTTTGCGTGGTTGCACGAGAGTCTAGGTCTTGCGGTGCTTATCATGCTTATTTTATTGTTTTCGCTTATAAAAATAGTGCTCAGAACCAATATGGAACGCTGGGATGCTCCTTTTAAAACTATTTTATTTCTCTGGTGGCCGTTTTGCATTTACATTGGGTGGATATCGGTTGCCTTGATTGCCAATATGGCTGCATATCTAACACAAATAGGCTGGGAGGCTTTTGGGTTGAGCGATGTTTTCTGGACCATCACAATGATTATTGTCGCCGGTATCTTGAACCTTTTTGTAACCTGGAACCGCAATATGCGTGAATTTGCCTTGGTGGGAGCCTGGGCGTTGGTAGCGATTGCAGTTGCCAATTGGGAAGTGCAGCAAAGCATATCGCATACAGCTATTGGCGTGGCCATTGTTTTGATTTTAAGCAGTTCGGTGCACGCTATCAGGAACTGGAAGACGTTACCATTTATTAAAAAAATGTAGATCATTTTAATATCTGTGTTTTAAAAAAATCTCCCGCAGATTTCGCAGATAAGCGCAGCATATTTTTTAAGATGTATTAACATACTTAGCTGTTGTACAAAATTTCCGTTAATACTATCTTTGCTGCCCATGAGCAATGCCATTATCGATTCGCTTTTTGCAGCGTCTTCGGAAATCCGAAAACTGGTGGAAATCCTCCCCGCCCCGTCGCTAAAGCTTTTGAGCGACAGTGACCCGGCCCCCTCCAAAGGAGGGGGACTTAATTCCTCTGTTTATCATATTTCGGGCTTGGTTGGTTCTGCTGCTTCGCTGGTTTTGGCGCAAGCTTTTAAAGATACGGAACTTCCGTTTTTGTTGCTATTTAACGACAAGGAAGACGCTGCTTATCACCTCAACGATCTGGAAGCGATATTGGGCGATACCGATGTGCTCTTCTATCCCGGAAGTTACCGACGTGCCTACCAGATTGAAGAAACAGACAATGCCAATGTCCTTCTGCGTTCTGAAGTTTTAAACCGCATTAATTCACGAAAAAAACCGGCGATTATTGTCAGCTATCCCGAGGCACTTTTTGAAAAGGTAGTCACCAAAAAAGAACTCGAAAAAAACACCTTGAAGATAAGTGTGGGAGACCAGCTTTCTATTGATTTTGTTAACGAAGTGTTGTTTGAATACCAGTTTCACCGTACAGATTTTGTCACGGAACCCGGAGAATTTTCGGTAAGGGGAGGAATATTAGATGTCTTTTCGTTTTCTAATGACGAGCCATACCGTATTGAGTTTTTTGGGAATGAGGTAGAAACTATCCGAACCTTTGATGTAGAAACCCAACTTTCGCTGGAACAGGTAAAAAAAATTAGTGTTATCCCCAATGTCGATGCTTCGACCTCCAATAGCAACCGCATCAGTTTTTTAAAATATATAGCTTCCAATACGGTAGTTTTTATAAAGAATCCTGATTTATTATACAGCGGTATAGATTCGCTTTTTGCGAAAGCGGAAACGGCTTTTTCCTCGATGGGCGATGGCATTCGGCAGTTGAAACCTGAAATCCTTTTTACTACTTCCGCATTAATGAAGAGTGAAATGAGCGATTTTACCACGGTTGTGATGCAAAACGGAAGTGCCGTTGACACGATATCCTTTCAGACCAAGCCTCAGCCATCGTTCAATAAACAGTTTGAACTCTTAATAGGAAACCTGAATGCCAATACTGAGAAGGGCTATAAAAATTATATATTTTGTTCCTCAGGGCAGCAGGCAAAACGTTTTCACGATATTTTTGAAGATGCGCAGCTGGATGTAAAACAATTTGAAACAGTAGTTTTTCCGATACATCAGGGGTTTATTGATGATATCCAAAAAAACGTTTGTTATACAGACCACCAGATTTTTGAGCGCTACCATAAATTCCAGCTGAAAAACGGCTATGCCAAAAAGCAGGCCATCACTTTAAAAGAATTGACCCATCTGGAAATAGGCGATTATGTCACCCACATCGATCACGGTATCGGGAAATTTGGCGGGTTGCAAAAAATTGATGTGGAAGGTAAAAAACAGGAAGCCATTAAACTTATTTATGGCGAAAGGGACATTTTGTACCTCAGTATTCACTCGCTGCATAAAATCTCTAAATATAACGGTAAAGACGGAAAACCACCCAAGATTTATAAACTAGGTTCCAATGCCTGGAAAGCGCTTAAGCAAAAAACCAAAACCCGTGTCAAGGAAATTGCATTTAACCTCATAGAGTTATACGCAAAGCGAAAGCTGCAAAAAGGATTTGCATTTGACCCCGATTCTTATTTGCAATTGGAACTGGAATCTTCCTTTATCTATGAAGACACACCAGACCAGACCACAGCAACCGAAGACGTAAAGCGGGATATGGAAAATGAACAACCCATGGATCGCCTAGTGTGTGGCGATGTAGGCTTTGGAAAGACCGAAGTTGCCATTCGTGCAGCCTTTAAAGCGGTAGATAATGGCAAGCAAGTTGCAATTTTAGTGCCCACGACCATTCTAGCCTTTCAGCATTTTAAAACTTTCACAGAACGCCTTGCTGAAATGCCTGTAAGTGTGGATTACCTGAACCGTTTCCGCACGGCAAAAGAACGAAAAAGCGCATTGGAAAACCTGGAAAACGGAAAATTGGATATAATTATAGGAACGCACCAGTTGGTCAATAAAGCAGTAAAATTTAAGGATTTGGGATTATTGATTATTGATGAAGAACAAAAATTTGGCGTTGCCGTAAAAGACAAACTCAAACTCCTTAAAGAGAACGTGGATACCCTTACTTTGACCGCTACACCTATTCCGCGCACGCTGCAATTCAGTTTGATGGCGGCACGGGATTTATCTGTCATTACCACGCCTCCACCAAACCGGTATCCTATTGAAACAAACGTAATACGCTTTGGGGAGGAATTGATACGCGATGCCATACGGTATGAGATTTCGCGTGGCGGACAGGTTTTTTTTGTACATAACCGCATTGAGAATATCACTGAAGTTGCGGGGCTCATTCAGCGTTTAGTTCCCGATGCAAAAGTGGGCATTGGTCACGGACAAATGCAAGGTAAAAAACTGGAAAACCTGATGCTTTCTTTTATGAACGGTGCTTTTGATGTATTGGTTTCCACAACCATTATCGAAAGCGGGCTGGATGTCCCGAATGCAAATACTATATTTATCAATAATGCCAATAATTTTGGGTTGAGTGATTTGCACCAGATGCGTGGTCGTGTGGGACGAAGCAACAAAAAAGCATTTTGTTTTTTTATCACGCCAGATTATTCGGTGATGACCGAAGACGCCCGAAAACGCATTACTGCCCTGGAGCAGTTTTCAGAACTGGGAAGTGGATTGAACATTGCGATGAAAGATTTGGAAATACGAGGTGCCGGTGATTTGCTGGGTGGCGAGCAAAGTGGTTTTATCAATGAAATAGGTTTTGATACATATCAGAAAATCCTTGCGGAAGCCATCGAGGAACTCAAAGACAAAGAGTTTAAGGACCTTTATAAAGATGTTAAGAAAACGAGCTACATCAAGGAAACCGTTATCGATACCGACTTTGAAATCCTGTTTCCGGATGATTATGTGAACAATATTACCGAAAGGCTTAACCTGTATAACAAGCTTTCTGATTTGACACTTCGGCTTCGCTCAGTGACTGAGATGGAGGAAGATTTGCAACAGTTTGAGAAAGAACTGGAAGACCGTTTTGGAGAGCTGCCTTTACAAGTGGTGGATTTGTTGAACAGTGTACGGGTGAAAGGCATTGCTATAAAAATGGGATTGGAGCGCGTGGCGATGAAGCAGGGCAAGTTTGTGGGTTATTTTATTGCCGACCAACAATCAGGCTTTTACCAAAGTAATAGTTTTACACGGGTATTGCAGTTTGTGCAGGCAAATTCGCAAACCGTAAAAATGAAAGAAAAGCAAACCCGAAGCGGTTTGCGGTTGTTATTAACTTTTGATAACGCGAGGTCAGTGAGGCAAGTATTGGGGGTTTTGGGGAGGTTTGAGGGGGATAATGGTTAATAGGCAATTGAGAAATTAAGGAATTCGTTTGCTTTCTAGTTTGGGCTCTTGCAATTGCTATCTTTATTACCTGACTTATAACCGATTATCAAGGTAGCACAGAAAATACAACCACAAATCGCTAACAACACTTTTCTACAATTACAACACTTTTATACAATGGCTGGTTTTTTAGTGCCGGAATTCATTTCTCAAGTAAGTGCCGAAACTGGCGTTTAGTTGCAAGCCCTTAGTTGAGAAAGGCGTTTAAAAAAAAGCTGCTACTGGGCTTAAAGGAATCTACTAACCATCAAGATTATACAACGGGGAAAATTAATCACTACAAAAATATTTTTCTGGTAAAAATTAAGTTTGAAATGATTTATGGCACAAAATTTAAATATAACTTCCAATCGTAATCGCACCGTAAAGAACCCTTACATTGAGTTTACAAGTGTTTTATATACTATGCACATGTTGAAATTAGATAAAGGTTTTTGATGACCTTTTTTATATGTTCCGTTATACCTGCAAACGGCGCTTAGATAGTTGGTTTTTATTTTTAAAATTTACTTTGAAACCAATATTTAATTGGACATTAAATCTTAATATAAAAATTGGTAACTAATCAGTGCTAATTTAGTTTTTATTTTAACATGACACAAAGACAATAAAAACATTTAGTTTCATGTCATATAGTCATTGAAATTATTAGGTTGTTTCTTAGGTATATCTTACTTTCATGGTGTGAAATTAGAGTTACTTAT
>Ga0209284_10006287_pt1 | contig 11563 bp, 13 predicted proteins | sample FRY03_FD_187211 | JGI IMG/M metagenome (GOLD analysis project Ga0209284, IMG submission 187211) | Freshwater microbial communities from Lake Fryxell liftoff mats and glacier meltwater in Antarctica - FRY-03 (SPAdes) (version 2) | ecosystem: Environmental > Aquatic > Freshwater > Ice > Glacier... | reverse complement strand
CGGACAAAAGCCCAGCTTCTCATCTCTATAGGTAGGTTCGGCTCCACCGACGCGTCGGTGAGCCTTGTTAGCATCACCGTGGGCATCACCGTGGAGCACCCGTGATTCCTGTGCGACTATGTCCAAAGGAAAAAAATCCACCGACCCGGAATAAGCTCTTTGATACTTACTCTCGAGCTCTGCAGCGTTACTTCCATGTTTACTTCACCCTACCTGCTACCACCAACCCGGCAACTTTGCATCACCGTGCATCGCCGCAGCATCACCGTGCATCACCGCGGCCCTGTCTGCCTTGGGGGCAGTCTTGGACTGCGCACGACCCCTACTCACCACATACAGGACCAATTTTACCAGAACCACTCTCACATCGTAGCCTTGATATTCTAGTTTCCAAATATGTGCTCCATTATTGTTTGATTCATGCGCATTCTCATACTGGTGCCCCCCTTGACAACAGCGTCTTCTGACGTTGCATTTTGGCGATGAGGCATGTTCTCGAGCTTTGGCCAGCAAGCCAGGCCTTCTCATCAGTCGTCCTCCTCCTCATCATCCTCCTCACAACACACGCTCTCTCTCCTTCTCCTCCTTCCCGCCCACACAACACAGCCTACTCCACCTCTGCCCTCCCGACAACAGCAGCCAGCATGGACAGCATGGACGTGGTTGCAGCACGCGCAAGGTACGTGGTTGTGCTCGTGTGAAGGCCATGCTCCAGCCCCTTTCCTGGTGTGATTGCCCCTGGTGGTTCTCCCGCTCGTTTGCTTGCCTCCCTCCTCCTCTCCGACGCACCGAGGCTGCCTGTGGGTCTCATGCGCTGCCCTGTATGATGCTTGCCCCCTCTCCTGCCGCGTTTCGCCCTCCTTCAGCCATGCCGGCGGTGGCCCTGTCTATCATCATGACCCCTCCACCCACCACCAGCAACATTACGGCCCTCCTACTCCTCCCCTCCGCCTCCAAAGCAAGGGGCGGACGTCCCCTGGTCTTTCTCCACCATCTGGAGGCTTGGGCCCCTTTTTTGTGGCTGAGAGCGTGTGTAGTGGACAGCAACCTGCTGCGGGAGGCCTAGGCCTGCATATACCCCCCACTTGTTTTTGCCCCTTTTCGTTGGACCCCCTACGCCACCGTAGGAGGCTGCTGCCTACAACCATCACCCCTCCTGCATGGAGAGGGACCATAAGCGAATTTTGGCCGGGTCTAAGTGTGCCTGGATGCACTCCTGCGGTCCAGGTGTGCCTGGTTGTGCTTTCTCTCGGCACGTATCCTCCATTTTGGCCCCTTGCATCCACCTGTTCTCGTCCCCTTTTGGGCCTAGAAGGATGATGCCCCATTTATTTTGACTCTTTTGGGTTATGCCCGGTTTTAAGGGGCGTGGCTTTGGTGCGAGATGCCGTCTTATGTGGCTGTTGGTGGCAAACCTTCCCTCCTCCTATCCTACACATCCCTCCCTCCCTCTTACTTTCATTGACTCACGTCCCTCCGCCCCTCTGTGTGTGTGATGATGCACTTGCCTGCACTCCTTGGGACCCCTTTGTAATTCCAGGGAGTGTGAAGTGTGGCAGAATGTCTATAATTGTGTGCTTGAGTGGCGAATCATCCTCCCTCTAACACTCATCCTCCCCACCACCCTCCCCTCTCTTCCCTCCAGCACCAAAGACAAAGACCAGCCTTGGGTCTGCCCCTATCCTGTCAACGCCGAGTGCAGGCGCGACTTCAAGCTTGCCCAGAAAGTCTCCCACAACAAGAAGATCCACCAGCTGAAGGTGGTGGTGACTGCGGGCGACGGTACCAAGGTGACGCTCGTGCGTCGCGCCGACCTCACTTTTTATTGCGAGCCATGCAAGGTAAAGTTGATCGGCGGGGCCACCTCTGTGCACCAACATGCTGACATCTGCAAATTCCTCAGGTGCGTGCAAGGGAGAGGGGAGGGAGGGAGAGAGAAAGGCTAGGAGGGATGAAGGAATTGAAGGAGGGTAGAGGGAAGGAGAAAAGGAGGATGAAGCTCCTTTTTTACAACTCGAAATTATGCTTCGCTCTGCAGTAGCAGGTAAGACGGGAGGGAGGGAGGGAAGAAAGGATGGAGGAAGAAGAAGACGGAGGGAAACTGCTTTATGAGAAAATTATTCCCTCTACACTCAAAAGAAGGGCAAGAAATCCAGGTGCGTGCAAGGGAGGAAAGGAGGGAGGGAGGGAGGGCGGAAGGGAGGGTTGAGAAGGATGAAGTGAGGGAAGGAGACACAGAGCGAAGGAGAAAGGACGATGAATCCTCTCCTTGCCTGCTTGCCTCTGCAGTCGAAAGTGATGTGGGCAGGGAGCAAGAGTGGGAGGGAGCGAGGGAAAGGGAGAAGGAGGGAAGGCGTGCGTCCTTTCCTTCTTCTTTCCCTCATTCGCTCGTAGGCGGAGCCATTTGTTTAGCTGGTTATCCTCGCTCTTTCTCTCACCATTTTTTTTCCTTCCTTTCCCCCCTCCTCTCACTACGCACAGGCCCAAAGGTGGAGATGCCACTGCAGATGCCGCATCCACTTTGCTGCCTCCATCGTTGCTGCCCTCGCCTCCTTCTCTCCGGTCGTCTTCCTCCTTTTCTGTGCTTACACTCCAGCAACACCTAAGCCAAGCACCTGCCTCCTCCTCTTCTCCCACTCCGCCCACCGCGGGAAGGAAGGTAAGGGAGGTCCTGGAAGGGAGGAAAATGAAAAAAATTAGAAACCACATCTATTTTATCTCATTCCTTTTTCAAAAAAAACTGTTTCTTTCCTCTTCCCCTCCAGCGCGCCGCCGTCCCTCCACGCCTTGCCAGCATTGTGGGGGAAGAAGAAGAAGAGGAGGATGACGACGTTCTTCGGGGCCGTCGCAGTCGCCGGCCCAAAAAGGATGGCGTTCTCCACCGAAAGAAGCAAAAGGTACGTGCAAAGGAGGGGTCAAAAGTGAAAGAGGGATGAGGGGAGATGCATTTGATAACAGTGAGTGGAGCAGGGAGTGCAGTTCGGGACCATTGAGTTTGATCTATTCCATCTTTATCACTTTCTTTTTAGGGTGATTCTCCCCCGGCCCCTTCCTCTTCGTCCTCTGATATATCCTTGTTGCCCCTCTCGCTGGAAAGAAGGATGGGATTAGCTGTTTTGGCAATCAGTGGCAAACCTTTTTTGGCATGCGTGGACTGCCCGAACCTAACCCTTCTGGATTGCGACTCAGTCAAGAGGCATCTGAAGGACCACGGGCATGGAATGGTGGCGCCTTTCCCGGAGCTCTTGTCGCGCCTGGAAGAGCTGGATGTGTGTCACCTCAAGGTAAGTTACCCTGTTCGTTTCTTTGGTGGACGGCTTTGGGGCCTCTTTTTTTCTTTTTCCTCTTTTCTGCGCCACTACCACCAAAGAGCCAGCAGTATCACCAGTTTGACCTCTTGGTGCGACAAGTCGATTAGACACGATTGATTTTGATTGGTGACGATAAAATTACTAAGAATCCAAAAGTTTGGGCAATGAATTAAAAAATTAAAATAGAAGGACGCACTTTTCCACCACGTTCTATTCTCTTTCTACTTTCCCCATTATTTTCCTCTTGCCTTTTTGCAGACGCTGCAGTGCCAGCAAAAAAAGGCTGCATCAAATACATATTTTCTAGTGTAATTAGTTCTTCAATTGATAAACATAAAGTCAGATCCACCGTCCTCCTTTTTTATCCTTGAGACCCTGTGATTGCTGGCAGGATGCTCACATGAAAAGCCGTGTTGGTATTTTGAGTGAGCTTTAAATGAAAGGAGTAGATAAAAATTGCGCAATAATTTCCTCAATCACTTCCGCTCATTCATCCTCTTTCGCACACATCCACACGCACACACAGACGCACCTGCCGCTGGCACTCCAACAGCGCCGACAGAGCCAAGTCGACGGGGCGACGGACCGCTTGCCGTACTTTGCTGTCCATTCTGGTGTCGTGTGCCAAGCATGCCAAGCGTCGCCCAACCAGCTGACCTGCGAGTACATTTATGCCACTCAAAGCAGCTTCGACGCCCATCATGCCCAGTCCTGTCCGTCGCGGGAGGAGGGAAGCACTGTCCCCGCCGTCGCCATTCCCTGCCACTACCAAGCCCTTTCCGCCAACAAGTCTATCAAGCCCTCCAGAGTCCTCGCCTGTCCTGACCCAGCTCCTCACCAGCTCCTGCAGGGCGCAGCGGCAGCGGAGAGGAACAAGGCCAATTGGACCCTTGCAAACGACATGGTGCGGGCATCTATTGGCGATCGGCGGCCCAAGCAAGGCGTGGAGGGACGGGGCTCAGTGGCCTCACTCGAGGCAGACGAACCCAGCGGTTTTCGGCACCACAGCGTCTGGCTCGGCCCACTCGGCATTACGGAGTTCTTGAGTAACTGTGTGTCAGACATGGACGCCTTCGTCAGCCTTTTTGCCAAGCCGGGCGCGTCGCCTTTGTCGAAGGGCGCAAGCTTGGGCAACCGAGAGCAGCACGTGGTGGACGCGGTGTCGACTTGGCTTGCCGATGTGAATAAGCGCGTGAATGGAAAGGATGACAGCACGGCCGCACTGAGAGATGCCATCAGTGAGAAGGACAGCGACAAGTCTACCCAAGGCTTGTTTAAGGCCATTCAAAGCATTCAGAAGTACGCTGAGAGCTCGGCCCTCTTGGCGCTAGCGGCTGTGCGGCGCGCTGATTTCGACAAGCGGCATAAGGAGAAAGGGTCCAAGGCGGTCGGCGAGCCAAGTGAGTGGGAGGCCAAGGAGGAGGCCATGTTTTCCAAGCTTCCAGCTTTCCCTGCTGCTGTCATGGCGGCGGCCGAGTGTGTGCGTGCTGCCGTGGTGGCGCTACCTCCGGTGGAAGCTGCCATTGCTGGGAGCGACGCGGGGCGTCTAGCGCGGGAGCAGGCGGATGCGGTCCTCGTACCGCTTGTGCACACTCTTTTCGTCCAGGTCTTCCACCGGCATTTGCTGCCGGGCGAATGTTGTCCTGTCCGCGCGCACACAGTGGCGCAACTGTGGAGGACGCACGGGGGAGGGTTTGTCGATGTGTCGCACATGTCGAGTAAGATTATCCACCTCAAGTACCTGGCCCGGGCAACGACCTTTCATTTCATCACCTCCACCCCGACTTTGACCGTGAAGGAGAGGGACGACTTGCTCAAGTATGTGCGCTGCAAGGCGGAGAGCACGCTCACTACACCTTACTACAAGCTGGCGGACACCATCAACCACATGTTCAAGCTCAGTGCGCAAGCGGCCAACAAGATCAAGGTCACCCCCCACGGCAAGGAGGCCTACGGTGTCAACGACAAAGTAGTCAGGATGGATGCTGTGCGTACCGGACTGCGCAGCGCGCGGGCGAGCCTGGCGGAGCTTTTCGGCAGGCACATTGCCACGGCCGTGCCCGCTCACTTACTCAAGCAGTGTCGTTGCGCCAGTATCTTGGGCATTCCCGATGCCCAACCCTACGCAGTCAAGGAGGACATCTCTGGGAGGGGCCACGACATGGGCAAGTTTTTTGCTTGCCAGGAGGGGATCCCGGCCTTGGCGGCAGAGGTCACCTACCACGTCCTCACCTCTCTCCAGCACCATGTCAACGGCAAGGATGAGCTGTCACCCAGCAAGGCGCGGGCGTGGATCATTGCCTGCGACCGTTTCATACGCATAATTGTTTGGATTATCTACGTCGTTGCCGGGCATGCGTGCCGGGGTGCGGAGGCGATGGCGTTCATGTTGCGCGAGACGCAGTTGGGGGGGCGCAGCCTCTTTGTCTTTCAAGATGTCATCATGCTCATCGAGGGCTACATCAAGCAGACCACCATGACCGGCAAGGCAGGGGAGGGGGCACGTTTCCTTGACCCCGTGATGAGCGCTCTCTTGATGGACTTCTTGGCGCTTTTCCGTACGCTCTACGACAATGTCGCCAAGGCCCTTTATAAGCAAGCGGACGGGAACGCGTTGTTTGTGGAGGAAGGCAGTCCCTACTCCCACCACGCTATTCTGAGTGCCATCAAGGAGGGATTTGCCACGTACGCTGGTTTGGAGGGGGTGGGTGTGCATGAATGGCGACAGGCGGCTGAGACATTTGTGCGGGACGACATGGGTCGATTCGTGGAGGATGAGTTCCAGCTAGCCTCGCTTCACGAGCAGTTTCACAAGCTACTTGCGACTGCGAAAGGAGAAGCGTATGAGGGGGCTAGGATGGCGCACGACATGCAGGTACAGCGCATTATTCTTCTTAGGGTGCATGTCCATCCTCCTCTCGCCCTTGTTCATAACTAAAGCCTCTTTTTTCTTCCCCTTCCCCTGCACCTCACCACCCACAGGCCAACCACTCAGCTCGTACAGCCAACGCGATCTACGGCAACACGGGCCGCGGCATTGGCAACACGAACTACGGCATGATCTTGGGCTCCTTCCAGTATTCGCAAATGTGGTGGCGGGTATTGGACTCCGATGCTGGTAACTGGAATTGGCGAGTGCGCATGGTGCGCTCGTTGCGAGAAGAGTTAGGTAAGTCCGTGGCGGGATCTGTGGAGTTGTAGGAGCAATGTTGGCAACAGCGTCGGAGCCTTGTCTATATGATTGACTGTGATTGAGATCTTGCGTGGTACATGCTGACATTTTCCACCTTGCTGTACGCACGCTCACACACCATCACACACTACACACATACACACACACACACACACGCGCGCTGTGCAAGCTGGAGGGCCTCTCCCACCTTCGTTGACATTTTTCCCGGACCCCCTTTCCATGTCCGCCGCCGCGCCCGCCTCTTCGCCTTCCTTGGTCATTGCGCAGCCGGCTCCAGTGCTCGTGTCCTCCTCTTCCTCTTCCTCGTCCTCGTCCTCCTTCTTCTCCTCCTTCTCTTCCAACTCCTCCTCTTCGCAGCCTTTGCTCGTGAGCCCACCGTTGGCATCCTCACCAGCGGCCGCTCCTCCTTTGCGGCTGGTCAGAGGCGCTGCCGGCGGGTCCTCAACTCACTCGGGATGGAAGCATCTCCTGCACCAAGATGCGCGGACGATTTTGCGAGAGCTGCAGCTGCTCAAGACGGTATTGTCGAATCCCAAAGCATCGTTTCGCGGGGACCAGCTCAAGATCCTCCGAATCATGCGTAGCGCGCAGTGGACGGAGGGACCGGACCCGCCCCACACTTTGATCGTGTCCCCCACGTCAAGCGGCAAAACCACCCTGCTCTACACCCTCGTCACGGGCGAGCCGGGAAAGGTGACAGTGGTGGTGGTGTCCACGATTGCCTTGCAGCAGGAGATCGTAGCCAATGGCAAGAAGCTTGCCGGAGGCGGCGTGTCTGTGTATGATTGGAAGGACGACCTGGCTGGAGTGAAGGACTCCTGGGATTGCGTGGACGGGTTGGTGGTTGTGCAAGCAGAGACGGCGCTCGGCGATGCCTTTCAAGCATTTTTGGACCAGTTGCACAGTTTGGGGAAGCTTCAACGCGTGGTCATTGACGAAGTCCACCTTGTGCTGTACTGGGGTGAGACCTTCCGACCGTATCTCACGCGCCTATTTAAGCTCAAGCGCGATGGCTTGCCCCTTCTGTGTTTGACGGGAACCCTTCCCCCTTCGCAGGAGGAGTATTTGGAGAAACGCTTTGAGTTCGATTTCTCCATGACGTACCGCTTCACTGCCACCATCAAGAACATGCGCTACACCCATGAGCATTTAGGCTCCCGAAGCCTCGATGACGCAAGGTTGTTGAACGACCACATCGACCAGCTCTCTGCCGAGTACCTTCGCCTGGACCTTGCCGCGGAAGAGGGCCAAGCGGAAGACATGCAGCCACTCCGCGGCATCATTTTTTGCCGCAGCATTGCCGATGTCCAAACGGTGTATTTGCACCTTCAGTCCAACTCCAACGTGCAGCCCTATTTCTACTACTCACCCAAGGGGAGCAGCAACGAGGAGCGCGCCGCGGACCGTTCGCGGGTGGAAGCTGAGCTTGTTGACTTCTGCAATCCGGGTCATGGAGAGTCGGGCGCACGCTGTGTGACACAGTGGCTGGTGGCAACGTCCGCGGCAGGCGTTGGCGTCAATTTGCCGAAGGTACAAGCTGTGCTGATTTGGGGCGCGACGCATAGCTTGGTGGATCTGGTGCAGATGTCGGGACGAGCAGGGCGGGACCATCGGCTTCTCCCGGCCGCGACGCGCATTGTGACCAACGACTATTACGTGGGCATGGTGCACCGTGATCGCGAGGAGCTCCAGGCTGACATACAAGCCATGGGTGACACGCGCGAGAGGCTGGGTCGGCAACACATCCTCGCAGACAAACAAGCGTTGTTGGCCTTGTTGGAGCCGCAGCAGACAGGACGTTGTCTCCGCAGTCAGCTGCAGGCCTTTTTGCAATCTGGAGATCAGGCGGACGTGTGCCCCACTGATGAGGAGCAGCTCTGGTGTGGGGTTTGCCAAGACTTGACTGGCACCTCGGATTCTTCTTCCATCCGGACGCAGGAGGAAGAAGCGGCGGCAGCCAGTGCGCGCTGTGCTGCTGCATTCTCATTGCCTCCCCTCCAGCAGCCGGCGGCTTCCGCAAGTTCAAGCACGTCGTCCTCTTCTGCCGTCGTTCCGACTTTGCCGCTTCTTGCTCCCCCTGCTGCATCTTCGCCGTCGCAACACGACAACGAGGAGTGGGGCAATGATCCCGATATGTACATGGAGGTGGATGAAGAGGGGCCCCAGTCACCCCTTCCTACCTCGACTGTTCCCCTTGCTGGCTCGGATGGTGGGGATGGTCGGGCGCGTATGCTGGAAGGCGGGGGGGATGGGCCTCTGCAGCAAGACTGGCCGGCACGCGCGGAGGGACCTCGGGGTCTAGTGGACCAACGAGGCGGGGGTGGTGGCTCTGAAGCACTCCTGTCTTCTTGCGAGGCCAGCTCGTTTTGGTCGGGTGATGATGATGATATGAACGCCGCGCTTCTCGACTTGGCCATTCCCTCTTCTTCTTCTTCTTCTTCTTCTTCTTCTTCTCCTACTCCTTCTACTTCTTCTTCTCTATCCTCCGGCGCGCCTGCTGGTCCTTCTTCTTCGCTGGACGAGCACCTACATTCTTCCTCTTCTCCTTTCTCTCCGTCGGTTCCTCCCACTTCGTCTGCTTCGTCGGGGGCGAGCGCTGCGGTTTCTTTATCTACCTCGTCCGGCACGCATGCAGCTTCTTCGGCTTCTTTCCCGTCGGGTCCGCGCGCTGTGTCTTCGTCCTTTCCATTGCAAGCCCCTGCTGCCTTTTCTTCTTCTTCCTCCTCGTCGGGCGCATGCAGTGCTTCTTCAGCTGCGTCTTCGTCGGCCTCGCGCATTGCCCTTCCTTCTTCGTCTTCTTCCTCCTCTTCGAACTCCGTCCCTCAGCTTGACTTCCACGCTAGGAACAGTGCTATGGCAGCCGCTACGGTGGTGTTTGCGAGAGTGGCAATGAGCGGCATCATCGAAGGTACCGACGGCAAGAATGTCACGGCGTGCGGCCTCTGCTTGGTGAAGACAGGAACGCCTTGGGGTGGGAAGCAGCCACATGACGGTGGCTCTCAAAACGCCGGAGCCGCCTTGTGTCCTTTGCTCAAGAATGTTTGCTTTCATTGCTTGGAGAAGTACCATCTGAAGGGGGAGGACTGCAAGTTGAAGAAAGTGAGACAGACGGCACAGAATGAGGGTGTGAATAAGTGGTGTTGTGCTTGCTTGACGAAAGATGACAGACGAAGTTTGGTGAGCGCCCTGCATGCCAATGGGTTTGGGTTTGAGTGTGTGCTTGGGAGAGGGAACACAGTGTTGCGTGCATGTTTGGCCCTGTATGAATTCAAGATCGAGACAGTGAATATAATCATGGGTGGCAAGCAGAAGTATAGAGAGTGTTTCATGAAATCGAATAGAATTTTGGCAGAGAGTGTGGGGTCCCTGGGCAAAGTGAAACCCAACAAGGAGAGCTATGTGAAGTGGTTGCACGGGGCATGGATGAATGGTGGGAATTTGTCCAATGCAGCTGTCCTTTTTGCAGGCTACTTTCATTATTACAGGGAGAGTAATGTGCTCACTCAAGATAAGGGCGTGTGGGAGACATTGATGAGTGTGCCAGAGTAGACGTCTGACGATGGAACTGAGGGGTGTATGTACATAGGGATCTGGGGGAGATGAAAGAAATAAAGAAGAAAATGTTAAGGAATCAGGAATATGTGGTGCTTTAGCCTAACGGGTTTCTGAGCTGCGAGACGTGGATTATTGTCACTGACCGAGACACCTTTTGCTTGTTTTGACTTGTCATGGTGTAGTGGAGATGCCAATGTCGCTGCCAGCCTGTAACTACGATGCTTTGCAGGCTTGGTGTCCATCTTTTAAAGAAATAAACGAGGCGTAATCGAGCAGAAATCGAGGGATGATCTAATACCGAGCGACGTCGTGACTCCTTCTTGAGCAAGCAAAGAGTAGGACGCCACGATATGTCAGGCTTTATAGGTAGGTTCGGCTCCACCGACGCGTCCGTGAGCCTTGTTAGCTTCACCGTGGGCTTCACCGTGGAGCGCCCGTCATTCTTGTGTGATCAAATCATATGCACATAGCCACACCGACTCGGACTAAATTCTTTGCTACTTACTCTCGGGCTCTGCGGCGTTACTTTTACATTTGCTCTTCTCTACCTGCTGCCACCAACCCGGGACGTTTGCTTCACCGTGCTTCACCGTGCTTCACCGTGCCTCACTGCGGACTTACAGCGCTGCAACTCAACCCCAAAGTCAAATACTGCCACCGTGCTTCAAGCCACACCTGATCACATGCTCAGGCTTTCATTCTGCAGTTTGGGTGTGCTTCGTGGGGCTGTTTTGGGTTAGGGTTCTTGGTGCTCGCCGTGACAGGTCCCCCACCCCATAGGGGCGCCCATAGCTTGTGTAGGGTTAGTAAAAACAGTGTTGGACACCGCGCGACCACGCGTGGGGTCCCGGGTTAGGAGTATGGTGTGTTGGGAATGTGAAAGAGGAAAAAAGAGAGTTGTAAGATTGTTTTGAAAGTGAGAAGGTAGATAGAAGGGAGGTGGAAGAGGATGAGTAAGGTAGTGGTGTGTATAAATGGATGATGGTAGGGTTGAAGATGGTGAAAGAGAGATGAGGAGGAGTGGTGGAAGAGTATGGTGAGGGAGAATGGGAATGAGGTAGAAGGACAGTGATTGAAGTGTGATAAAGGTAAGGAGGAGGATAGAAGGGAGTAAGAAGAGGATGAGTAAGGTAGTGGTGTGTATAAATGGATGATGGGAGCGTTGAAGGTGGTGAAAGAGAGATGAGGAGGGGTAGTAGAAGAGTATGGTGAGGGAGAGTGGGAATGAGGTAGAAGGAGAGTGATTGGAGTGTGATAAAAGTAAGGAAGAGGATAGAAGGGAGTAAGAAGAGGATGAGGGAGGTAGTGGTGTGTAGTGATGAGTGATGAGGGTTGAAAAGAGAGAAAGGGGGAAGGGGTGGAAGGGTTTGTGGGGGTAGGGTTAGGGAGGATGCGAAATAGGTTAGGGTTAGGGTTAGGGTTAGGGTTAGGGTTAGGGTTAGGGTTAGGGTTAGGGTTAGGGTTAGGGTTAGGGTTAGGGTTAGGGTTAGGGTTAGGGTTAGGG
>Ga0209284_10006286_pt1 | contig 11564 bp, 9 predicted proteins | sample FRY03_FD_187211 | JGI IMG/M metagenome (GOLD analysis project Ga0209284, IMG submission 187211) | Freshwater microbial communities from Lake Fryxell liftoff mats and glacier meltwater in Antarctica - FRY-03 (SPAdes) (version 2) | ecosystem: Environmental > Aquatic > Freshwater > Ice > Glacier... | reverse complement strand
TTGCATGCCTCCGTTTCCCAGCTATGCTCGCCGTTCATGGGCTTGCAATTCAGGCGGGAGAAATATTGCGCTGATTGGATGGACTCGCTGGTCAGACTTTATCACGGCAAATGTTCAGCCACGATTTTTGTTCGGGCTTTGAATTATACTGACCCCAACGTTGCTGCCGCCAGCACAAGGTAGGGATGTGTCGAAAATTTTTGTAGGGCATTGAAAAGGCTAGTCTTCGGACATGACTATGCCGCGTGCACCGCGAGCTGTTGAAAGGCGGAAAAATCGTTTGCCTCAAATTGGCGCTTTCGGATCCTATGGGCGACTTCGATGCCAGCGATGGTTGCGGTGGCGGAGTGGAAAGCCTTGAAGCCCATCATTAGACCTGTGATCCGTTTGATGAAGCGATGGTCTTGCTCCACGATGTTGTTGAGATACTTGACTTGCCGGATCGTGACCAAGCGCCCCGTCCCGGTGAATCTCAAGATCACATTCACGCTCTGTTGGCCGGCCAGATTGGCGCCGCTTTTATCAATGACAACCCGTTCCGGCACACCGTTTGTGCCAATGGCCTGTTTAAAGAACCTACGAGCCGCTGCAAGGTCACTTCGTTCAGACAGAGTGAAATCAAGGGTTTGGCCGTTCCGATCAACCGCTCGGTAGAGGTAGGTCCAGATACCTTTAACCTTTATGTAAGTTTCGTCCATCCGCCAGGAATTTGCCGTAGCCCGCTTCCGGGCTTGAGCGTTCGCGGCGGTTAACGGTGAGAATTTCACCACCCATCGGTTCAGGGTGGCGTGATCAACGGGGACGCCCCGCTCAGCCATGATCTCCTCGAAGTCTCGATAGGACACGGCGTAACGGACGTAAAAAAACACAGCGTGCAGGACCACGGCCTTGGGTAGTGCACGCCTTTGAAATCAATCGCCATTCCGCTCAACTCGCATACTCGTTTCACTCGAAGTGTTCTGCAGCATCGGATGGCCGTCTGGAAGCTCAAAAGTTTGCGACAGAGCCTCCTTCCTCCTCCCAGGGCTATCGCATTTGGAAATCCAAGTCTTGAGAAGGTGAACACAGCGCGAACTGTTTGGCTCTCTCGTTGCGTTCGTGGTCAGGTTCGATCTCGATGCGACAGATCCAAACGCGATTCCCCTGCCAGTCTACCGGGATCGCGAACTGGCAGCTGGATTGATTATTTTTTTCTGCAAGATCGACTGGCCGCGCGCGCAGTGGTTCGTCGGTTGCAAGGATCAGCAGTCCCGGATTCTGAATGTGGATATGGAAGAAACCTGCTCACGATTGGCGTCACGTCTTGGCTTTGACATACAGGCTGCTACCTCGTTAAGTGACGCGACACTTCGCCCCGTCCGAACTCGTTTTGCAAGGAGCTTGACCCATCATGGGATCCCGCATTTTCACTGCCGCTACGGTCGCCGGCCTTTCTGCCATGATAGCGTATGCCGCCTCTGCAGATATCACGGTTTCTTCCAAGATCGACACCGAAGGCGGTCTGCTGGGCAATGTCATTGCACTTGCACTCGAAGATGCCGGTCTCCCGGTAGAACGCCGCTTGCAACTGGGCGGCACACAGGTGGTGCGCCAGGCGCTGCTGGCCAACCAAATCGACATTTATCCCGAATACACCGGCAACGCGGCCTTTTTCTTCAACGAAGCCGATAGCGATGTCTGGAAAGACGCAGACGCTGCCCATGCCCGCGCAGCCGAGCTGGACGCCGCGCAGAACAACATCATATGGCTTGATCCTGCGCCGGCGAACAACACTTGGGCGATTGCCGTAACCGGCCCGGTTGCCCAAGATAACAGCTTGATCACCATGTCCGATTTCGGCGTATGGGTGGCCAGTGGAGGCGAGGTAAAGCTTGCGGCCTCGACCGAATTTGTCTCGTCTCCTTCGGTGCTGCCCGCCATGCAGGACACCTATGGTTTCGCGCTTTCGCCGGATCAGACGGTGATCTTGTCGGGTGGCGATACTGCAGCGACGATTCAGGCCGCAGCGCGTGGCACCTCGGGCGTCAACGCGGCGATGGTCTATGGCACTGATGGCGGCGTCGGGGCCACCGGCCTTGTCGTGATGGTGGACGACAAGGGCGTGCAGCCGGTTTATGAACCCACGCCGATTATGCGGGCAGACGTTCTGAAGGAATATCCCACCATCCCCGACATTCTGAACCCGATTTTTGCCGGGCTGGATATGGCAACGCTTCAAAAACTGAATGGCCGCATTCAGGTTGGCGGCGAACCAGCCGAAGCGGTTGCGCGTGACTACCTGACCCAGATCGGGGTTCTGGACTGATCGCGCGCGATCGGTCGTTGATGAAAGCCGGCACAATCGTATCTGCGCCGGGATTGCTGTTTGGGGCCTTTGGATTGGCCGCTCTGCTGACGCCGTTCATGACGCTGGCGGCCAACCGGATCGTTGCGGGTGACGGGATCATGGCTTGGAACCTTGCCGAACCGTCGGCGGTTCTGCCCGGTCTGGCGGCGGTGCTGTTGGGATTGGCATTGGGACTGCCGGCAGATCTGACGAAGGTACGTCTTGCGGGCTCGGTGCTGGGGTTGGCGGGGCTTCTGTGGTTGGCAGTGCAGGGCGCCCCGGCTCTGTTGGACGGGGCTGGCGAATATGCGCGCGTTTCCCCCGCAACGGGGTTCTGGTTCCTGCTTGTCATCCTCATGCTGCTGATGGCCGATGCGCTGGCGGCGATGTCTCCGGGCCCATTGATGCGGGGGGCGGTGCTTGCTGCGGTGCTGGGCGTGTTGGCCGTCATCCTTTGGTCCGGTGCGCTGTCAGACCTTTCGGTGCTGAAGGAATACGCGTCCCGCCGCGATGCCTTTGGCCGCGAATTGCTGCGGCATCTGGGCCTTGCTTTCGGCTCGGTCGCGGCGGCGGCCGTGATCGGGTTTCCGCTGGGCGTTTTGTGCCACCGCCGCGCGCGCCTGGGCGGTGCAATCTTGCCGGTGCTCAGCTTTCTGCAAACCATTCCGTCGCTTGCCATGTTCGGCCTGATGATCCCGATCCTTGGCTGGGTTGGGAATACCGTGCCGGGCGCTCAGGCCATTGGCATTGCGGGGATCGGATTTGCACCTGCGTATCTGGCTTTGGTGCTGTATTCGCTGCTGCCGGTGGTGGGCAACACCGGGGCGGGCCTTGCCGCAGCACCGCCAGCGGCGCTTGAGGCCGCGCGTGGCATGGGTATGACGCCCGGACAACGCCTGTTGCGGGTAGAGTTGCCGCTGGGTCTGCCGATCATCCTGACAGGCTTGCGCATCGTACTGGTGCAGAACATCGGCTTGGCCGTCATTGCCGGGCTGATCGGCGGGGGCGGATTTGGCACGTTCGTTTTTCAAGGGCTGAACCAGACCGCGACCGACCTTATCTTGCTGGGCGCATTGCCGACCGTTGCACTGGCCCTCGCGTCCGCCATCGTGATGGATATTCTGGTCGACCTGACACGCCGGATACCCAAGGTATCCCCATGATCGAGATCGACAGCATCGCCAAGACCTATGACGGGATAAAGGCCGTCGATGGCGTGTCCATGACGGTAGAAACCGGGACGATCACCGTGATCGTCGGCACTTCGGGTTCTGGCAAGACCACGCTTTTGCGCATGATCAACCGGCTTGAAGAGCCGACATCGGGCGAGGTGCGCATCAACGGCGCCTCTACCCTGTCGGTCAAGCCGCACATCCTGCGGCGACGCATCGGTTACGCCATCCAGGGCCATGGCCTGTTTCCCCATTACACGGTGGCGCGCAATATCGGTGCTGTGCCCGAGCTTTTGAACTGGTCCCATGACAAGATCCGCGCACGAGTCGATGAACTGCTAGAGCTGTTCTCGATGGAGCCCGCCCAGTTTCGCGACCGCTATCCAGCCGAACTTTCCGGCGGTCAGCAACAGCGCGTGGGTGTGGCGCGCGCATTGGCGTCGCGGCCCGATCTGTTGTTGATGGACGAACCCTTTGGTGCGCTTGATCCGATCATCCGGACCCGCGCGCAAGAGGATTTGCGCCGCATTCAGCAAAGGCTTGGTTCGACCATCATGCTGGTGACGCATGACATGGAAGAGGCGATCCGTCTGGGCGACCGCATCGCGGTGATGGACGGCGGCAAACTGGTGCAGCACGGCACACCAGCGGAAATCATCTCCCGGCCCGCAACCGATTTTGTGGCCAATATGGTGGGCGATGTGGAACGCCCCCTGCGGCTGTTGTCGCTGATCCCGCTGTCCGAGGTCGTTGAGGACGGTGATGCCCCCGGCGATGCCTTGTCGCCAGAGGCAAGCCTTCGCGACGCCCTGTCCGCGTGCCTTTGGACGGGGCGAACGGCGGTGCCGATCGTGCAGGGTGGCACACATCTGGGCCGCGTCACGCTGGGCGCTATCCGTGCGCGGGCAGAGGCGCACGAATGAAGATCGGCATGGTCTTGCGCCCTGCCCTGATTGCCCTGCTGCTGGCGCTCGTTCTGCGGCCCGAATGGTTTACTTGGATCTTTGCCCCGCTTGCGCCCGAAGGCGGCCCGGTGATCTATGAACGCACGTCGCTTTTGTCGCTGTCGCTCAGTCATCTGGGCCTTGTCGCAGCAGCTTCGGTTGCAGCTACGATAGTTGCCGTGGCACTGGCCATATTCGTGACCCGACCGGCGGGGGTAGCCTTTCGTCCGTTGTCGCGCACGATCACCAATATCGGCCAGACGTTTCCGCCTGTGGCTGTGCTGGCGCTGGCGGTGCCGGCTTTGGGATTTGGGGCCGGTCCGACGCTGGTGGCGCTGTTTCTCTACGGGCTGCTGCCGATCTTCGAGAACGCAATCACTGCGCTGTCGACCCTGCCGCCCGCCACGATGGAAGCCGCGCGCGGCATCGGACTCAGCCGCTGGCAACGGCTGGTGCGCGTCGAACTGCCGCTTGCGCTGCCTGTGATATTGACCGGTATCCGCTTGTCCGTTGTAATCGCACTGGGCACGGCGACAATCGGCTCCACCGTCGCGGCCCGGACGCTGGGCGAGGTGATCATCGCCGGGCTTCTGACCAACAACACCGCGTTTGTTCTTCAAGGGGGGCTGATCGTGGGACTTTTTGCGGTTCTGATCTATGACGCAATGGTCCAGATCGAACTGCGCCTTGCCCGCCGCTTGGGCGGATAACCAAGTTAATGTCATCGTCGGTAACCTGATGCGGGTGGCACATGGTGGCGCGAAAACTTGCAATCCGCCCAACGCGTCGCGTTCTACCGGTTCGACACCGCCCAACTTCACCGTCCCAACCGCTTCACCCTTTCGGCCATCCTGACCACCTGCACGCCGGCTGTCGTCGCCGCGGCCCGAACCAACAAGGGAGCCTGCACAGCCCCTTGCCCAATCGCCTCTTCGGTCGTCACCGCTCCGATCCACCCCGGCACTGGACACCGGGTGAGTTGAGCAGCCCACGCAACACCCCAGCCGAACCGCTGACAATCGCCGGAGCTGCCACCACCATCAGGTTTCCCGAAATTCCGGCACTCGGCTGTCGATGGCCGAACCACCCGGCATCCGGGCTACGCAATCTCGCAAAAACGCCGCAAGAAGACCTGCGAGCCGTTCGGATGGGCCAAGACCGTGGGGCCGGTGGCGCAGACCATGCTGCGGGGCGTCAACCGTGTGGGGGCCCAGTTCATCCTTGCGATGGCGGCCTGCAATCTTGCCCGGCTGCCCCGGTTGCTGCCAGCATGAGCCAGCGAGCGAAAGCCAATCCCGGCCCGCAACGGCCACAATCCCGCCTTGCCCGGCACCATTTCGACAGCGACTGAAGGACGCCGTTCTGGGCCAGCTCCTTTTTCAGCGGCCTGATAGAGGTTTGCGTTTTACCTCAACGCTACCTCAACGTTTGACGAGTCCCCTTGAAAAACTGGAGCTATTTGCATCTGGCAACAGGAAATGCGTTGTGGCACCATCGCGCCATGATCGAATTTCGCACTCTTTTCGATAGTCGTCCGGACTCGGCGCAGGCCGCTTCGCTATGTGCGGCGCTGTTACACTGAATGACGAAAGGAAGAACGGAGTGATAGATTTGACCAAGACGAAGGCAAACACTTACGACTTTTACGCTGATCATGCCCATCCTCCTTTGTCGCTCACCTCCTCTCCCGTTCTCATTGCCGATCTTGCAGTGAACCGATGACGCATCCACCGAAATCGAGGTCCACCTTGCTTATACTGCTGTCTGTCGGTGCTGCCGTTGCGGCAGGTGCGATGATTGGGATACAACCCGCAGTGAACGCCGCACTTGCCCGGCACATCGCCTCGCCTTTCGCGGCCGCTTTCGTTTCGTTGACGGTCAGTGCGCTTGTCCTGTTGCCGTTCGTTGCTGCCCTTGGTGGAAAGATCGACCTGTCTGCGGCTGCGTCAGCGCCGTGGTGGGTCTGGATCGGCGGGATCGCAGGTGCAGCTTTCGTAGTGTCCGGCCTCACGATCGCCCCGCTTCTTGGTGTTGCCTTCTTCATTTCCGCAGTCGTCGCCGGGCAGTTGATCGCCGCCGCCCTGATCGACCATTTCGGTCTTTTTGGCATGGTAATAAGGCCCATCAGTCCCTGGCGATTGTTCGGTCTTCTGCTGACTGCGGCCGGGGTTATTGTTTTCAGGTTTGCGAAATAAATGGGTGAGTTCACACCGCCATCAGTAAAGTCAAAGCAGAACAAAGCTATCGATCTGATTTCCATTTAGCAACGGAGATAGCAGCTATCTTCCAGAAGCATGATAAGTGGCACATCCTTGCCACAAGATGAACGTACAACTGAATTTTTCCATACCTTTCAAAGTATAACCGAAGAAGCACATATGACCATCAGACTCGGACAGGAGCGCGTAACCGGGTTGTGCAGTGCGTCCTGGGAAAAATCAGGGTTGGCAGGGAGTAAGAACTTGGTTCATCTCTTTTTACACTGGCGAAAGTAGACGCGGGTCCCAATGCACACCCTGTCCATGGCGGACGGACCTTGCCTTGGGTCTAGCCGTGCGGTGCAGCAGGGAGAACGCGATGATCAGGGTTGGTGTGGACGTAGGCGGGACCTTTACAGACTTGGTGCTCGAGAAAATCGACAGTCCGGGCGTCCGGAAAGTCTATACCCACAAGGTGCCCAGCACCGTCGCGGATCAGTCGATCGGGGTGGTCCAAGGCGTGGTGGAACTATGTGCCATCGCTGGCGTGCAGCCCGGACAGATCGACGCGATGTTTCATGGCACCACCGTGGCCACCAACATCGTAATCGAACGCGACGGCGCCGAGGTGGGCATGATCACCACCAAGGGCTTTCGCGACATTCTGCACATGGGGCGGCACAAACGCCCGCATAACTTCTCGCTGCAATTCGACGTGCCGTGGCAAAGCGCGCCTCTGATCAAGCGGCGCAACCGGATCGCTGTGGCCGAACGGTTGATGCCGCCGACCGGGGTGGTGGAAACCCCGCTGGACGAGGACGAGGTGGAACGCGCCGCCGAGGTGTTCGCGCGGCGCGGGCTGGAGGCCGTGGTGATCGGCTTCCTTTACTCTTTCCTGAACAATGACCACGAGTTGCGCGCCAAAGAAGTTGTGCGCCGCGTGATGCCCGATGCGTTTATCTGCGCCTCATTCGAGGTGGTGAACACCATCCGCGAATATGAACGCTTCTCGACCGCCGCGATGAACGCTTACATCGGCCCGCGCACCGCGCGCTACCTCGACAATCTGCAACGCCGCCTGCGCGAGGCGAAGGTGACGGCTTTCGTGCGGATCATGCAGTCGAACGGCGGAGTGACCACGGTGGAACAGGCCAGTCGCAACCCCGTTGGCTTGCTGCTGTCCGGGCCCGCAGGTGGGGTGATCGGGGCCCGCTGGACCGGCGAGGCGTGCGGGCAGCGCGAGATCATCACGATAGATATCGGCGGCACCTCGGCCGATATCAGCGTAATACGTGGCGGAGCACTGACCATCAAGAACCCGCGCGATACCGAAGTGGCGCACATGCCCGTTCTGGCCCCGATGATCGACATTGATGCCATCGGGGCCGGGGGCGGGTCCATCGCTTACGTCGACAGTGGCGGCGCGTTTCGGGTGGGGCCGCGCTCTGCCGGAGCCGAACCGGGGCCTGCCTGCTATGGCCGGGGTGGGGTGAATCCGACGGTGACCGATGCGCAGGTGGTTTTGGGGCGCCTGGACCCCGAGCATTTTCTGGGTGGCGGTCTCAAGATCGACCCGTCGCTGTCTGAAACCGCGATCCGCGAAAAGCTGGCCAAACCTTTGGGTATGACGGTAAGGGAAGCGGCGCTTGGTGTGCTGAAGATCATCAACAACACGATGGCGCTGACCATCGGATCGAACTCGGTGGCGCGTGGGATTGACCCGCGCGGCTATAGCCTGATGGCCTTTGGCGGGGCAGGGCCGCTGCACGGGGTAGCATTGGGCAAGCTGATTTCGGCAAAGAACGTGATTGCGCCGCTCCATCCGGGCATCACTGCGGCGATGGGGTTGCTGGTCACCGAGCCGCGCTACGAATTCACCCAGTCATCGCTGACCATCTTGCAAGGGGCGGACGCACCAACGCTGACGGCGATCAGCGCGACCTTCGACCGTTTGCGCGCCGAAGCCGAGGCGCAGTTGAACGCCGATGGCATCGCGGCGGTGGACCAACACTTCACCCGCGTGGCCGAGTGCCGCTATCTTGGTCAGGGCTTCGAATTGCGGGTCGATGTTCCCGAGGGGCAATTCACGGCAGAGATTGCTGGCGAGGTGGCGCGACGCTTCTTTGCCAACCATCGCGCCGAATACGGCCATGCGTTCGAAGATCAGGCGGTGCAGTTGGTGACGCTCCGGGTGATTGGCACCTCGTCGTCCGACACATTGCGCCTGCCGCCGCTGGAAAAGGGCGGGCGAAACAACCCGTCCGAGGCGGCACTTTACGCTCGCCCGACCACGTTTGACGATGGCCAGACCATCCAGACCCCGCGCTTTGACCGCATGAAGCTGAAGGCGGGCGACACCGTCACCGGGCCTGCCGTGATCGTGCAGCAAAGCTCGACCACCATCCTACCGCCCGGCTATGCAGCACTGGTGATGCGGCTGGGCGATCTTGTCATCAGCTACGACACGCAGGAGGCCTGAGCCATGGCAACCCCCCTTGATCCGATTACCCTGCAAGTCATCGGCGGCGCGCTGCACGCAATTGCCGAACAGATGGGCAACGTGCTGTACCGCATGTCCTATTCCTCGATCATCCGCGAAAGTCAGGACCTTGGGGCCGGACTGTTCGATCTGGACTACAATACCTTGTGCGAGTCTGATTCCACGCCGATGCACATCGGCTCACTCCCCGGCTACCTGCGCGGAATCGAGAAGAGCATCCCCTTGTCGGATTGGGTGGAAGGTGATGTTGTGATTCACAACCACCCGTATTTCGGGGCCAGCCATTCGCCCGACATCGGCATCGTCATGCCGATCTTTTACCACGGCGAACTGGTGGGTTTTTCCGCCAACACCGCGCATCATCTGGACATCGGGGCGGCCACACCGGGCCTGATCATCGACGTGCCGGATGTGTTTGCCGAGGGGATGCTGTTAAACGGGCTGAAACTGGTCGAGGCGGGCAAGCGCAACGATACCCTTTGGCGTTACATCAGCGGCAATACCCGTGTGCCGGGGCTGGTGATGCGCGATCTGGAGGCACAGATTGCCGCCGCAGAACTGGGCGTGCGGCGCTATTGCGAGTTGATGGACACCTACGGCCAAGACATTGTCGAACAAGCTACCCGGCAGTTGATGGATTATTCCGAGGCGATGCTGCGGCGCGAAATCGTGAAAATCCCGGATGGAGATTACGCGGCAGAAGGGTTCATGGACGATGACGGCCGCACGCGCGGGGTGCATTTGCCGATCAAAGTGACGGTGCGGGTGCGCGGTGATGATGTGGAGGTGGACTTGACCGGGTCATCGCCGCAGGTGCCCACAGCCTTCAACGTGCCGTTCGAAGGCTCGACCAAGGTCGCGTGCTATTTCGCCTTCCGCGCGCTGCTGCTGGATACCTACACCAACACCGAATACATCCCGCAGAACGAAGGCTCGTTCCGCCCTGTCAAGGTGACGGCGCCACTTGGCTGTATCTTCAACCCGATTGCACCGGCTGCCTGCGAGGCGCGGTTCAACCAGATTCAGCGTGTGGTCGATCTGATCATCAAGGCGCTGGCCCCGGTGCTGCCCGATAAATGCACCGCCGGGAACGCGGCTTGTCTGTCCTTCGCGTCCTATTCCGGCGTCAAGCCATCGGGCGACTACTGGGTGCTGATCGAGGTGAACGAGGCAGCGATGGGTGGGCGGCCCCGCTCTGACGGGCCGGACACCATTGAAGAGCTGATGCGCAACACCCGCAACAACCCGTTGGAGGATCTGGGCATGCAACTGCCGATGATCTGCGATCGCTACGAAATCCGCGATGATGTGTTCCCCGGTGCCGGCGAGTTTCGCGGCGGCATGGGCGTGGTAAAATCGCAGCGGTTCCTGACGCCGGGCTTCATGACCCATGAAAGCGACCGCAACGAGGATGCGCCATGGGGTATCTTTGGCGGGCTTGAGGGGGCCACGGCCGCCGTGCGTATCCACAACCACGAAAGCGACGAGGCGCCGCGCGACGTGGCGGCCAAATTCTCGGGGATGCGGGCAGAACTGGGCGACGTGGTCACCTACCTTTCGCCGGGTGGCGGGGGCTACGGAAATCCGCTGAACCGCGATCCTGCGAAGGTCCTCGATGACCTGCTCGATGGTTACATAACCGCCGATCACGCCCGTCAGGTCTACGGCGTCGTGTTCATGCCGGTGACCAACGGCTACGACTGGGGTCTGGACACCACCGCTACCGAGGCGTTGCGCTCCACTATGCGCACGGCTTAGCTCGCGGCGCTTGAAAGGACGGGTCGTCGTGGAGCTATCGGACCTGCGCTATTTCGTCAGCATCGCCGAAACCGGCAGCTTCACGAAATCCGCGTTGCAAAACAACATCGCGCAGTCCGCGCTCAGCCGCCGGGTGCGGGACATCGAGGCGGAAATGGGCGTGCAATTGTTCTACCGCAACGGGCGCGGCGTAGTCCTGACCGAGGTGGGCGAAACGTTTCTAACCCGCGCACGCGGAATTCTGGCCGATATGGAAAGCCTGCGGCAGGAGATGGAACGCACCGCCGGAGTGCTGGACGGGACAGTGACATTTGCCGTGCCGCCATCGGTAGGGCTGATCCTGCTGGCCCCGCTTTTGTTGCAGATTAGAACCGACCATCCCCGTATCAAGATGCGTGTTCTGGAAGGATTTAGCGGCCACGTTGCGGACTGGTTGGCCAGTGGCAAAGTCGATCTGGCGGTCCTTTACAAAATACGCTCCAGCGCGCTGCTGGACAGCGAACATCTGCTGTTCGAGGATATGTATCTGATTTCGTCCTCCTCCGCGCCCCGGCTGGGGTCGGGGGACACCATCGCCCTGACACAGCTTGAAGACGTTGAACTGGCACTCCCTAGCCAGCCGCACGGCCTGCGCGTTCTGGTCGATGAGGCGTGCACCCGCGCGCA
>Ga0209284_10006283_pt1 | contig 11571 bp, 9 predicted proteins | sample FRY03_FD_187211 | JGI IMG/M metagenome (GOLD analysis project Ga0209284, IMG submission 187211) | Freshwater microbial communities from Lake Fryxell liftoff mats and glacier meltwater in Antarctica - FRY-03 (SPAdes) (version 2) | ecosystem: Environmental > Aquatic > Freshwater > Ice > Glacier... | reverse complement strand
ATGCTTAAGTACAACCGCCGAAACCACCGAGGAATTGGCAGAAGTAAACCTGTAAACCTTTACCTAAAAGCAGCCTAATCAAACGTAATTCAACAGGCTATTGGTAGGAAGAATGGGGAGTATTACATATATCGGATTGGCTTACGGCACCCTGGCAGCAGCCAATGAACTGGTAGATGCCACGCCTATGGAAGGCTTCGATAATGCTGCTTTAGATGCTTTGCTCGAATTAAATACCAAAGGATTAAAAAGTACAGCTATTTTAGCACTGGGATACAGAGATCTTAAAACCGATTGGCTGTTGAAGCTGCAAAAAGTAAGAGCGCCGGTGCAGGAGTTGGTTACCACCCTTGAATAATTGAACATGAAGCTAATTTTAATTGTTGTTGTCGTTGTGAGCGTGCTGATTATCTGCGTTCAAACCTATTTTGCTATGGCACAAACTGAAACGCAACCTTATAGCGTGCTTAAAACCGAAAAGGATTTTGAGATTCGCTTGTACCCATCGGCCACCTTGGCAACCATTACGATGGATGCAAAAAGTTATAAAGAATTGTCTTCTCAGGGATTTAGAAAATTAGCTTCTTATATTTTTGGAGGTAACGATGCCAAACAGAGTATTGCCATGACGACCCCCGTGCAAATGGATATTAACGACTCCCTGTCATCGATGAGCTTTGTAATGCCGGCCAATTATACGAAGCAGAATTTACCAAAACCCAACGATACCACAATTGTAATTACCACCACCGCTGATGAATACGTGGCTGCTATTAAATTTGGAGGCTACGCCAACGATGAGCAAATTAAAAAGCATGCGGCGGAACTAGAAGCGGCGCTAAAAACTAGCGGCATTGCCTATTTTGGTAATTTTCGATTTCTGGGCTACAACGCACCTTATCAGTTTATAGGCCGAAAAAATGAAGTTATCGTGCGCGTTCGGTGGAAAGAGGATTAGGTAATTATTGCCAACCCCTCAGCCAAATTTACCGCGTTTGCAATTCCTCGCCTGCTGCTGTAGGCGAAGCCAATGAAAGCAAAACCCGCCGCTTCCTCGCAAAGCCTAGCTGCAGCTGTTCAGCGTATCAAAACAGTCTTTTCTAGCTTTAAGCCACCTTTTGCACCTGCGCCGCTAGCAGCACCGCACCCATCTCCGCACCGCTGCGTTCTTTGCGGTTAAAAACATTACCAAATAAGCACCGCTGCGTTCTTTGTGGTTAAAAACATTACCAAATAAGCACCGCTGCAACAGGGTTGAATCTGCTTGTGTGAGCATACATACAGGAAGCCCAACGCTGCCGTCGCCCGCCAAAACGCCGCAGATTTCAAATTAAAAATCCCTAGTTTCCGCTTGGCTGTGCCGCCACAACCCTTCCGCAAGTAATAGTAACGATTAAATAACAGGTCTTTTTTAAGCCACCAAGTCCTTTTAACCACCTCTTTTTGGCTGTAATGCTGCCTTTAAAGCCGCAGCCCGCGTGCTACCTTTGGAACGCCAGCAGCAGTGGTGACTTTGTAAAACGGATAACGTATTTTTGAGGCATGAAATTGATCACCTTCTGCTTTCTGTTGGCTGCTTTGTTAGGCAGCAGCTGCAACAGTACCAAAACAGTGACCCCTGCTGCGAACGAGCAAGCTATTCAAAGACCTATTCCCCAGCCACAGCCTCCTAAAAACGTCATTTTTCTCATTGGTGATGGCATGGGTGTAAGCCAAATTTACGGCGGCATGATCGCGAATCACAATGTTTTGGCGCTGGAAAGGTTTAAAAACATTGGTTTTATTAAAACCTACAGCTTCGACGATATCATTACCGACTCTGGCGCCGGTGCCACCGCTTTTAGCATTGGTCAAAAGACCTACAACAATGCCATTGGCGTATCGGCCGACACCATGGCACACGAAACGGTGCTTGAATCAGCTGCTAGAGCAGGCAAAGCCACAGGCATCATTGCCACTAGCACCATTACCCATGCCACACCAGCCTCTTTTGTGGCCCACGTACCACACCGCGAAATGCATAACGAAATTGCCTGGGAAATTGTAAATAGTCCGCTGCAGCTGTTCATCGGCGGCGGTCGCAAGCACTTTAACCAGCGTGAAGACGGCCGTGATTTGATTGCAGAAGCCATGCAACGCGGCTTTTTTATGGTAGATAACGAAAAGGCCATGCAAGAGCTGCCCGCAGGCGTGCGTTTTGGCGCTTTGTTGTGGGAAGATGCAGCTCCGAAAAAAACAGACGGTCGCGATGATATTTTACCACGTGCCACCACTTTTGCCCTCGATCGCTTGTCGCAGAACGAAAAAGGCTTTTTTCTAATGGTAGAAGGATCTCAAATTGACTGGGGTGGGCATGCCAACGATGCCGATTACATTGTACAAGAAATGATTGACTTTGACAAAGCAGTGGCCTTGGCGCTCGATTTTGCGGAAAAAGATGGCGAAACCTTGGTGATAGTTACGGCAGACCACGAAACAGGCGGCTTTGCACTCAACGGAGGCGATTTTAAAGCAGGTACCGTTAAAGGCGCTTTCACCACCAAAAAACATACAGCCGTAATGGTGCCTGTATTTGCATTTGGACCGGGCGCCGAGTACTTCACAGGCATCCAAGAAAATACGGACATTTATACACACATGATGCAGTTGCTGGAGCTCAAAGTCAGCAAGCAACCTCTCAGCTGGCGCGCCATCAAACGCAATTAGGCCAATATAGCGGTTGTGCGGCCAACCACCCGCCGCTCCTTGTGCTAGGGGTCTTTCCCACTTCATTCTGAGTTTATAAAGTACGGCAGGGATGGGCGCTAAAACAGCATCAATAGTTTTCATTTACCAAGCTTTTGATTGTGAAAACAAGCATGAAATGGTAAATTGCTACCTAATTCAACAGGCTTGTTTTCAAAACTCATCAATAACCTCATTGACACACCCGAAAAAGGCGTGCAGGCAGATATTACAAGACGGACACGCGTATTGCGCATCTTTATTTGGATATCGATTCTTGGGGTGGTCGTCACCAATATTTCGGATTATTTGCAGGGAGTGCCCTCCAGCAAATTAGCAAACGTCATTTCTTTGGCCTTGCTTGTCCTGTGGCTGTATTTAGTGAAAAAACGCCAGGCTGATTTGGCGGCTTACGGCTTGCTGTTTACAATGTGCGGACTCATTTTTGCGGACAGCATCTTGCTTGGTGCACAACTCGGTTCCTTTGTTTACCTGATCATTGTGATGATATCGGTGCCCTTTATGGCAGATACAGAAAAGCGCTATCAGGTAGAGGTGTTGGCCTCCATTCCTTTGCTCTTTATGGTGTTGGCACTTTTTGTAACCGTTAACCCGCTTAGACCTTTAACGCCGGAGGCTTACTGGATTGGTATGAAAACAAATATGATGACTTTCACCTTCATCATGTTCTTTTTTATGTATGCAACGGTTTTAGTAAGCAAACGCCTCCACCGTAAGCTCGAAAATACAGCCTTTAAGCTTGAAAATCTCCTCGAGCAAACCAGCTATTTGATTTGGTCAGTGGACCGTGACTTCAAACTTGAACAGGGCAATCGTAATTTTTTAGCCTATTCCGAAAGCATCAGCCAGCAAAAAATTGAAATAGGATCCTCTTTGTTGAATGGATTGCCTTCTGACATGCAGCGTTTTTGGCTTGACAAATATAACCGGGCATTTTTGGGAGAGACCTTGAATTTTGTGCGTACCTCCAAGAACGCTCAGGGAATGGAACGTATCTCGGAAGTAAGTGTACACCCGGTGATTGATGAGCGCGGCGATATCCTCTTGCTGGTTTGCTATTCCAACGACATCACCCAAAAAGTACAAGTTAGTAAAGCTTTAGAGCGCAGCGAAGGCATCCTCAAAGAAACCCTAGAGCTGGCCAAAGTTGGGGTGTGGTCGGCCGATCCTAACAAAAATAAAATAGAATGGGATGCCCGCACGTCCCAAATAATGGGCCTAAAGCCAGAACCGCGGCAGTTAGATGCAGCTGATTGTTACGGACGCATTCACCCGCACGACAGTGAACGGGTATTGGCCACCATTGCCAAATTCCAAAAAACGGAAAAAGAATTGACGTTAGAGCACCGCATCATTACGCCTGCCGGAGAGCTCAAATACATCTTAGAAAAAGCCAAAGCGGAACGCGATAGCTCTGGTAAATTAGTAGGAGTAAACGGCTATATCCAAGACATTACCGAGCTCCGGCACGAAGAGCTCAAGAATGCCCAAACCACCAATTTGCTGCAGGAAGTAAAAGTGGCCACAGAAGAATTACTTGCTCACGAGCATTTTGATGATTCGGTTGCCACAGCAGTAACGCGGGTGGCTAAGGCCATTGAGGCCGATTATGCCTGGGTTTTTCAACACCGCATTTATCCCCAAGGCTTGGGTGCCGCCTTGCTAACGCCTAATTTGATTGGCACCGACCTGCCCGCGGACTTACTCGCAGTTTTGATAGAAGGCCGTACTTATGCCGAACTCGGTGTTGAAAACTGGTACGACTTGCTCAGCAAAGGCGCGGTAAAACAAGGAGATACCTCGAAGGAAGAAACGTCGGAATTTTTACGTCTCTGTAATTTAAAAAGGTTTGTGGTTCTACCCATTTTCTTGAAAGATCATTTTTGGGGCTTTGTAGGCTTCGACGACATAAATCCATACAGGGAGTGGACCAAAAACGATGAAAACATACTGCAAGGTTTTTGCAATACGCTCGGTGCGGTTATCAGGATGAGTCAGTACCAAGACAATCTCAAGCAAGCCAAAGAACTGGCGGAGCATGCCACCCAAACCAAAACCAATTTCCTCTCCAACATCTCCCATGAAATCCGCACCCCTATGAACGCCATCATTGGGCTCACCGATTTGCTGATGCCGGGCGAAAAGGACGAAGAAAGGCTCGAATACCTGAATGCGATTAAGTTTTCGGGTGATAATTTGTTGCGCTTGATCAACGACCTGCTCGATTTGAGCAAGATTGAAGCCAATAAAATGACGCTCGACAGCCAACCTTTCCCTATCAAAGAACTGTTGCGGCAGTTTGAAAAGGTGATGCAATACCTCACCAATGAAAAACAATTGCAGCTTAAATTTAGCATCGACAAAGCCCTTCCGAATCTACTTGCAGGCGATCAAGTGCGGCTCAACCAAATATTACTTAATCTTGGCAGCAATGCGGCTAAATTCACCGAAAAAGGGGAAGTTCGTTTTGAAGTGAAGGTGGCTTCTAGCCTATTGGACGTGGTTTACCTTGAAATCAGCATGGCCGATACGGGCATTGGTATTTCGGAAGACAAGCTAAACCTCATTTTCGACAGCTTTGAACAGGCTGAAAAATACATCAGCCGCAAGTTTGGCGGCACAGGACTTGGCCTCACTATTACCCATAAATTGGTCGAGCTCATGGGCGGAAGCATCGCGGTCGAGAGCAAGCGGGGTGAAGGCTCGGTATTTACTGTGAGGATGCCAATGGGCAAGGTAAAGGGCGACATCAGCAACGAGTTGCGTTATTCTGCCTTGGTCGAAAAAGATTTGAAAGGCTGCAAGGTGCTGATTGTGGAAGACAATAAAATCAATATCCTGCTGGTGTCGCGCTTGCTGAAGCAGTGGAAGGCGAATTTTGAGGTGGCAGAAAATGGTTTGGAAGCACAGGAGCTGCTAAAAGTGCGGCGGTTTGATTTGATTTTACTCGATCTACAGATGCCCGTCATGAACGGCTTTGAGCTGATGGAAAAACTGCGCGCGGGGGAGGCTGGTCCTCAAATCGACATCCCTGTCATGGCCCTCACCGCCGATGCCTACGAGCAAACGCGCGGTAAGGCACTGTCGTTGGGCTTCAACGACTTCGTTACCAAGCCCATTCTAGCCGACGATTTGTATCAGAAGATTTACACTTTGGTGTACGATTAAGGCCGTTCGATAGCACAAAAAAGCCAAAGCATTTGCCTTGGCTTTTCTTTTGCTTAGCTGCCTCTGGCAGTCGCTAATTATTTTTTGATGTACATTACTTCCTTTACAGCCTTCACAACCTTCTCTACCGAAGGTAAATAAGCCTGCACGAGGTTCATGGCGTATGGCATTGACACATCTGAACCGTTAATGCGGATCACAGGCGCGTCTAAATGGTCAAAGGCATCTTTCTGCACACGGTAGGCAATCTCCGAAGAAATACCGCCATAAGGCCAGCTTTCATCGATCACTACCAAACGGTTGGTCTTTTTAACACTTTTGATGATGGTGGCATGGTCGAGCGGACGAATGGTACGCAAGTCGATCACTTCGGCAGAAATGCCTTCCGCAGCCAAAGCTTCAGCGGAAGCCAAAGCCACTTTCATCATTTTGTTGTAAGAAACGAGGGTAACATCGGTGCCTGCGCGCTTAATATCAGCCACGCCAATAGGAACGAGGTATTCGCCTTCAGGCACTTCGCCTTTGTCGGCATACATCTGCTCCGACTCCATAAATATCACAGGGTCATTGTCGCGAATGGCGGCTTTTAACAAGCCCTTGGCGTCGTAAGGGGTAGAAGGGGAGACGACTTTGAGGCCCGGTACGTTGGCATACCAGCTTTCAAACACCTGCGAGTGTTGCGCGCCGAGGGTGCCAGCCGAGCCAGAAGGGCCACGCAATACCATCGGAGCACCAAATTGACCACCTGACATCGATAATATCTTGGCCGCAACGTTTACAATTTGGTCGATGGCCACCAACGAAAAGTTGAAGGTCATAAACTCGATGATCGGACGCAGGCCGTTCATGGCTGCACCCACGCCGATACCCGTAAAACCGAGCTCTGCAATGGGGGTATCGATGATGCGGCGTTCGCCAAACTCGTCGAGCATGCCCTGACTCACTTTGTAGGCACCGTTGTATTGGGCAACTTCTTCACCCATTAAAAACACGCGATCGTCTCTGCGCATTTCTTCCTGCATGGCTTCTCTCAGGGCTTCGCGCATTTGAATTTCTCTCATGTATAGTTGTTTATTTCAAGACTTTTTTGCGAGTGCAATAATAGGCATAAATGCGTTAAGGGCGAAAAAAGGAAGGGAGAAAAATAGGCGCTGACCAGGGTTGGAATCGGGAGCGCTGAGATTTCTGGAGCGATATTTTAAAAATGATTTGCTATTTCTTCCCCTTCGGCTGCAAGGGCCTAATCTCCACGTCTACGGTTAAAAAGTTCGGTGACGATTGCAACAGCTGGAACAGCAGCGTGGCCACGTCTTCGGGCTGGAGCATGTTGGAGTTGATGGTAACGCCTTCCACTTCATCGAAAAAGTTGGTGGCTACCGAGCCTGGGTACACACAACTTACTTTGATGCCGTCTTCGCGCAGCTCGGCATAGAGCGAATGGCTGATGCCACGCACTGCAAATTTTGTTGCGGCATAACCGCTGCCTTGTACAATGCCATTCAAGCCAGCAATGGAGCTGATGTTGATGATGTGGCCCGCCTGCTGGGCTTTTAAAAAGGGCACTACCGCCCTGCAGCAATACATTAAACCATGTACATTGGTGTCGAACATGGCGTGCCATTGTGCTGTGGGTAGCTCCTCGAGTTTACCAAAATGTCCAAATCCAGCATTGTTAATAAGGCCGTAAATGGCAGTACCCAGCTTTTGCTGTGTTTGTTGCATGGCCGCTGTAACCTGTTCTAGTTTCGAAACGTCACACTTAAAATAATGAAAATCGGGATGGGTGTAGGCGGGTGCCGTACGCCCCCAGCCCGCCACTTGGTAACCTTGTTGATTTAACAATTGCGCTGTGGCTAGTCCGATGCCTTTGCTTACGCCGGTGATGATGAGATACTGGGATGTTTGCATGGGTGAGGAGTTAAGTAGCAGGAAGGAAGAAATGCGAATGCTACTTAATTAGAACTTTGAGGTCGTGCAAATGGTTCGCCTGCTCAGGAAGTTTGTCGTGCCTCCAACGTAAAATTCTCGGAAAACGCACGGCCACTCCAGCTTTGTGGCGGTTGCTGGCCTGTAAATCTTCAAAAGCAATTTCAAAAACGAGCTGGGGCCTGACGGTCCGCACAGGGCCAAATTTTTCGAGGGTGTTGGCTTTGATGAAGGTATCCACCGCTTTGATTTCTTTGTCGGTTAAGCCACCGCTAGCCTTGGCAAAGGTTACCAATTGCGTACCTTCCCACAAAGCAAAGGTGTAGTCGGTAAACAGGTTGGCGCTCTTACCTCGGTCTTTCTGAGCGTACAGCAACACCGCATCAACGCTCATCGGAGCTGCCTTCCACTTCCACCAACTGCCTTTTTTGCGGCCAACTTCGTATGGGCCATCTTTGCGCTTGAGCATAACACCACCGGCTAATTGGTTGCGGCTTTGGGCACGGTAGTCGGTAAGCGTTTCCCAACTGCCGAAAGTCAGACTTTCAGACAAAAGCAGGGCAGACAAGGGGTGCTGCCCTAAAAGCTTTTCGAGCTGGGCGCGGCGTTCCACCAAGGGTTGAGAACGCAAGTCTTTTCCTCCAATTTCTAGTAAATCGTACACCAGTAAGGCTACTGGCAGACTTATCTGCATTTTTTTGGATGGCTTTTTCCTACCCAAACGCTGCTGCAACGCATTAAAAGGCAAAATCTGCCCGTTTTCAACACACAGCAACTCCCCGTCGAGCACGGTACCATTGGGCAAAGGCGCCAAAGCCGCGCACAAATCTGGGAACTGCTCGTTGAGGAGCTCTTCGCCCCGAGACCACACATACACAGCATCACCACGCTTGATGACCTGGGTACGCACGCCGTCCCACTTCCATTCGGCTTGCCAGTTACTTGCGGGGCCGAGTGCTGCAAGTTCCTGCTCCAGCGGGTAGGCCAAAAAAAAGGGGTAGGGTTTGGAGGCGTTGCTGGCGGCATCGGAGGTTAAAAGTTGCTCTAAGGTGCTGGTGGCAGGCTGCCAACGGCCGGTGAGGGCATAGGCCACAGCAGATTCGTCTTTTTCGTACACCTTGGCCAACGCCCGGGCTACTAATTTCTGAGATACACCCACCCGAAAGCCACCCGAAAGAAGTTTGTTGAATAAAAAACGCTCAGTTGCGGGCAGTTGCGACCAATAATGAAGCACAAAGGCCTTTTTTTCGACTTCATCAGCTTGTTGCAGCTGTTGAATGTCCTCTAACAGTTGATGTAAAGTTGGTGAACTGGCCGAAGCAGCAGGCGGAGGCAGCAGCAAAGCCAAGCTTTCTGCCAAATCACCCGCTTGTTGGTAACACTCGGCGAGCATCCAGTCGCTCAATCCACTTACTTCTGCCGCCCAACGTTGGAGCAAAGTGCCGGTTATTTGTCTTTTGGGCCTCTTGCCGCTGAACAAGGCTACCATCCACATGGCGTCCGCCGGGGGGGCTGTTTGGAGGTAGCCGACCAAGGCTTCTATTTTGGCGGTGGCACTGTTGCTGCGGTCGAGGGCTTCGAAAAGGTCGGTAAATAACTTCATGCGGTCTCCTCCTGCATATCGGCACCGCTTTCTCCGGTAAATAAGGTGCGCTCTTCTTGCGCATCGAGGCCCATTGCGCGCAGCTGGCGACTAAAAAGAGCGGTAAAGCCGTGGTTGCAGATTATTTTTTCGGCCCCCGTTGCGCGAATGGCCTGCAATAAGCCGGGATAATCTGCATGGTCGCTCAGCACAAAACCGCGGTCAACTGACTGCCGACGGCGGTTGCCACGCACTTGCAACCAGCCCGAAGCAGAGGCATCCGTAAAAGGCGCAAGCGTATTTTTCCAACTGCCGTCGGCAGCTCCCGGAGGAACCAAAACCAGTACCCCGCTGCCATGTATTTGACGGTTGTAGCTGCTTAATAACTGCGTGGTAGGCAAACGAAAGCCTACCGCAGCCAAGGCTTCGTTCATTTGAGCAATGCTGGGATGCACAAAAATGGGTCCGATACTTGCATTTAATCCGTTTAAAAGCCGCTGGGCCTTGCCTAAAGAGTAACCATACAGCACGCAGTTTTTGCCAGCCGCCGCTGCTTCGGCCCACCAGCGATTGATTTCTTCAAAACGCAGCGCCTGGGGCTCCCACTGGTAAATCGGCATGCCAAAGGTGCACTCAGTAATAAAAGTATGACAGCGAACGGGCTCAAAAGCGGGAGCAAGCCCGTCATCCTCTACTTTATAATCGCCCGACGCCACCCAAACCTCACCACGGTACGCTACCCGAATTTGAGCAGAACCAGGAATGTGCCCCGCCGGATGCCAGCTGAACCGCACGCCGTTGATGGTGAGTGCCTCGCCGTATGCCACGGTTTGTAGAGAGATGTTTTTACCTAAACGGGCCCGTAAAACATGCTCGTTGTGCTCCTGGGCCACATAATGCCGCTGTCCCCAACGGGCATGGTCGGCATGGGCATGGGTTAACAGCGCCTTGTCTACTTTGCGCCACGGGTCGATGTAGACATCGGCTTGAGGACAATAAATGCCTTCGGGTTTAAAAACGAGCAGCGACATATTCAAAGATACGCAGGTGGGTAGACAACTCTTGGCAACAAAAAAAAACACTGCAGGTTTTACTTGCTGCATATCTTAGCAAAACAATCTCCTACACTTCAGTAACTTTGTGCCTTTATGTGGAGTAATCAAAAAATCAGCTTTCTGTTTTTGGCCTTTGTATTCACGGGCTTGGCTGTATTGCTTACGCGTTGGGCAAACGACAAACAAATGCTGGCCCGGGTGCTGGTAATTACGCATGATGGGAGCATCCTAAGCTGCGGTAAGCAAAATTTCGCAGAGCTTTTAGCAGATTCACAGTACAGCGGTATTTTTTACGAACAACACGTTCAGCACTTCCAAATGCCTTTTCCCGATGAACTCGACAGCTTGGTTTTGAAGCCTTTTAAAACACAATCTGCCTTGGATTGGATCAACATGACGCCCGACACGCTTTTTTTGAAGGCTTTTTCTAAAAGTTATGCGAACATGCTGTTTGAGGTGTCGGAGGCGCAGACCGATTCTCTCAATGAGCACAACCAGCAAAACGAGCGCCTGCGCAGACTGGCGGTGCTGGCAAAAGGCCCGCAACGCGATACCTTGCTAGCCCAGTTGCATGCTCCAATCGACCAGTGGACGGAGGGCCAAGCTGACAAACTCCGCAAGCGTTATGTAAACCAGCTGCTGAGTCGAATCAGCAAAAAAGCCCTCTCCAAGCCAGGGGAGTCCTGGATTATTTTGGTGAACATCGAGCACTTTGACGACTTAAAAGTCAAACTAAAAGGAGCTACACGCTTTGAATGGATCGATTAAATGCCTGTTGCTTGGACTGCTCCTTTGTGTAAATACAGCCTCTTTTGGGCAGATATTGAATGCAGAGGCCTTCCAAAGTCAAAATGAACCACTGGAAAAGTGGCGAGGACAAACGGCCTTCGGCGTCAACCTCGATAAACAACAGGCCTTGGTATACAGCGTTTTCACCGATGTAGATGCTGCCCTACGCATCAAAACAAAATCCCTGCTCACGGCCTCCCGGGTGCGGGTCTCTGGCACCGGCGACAATCTCTTACTCAACGGTGGTTTTGTACACTTGCGACTCCGCGACAACACAGGTAAGTTACTTTTGCTTGAACATTACAC
>Ga0209284_10006281_pt1 | contig 11573 bp, 4 predicted proteins | sample FRY03_FD_187211 | JGI IMG/M metagenome (GOLD analysis project Ga0209284, IMG submission 187211) | Freshwater microbial communities from Lake Fryxell liftoff mats and glacier meltwater in Antarctica - FRY-03 (SPAdes) (version 2) | ecosystem: Environmental > Aquatic > Freshwater > Ice > Glacier... | reverse complement strand
AGCCCATGCACATCGACCTTTAAAATGTGAATTGTAGATGGCATCAACCTATATAATATACAATGGCAGGTGTGGTTTAAAAATGTATGAGTCATATCCCCCACGTAATTTCCAGTGTGCGCCGCGCAATTTCCAGTGTGCGCCGCCACACAGTGTGGAGCCGTCGCACTGGTCCATGGAAGGAGTCGGCACGTGGTTGCAAGGTCCAAGTACACACGACATACGAGTGACCGAGCAAGTTCAAAAGCACAACGAAAACATGCAGTTCCAGCAGAAAATTGAAACTAAAGTCGCAACTTTTAAACTCGCGGGGGATGAGATTCTTCGACATGCCCAGGAGGAGAACATGGCCGCCCAAAAAGCGTTGAATGATATCATGCAACGCTTACAGGCGTGTGCACACTTAATCAAAGAAAGAGAACAAACGCGTGATGCGTTGCGAGCGCGAGCACAACACCCGTGATAAGGCCACTGCATTGCACGTAGGACAGACGCAAATTAAATTTTCATAAATAACAATAAAAACAACATTCGTGTACTTTTTGTTGTAAACCCAAAGAGCAGCCGCCGCGGTGCTACGTCAATCCGGGATTTCGAAAGTAAGGGAGATGGTGAGAATGATGCGACCACTGGCGTCCCGGACTTCCGTGCATCGTGGGGTATGGTATGAACTTGCATGCTGTACGTTTGCAATTCGTCCAAACGAATCTGCCATGACGGCATGTCGGACGACATCGGCGTCCTTTTTCGTGATCAGACTGCCATTTTCTATGGTAGTGGTTCCTGCAATGGAGTCGGCTTGCAGCAGCAGGTCGTCGTCGCTGACATTGTAAATATAAAGAAGAATTGTATGCATTGTCTCAATTTTGTAGTTGAAATTGGGTGGTGTGGTACAAGTACTGCTCGAGTCGATTGCGGGTGTGATAGATTCGGGTTCAATCTTCTGCGTGTCGAGCGTGCATGTGCTACGAAAGGGAGTCACCACAGCGATGATGCGTACCAGAAGGCCAGTGTCAAGCAATGCCAATGGCGCACTGGGTCTCAAAGTCACAAGTTGTGCGGTATGTTCTTTCAGCATCGAGCCTGCTGTTTTGTAAAACGGCTCCATAAATCTCGGCCGCATTTTCCCTCGACTGGCCCCCCCTGCCGTGCGAACAAACGGCTTCTTTTCACTCAGAGGGAACCACTCAAAATCATAACCGAATACTGCATGCCGCAGAGATTTCCGTACGTAATGATCATGTAGATCTAAGACCTCTGCGAGTTTGTCGCACTGGTCCTGTGTGGTGTGCACGCAACGAAATTCGTGATTGCCACCTTCCACCATTTCAAAGTGATGATTGATCGCCGCTATTATAGGCGTGTCTGACATTTGCTGTTCCTCGGCAAATTCGGCCGCCTGCATGATTGTCCCGCAGTTTTTGAGTTCTTCGTGCATGTTGGTGGGATACAGTAAGAGTCTTGCAATTTTTTCCATCGCGAGGGCAGGCACATCGTAGGCACATGATCCGCTGTTCGATTGCGTGTTTGCCAAGAGAAATGCCAACAGGTCGGCCCTCGCCCCGCGGTAGCGTCGCCTGGGCCAGCGGATGCCCCTGCGCGACTTTCCCCGTTTCCACTCGATCTGTGCAAATCACCAGACTCTTGCGTGCATCGACGAGAACGTGCACGAGCGAGCGCCGCTCTTCCTCCAAACGCGCCCGGGCTTCGTCCAGTTGTATCATTCGCTGCTCTACCGTCGCAATTTGTTGCTGCAGACCCTGCTGTTCTTGCTGTACGAGAATATGCTGACCAGGGTCAAATGTTGCTGCATTTCTCAAATGACACGCGACACACAGTCGGTATGTTTCTCCGGAGGCGAGCCGGTACTGATAGGACGGTTCGTTCTCAAGCATGACATGGCACAGCTGGCACTTTGGAGTGGCCATGGATTGAATGCTGGTGTTGTGTGGCTATTTGTGCTGTTTTGTGTTGCTTATATAGGTATGCACACAGGAACGCATCGCATGCTTCAAAAAACGCTGTGAATTCGCAAAATGATAAGCGGAAACGAACATCAGTTCAATTCTTGTGTAAAAATGGCAATTTGGGCGGATTGTATTGGAGACATTGCTATATAAGCAAGAAATTAGCAAACAAAAACACCATCGTGTGTGTGTTTGCAAAGACATGGCCGTCGCAATGGGAGGAAACTTCCTGCTCGCCGTGGACCAATTTGGTATGGTCTTGGCGTGTGGAGACAACGAGGCTGGTCAGTTGGGGTTGCGACCAGCGCCTCACACCAACTTTATCACGCAGCAGCGCGCGTTGCTTGGGGCCATCGACTTTGATTTCGAAACAGTGATGGTATCAGCGGGTCGCGAGCACGCTGCTTTGATTACGCGCAGCGGTTCCGTCTACGCATGGGGAGCCGAAGTGCGTGGACACCAAGGCGATGGTGTCGACGAAGAGCTTAGTTTTCCCCAGTCTATACCACAACTTGTATACAACCCCTTGATACAGGGATCGCGTGCTACAATGATAGCTTGTGGTACCAATTATACGCTTTTGTTGACGGCATCTGGGCACGTGTGGGGGTATGGATCCAATTGGCATTTTCAGGTTGGGGTGCAGGATATGGACGATCCGCTGCAAGTGACCAACACAGACATTACAGTTTTTACGAGGATGCCCCCTTCGCGTTTCGATTGCGGGGATGGTGATTCACAAATTGCCTTTATCGCCGCGGGCTACAAACACAGCGCCGCCGTGGGGCGAAGCAATGGTTTGTTGTGGACGTGGGGCGGAGGCCTCGGAGGCCAACTTGGCCATGGCGACGGTTCTTACGGTTGTTCTGCACCTGTACCCATTCATTTGCCACGCGACACCTTTGGCGAAGCCGTGGTTTCAGTCTCCCTTTCTACTTGTATTACCATGGCAGTTACAGCCAGTGGTGCATTGTGGGTTTCGGGCTACCACACTACAGGAAAACTGGGACTTGGAGATGTACACGATTGTATCGTATTTCAACGAGTCGGCACCGCTGACGATTTCGGCAATGGAGGTGTACGAAATGTAGTATGTTCTCTATGGCATTCGCTTATTGTGTCACATGACGGCTCCGTACGGGTATGCGGCAGCAGGGATTCAGGCTGTTTTGATCCTGGGAGTGATATGGCCCATCTTGTTCCGACGCAGATCGACCCTGCTTTTTTCAACAACGAGCCAGTTGTACAAGTATCTGCAAATAAATCGCGCAATGTTGCCGTCACCAGAAGCGGACGTCTGTTCACGTGGGGGTTGGAACGTCCAAATCGTTTCGAAGGACTTGCCCACGTACATGGTACCCATGCAGCACCGTCCGCATGGTTGCCTCGCCAAGTTTTGCACATTAATATTGCAAATCAACCTATCCCGTTGTTCGGACTCTGGCTGTACCCTCTTAGTGTTGACGAAATGCTTGCATTTGCAATGGGTGTACATTTGCGTCTTGGCACGGAAACGCGGTATCGAGATGCGTCAGACGATGTGCTGCGATGCATCTGGGACAGTTTAATGGTGCCAGGAGCATCACACTTTGGAATTGGGCTGCGAAACCTTCTTGGTATGTAGTGGACAAGGGTATTTTGCTCGTAATGAAAATTTCAGCAATTCAAGTGTGAAGGTCGTGCAGGGCGCGGTGCGAAATGTCAACTCATACACTAAACAGCACAGAGAACTCGTGCAGGCGGCCATCCGTGCTTGTTCCAACTAGACAGCAACAAACAAGACTTGCGAAAAATATATGCATTGATATTTTAATTAAATTCAACAAACATATACGCGTGTGCATGTATTTCTACCGCTTCTCATACACATGCAAATCTCGACGCAACGCATGCTTTATAATGGATGCTGCCAGTCGAAGCGAGGCCGGCGCCGTAAACGTTGCTGTTGCGGAACATCATCTTGAAGCACAGCACTGTACGGGTAAATCCGTTTCCCCGGCCTAGCACGACAATCCCAACACCACCCAAAGAAAATAAAAGCGGCAACGGCGGCGCTGACGGCCACGATTGCGCCAATGAGTAGTGTGGAGTGAGAAAATAGCGAGTTAATGAACTCACTTTCGGTGTGTGACGAGGCACTGACATCGTTTTGTACTAGGTGCATATGTGATGATTGCATGGCATTCACCGCCACGGGAGCACGCGTGTGACAAAAGTGTGCGGCGTCGTATGGGTTCGACGTGCTCCGAATCCGATGCGAGGACCTGCATAGATGCAGCTGTGAGCCCGGTGAATTGGTAAGATGTCGCACACCAGAGTAACCGCGCGACACCAAGAGTTCCACATTCACAAAAGAGGGCATAGACACCACGGTAACATAGGTAAAGTGCACAAACTCCTGCTGTAGCAAACGGCGTGTTGCCATGCGGGCGCACTTGTTTTCAAAGTTTGCTCGCGCCACGGATGCCACGACAATGTCGGAAACATTGGCAGACGAGGCCTGCAGCAGCTCCAGACGAATCGCGGGAACAACAAGTTCCATAAAGGCAGATTCGTTGAGACAAAAGATGTTGATAAGAAACTGCTTCTGCGCCACCACAGTGTCACACGTGTTGTTGATGCGGTGCTTCTGTGCACACACTGCTGCTGCGACGCGCTGGTTGCTGTTGATAGAGGTGATGCTGCGGAGCATGGCGTTGTTTTGCGTTGTGTTTTCGAGATCCACGCCCGATCGCGAGGGCGCATGGAGCGACAGCAGAAACCGTCGTGCGCCGCTTGCACTTGCGCTCCTCGTAGGCGTGTCGCCGCTACTGCTCTTGCTGGCAACACTGTTGTCAGAATGGGTGCCTTGCAAAGAAACAGCCGCGTAGCCTGGACTGTTGTGCCGTTGAGCAGGGTGTAGGCGAAAGTGCTGCTGTCGCCCGTGATTCGCCCGCAGCGCTTGGGCCGTAGTGGTGGTAGCGTGTATTCGCCGCTTATACCGTCGCATGCCAGCACTCACGACCGCCACCGGGACAGCATGGGCGCACTGTCGATCCGGTGTTGTAAATCCAATGACAGCACCAACATCTTGAACTTGTTGATGCGACGCTGCGTTATAATGCCCAATAAAGTCAGTATGCTCTGTATACTCGCTGTCTTGTACCTTTGGTGACATCACTCGGAACTGGAATTGCACCGCTGGTTCACTGGCATTCGCGCCCGGCAGATAGAGATCCATGTAATACCACCACGTGGCATCCACCAGCGACTGCCAGCGACACGGCGTGACGACATTGTTGTGGCAGGTGGCATGCACGCATGCTACGCAAAATGCAAAGTCCGTCACCCTCTGTGTGCCAAAGAGCGCAGCGGACATGCGAAACGTGTGCCATGCGTTCGTTGTGGCATTGTCCGTGTTGTTGCCACTTTCTGTGATACAGCCAGGGTCCATTGCGCCGACAATGGTCGAGTCAGGAAGGAAGGCGGTGATACGGGTGCCCTCCAACAATGTAATTGGACGCACGCCGTTGGCGTTCGGGATGGTATCTGTGTGCACTTGGGCGCGATGTTGTGAGAATCTGGCCTCGTCGCAGTTGTACAGTTGGCATGCCAGCGAGTCACCCACCGAAAACACCGTGTATAGCCAATATTCTGTCGCCGGATGTGATGCAGCGGGCACCGGTATGTTTGGTTTCCACCGAATCGTGCCCATTATATTATCATACTGACCGGACGACGGACACCGCTGTGCACAGGAGCCCACACCAGCAGCACCGCCAAATAGCGCCTCCCCCAGGCTCCACAGATGGGCATCATTCGGTATGTTATAGTTTTGCGTATAGTCGTGTGTGCTGGAGGCAGCTCGCACATGCATCACCTGCCAGTCGTGCAGGTCGCTGTATGCAGACGCGCACGGCTGTGTGAATGCTGGGTCGGCAGTACACATTCGCCGACGCGTGGACGAGAACAAGACCACTAGCCAACCGCGTTTCTTGACATACACCTTGTCGAAAATGTGCACGCTATCTGCTCCTGGCGTGCTCCACGAGGATTCCAGGAGGGTCGTTGTTGCGGCAGAAGTGGATGCCACGACGGTCACCGAACACGGATAGTCATTGATGTCGGTGTCTGAGCTCCATGTTGGCGATGTGAGTTGAGGTGCCACACACTGTGCAGGCACGGTGTTCCAGAATGGCGACGGCACGGTATTTCCGACACGGCTACCACCGGGCACGAAAGCAATGCGCGATTGGGTCGCATTAGTGCTGTCAAGGGCGAAAACTTGGGTGTGTGGGCGGATGAAATTGCAACAGTCGTGTTCATATGTGCCTGATGCAGCAGATACACCAAGCGGCACCACAATACCGTCGAGAATATGAGGATTCCGGTGGTTGGTAGAGTTCTCGTTATCAGGGTCCTTTTGCGCGGCGCAGATGTCGTATTGCGCTGGAAGCGACGAAATCGTCACGTGCATTCCGGCCGTGGTGGGGTCGGATGCAAAATACACCAAGGGCACAAAGCCGCCACTGTCATTGCGCTGTGTCATGGTGCCAATGGAAAGCACGTCACCCACGGCAAGGGCGGCAACTGCCATTTCTGTAATAAAACCGTGTGACGGCACAGCTGGCGTGCCCTGCCCGAGCACCGTGCGGGGAATAATTCTCACAATTTTTGCCGCGTGCACGTCTGTATCCCCCTTTGTAAACGTCTTTGCAATGATTCCGCAAACGCAGTCCACCAGCAATGCGGACGAAATCCCGTTTTGTGGAATGCTGCAGGCTATGTCTGGGCGCAGCACCGTGGTGTCGCTCTCGAGGAGCAACGGCAGGTTGTTGTACTGCGGGTGGCACACAAACAGCGGCATACCTTGGCTGTGGGTGTTTTGCCGACTGCCATGTGCCACTTTTTGCGTGAAGGGGTCGTCTCCTCTTTTATTGGTGACGGCCGCTGCATCGTCGGGGGGCACCTGGATCTGGTAGACCGACTTCAAGGACTCGGCCTGTTGTAAGTCGGCGTCTGTTATGCCATAGCGTATCATAACATCCCCCAGTGTGTACATACACGGCAGCACCTGCTCGGTGTTGAGATTCTTGGAGAGGTCGCAGCGCACGTAACCGGCGTGGATGGCGGCATTTCCACGCCCAGGAAACGTCATCTGTCCAAGTCGGCAGGCCGGGTTCTCAGGATGCGTAACAAAGATTCCGCCCAGCGGGGCCTGAGCAGAAACGGAATCTTGTGAGGTGTCGGAAGCGCCGTGCCAGCACATGGGAGGGTCCGGCAAGAACCCACCTTGCGACTTCCACAGATCAGCACTCGCAAACGCAGTGAAGAAGACGTCTCCCAAGCTGGGCGTCAGCTTTGGAATAGCAGTAGTATCGGCGGAATTGACAAGCCGGTCTGGCCCGTGCCAATACTGCTCCGCCAAAACGATGGAAGCGCTCATGTACGCTGGCGGAAAAGTCACCGGCGTATGCGTCATTGCACCACAGCGAATCCAGTCCCATTCGGTGCTGCCCGGTGAAATATCAAGTTTCTTTGATGTTACAAAGACCGACATGTGCACCGCTTTGCCTGTGGACGTCCAGTCCGCCGCTGCAGCACCTTCCGTAAGCGACATACCAATGTGAGGTGTGAGATGGATGGCGGTGTCTGCATGCCACTCTTCGCCCATGTGCAATCGCTGCACAAAACCTGCACCGCCAGGGCCAAAGTGGCTTTCTTCTGTTTGCAACTCTATGGCCCGCCATCGGTTTTTGGCGAGGGTGCGCCGAGTGTGGAGAAGCGCAATGACCGCATCGCTCGCCGTGTCGGCTACCCATTGTCCACCACACACGGGCGAGGATCGATTGTCACGACAAAGGTATGGATCCTCCATGTTGGAAATGTCTTTGTACAGCACTGCAACGTTGTCGAGAACGCCAAACCGGTTCACAAACACAGCGCGCGTGCTGTCCGTCTGCAAAAACTCCCCGTCGGCTTCAACGCGGGCCATGCTCATTTCGGGTCGGAAAAGGGCACCCTGTGTTGGTGGGCTTGGCCTAGTTGCAAAAATGTGATCGCCGTCGTACAGAGTTTCGCCGCCGTTGGGCTGCAGGATGTGTGTGAATCGGGCCGGCAACGGCTTCTGCGACACGATTCTCGAGCGGTCCAACGGCAAAACACTGGCCTGCAACAGAGGTACCCCGAATGGGTCTGTGAAGCCACCGCTATAATTGCAGGGACAAAGCGTGTGCACTTGCGCATATTCGTTGTGCACACTGCAGAAGAGGTCGGGGCGGAGACTGGGCGGCGTGTGCACCATCTCCACTAGTGTGAAAGCAACGGGCTTGGACACCGCCGCGTTCTCGTAAAAGTAAAAGAGCGTCATAGTGGCAAACGCCACGGCACTGTCTGTCACTAAAATCGAGGTGCGCCGTGTTGCCATGTCCACAGTCACAGTGATGTCGCCATTTGCGCTCCCGGTATACATGGTCTTGGTGTTGCCCTGATTGGCAATAAAGACGGGGTTGTTTGCGTTGACGGAGTTGGACCAATCGATGCTGGTCGTCACTCCTTGTCGGAGGAGAACGGGCTCGCGTGGGTCCGCAAAGTCAATGATACCATCGCTCACGAGTGCACGGTGCCCACTTGCGTAGGGCACACGCGGAGCCAGTGTGTATGTCATGTGTCGATTGTCATAGGCGTCCAACGGGGTGTGTTTTGTCTCGTGGCATTCGAAAAAGCTGAGGTTGCCCAGGTGGTAGGTCGAAAACACTCGCTCCACCACCACTCCTGGTCTGTTGGTGATTGCATGTTGTTGTGAGCATGCACACTTGTTGTGGCCCGTATGCCAAACTCCAACAACGGCATCCGTGTCTGGCGGTGCAGCGTCGACGGCCGCCTGTAAAGGTGGCAATGCCGTCAAATCCACCGTTTGCACACTCTGACAGCAGCCCTCGCATCTGTAGTCGCACAGGATTGGAGCCACTGCGATACATGGCGGGTTGCCAGGGTACTCCTGTAACACGATGCGCACATATCGCGCACGCACAGGACCGTCGTCAAAAAACATTTCAGTGCTGATATTGTGGTTTTGGACACTGAGGTGCGAGAGGTCGGTCGTCTGGAAGAGGCCGGCGGAAAAATATGGCTCGACGTCATAGTGCACGCGTACCATACCAAAGTGTGCCGAGTGTGGCACTGGCGCAAACACCAGCCCGCTGAGTGCCTTGACGGTTTTCAGGTCCATTTCGAGCGAAAATCGTGGTAGGCCCTTGGCTTCGCGGTGCGAAAATAGGGCAGTGTGGTGCTTGAAGCATAGACCCGCTCCGCCGAGCCACGGTTCCTGCGTGAGGGTGTCGGGCATGCTGTCACCCGACCACGACCATGCGCTGGCAGCGTCAAAGTGCCATTTTTGCCGGTCGACATGAAGGTGCGCGATGGAAATCGTATGCAGTGTGTTGCATCCGGTTAGCGCCCGGCTGCACACAGGTAGCCGGATGAAAATGTAGCGTCCACGGGCCCCAGAAACATCCAACTGCAGGACGAGATTCGTGCCTGTCCATGGGATGTACGCAGCCACGGGTGCCTGCCAGATGACCATGTGTGCGGAGGACAACGAGAGTTCTGGTGGCGGAACGTGCGACAGATGCTGCATAGTGTCGTCGGTCAACGCGCGCTGGTAGAACCGAATCTCATCCATCTGCCCTTCATAACACACAAATGTCGCCGACGGGACCCGTGGACAAAGATTGCCATCGACGTCACCGGCCCCGATGATATGTGAGGATAGCACAAGAGGGATCGATGTGTGAATACCACGCACACTGTATGTGTTGCCGTCTGTCGCTTGTACGCCATCCTGCATGAGCAAACACTGTGCATTCAGACAGAAATTTGTCCTATTTTCACCCGTGTTGATGACCAGGAGGGCGTGATTCCATTGCCCGACGCTTACCGCAGCCCCAGGGGAACTTGAGATGTGGTGGCCAAGCATAGGTTGGTTGGTGGCTTGCAATGCTGAGACGCCCTCCATCATCAGAATGATGGTGAGTCCATCGGGGTGACGGTAATTTTGTTCGAAGCGAATAGATGACGTAGCGTCGGGGGTCGAGCTTTCGAGCAGGACGTGACGTTGCTCGCCCGTGGGGTGCGGCATCCCAAGAAACCAGAACGAGATACTCAAGTCGCTTTCTGGCTGCAATGTGATACTGCCGAGTTGCAAGTAATGCGAGTCGGTCAGTATGAGGCTGCCGTCTCCCCAGAGCGGTGGCACTGCGCCAGAGCCGATCAAAGGCTGGTGCATGACGGGTTCTGCGAGTCCTGCAGCGGTTTGTTTCATAACTTGGGCATCGGCCCGGTAATTGGAACTGTCTTTGCAGACGAATATGGGGTCGTCAAATCGGAGCCACATGAGCAGATCAGGATCTACACTGACCAGTTGTGGCTGGCAGTCGCGGCAGTGCTGTTTTAGTTCGTCGCCGTCCTGATAAGCCGCACGGACGGTGTTGACGTCCAGCTCCGCCACATCGCCTATCTGAACCTCGAAATGTTTCAGGGCTTGCCAGAGAGCAGGTATGGTGATGTTGCTGTTGTCGAATTCGATGCGGACCTCGCGAATTACAGCAGCAGAGTACTGCAGATCGATGCGCACCCACGCGACATTATGAGAGTCGGCCAAACGAGAGATGAGCAACACCGCTGCTGCGGCATGGTCTGGACCACTGCCATCTTGCACCACTTCTTGTGGGGGCACGGACACCGACGCATTGGAGTGCGGTTCGTCAAACCACGGTGACGCAGGATTCGAATGAAATTGAGCATCCAAGCCGTGGCACTCGCAGCAGTAACCGGCGTACTGCCAGTCGCACAGCATGTGGTTGGCGAGCAACCGATCGGAGACGCCGCGACAAGTCGTGTTGTCGACTGGATGCCGCCATTCGCCGCCGTCGTCGGCGAGACGTTGGTAGCACGGAATGTCTCGCCACGGGCTGTCGGGGTTGAACACTTGCAACACCGATAACGCATCCCAGGAAATGCTTGCAGCGTCGTAGCCGTCTTCTGCCCACCCAAAGCAGTTGCAGTCCATGCCGGAATAGTAATACTTGGTCGACGACGCACCCGGAGCTTCCGCACACTCGCTCAAGAATTGTCGCGTTCCGTGCTGGGGCACGGTGGCCTGGAGGAGCTGCAACAATTGCGATTCGCTCAATGGTGCCGCAAGTGAGCCTGCATGAGCGCGGCTCATCGCGTTGCACACACACATGGAGAATCGCGTAGAGGCGCACTCAAAACACGCACCCGGGCCTTTCTGCAGTTTCAGCGAACCAGTCGCACACATGATGCACTCCCCGCCGTTGGCTGCGTCTCCAGAGAAACCCACCTCGCACTCACAGTCTGCCTGCGACGTGCTCTGCAGATGCGAAGTGGAATGACTGCCAGAACACGGCGTGCAAACGCCTTCTCCAGCTTCGGACTTGAAGGTGCCGGCGGGGCATGATGTGCAAACACTGCTGCCACCGCCTGGCCCCGTCGTGCCCGCCTTGCATATGCATGCCGCGGCGGATGTGCTGTTTGCAGCAGAAATGGAACTGGCAGGACACAACGAGCACTCGCCATCCCCAGAAAATTGCTTGTATTTTCCAG
>Ga0209284_10006278_pt1 | contig 11575 bp, 6 predicted proteins | sample FRY03_FD_187211 | JGI IMG/M metagenome (GOLD analysis project Ga0209284, IMG submission 187211) | Freshwater microbial communities from Lake Fryxell liftoff mats and glacier meltwater in Antarctica - FRY-03 (SPAdes) (version 2) | ecosystem: Environmental > Aquatic > Freshwater > Ice > Glacier... | reverse complement strand
TCCCAAAATTGGAGAATACAAAATCCCTTTTAAAGTTTTGAAGTTAATGAAATTTCTAAATTGGTGTAAAGATTGTTTGAGAAATAAGTCTTCTGTAGTTTTGAAATAAAATTCATTAAGTTTGAGGTATTTTATTACTGTTTCTTTTTTTTCATTCAATTTTAAATGCAACTCTTCAGCAAAATCATTCAAATCAGCTGATGCAGTTAGACGTGTTCCATCTGAATAAAAATAGTTAGTGATTGTCTTTAGTTTTTGATATTCAAATTTATTATCAGATTTAACTAAATTTGTAAGTTCATCAATAAGTGAGGGCATAGTAAGTAATGAAGGACCTTTATCGAATCTAAAACCATTTAAATGTAATTCGCTTAATTTACCACCAGGATAGTTATTTTGTTCAAATATAGTAACATTATAACCTTTTTGGGCTAAACGAATAGAGAGTGCCAAACCTCCTACACCAGACCCTATAATTCCTACATTTTGTTTCATTAAATTTATTTAAAATATATTTTTCAAAAAATTGCTAAATTTAAAAAAAACTCCAAAAAATCTAATAACTTTGAGGAGTTTTTTTGTTTTTAAGTATTTTCTATAACTTATTTAGACATAATCAAATTCTTGAACAAATGAAGTTAAATGCCTATTTTTCAAAATAATTATTTCGTCATCTTCCAAAGCACTTAAATATAATTCTAAAGTGTAATTAATATTGACTTTTACTTCTTCTTAATCATCGCCTTGCGTCATAAATCATTTTAATTCTAGACAATATGCAAAGTAGCCATCATTACATTCTTCTATTATTATATTTAATTTTATCAAATTTTGAAGTTAATAATTATAAATAAAACATCTTACATTATCTCAATAATCATTGCATTCGCTTCGCCACCACCGATACAAAGGGTAACTAATCCAAATTTGCCACCAGTTCTTTTTAGAGAGTAAATAAGAGTAGTAAGTAATCTAGCACCACTTGCACCGATTGGGTGTCCCATAGAAACTGCTCCACCACAAACATTTACTTTGTTTGGGTCGATATTTAGTTCTCTGATTGAGTGCATAGGCACAACTGCAAACGCTTCGTTGATTTCAAATAAATCAATATCTTCTAATTTCATATTAGCTTTTTTCAAAACTTTTTGGATTGCTGTAGTCGGTGCAGTCGTGAACCATTCTGGCGATTGACCATGGCTACAATGAGCAATTATTTTTGCAATAGGTTTTAGGTTGTTTTGATTTGCATATTCTTCACTTGCGACAACAATTGCCGCTGCACCATCATCAATAGAGCTTGCATTTGCTGCTGTTATTGTACCATCTTTTTTGAAAACTGGTTTTAGTGTAGGTATTTTGTCAAATCTAACTTTACCAGGCTCTTCATCAGTATCTACAACGATAACACCACTTCTATCTTGAATTTCTATTGGAGCTATTTCTGATTTGAACCAGCCCTCTTTTTGTGCATTTATAGATTTTTCATAAGATTTGATTGCAAAAGCGTCTTGTTCTTCACGAGAAAATTTTTCTTCAGTGGCACATAATTCACCAGCAATACCCATGTGCACTTTATTGTACACGTCCCAAAGTCCATCATTAATCATTGAGTCCACTAATTCGCCATTACCCATTTTATAGCCACTTCTTGCATTTGGCAAAAAATATGGTGCATTCGTCATAGACTCCTGGCCACCTGCTACGATTAAATTTGCATCACCACCTCTGATTGCTTGGTCAGCCAACATAACTGCCTTAAGACCCGAGCCACAAACTTTATTAATAGTCATACATTCAACAGTTGTAGGTAAACCAGAGTAAATTGCTGCTTGACGAGCAGGCGCCTGTCCAACACCACCAGTCAATACATTACCCATAATCACTTCATTGATTTCATTAATATTAACGCCAGCTTTTTCGACAGCAGATTTGATTGCAACAGCTCCTAATTGTGGGGCAGACATCGAAGCCAAACTACCCATAAACGCACCGATTGGAGTTCTTGAAGCAGATAAAATTACAGAAGCCATTTTTTTATTCCTATTTATAAATTAAAGTTGTTTTTCAATAATATTTTTTATAATATTTTTTTATAATATCAACATTCAGACGCTATAAATTTATGTTTAGTTTTTTGTTTGAATTTATAAGAAATAAAATAAATTTTATGTTATAATTTATTTTAAATTGATGAGATTTAAGATTTTTTTTAAAATAATTTAAATTTGATAAAATATTATAATAAATATTTTTTTATACGTTTTTTAATTTTGTTATTTAAATGAATATTTAAGTTCTAATATAAGGATTAATATATGTATAAAATTTTACTATCTTTGACTGTACTACTATTTACTGTAAGTAATTCAATTTCAAAACCTATAGTGGTTAAAATCAATCATAAATTAGGTAGTCAAACATTTGATTACAAGAAACAAAGCAATAATAATATTAATGACATATTTATAATAAATAGGTTGGAGTATTATCTATCTGAATTTGTAATTACTCACGATGGTGGAATTACAACAAAAATAGATGACTCTTATATACTTGTTCAAGCCAATAATAGTTTTACATTAAAAAGTTTTGGCGATTTTGATATAAATAAAGTAGAAAATATTGAATTTTGTATTGGAGTACCAGCTTCAGTTAATAATTCTGACCCTACAAAATGGGCTGCAAGTCACGCATTATCTCCTAAAAGTCCTTCGATGCATTGGGGATGGTCTTCTGGCTATAGATTTGTTGCATTAGAGGGTAAAGTTGGACAAAATTTTACAACTGATTTTCAATTTCATTCATTGGGCAACAAAAACTACAAAAAATTATCAATGAATATCTCATCTAAAAATAATGACATAGGAGATAATATTATTGAAATTGATGCTGATTATAACAGAGCAGTTGAAAATTTACAAATATCTACAGGAATAGTTAACCACTCTGAAGAAGGCGAAGCTGCAATTTTGTTGGAGAATTTCAAAAATTATGTTTTTCAACCCACAATCTTATTATCAGTTACAGATGAAATAAATAATATAGTTGTTGTTCCGAATCCAAGTAGTGGAGTTTTTAAAATTAATGACAATGATTTAAATATAGATTATGTTAAAATCATTGACTTAAGTGGTAGAGTTGTTTACGAAGGTGAGTTTAAAAGTAATAAAGAATATTCAATCGAAATTACTGGATTATATTATTTGAATTTTTACAAAAGCAACAACATCATAGTTTCTCAAAAAATTGTGATTAACAAGTAATAAATACAAATTTCTGTAATTATTTTAAATATGATGCAATATAGTGCAATATTTTAAATTAATTTAAGGTTTACTATTATAGTATTAACTTATTATGTCAAAAAAATATAATTATTATAGATGTCTTCTATTATTGTTTTTACTATTAATTCTTCAAAATTGCGAAGATAAGATTAATAATATAGACAACAAAATTACCGAAAGATATTTAGATAGTATTATAATTCCTTTTGGCTTTCCAGATTTATTATATCCTGAAGATAATCAATTTAATAAACATAGATGGCTTTTAGGGAAAAAGTTATTTTATGAAAAAAGATTATCCAGAGATAGTTCTGTAAGTTGTGCATCTTGTCATAAATTAGAAAATGCTTTTAGTGATGACAAAAGATTTAGTTTAGGTATTGAAAATAGAATTGGTATTTCGAATGCTTCAACATTAACAAATATTGGCTTTAGCCCATATTTGAATAGAGATGGTGGAGTTAAAACACTAGAAATGCAATCATTAGTTCCTATTCAAGAACATTTAGAATTTGATTTTAATATAATTGAAATAGCAAATAGACTAAGCAAAATAAGTATTTATAACGAATTAAGTCTATTAGCATATAATCGTAATTTAGATTATTTTGTAATACCGAGAGCTTTATCTACATTTGAAAGAAGTTTGATAAGTTCTAATAGTTTATATGATTTATCTTTAATTAATAAATATACATTTTCAAAATCTGAGAAAAATGGTAAAGAGTTGTTTTTTTCTGAAAGATTAAAATGTAACAATTGTCATTCTGGAATAAATTTTACAAATTATACATTTGAAAATAATGGTTTATACCTTGAATACGAAAATAAAGGTAGATTTAGAATTACTCAAAATATTCCAGATTTATCAAAATTTAAAGTACCTACATTAAGAAATTTATCATATACTAACCCTTATATGCACGACGGTAGTTTGAATACATTAGAAGATGTAATTAATCATTATAATTCTGGTGGTAAAAATCACATAAATAAGAATAATATGATTCAAATTTTAAATTTAACAGAAATCGAAAAAAGAGATTTAATTCTTTTTTTGAGAACATTAGATGATAATATATTTATAAAAAATAGTTTATTTAAGGAATAAAAAATGAGATTATTAATAAAAATAAATATTTTAATACTTGTATTATTTATTTTTTTAAATTCTTGTGGAGAAAACAGCCCAGCAACTTCAGATACAGTTTGGGATAAAACAGCTTATACGATAGAGGCAAATAATTTTCCACCACCAAATATTAAAATTGATAATATTCTAACAGTTGAAACTGTAGAATTAGGTAGAGCATTATTTTATGAACAAAAACTGTCTAAAGATAATAGTATTTCTTGTGTAAGTTGTCATGTTCAAAAATTTGCTTTTTCGGATAATGCTAAATTTTCTAAAGGTGTTGGCGAAAAACTTGGACTCAGAAATTCTATGAGTGTTACTAATATGGCTTGGAATAGGAATAAATTCTTTTGGGATGGAAGAGCAGAATTATTAAGACATCAATCTTTGATGCCAATTCAAGATAAGTTAGAAATGGATGAAACATTAGAAAATGTAATAAAGAAATTGTCGACAGATAATTATTACAGTAAACAATTTTATAAAGCTTTTGGAACAAGTAAGATAACTGATACTTTAATATCGTTGGCTTTAGAACAATTTATGATGACAATAGTATCTAATAATTCTAAATATGATAAATTTTTAGCAAACCAATTATCTTTAACAGAATCTGAAGAAAGAGGTAGACAATTATTTTTTACTGAATATAATCCAGATTTTCCTGAAAAGTCTGGTGCAGATTGTGCTCACTGTCATAGTAGTTTTAATTTTAGCAACGATAGATACTTTAATAATGGATTATTTGAAGAATCTGACGTTAAAGATGTTGGATTTCAAAATGTAACAAAAAATCCAAATGATAGAGCAAAATTTAAAACTGTTAGTTTGAGAAATATTGCTTTAACACCGCCTTATATGCACAATGGGCAGTTTGCAAATCTAAAAGATGTAGTAAACCACTATAATAATGGTTTAAAAAAGTCAAACACTTTAGACCCAGCTTTAGAATACACGCGAAGTAAAGGCTTGATGTTATCAGAAGATGATATGAATGACTTAATTAATTTCTTAAAAACTCTTACAGATGAGGATTTAATGACCAATTCAAAATATTCCAATCCATTTAAATAATGTAGATTGAATTATTAAAATCAAAAAAAAGTGCATCTTAAATGAGCCAATATATTTGGGAACTCAATTAAGATGCACTTTTTTTATATGTTTAGTTTTTTGTTTGAATTTATAAGAAATATGAAGTATTGAAAATTAATATTTATTTCTAATTAGTTACACAAATATTAATCTAAACTAAAATCATCAACAATTTTTCTTAGACCAGGGAACTTTTCATCATAATCCTCTATAGCTCTTTTGATTACTTCATAAGCTTCTTCTTTTCCGTAAACGTGAGTTATTTCACATTTGGGAATTGGATTATCTGGGCTTTGTTTATAAGTCAAAAAGTAGTGTTTTAATCTATTTACGACAGAATCAGGAAGCTGTGAAATGTCATTTACATTTGAATAAACGGCATCAGTACTCATAATTGCAATAATTTTATCATCTGCTTCGCCACCATCAATCATTCTAAACCCACCAATTGGTTTGCACGTAACGAGTACGTTACCAGTGGGCACTAACTTTTCGGTAAGCACACATACATCAAGAGGATCGTGGTCGCCTTCAATATCTCCACGACCAGTCTTTTCTTGGCAATATTCTGCAACTCTTTTGCCACAATAAGTTTGTGGTATTAATCCATAAAGCGATGGGCAAATATTAGAATAAAGCTGTGGTCTATCCACCCTCAAGAAACCAGTAATTTTATCAACTTCATATTTTACAGTATCTGTAGGTACTAATTCAATATAAGCGTTCACAAATTTGGGAGAGTTTTTACCAATGTTTACACCGTGCCAGGGGTGAGCTCTAAAAATATATCTTCCGATATTTTGTAAATCCATTTTTTTGTTATTTAATTTTATAAGATAAATTATATACAAAATTAACTCATTTTTAGATTAGATATAGTATTTTATTATTAATTTTAATATAATATAAATACAAAAAAAGAGAGACTATCTTTTGGATAATCTCTCTTTAATTTGATTTTAGTAGTTCAATAATTATTTATTGTTAAACAATTATTTTTGGATAACTAATTTCTCAGTTGATTTGAATGGACCTGATTCCATTTGATAAAAGTAAATTCCGCTATTTAATTTATCGACTGGGATTGATACACTATATACGCCTGATGGCATCTTGTTATTATCTACTAATGTTGTTACAACGTTTCCTTCGATATCAAATAATGTTATTGTTGTTTTGGTGTCAAATCCAACTGAATAATTTATCGTGCCACCATTACCATTTACTGGATTTGGATTGATACCTGATAAACTAAATGCTGTTGAACCTACTACTACATTACGTAAGTTACCAACACATATTTCTTCGATTGTTTTTACTGTATTTACCGGGTTGATAAATTCAAAACACTCTGTATTTGTAAATTCTGTCATTGTATGAGTTATCGTTACTTCATTACCTAATAAATCATCTGTGATTTTGCTATAAGCTGGTAAAAATACTTTGAATTTCATTGACAATAAATCACCATTCTCGCCACTAAATACATCACCTGCATTAATTGCTTCAATTGTTAATGATAAAGCCATTTCACCTTTTTTACCACCTGATACTATTTTCGGTACAGCTATAGGTGTTACTATTCTATATTTACCGGCGAAAATTGGACTTAAGTTTAGTCCACCCGGCTCATTATATAATGCTTTAACTATGCCACCTGGATAAACAATCTCTATATTAAATTTATTAAGTCCGGCTCTTGATACATTGTCATTGCCGCCTGCTGTTAAACTTAATATATAATCAAAGTTCTCATTGATTACTACTCTATCATTATTATTAGCACCTGTTATGCGACTGCTTGATGAACGTGTAAATGTATATGAATCTACAATTCCTGTTGCAATACTTTCTTGGTCTGTTAAAGCGTTAGATGTAAATGTTACTGTGTAATTTGTTGCTGGCATTGCTGTTGTCGGGGTATATACCAAATCTATGGTTATACTACCACCACCGGCAACTGTAAAGTTAGCATCTGTTGCTGTTACAAAACTTACTGTACCTAATGCGTTATTTGATATTACTGATGTTACATCTAATGGTGTTGTACCTGTATTATTGTAAGTTACTTGTAAAGGATCTGTTGCACCTATACATACTGAACTATTTGTTGCTGATGCATCGGAACCTTGACTTATACCTTCACCTGTAAATGTTGCACTATTATTTGAACTGTAAGCCGTACCGCTTATTGTTCCTACTAATGTTGCATCTGATACAAAGGATACATCGCCATTAAATATACCTGTATTTGGTGCCACAAACTCTACTTTCATATCTACAGATGTTCCTGGTGATAATACTATTGGTGTTTGTGTTGCGGCTAATGTTGCATCATAAGCCATACCTTGTCCACTTCTATTATTTAAGTCATTAGATATGTTATTAGCATTTAAGGTACTTATTGTTAAATCATCACCAAATGGATTCACTGGATTTGATATTGTGATTGTTTCACTACGTTTATCAGCTACATTGTTTTTAATCATTCCACCTGTTGGTGTAAAATTATTTGTTGATGGTGATACTGTGATAAATGGTTCTGTACCTATTCCAAAGAATGTAGCTATACATTCTGCATTTGCTGAATTACCGAAACTTAATTCTATCTCGTGTTCGCCTGCTTCTGTTGGTAAAAAGAATACTTCTTCTGTAATACTTCCGCCACCTTTAGCTACTGTTTTTGTTGCAAAACGTTTGTTTAATTCTGCTTCATTTAGTGGACTATTATCTGTAAATATAAATGACTCTAATTTACCTTTTTTAACAGTTACACTTACGTTAGTTATTATTACATCATCTGAAGCACTATTAGTTACTGTTAATGATTTAGTACCTGTGCCTGTTTGTGCATATCTATTAACTGCAAAACCGGGTCTGTCTATTCTTAATCTTGGCCAACTAAAGCCTTCCGTTTGTAAATCGCCTACTATACCTTCACCATCTATTTTACATACATTATCTGGTTTATCTGTATTTGCTGTAAATACTATTGATGCTGTATACAATTGTACCGCTGTTGGTTTGAAATAAATATTAAAATCTATACTCTTACCTGGTTGGATTACTAATGGATTTGTTACACTTATATTTACAAAATTACTATTAGTTGCCAAGTCCGTTGTGATGGCTCCTACTGGATTACCAGTAAAACTTGTGATGCGTAAATCTGCATTGCCATTATTACGGATTGTTCCTGTTGCTTGACGTGGAGCACCTATGTTGATATTTACTTTTTTGAAGTCCCAATCACTTACATCGATTGTTGGTGCACCTGTACGAGCTTCCAATTTAACAAAGTTTTTGAAACCGCATTCGTAACCAATTCCCAATGAATCTATAAAGTATGTTTTACCTGCTGGCAAATTTGCATCTGCTGTAAAGGTTACACGTAGTACTCTTGTACCCAATGGTTCTACTGGTAAATTTATATCCCAATTTAATGCTTCTAATGTAAAACCTTGATTATTGGATTTAAGTTTAGCATCTTTGAATAATAATGGTTTTGTGTCTGATAAATTTGTTAATGTAAAATCAAAACTTGCTGATTCGCCTAATTGGAATTGACCAAAGTCTTTATCTTCTGTAATTGAATATTTTACTGCGCTGTAATTGATTACTATAATAGTATCATTACCTCTTCTATCTACAAACAGTAAAGTTGCTCTGGCATCTTGTAAAGGATCTATTACATTCAAAAACCAAGAGGTTGTTATTGCTGCTCCAGCTTCGAAAGGATTATAACGGAAATTATAGTTATAACTTAAATTATTATCACTTACCATGTGTACATAATTTAAGTTAGACCTCAAGTTTGGATCGTTTGGCATATCAGTTATAGTACCATCTAAAACATCACCATTACATTCTTGAGTCCATTTTGGATCAGGATCATCTACATCAGGAATAGTTAAATCAGCTAATGCAACTGATGTTGGATATCCATAAGAATCATAGTTACCAAAACCATAAGAATAAGCAGCAAAAGGTTTTTTACCCCTAATTTTATAAACACCATCAGCAGGTAACCTAAAGTTTTTATTTGCAAATTTACGGTTATTTACTTCACCAATGAATTTTATATCAGTACCACCAAAAACGCTACCAATTGGTTGCCACACAAATTTTCCACCTGAAGTTTGACCCCATTCATAATCGTCTGATAATAATCCGTTAGCATCTGTTTCATAAATTAAATTAACAAAATTGTCTGCGAATCCTTGCCCACCTTTTGTATTTGGGGTATTAAAAGTGATTTCTTTTTGGTATTGTTCGCTTGGAGTCATTACCATAGCAAATGGATCACTATTTGCACTACCTATATCTTCTTGAGTTCCGGTATTATAAAAAGTGATACCAATCGGTTTATTAGCAGATATTACAGCAGGTTTGATTGGATATGGATCAGGGCCATCCTCTCTCATAGGCCAGATTCTTCTTTCGCTCCAACCTTTTCCGTTAGTAGTACCTCCAAGTAAAGTAAACCAATAGAGACCGTCTCTAAATACATCCGTATTAGATTCTTTTGCAAAAATTCTAATTATGCTGTTAAATGTTCTACCTCTTACAGCAGGGACGTGATAAACTGTTCCCCAAGTATTAACAGGTAAATCCATTTCTACTGTATAGTCGCACCATTGATTTGAAGTGGGTATATTGGTACACAACTGACCAGAAACTACACCTACTGCTTTAGTTGACTTGATTCTAGTTCCTGATATATCGGGGTCTTGACCTTTTGCTGATATTAAGTATACATCACCTTTTTGTAATGTTATTGGTCCAATGTTTTGTCCAGTTTTTTTTATCGCTCCGCCGTCAAGTTCAAAATCTGTACTTGATGAGCCACCAGTGGTAATACTTATTTTTGTATTATCAAAGGCTGCTACAACTCCAATCCAAGCAGGAAACAATTGACTACCAGCCCAAATCCAACCGGCGTATGGAGCAGCAATATAGTCTTTTCCCATGCCTGATACTGGAATAGGCAAGAATCCGTCTGAAGTTGCAGTATATCTACAAATAACGTATACTAATATTGGTTCGTCTGCAACAACGTTAATACCCGCTCCAGGATATGTTTGGGAAGGATTACCTGACATTCCTCTTGATCCAGCATTATAACCAATTGGCTGTCCATTTGATGGAGTTAAGTCAAAAACAATAACATCGTTTGGAATTGTTAATTGACTTTGCGAAAAACCAATCTTAGGTATGTTAATAGTTACTTTAGTTTGAATACCTGAAGTAACAAATACTTTAATAAAGTTATTGGCTCCACCACCTTCTTCATATACTGGTGGTATTGTAAACCAATACTCTTTACCAACATTTGTGGCACCATTTGCCAACATTGGTAATTTTTGTTTAATCTCATCTTCATCAACCAAATCGCCTGCGAATAGATTGAGAGTTGAGAACACCATTAGCAACATCAACGATGCTAATAAATTTGTATATTTAATTCTCATAAGAACCTCTATAATATAATATGATTATAACAATATTTTTAAAAAATTTATCTATTTGTTTTATTATTCTTTAGGATTGTAAATTAATATAATTTTTTCTAATTTCAAAAATATTTGATAAATATATGAATTTGAATAATTAATATTAATTTTACTTTATAATTTTGAATAGTTTTATCTTCACACAAGTAATAACAAAGCAACCTTTCATTTGTTACACTTTTTTAAAACTTTTTTTATTTTTTTTAATATATTTACAAAAAAAGAGAGACTATCTTTTGGATAATCTCTCTTTAATTTGATTTTAGTAGTTCAATAATTATTTTTGGATAACTAATTTCTCAGTTGATTTGAATGGACCTGATTCCATTTGATAAAAGTAAATTCCGCTATTTAATTTATCGACCGGGATTGATACACTATATACGCCTGATGGCATCTTGTTATTATCTACTAAAGTTGTTACAACGTTACCTTCGATATCAAATAATGTTATTGTTGTTTTGGTGTCAAATCCAACTGAATAATTTATCGTGCCACCATTACCATTTACTGGATTTGGATTGATACCTGATAAACTAAAT
>Ga0209284_10006275_pt1 | contig 11585 bp, 13 predicted proteins | sample FRY03_FD_187211 | JGI IMG/M metagenome (GOLD analysis project Ga0209284, IMG submission 187211) | Freshwater microbial communities from Lake Fryxell liftoff mats and glacier meltwater in Antarctica - FRY-03 (SPAdes) (version 2) | ecosystem: Environmental > Aquatic > Freshwater > Ice > Glacier... | reverse complement strand
GCGGACGTTGTTGCCTACGCTCTGGCAAGCCCGAGGCATGTGAATCTTGATCTCATTCAGATGAAGCCTGTGGCGCAAGCGGCACAATACAAACTTCATCGTGGTCCACTCTCTCCTAAACTTTGAGCCCGCCCAGATACTCCCCGATAGAGTAAACAGGTGATTCTGCGTCTCGTCGAAATATCCCGGCCCGTTCTGTGGGTGAACACAATAGGTACCACCGTCATTGGGATGTGGCTGGCTGGTGAGTTGTGGACGTGGTCCATTGTTCCCATTCTCTTGTGGGTGAGTTTCCCCTTCAATCTGCTGATTTACGGCGTGAATGACATCTATGACCAAGACACCGATTCGGATAATGCCCGCAAAGGTGGCTACGGCGGTGCCAAGATTAGGCCGCGCGAGACGAAGATGATCGCGTGGGGGGTCGTTCTCACGAACCTTCCTTTCTTTGTGTATTTCGCAGTGACCCTGCCGTGGGAGGCCGTCGCCTGGATGGCCGCTTACGCCCTCTTGTTCTGGCAGTACTCGGCCACCCCGTTGCGATTTAAAGGCCGCCCGATTTTGGACTCCTTGTCCAACGCCGACTATGCCTTTCCTCTCGTCTTCGTTCCCCTTGCCCTGGGGGTCTCACCGGTATGGGCAGCCGCGCTCGGCCTCATGATGTGGTCAATGGCCAAGCACGTTTATGACGCGATTCAAGATATTGATGAGGATGCGGCGGCGGGGATTGTCACTACGGCGGTGAAGTTTGGCATTAAGGGGTCACTGTTGTGGTCAGGGAGCTGGTGGACTGTATCCACCGTGCTGTTTGCCCTGGTAAACATCCCCGTTGCGGTGGTGAATGCTCTGCTCGCGGGCTGGCTCGTCATCGCCCAGTGGAGAAAGCCAGAGATTGCCCAGGCCAGAAGGCTGTACCGCTATTCCGTGGCATTCCCCTATGTGGCAGGCGCGGTTGCTGGGGTGCAGCTGGTGGGCGCACTGGTCTTTGGGGTGTATCCAGCACCATGACCCAGCGCATCACGGTTATCGGGGGAGGTTTGGGCGGCCTGGCTGCTGCTGCATTGCTGGCTCGTGCAGGGCACGCCGTCACCCTCCTGGAGGGCCAGGAATGGCTGGGCGGGAAAAGTAGGCGAATCGAGGTAGCCGGACAACGCATTGACACCGGCCCCTCTCTGGTGACGTTCCCGGATGTGTGGAAACAAGTCTTGGCGGCCTGGGATTCAGCGGGTGGCGGACCCACGGCTGCCAGCATTGCGGATGTCACCTTAGAACGCCTGCCAGAAGTGGGGCGCTACTACTTCCGAGGAGATCAAGCCAATCTTCCCGTCGAGCCAGGCCATGCGTGGCATGACGCCTGGCAACGCTTTCAAAGGGAGCATGGCGGACTAGGGCCCGCGATTACGACCTTGCTGACGCATGATCCTTGGGACCCGGCCATTCTTTCCGCTGGAAGGGAGCTTCTTTCTCGCTACGGATTCAGGCTCACCACACAGGCATACCTGGACGGTCTGGACTGGATGCCCGCCGAGCTTAAAGAAATCATTGCCATTCACACTTTGAACGCAGGGGTAGCGCCGAATCAAACGCTTGCGCTGTATGCGACGATGGCTGCCGTGATGGCCCAAGACGGAGTGTGGGTTCCCCGCGGTGGCGTCTATGAGATTGCGCGGGGATTAGAAAACCTCGCCCGTCATGCTGGTGTCACCCTTCGCACATCAGAACCGGTGGTGTCGGTGAAGAAGGGGAGAGTGACGACGAACCAGGCAACCTACGTCTCGGACTATGTCGTGAGCGCTCTGGATGGTGGGATTCTTGAGCGCTTGATGGGCAAGCCTGCCACCAGGCCCCCCGCACGACTTTCCTGTTCGGGCGTGGCCGTCTTCGGAGTGTTGGATGAAGAGCTCCCCGCGGACGTGGTCACTCACTCGGTGATGATGCCCGGGCGCTCAAAGGAACTTTTCGATGCTCTGGGGAAAAGGGAGCGCCCCAAAGAGACGATGGCGTTTTTGAACTATTACCGCGCCGGCCAGATCTACCCGAATGACCGACCTGTCGCGGCCCTGCTGCTCACGGCACCACCGGATGGAAAACCCTGCGACATCGATGACCCTTTCGTGCAATCTGAATCCAGGCGGTTCTCCGACGTGTTGGGGCTCGAGCGGTCCATCACCGACATGATGGTAGACCACACTGTTTTACACCCCGAGTATTTTGCCGGGTTCGGAGCGGTGGGCGGAGCGCTCTACGGGGAGCCAGCGCCATGGTGGCGCAGCGGGCCTTTTCACTCTCCTCCCTACAACAGCCCCCGAACTCCATGGCTCTGGAGGGTGGGTTCGAGTGTCCACCCCGGGGGAGGGATTCCCGCTGTTTTGGGTGGGGTGTTGATTTCCACGCGGCGGATGCTCACTGCTCTGGGCTGAGAAGAGCCGTTGACGCACCTCTGAGCGGAGTTCTCGGCTCGAGAGAAACTCTCGCGCCGCAAAGAGTGTAAAAAATGGTGGCTCCGACGGGCGTCGATCCCGTGACCTCTCGATTTTCAGTCGAACGCTCTACCAACTGAGCTACAGAGCCGTGGTGCGACAGAGCCTCTCATTCGAGAGACTCTGTCCTCAACCGCGACCCTGACGGGACTTGAACCCGCGACCTCCGCCGTGACAGGGCGGCACGCTAACCAACTGCGCTACAGGGCCTTGCGTATTAAATTATATGGTGACCCCAACGGGATTCGAACCCGTGCTACCGCCGTGAAAGGGCGGCGTCCTAGGCCACTAAACGATGGGGCCGAAGCTACCACCAAAGCATAGCGACAAGGGTTGAGTCTACGGAGCGGCTCCCACGAATGCAAACGCTCGCCTTAGCGCCACACCGGGTCAAACACCGGACTCCAGCAGGGAAATGGCTATCGTTACCTTCCGTGAGGCCTCTATCAAAGCGCGCGGTGTATTCGCTTTGGGCGACCCTCGCGGCCCTCATCGTGACCATCAGCGTGGGAGTGACCCCGGCGAGCCCAGCTTTTGCCGATGAATACCCCACCTGGGAAGAAGTGCAGGAGGCACGCAAAGACGTTGCCGCGGCGGAAGCCAAGGTCAAAGAAATAATGGAGCTACTCGCCGGTTTAGAACGAGCCGCAGCAGAAGCCGAGCAAGAAGCTGCTCGGCTGGGCGAAATTTATTATGAAGCCCTCGCCGAACTTGATGAAGCTACGTATCAACAGTCGCAACTTCAAGCCCAGGCAGATGGAGCTTCAGTAACCGCCGAGGAATCACGCATGAAGGCGGGACAGTTTGTTGCTGAACTGGCTCGGGTCGGTGGGGCAGACCTCACCGCGACACTGTTTACCAGTGGTGATGACGCGACTGAGCTTCTCTCTCGCATCGGTTACGCGGCGAAAATTGCGGAACAAACCGATGGCATTTACGCCCGAGCGCTCGCAGACATGAACGCGGCCCAATCGCTGAGCGATCAGGCCGAGGTTGCCAGAGGAATTCGTGAAGAACTCCAAGTGGTCGCCGAATCCGCCTTCGAGGCGGCGAATGGTGCAGCACTGCGAGCGTATGACGCGGTAGAAGCCCAGTATGCAAACAGTGCGCGACTCGAAGCCCAACTTGAAGTGCTGGTCGAACAACGCGAGGCCACCGAGGTCGATTACCAGAAAGGCGTTGTCGCACGGTCCCAGGCTGCCATCGCGGGCATGATCAGCCCGGGCCAAATCAGCTCTGCGGGATGGGCAAGACCTTCAGGCGGGTATATCTCGAGCAGTTATGGACCGCGGATCCACCCCATTTATGGCTTTGCCCGCCTTCACGCCGGTATTGACTTAGCAACCTCCTGCGGAAACCCGGTGTATGCCGCCAACACGGCCCGAGTGAGCTATTCGGGATGGCTGGGAACCTCGGGTAACTTCATCCGACTTACTCACGACGATGGGTACTCCACCGGCTACGCGCACCTTCAAAACGGCTCACTCTATGTGAAACTCGGTCAGACGGTGGTGACAGGCCAACTCATCGGACGCATCGGATCGACCGGAGGCTCCACCGGATGCCACCTGCACCTGGAGACCAGGAAAGATATGGTCTCTCAAGACCCCTACCCGTTCTTCGTCAACCGAGGAATCCGCCTGGGCTAGTGACCAGGAAAAGCGGCGATGCCGGCCTGAATAATAGCTTCGGCGTCCGCTGCTGAGCCCCAGCCCTCAGTTTTCACCCATTTGGCCGGTTCTAGATCTTTGTAGTGCTCAAAGAAATGCTCGATTTCTTTGCGGGTGTATTCCGGAATGTCATGGACGTCTTGCAGGTGATCCCACCGCGGATCCCCTGAAGGAACCGCCACAACTTTCGCGTCGCTACCGCCATCGTCGGTCATGTTGAATACCCCTACGGGCCGCACGGTGAGTCCCACGCCGGGGAACAGAGGGTATTGGGTGAGGACGAGGACATCAACGGGGTCATCATCGAGCCCCAGAGTGTTTTCAAAGAAACCGTAATCGGTGGGATACACGAAGCTCGTGTAAAGCACACGATCGAGAAAGACGCGCCCCGTTTCGTGGTCAACTTCGTACTTATTGTGGGATCCGCGGGGGATTTCAATGACGGCGGGGTAATCGGCCATAAACAGGTGCTCCTTCGGGGGAAAGCTTCGTGAAGTAACCTTACCGGGTGGCTGAGAGGGACGAATTGGGGCGCTTAGATGCACGCCCACGTCTTAGCCCTGCGATGGCTGATGTCCGTCGGGCGGTTCGAGAGTGGGCAGGCGAACTCGATGCGTCCTGGGGACACTATCTGGTGGCGCTCAGCGGCGGAGGTGACTCTCTCGCCCTCGCGTGGGCGCTCTCAAAAGAGTCACCCGCGCTTCATCTACCCATCGGCGCGGTGATCGTCGATCACCAACTGCAAGAGGGCTCCTCACAGATCGCGCAGCGCGCGGCGGAGACCGCGGCCGGGTGGGGGCTATCCCCCGCCATTATCAAGACCGTCGCGGTGGGCAATCAGGGGGGCCCGGAAGACGCCGCGAGGACAGCACGCTATGAGGCTTTTCGCGAAGCCATGAAAGAAACCGGTGCCCGGGGAATCATTCTCGCCCACACCAAAGATGACCAAGCAGAAACAGTGGTGTTGGGAATGGGCCGGGGCAGTGGGCCTTCAGCGCTCAAAGGCATGGCCACACGAGAGGGCACCTACCATCGGCCACTACTCAGAATTTCCCGGAAAACCCTGCGCACTGCGCTGGTCGATGCAGGTATTGAGTGGTGGGATGACCCCCACAACGAGGACGACCGTTATGCGCGCGTTCGGGTGCGCAACAGGGTGTTGCCGGTGTGGGAGGAGGAGCTTGGCCCAGGAATTTCTGACGCGCTATCTCGAACCGCGATGCTTTTTCGCCAAGACTCTGACGCTCTTGACGGTTTTGCCCAGACTTTCTTCGGGAATTACGTGGATACTCTGCAGCCCGGTGAGCGAACCGTCAGCGTGCAGGCGCTGTTGGAGCAACCCGCTGCAGTTCACACGAGGGCGCTGAGGATAATGGTGATGGCTGTGGGTGGTTCGCCCCCAAGCTTTGCTCAGATGGATCAGATCCTGACATTGCTCGGCAGCTGGAGGGGACAGTCCGCCATAGACGTTTCCGGGGCTACCCTGGAGCGAACAGAGGGTCGCATCCTGGTGCGGTCCAAGAGGAACTCCCCACCGAAAGGGTAGCCCGATGGATTTTGACGACGTGAAGGGTGACATTGTTTCCGTTGTTGTCACCCCAGAACAAATATCCGAGGGCCTTGCCCGGATGGCACGGGAGATCGAGCGTGATCTTGACGGCAGGAAACCGCTGTTGATTGGCGTCCTCAAAGGCGCTGTCATGGTGATGGCAGATTTAGCGAGAGAGCTCACCATCCCCTTGGAGATCGACTGGATGGCGGTCTCCAGTTATGGTCGGTCCACCAAATCCAGCGGCGTGGTGAGAATCGTGAAAGACCTGGATACCTCCCTCGATGGCCGCGACGTCATCATTGTGGAAGACATTGTGGACTCCGGGCTCACTCTGTCGTGGTTGCTGGAGAACTTCGCCTCCCGGGGAGCCGCTTCTCTTCGAGTGGCAACACTGCTTCGTAAACCCGATGCGATGGCCGTGGATGTTCCTATCGACTATCTCGGTTTCGATATTCCCAACGAATTTGTGGTGGGGTACGGCCTCGATTTTGATGAACGATACCGAAACCTTCGAGGGGTAGGTGTCCTCAACCCCGCTGTCTACCGCGAGGGCCATTAGGGCGCTGTGCCCGAGGCGAACAGTTCGGCACCGCTGACCTTCTCGCGCTAACGTTGTGAATTCCCTGCCTCTTGTCCCGGAAAGGTCCCTTGAGCCACCATGGCCACGAAAAGACCGACGTTTAGCTCCATCCTGAAAGGCCCACTTCCCTACATCGTGCTGGGCGCGGTCGTGGTCGTGGTTGGCGTTTCGTTGCTCACCCAAGGAGGCTTCAGGGCCATCTCTACCCAAGAGGGCCTCGAGTTACTCAAAGGCAACCAGGCAGAATCTGCCACGATTATCGACGGTGAACAACGCGTCGATCTTGAACTTCGCCAGAGCTTCCAAGGCGGAGGAACACAGGTCCAGTTCTATTACGTTGCCCCCCGCGGTGACGACATCGTCGCCGCAGTGGCCAACTCTGATGTTGCCGAGTTCACAGACGAAGTGCCACAGACCAGCTGGCTTGCTTCTCTTCTGGGTTTCGTCGTGCCCTTTCTGCTCATTGGTGTAATTTTCTGGTTCCTCCTCAGCCGCATGCAAGGTGGAGGCTCGAGGGTGATGCAGTTCGGGAAATCCCGTGCCACGTTGGTGGCAAAAGAGAACTCCAAGGTGACTTTTGACGACGTAGCCGGTGCCGATGAGGCCATCGAAGAGCTCCAAGAAATCAAAGAGTTCCTGCAAGACTCGGAGAAGTTTCTCAAGGTTGGCGCGAAAATCCCCAGAGGGGTTTTGCTTTACGGGCCTCCAGGAACGGGCAAAACCTTGCTGGCCAGGGCGGTAGCGGGGGAAGCTGATGCACCTTTTTACGCGATCTCCGGCTCCGACTTTGTCGAAATGTTCGTGGGGGTGGGAGCCTCGAGGGTTCGTGACCTCTTCAAGGAAGCAAAAGAGAACGCCCCCGCGATTATTTTCGTCGATGAAATTGATGCCGTGGGCCGCCATCGCGGTGCCGGCATGGGAGGCGGCCACGACGAGCGGGAACAAACGCTGAACCAGCTCCTGGTCGAAATGGATGGCTTTGACCCGCAAACCAATGTCATCATGATCGCGGCGACAAATCGACCGGATATTTTGGATCCGGCACTGTTGCGCCCAGGCCGATTCGACCGCCAAATTCAGGTGGATGCCCCCGACATGAAGGGGCGCGCAAAGATTCTTGGAGTACACGCCAAAGGCAAGCCGATGGCGAAGGGTGTCGATCTGGCCGTCTTGGCCAGGAAGACCCCAGGGTTTACGGGTGCAGATTTAGCTAACGTACTCAACGAGGCGGCCCTGCTGACCGCTCGGGCAAACGCTACGAAAATCACCGACGTCATGTTGGATGAAGCAGTCGATCGGGTGATGGCTGGGCCACAGCGTCGTAGCCGGATGATGAGCGATAAAGAGCGCCAAATCACGGCGTATCACGAAGGCGGTCACGCGTTGGCCGCGGCTGCGATGCGCAACACTGACCCGGTGACGAAGGTGACTATTTTGCCCCGGGGGCGAGCACTCGGCTACACGATGGTGATGCCCTTGGATGACAAGTATTCGATTACCCGCAATGAGCTTCTCGACCAGCTCACCTATGCAATGGGGGGCAGGGTTGCTGAAGAATTGGTGTTCCACGACCCCACCACCGGCGCGTCAAACGACATCGAAAAAGCGACGTCTATTGCGCGGAGCATGGTGATTGAATACGGCATGAGCGCCAGCGTCGGCGCTGTGAAGCTCGGCCAAGCCAGCGGCGAAATGTTCTTAGGTCGCGACATGGGCCACCAAAGGGACTACTCCGATTCGGTGGCTGAACTTGTGGATGCTCAAGTCCGAGAATTGATTGACAACGCCCACACCGAGGCATGGACAGTTTTGACCGCCAACCGCTCCATCTTGGACCGTCTAGCTTCTGAGCTCCTCGAAAAAGAGACTCTGGACCATAACCAGCTGGCAGAGATTTTTGCAAAGGTGAAGAAGCTTCCCGAACGCCCTCAGTGGCTTTCGAGTGGAAAGCGTCCGGTGTCGAATCAGGGACCTGTCGATGTTCCGGCAAAGAAGGCCGCGCCTAGCAAGCGGGCAGCGGCGAAGAAGTCCTCCGGGAAGAAAGCGCCTGCGAAGAAGGCGCAAGCTCAGGATTCGCGTGGATAACGCTGTCATACGCCAAGCTATCCATGACATTTTGGTAGCGGTGGGGGAAGACCCTACCCGAGAAGGCCTTTCGAGCACGCCCGATCGCGTGGCAGAGCTTTTTGGTGAACTGTATTCCGGCGTGGGCGTTAATCCGGTGTCGGTCATTCGCAACGCAAACTCTGTCATCAGTGATGCAAGCGAACGCGGTGAGCTTGTTGCCCTTCGCGGTATCGCTTTTCACTCTTTGTGCGAGCATCACTTGCTTCCCTTCGAAGGTGTGGCGTCTGTGGTGTACCAACCCGCTCAGGGCATCGTTGGACTAGGGACACTCGCCACGCTGGTTGAAGTCACGGCAGCCAGGCCCCAGCTGCAGGAGCGCCTGGGAGAAATGGTGGCTCAGGCTTTGATGGAATCTGGGGTCGCTGCAGGCGCTTTGGTTCTGATTTCTGCCACTCACGGCTGTGTCCGATTTCGCGGACCCAAGCAGGCTTTGACCACCGTGACCGTTGCTGCTGAGGGCACCCTGGTCTCTGGCGCCGGTCGCCACGAAGCGCTCCTGCTTGTCGGTGGTGACGAGGGGGCGTGAGCCACACCCAGCGGCCGCAGGTCTGGGGTGTTCTCAACGTGACACCCGATTCTTTCAGTGACGGCGGTAGCTATGTTGATTATCAGGCGGCCATTGCGCACGCGGAAGACATGCTCGCTGCAGGCGCCGATGTAATCGATATTGGGGGGGAATCGACGAGGCCTGGTGCCGGAAGAGTTGAGGCCGAGGTGGAGCAAGAGAGGGTGCTACCCCTTGTGGAAGCCCTGGTTGCGAGGGGAGCAACCGTGAGCGTTGACACCATGAGGGCCGACACTGCGCTGAGGGCACTCGAGGCGGGGGCACACATCATCAACGATGTCTCAGGGGGACTTGCTGATGAGGAAATGTTTGGGGTGATGGCTCAGGCTTCCTGCGAGGTGGTGTTAATGCACTGGCGCGGGCACAGCGCGGCCATGGATGATCTCGCTGTCTACACGGATGTAGTTCGTGAAGTGAGCAACGAGCTCGACGCGCGTGTGGACGCCGCTCGTGCAGCGGGAATCTCTGGCGACCGGTTGATTCTTGATCCGGGTTTGGGTTTTGCTAAAAACAGCAGTCACAGTTGGGAGCTTCTGGCCCACATTGATGAACTCGGCGAACGAGGTGTGCGTGTCCTGGTGGGGGCTTCACGAAAAAGATTTGTGGGTGCTGTGTTGCCGGAAGGCCACGATGTCTTTGAGCGCGATGCCCCGTCAGCAGTGCTGGGGGTGCTTCTCGCCGAAAAAGGAGTCTGGGCGCTTCGTGTTCATCACGTGGCAGCGCAGGTGAGGGCCCTTGATATCTGGCAGGCTTTGCAGCGAGGAGGAACACATGGCTGATGTGATTCGTTTGGCAGGCATCGAGGTTTTTGCGCATCACGGTGTTTTTGCTGCCGAGCGTCAAGAGGGGCAAACCTTCGTTATTGACGTTGAGCTCGAATACGACATGACCCCCGCTGCCACCTCTGATGATGTGGCAGACGCTGTCGACTATGGCGCCCTGGCTCAAGCAATTGCCACCGATGCTGGTCGCGATCCGGTCAACCTGCTGGAAACTCTGTGCCTCAGACTGATTGGTACGGCACTGCGCTTTGAGAAAGCCGACGCCGTAACGGTCACTATTCATAAGCCGCAGGCCCCGATGGAGGTCCTGGTGTGGGACTCGTCCGTTTCGATGCGTCGCGCACGAGGCGAACTGTAATGGAAGCCGGATGGACACCGTGTGTTGTTGCCGTGGGCACCAACCTCGGCGACAAAGAGACCATTGCTTTCCAGGCGGTGTCAGACCTTCGGGCAACCGAGGGTTTCTCGGTAGTGGCATCCTCCAGCGTGCACGAGACCACCGCGCTCACCACCGAAGGTTTTGATTCTTCCGCGCCGAGTTACCTGAACCAAATTGTGATGCTCGATTCGGCATGGTCCGCCCAGCACACCCTCCAGAAGCTGCACGATATTGAGCAGGCGCATGGACGCGCGCGGACCGGGCAGCGCTATGCGGACCGCACACTGGATTTGGACCTCATAACATATGGTGACGAGATTCTGGTTTCGCCGTCGCTGACACTGCCTCACCCTCGTGCCCACGAGCGGCGTTTCGTCCTTGAGCCGTGGCTCGAGTTAGATCCCTCTGCACAGCTGCCTGGTCATGGGTCACTCACATCGCTTCTCGCGGCGCTACCCGAAATCCCGGCATGATCCTGACTAAAGCGTCCACTCTGGCGAGCTTTGCTCTGACAGGTGGCGTGGTTGTCGGCGCTGGTCAAGCGGTGCTGACCAGGCTCGGAGAACCAGCGCTCATCCCACCCCCGACATGGGGGGTGAGCCTTGCCCTGTTGGGCGCCATCGTCCTGGGATTAGCGTGGCCGATTCGCTCTAGGGTTCGCCACCCCGAGAAAGGCATCCTGGTAGATCCCATGTATGCAACCCGTGTGGTGCTGTTGGCAAAAGCCAGCTCCCTGGTGGGATCCGGGTTGGCGGGGGGAGCTATCGGCTTAGGATTCTTCTTCTTCACCAGGCCTGTTCTGTCGCCACCGACCCTGTTCCTGGTGGGATTGGCAGTGATAGGAGCCGTAGTGTTAATGATGGGCGGATTGGTGGCAGAGCGTTGGTGCTCCTTGCCCCCTGATGCACCCGAGTCATCATCCCCTGGTGGACCAGAAGGAGAGCTCTTATGAGTGAGAACATCACACCGTGGCAATCTGTGAGCCCACGCTATGTGGCGGAACTCATGTTGGAATCCAGCCTCACTTTCCTTATCCTCTCAGGGTTTGCAACGGTTCCTTTGTGGCTAGCCGAAGAGGACATTGGCGTTCTCTCGTGGTACCCACTGGCTGCGGTGCTGCTGGTGGCCGCTGTGGTCATCGGATTTGTCCCACGTCGTGTGAGAGCAATCGGCTTTGCGCTTCGCAACAACGATGTGGTGTTTCGTAAAGGAATCCTGTTCCAGCGCAGTGTCGCTGTTCCTTACGGCAGGCTCCAGCTCGTGGATGTGTCACGGGGCCCTCTGTCGCGACTGCTGGGCCTATCCCAGCTAAGTTTGGTAACTGCCGCCGCTTCCACGGGAGTAACCATCTCGGGCCTTCCCCAGCACAAAGCGGAAGAGCTGCGCGATCACCTGATTGCCCTGGCGGAAACGCGCCGAGCAGGCTTGTAATGCCGAGTTCCCCTGTGTT
>Ga0209284_10006272_pt1 | contig 11587 bp, 12 predicted proteins | sample FRY03_FD_187211 | JGI IMG/M metagenome (GOLD analysis project Ga0209284, IMG submission 187211) | Freshwater microbial communities from Lake Fryxell liftoff mats and glacier meltwater in Antarctica - FRY-03 (SPAdes) (version 2) | ecosystem: Environmental > Aquatic > Freshwater > Ice > Glacier... | reverse complement strand
GGCGACCTTGCGTGGATTCATGTCCGCTCCTTGCGTGAAACTCCGAGAGGATGTGCAGCATATCGACGAGCAGATTCAGCCACGGAGGAATCCGCTCTCGCGCCCGCATCGGCCTCGTTGCCGACGATGAAGTCGTACAGACGGCGGCTCCCGAGGGCAAAGGTCGCGACCATCTTGCCGGGGCGGGAGAACTTCTTGGTGCCGTTGATGACGTCCACCTCAAACAGGTCCGCTATTCCGTCAGAGAACAACTCGGGGTGTACGCCAAGGTCACGGTGATCGCTGAGCTGGCTCAGGAACGCTCCCGGGATCGAGCCGATCCCGACCTGGATGCATGCCCCGTTGGGGATGCGTTCGGGCGAGGCTCGTAGCGCGTCCGCTAGTCGTTCAGCCGTGTAGCGGTACGCGCTCACCTGCTCTGCGCCGTCGACGGCGCAGAGATGATCGATCCAGTCGGCCAGTTCTGCGCGCGACAACGATGGCGGCGGCCCATCGTCTCGACGAGGAAATCGGCTATCAACGTCGAGCTGCCGCTCACGCATCGTCCCCATCTGACACCTCCACGATCGAGGTGTTGCAACGACCGATTGAGTCCACCGTCGCTTTTTTCAGGAACGCGGTCTCCGCCTTCAGCTCCTGATTCTCCCGCTCCAGCTCCTTCAACCGGACACGCTCCGACACCGTCAACTCGGTCTCGGTCCCGCCGTTGGCCTCCCGGTACTTGATCAGCCATTTACGGAGCGTCTCGGCGCCAACGCCATAAGTGACCGCTACGTCCTTGATCGGCTTAGACGTGGAGATCACCTCACAGCAAAGCTCATCTTTGAATTCTTGGGTGAACCGCCTACGCGATGTGGACATGCCGCTCTCTCTTTCAGTAGCACCCTCATTTTAAGAGGGCCCACTGTCCGAAATCCCCGGGGCAGCCTAAACAACATAACGACGCACGACACCCATAATGACCAGCCCCTTATTTTTAAAACAGCCGTCAAAGTGACACTGCGCAAAATGACACTGCGCATTTTTAACGCCACAGATATTTAGACATTATTAAATAAAAAGTAACCGACCAAAGTGTCAGCGACTGGTGATAGCGGGCTCATCGGTTACCGGATCGAGCAGTTGGAGCCCTCGATCTTCGGCATCGTTGGCATCGACGAAGGCGTTGGTGTGATCAAGGAGTTCTCGGGCGGCGGCGAAGGTGGACCAGTCCATTCGGGCGGTCCAGCGACGAACCCGGTCGAGGTAGGTGACGAACAGGTCGGGATGGTCTTGGCGGCTGAGTCGCCGAAGTGCGCGCAAGTAATCGTTGCGGGAAATGGTGGTGATCACCGCTCGTTGCTCCTCGCCAGCCACGAACTCGGCGTTCATCACAGCCCGAGCGAGGCGCCCGTTGCCGTCATCGAACGGGTGAACCTCAGCTACGAGAAAGCCCGCGAACGTACCCCGTTGGGTTGGAGTGCGAAGTGAATTGAGGATCTCATAGCCACGCCGAAGCGTGCCTTCGACCAGCGTGGGAGCGACGAACATCGTGTTGCCCGCTTGGTTCGCACTTCTCTTGAACTCACCTGGTCTCTTGTCCGGTCGGCCGCCGAGAATTTTCCGGTGCCACACTTTGAGTTGCTCGAGGAACTCATCTGCCGACCCGGTGCGACCACGCATCTCCGCCTCATCGGAAACGAGTTGGTAGGTGCCGAGTACGTCATGAGCGTCCTCGGGGCGAGCCTCCGGGATCTCGCCCTGGTACACGATGCGCTCGGCCTCCTCGGGCGGGAACTCGGTCCCTTCGATGAAGTTCGAGAAGTACGCCTCCCAAAACGGGAGAGTGATGCGCCGCCCGGAATCTGCAGAGAGAGCCGGGTGTGTGGTCACCACATCGCGTAGGTAGTTGGCGAGCAGCTCGAAGCGCATGATGCGACTCTGATCGAACGGAACACCAGCGGCTCGGGATCGCATGGCGACCGAACCGGAGGTTGACTCACGTGTTCCGAGGGCGGCGCCAACTATCTCATTGAGTGTCTCTACGCGTTGGGGCGAGGCTCGTAGCGCGTCCGCTAGTCGTTCAGCCGTGTAACGGTACGCGCTCACCTGCTCGACGCCATCCACGGCGCAGAGATGATCGATCCAGTCGGCCAGTTCTACGCGCGACAACGTTGCCGGCGGCCGATCGCTCCGCTTTCGCGTCGGTCGGGTGTTGTCCATGAGCGCTCGTGGGCGCGAGGCAAGGTGCACGCCAGCTCCTATAGCGATATCGCCTTCGACTGGTCCCGGGCCCTTACGCGAGACCACGGTTACCCCGGGCAGGTCGAGAGTGCCCTCGCGTTCGGAGGCGAGGAAAATAAAGCCGTCGTGGGGTTGCGCCCAGATTGCGGAGCGATCCGTGACGACCGCGTTGGGGAAACGGTGGCTGAGAATCTCACGCCACGAGTGCCGGACCACCTCACGAGGGTCTGCGTCGACCTCGGTGGTGTAGATGCCCCTGGCGAGGCGCACCAGTTCGCCCCGGTTGACCCGATAGTGCAGGGTCGAGTCGGGCACATCGTCAGCGAAGATGATCTGCTTATCCATCAGTTCCTCCCGGATTGATAGAAGAAACTAGCATATAAGAGCAAAAATGCGAAGAAATCTGTTTCTAAGTCCCTCACTGAGGCGACTGGGTTGAGGGGCTTCAACGAATCACTGACGAATCACTTCAGAGTTCGGGTTCACCATCTGTGCCTTACAACTACAAACCAAAACTGACAACCAAACCTTCAACAGTCCCTCCGGCCGAAACGGGCAGGGATTGATCCGGACGGGGTTGTGAAGACACCGGAGCCGACGGTGGCGGCACTCCGGTAGGGCGCTCTAGTGATCTGGCTGAGTGGGCTCGAAGCCGATCCGGTGGGCTCTGCGCAGGTCGTCCTGGGCGGTGCGGGCGACCTCTTCGAGTTGGTCGATCACGATTCCCAGGGCGGCCGGGTCGAGCCCCTCCACGAGGTGGCCGCCGCCGGCGCGGGGCAGCATCTCGGGCAGGCGGTCGCGAAGCCACCCGATGGCTACTGGCAACATGTCACCGAAGGCGAACGTGTCGAAGGTGACCACATTGTTGACGATCTCCTCTTCGGGAGCGGTGTTGTGGATGTAGTGGTAGTGGGGCTCGTCTTCGAACACGTCGAAGCGCAGGTACTCGTGTCCGTCCTCGGTGCCGCTCACGTGGATCGACACGCCGTTGTCGGAGAACCCGCCCTCGGGGGACTTCTCCAGCAGCTCGGCCAGTTGGGCCGGGTCGTCCTTGTAGAGCTCGAGAAGATCCTCGGGGTTCACGTCGCGGTACTCGACCCCGATGGTGAGCACGCCGGCCGGGAACCACCGGGTGTCGGCCTCCGACGGCGGCTGAGGAGCCATGTTGTAGACGACTCCGATGCGTGGTTCACTCACGGTCCGACCTCCTGTGAATCGATGGAACCGCCGTCGAGGCGGCGGAATATCCGCAGCGCGTTATCGCGCAGCAGCATCGAGCGGGCCTCGTCGCCGAGCTCGAGATCATTGAGTTGGCCGAGGCCGTGACGGAGCCCGACCGTCGGGAAGTTCGAGGCGAACATCGCCTTGCGCCGGCCCGGCCGGCCGATGAATTCCACCACGGCCCTCGGCCAGTGCGCCGGCGGGAAGCCGGCGGTGGTGATCGAAACGTTGGGCAGCTTCATGGCCAGCGCAAGCGTCTCGTCCACCCATGGCCATCCCATATGGGACAGTACGAACTCCACCTCGGGGAAGTAGATCGCCGGCCGGTCGATACCGATGGGCACCCCGCATTCGCTCGGCATGAGTCCGCCCGAGGCACCGGCCTGCATAGCCACCGGCACCCCCAGTTCCGAGGCCAACGCGTAATAGGGGTAGTAGTCGGCGTGATCGAAGCGACGGTCGAACGAGTGGGTGTGGATCCACAGCCCGACGATCCACCCGTTGGTCTCCACCATCTGGCGGGCCCGTGCCACCCCGGCCATCCCCAACTGCGGGTTGACGTTCCACCAGGCCGCGAACCGGCCGGGGAACTGTTCCACCAACGCCGCGGTCTCCTCGGGCCGGGCGGCCACCGGGTCGTACTCGGACACGGTGCCGTGGTGGTGCAGGTCGCCGGTGGGGATGATGACGGTGGCCACGCCGGTCTCGTCCATGCGGGCGACCATGGTGGGGCCATCGCAGAACGCGTCCTCGGGATCGCGGCGCACCTGCAGCGGGATGCGCTGCTGGAGGAGGGCGGCCTCCCATACCGCCTGGCGGTCGGGGAAGAAGGCATTGCACAACACGTCGATCGTCCCGGTTGCCGGCACCGGCACTCGCCCGGCCGTCATACGAGGCCCCGCAGGTCGGCGAACCGCTTCGGCTTGGGGGAGGTCGCCAACTCGGTGAGATGGTCGATGGCGCGCCGCTCGACGACCTCGGCGGCGATGGCGACGCCGAGTTGTGACTTCAATCGGGCCTCGATCTCTGCGCCGATGGCCGCGAACTCCGCGGTCGGTCGGTCGCTCACGATCTGGATCCTCATCTCGTCGCGGTCACCGACCCGGCGGGCAGTCACGAAGTAATCGGGCAGCGTGCCCGGCACCGAACCAGCGATCTCACCCACCCCCTCAGGCCACACGTTGATGCCGCGGAGCTTGATCATATTGTCACCCCGGCCAGAGAACGGCCCGATCTTGCGCAGCCAACTCCCACACCCGCACTGGCCGCGTGGGTACAGGTACGACAGGTCCATGATGTTGTAGCGGAACTGGGCCGAGCCCGTCTTGTAGAGCTCGGTCACCACGAGGGAACCGAGTTCGCCATCGGGGAGCGGCTCGCCGGTCTCGAGGTTGACAACCTGCACGATGAAGGCGTCCTCGTAAACGTGGAGCCCGTCGTGCATCGGGCACTCGCTGGCCACCCACTGCACCTCGTGGAACCCGTAAGAGCGAAAGTACTCGGCTCCGAAGGCGGCCGACAGCACCTCGGCGTCGCCCATGTTGGGTAGCGCGGCAATTCTGAGGTCCACGGCGGGGTCGTAGCCCATTGACTTGGCGGCCTCGGCCACTCGCAGCAGGTAGTCACCCGTGGTGAGGATGGCCGATGCCCCATACTGGATGGCCAGCTCCACCTGCTTCTCCGTGCTGGTGACATTGCCGGTGCTGGTGGTCAGCACCACGCAGCTCAGCCACTGGTACAGGGCCTCGTCAAAGCTCCACGCCCCGTTGTGGGTGCCGTAGCTCCACGAGTTGAGCACGGTGTCGCCGGGGCGGATACCGAGGGCGTAGAGCGCCCGAGCGGTGAGTGACGCGCCGACCGCTCGGTCCCACGCGGTATAGAAGGTGGGCCGGGACTTCCCGGTGGTGCCACCGGACATGTACACCCGCATCGGTTCGCGGGTGGCCATGTTGGGGGTAACGCCCTGGTAGTCGCCGAATGGGGGGTGGCGCTCGATGCTGTAGCGGATGTCGTCGACCGTGTAGGCCGGCGCCCGCCACAGGTCGTCGAGCGTCTTCAGTTGGCTGGGATGAAACCCGGCCTCGTCCCAACGTTGGCGGTGGAAGGGAATGGCGTAGGCCCGCCACGCCTTGTCGATCAGCCGGGCCAATTGGGTGCGCTCGATGACCTCGGGCGCCGCGTAGTACCCCGCCTCGAAGTACTCCGGCGGCGGCGGAAACATCCGCTCCACGGCGGCGAGATCCACGGCCTCGTGGGGACGGCGCAGGCCACCGGCCATCAGGACGCCGCTACGGTGTCCGCGGTGTACTCGACGAAGGTCGACTCCTCGGGCAGGTAGCCCTCGGGGAACCGGTAGAGGTCCACGGCGTTGTCCCACAGGATCTTGCGTTTCGAGGCGTCTGTGATCTGGTCGGGGAGCAACTCGAGGAACTCCTTGGTGGCGTGCGGGTACTTCGAGTCGGGGTGGGGGAAGTCGGTTTCGTAGACGATGTGGTCGTCACCCATCCAGCGGATCACGTCGGTGACAAACGGGTCCTCGCACTCGGTGGAGATCCAGCAATTGCGGCGGAAGTAGTCGGTGGCGCTCATGGTGAGTTCAGGGAACTCGTTGGCGCCGGCCAATTCGAGATGCTCGTCGATGCGGTGAAGCCATGACGGGAGCCAGCCGCATCCGGCTTCCATGTACGCGCAGCGCAGCTTCGGGAAGCGCTCGAACACGCCGTGGGTGATCATCGACAATACGGCGTGCTGGCCCTCGTGGGCGTGGACGGTGGTATGCCATTCGGTGAAGGTGTCGTAGCGCTCCACGCCGGCGGTGTAGGCGTTCAGGCCCATGAACTCGTGGGTGGCGAAGGCGCAGCCGAGGTCCTCGAGTAGCTCGTACATGGGGTCGTAGTAGCGGTCGCCCAGATTGCGGCGGTTGATGTGGTTGGGTCGGGCCCAGAAGCAGTTGATGCCCAGCTCGTCATGGGCGTACTGGATCTCCTCGACCGCACGGGTGATGTCGTTGAGCGGGACCGGGCCGGCGGTCATCACCCGATGGTTCGAGGTCTCGTACATCTCGGCCCCCCACCGGTTGTAGGCCCGGGCCATTCCGGCCTGGAGCTCGGGGTCAATGCCCTCGAGCCACATATCGTACTCGGGGCCGTAGACCACCATGGCGTCGACGCCCTCGACCTCGAGGGCCTTGGCCACGAGGTCCCCGGGGAACCCCTTCACCATGATCTCCTCGCCGTACTGAGCGAACATGTCCTCGCTGGTCCAGTTGATGGTCTTCTGGAACTGCCCGAGCATGGAGGTGGTGTGCTGGGTCCAGCGCCCGTCGACCACCACTGGGTTGTAGTGGTCGAAGCCGGGGACCGTCTTGCGGCCGACCCGGTCCTGGAATTTGGCGTCGAGGAAGCGACTCCACAGATCGACCGGGTAGATGACGTGGGCATCCGCGTCGAACACCTTGAAACCCTTGCGCATGAATGTCCCCTTGCTCGTCGACCCGGCAGCCCGGGCGCGGGTGAAGGATATGGCAGCTCTGCTGAATGAAGCAAGTGTTTGAATTGGACCTGCCGGGACTCCCTGGCGCCTCGGCGGCGCGCCGGTGCGGCCACTAGCTTGGGTGGATCAGGCAGAGGCCTGATCCTGAAAGTCGAGGATGGCTCGTGGCTCCCGATCCCTTTGATCTCAACGAGATCCACCCACTGCTCACCACGACTCCAACCCTCACGAATGGCACTGGGTGGTCATCGACGACCCCCCGACCAGAGCCACGCGGACCGGGAGCAGAGCATGAGCGGACCGGGAGCAGAGCATGAGCGGACCGGGAGCAGAGCATGAGCGGACCGGGAGCAGAGCATGAGTGACGATGCCCGGACCATCCGGTCGCGGCTCGACCATCCGGTGGTGGACGCCGACGGCCATATCGTCGAGTCGATCCCGGTGGTGGTCGACTACATGCGGGCCGTGGCCGGGTCGACGGTCGCCGACCGCTTCACCGCGTCGGTCCCCAGCTTCGGTTCGCGTCGCAGCCGGCTCCTGGCCGCAGCCGACCACTTCGACGAGCGGGCACCGGGCGTCTTCATCCCTCCCTGGTGGACGGTGGCGGCCAACCCCCTAGATCGGGCCACGGCCTTCCTGCCCGGGTTGCTCCACGAGCGACTTGACGAGATCGGCCTGGACTTCACCGTGCTCTACACAAGTGTGGGGCTGGCCTGCTTCAACCACCCCGATGACGAGGTCCGCCGCGGGAGTTGTCGAGCCATCAACACGTACCTAGCGGAGATATGTCAGGGGCTCGGCGATCGACTCACGCCGGCGGCGGTGATCCCCGCTCATACTCCTGAGGAGGCCATCGACGCGCTGGAGCACGCGGTGGTGGAGCTCGGCTTCAAGGCCGCGGTCGTCAACTGCTGCGTCTCCCGGAAGGACCCGGCGGGACGGTCGTGGATCGACCTCCTAGCCCTTGATAGCCCCTATGACTACGACCCGATGTGGCAGCGATTCACCGACCTGGGTGTCGCCGTCACTACTCACTCCCCGACCATGGGTCTCGACCTGCGCCAATCCTCGAGCCGCTACATGTTCAACCACATCGGCACCTTCGCGGCGGGCAGCGAGGCCGTGGCCAAGGCCCTGGTGCTCGGCGGGGTGGCGAACCGGTTTCGGGATCTGAACTTCGGCTTCATGGAATGCGGCGTGGGGTGGGGAGTGCAGTTGCTCTTCGATCTCCTGGGGCGCTGGGAGAAGCGCGGCGGTGCCCACATCAATCGTCTCGATCCGGGGGCCATCGATCCCGCCGAATGGGATCGACTACTCGATCTCCACGGCGGAGAGCGCTTTGCCGACGCCGATCTCAGGGCATCGATGCTCGCTCAGAGCGACAACCCCCCCCCGAGCTCGACGACTTCCGCGATAGCGGAGTCATCCACCCGGAAGACCTGGTGGCGTTTTTCGACCGCTTCTACTTCGGGTGCGAGGCCGACGAACGGACCGTTGGTTGGGCCTTCGACACCGCCACCAACCCGCTCGGAGCGGTGCTCCGACCGGTACTGGGGTCCGATATCGGCCACTGGGACGTCTCCGATATGACCGGCGTGCTCGTGGAGGCCCGCGAGTTGGTATCCGAGGGCCGTCTGGACCCCGAGCAGTTTCGGGCCTTCACCTGCGATAACCCGATCCGACTCCATGCCACCATGAACCCGGCGTTCTTCGAGGGCACGACCGTGCAGCGCTACGCCCGCGACCTCATCGGCGGGGACCGAGGAAAGCAGATATGACCGAACCGCTGGCGCCCGCCTCCATTTCCCTGAGGCTCTATCCCCATGACCTGGCGCCCCGCGAGGTGGTGACCGAACTCATGGCGCAGGCCCGCGTCACCGAAGCGGCAGGCTTCGACGGGGTGATGACCAGCGAGCACCACGCCGGGTTCCCCAACTATCTGCCGAACCCGCTGCTGGCGGCAACCTGGGCCCTCGAGGCCACCGAGCACATCTGGGCGGCCGCCAGCCCCATGTTGTTGCCCCTCCGCAACGTCAACCAGATCATCGAGGACTACGGGTGGACCTCCCATCGGTTCCCCGGACGGGTCGGAGCGGGCTTCGCGGCGGGCGCCCTGCGTGATGACTTCGACCTCTCCGGCGTGCCATTCGAGGAGATGGTCCCCCGTTTCAAGGAGGCCCTACCAAAGGTGGTCGCCGGTCTCCGCGGAGAACCGGAGGGGTTGCTGGCCGCTGACCCGGGGGTACAGGCGCTTCGGGAACACCCGGTGCCGGTGGTGAGCGCCGCTCAGAGCCCGGCGGCGGGGCGTCGGGCCGCCGCTCTCGGGATCGGACTGCTCTACGATTCGCTGGTCTCGGTCGAGCGTGCCGCTGAGATATCGAGGGTTCACCGGGAGGGAGGCGGAGACGGAGCGCGGATCCTCATCCGTCGGGTATGGCTGGGCGAACCGCCCGCCGATGCGGTGGCGGTGCAAATGGAGCGCTTCCGGGATGCGGCCTCGGCCTCAACACAGCGCCACTGGGGCGAAGGGGACAGCATCGTGGCCTCCACCGATGCCGCCGAGGTGGCGGAAGGACTCGCGGCCCTCGTTGCCTCCACCGGGAGCGATGCCCTCAACCTGAGGGTCTTTCACGCCGGGATCAGTCCGGCCCAGGCCCGCTCGCAGATCGAACGCATCGGTCTGGAGGTACTGCCCCTTCTCCGGGCGATGCTGGCGGCCCAGGGGTAGAGGCAGGCGCAGGCCCAGGGGTAGAGGGGCCGCGGCGGCGAACCGGATAAACCGGTCAGGTCTGTGTGGGGGTGAGGTTCGCGTCGAAATCGATGGTGACCCGGTGCATCAACCGGCGTTCGGTGTAGTCGGCCACCGCGTAGTGCTGGACCGACCGGTTGTCCCAGAACGCCACCGAACCGGGCTCCCATCGGAACCGGCACTGGATATCGGGGGAGCGGAACTGATCGCAGAGCAGCGGCAGCAGCGCCTCATTCTGGCGCTCGGTGAGCCCGAGGATATGGGTCGTGGAATTGCGGTTCACGTAGAGGGCGCGCCGGCCGGTCTCGGGGTGGACACGCACGATCGGATGGGTGACCGGTGGCCACTGCTTCTGGGTCTCGGCCAGATCGAGGCTGGTATGGCCGGCGAGCAAAGCCTTGCGCATCGGCAAGGTGATGTCGTGCACCGCGTCGAGCCCATCGACGAACCCCCGCAGGGAGTCGGGCAGGGTCTCGTAAGCGGCATACGCGCTGGCAAAGCAGGTGTCTCCCCCGCGGCGAGGGAGCTGCACGCACCGCAGCATGGAGCCGAGGGGCGGGTGCGCCATAAAAGAGTTGTCGCTGTGCCACTGATCGGCGCCCTCACCCTTGGGGTTCACCTGGTCGAGGACGGTGATCGCCGGCGTGTCCTGGTAAGCGGTGGCGAGGGGCGGGACAGACAGGCTCCCGAACTTCAGCGCTAAGGCCAGGTGCCTCTCGTCGTCGAGGTCCTGGTCCCGGAAGAAGATGACAAGGTGGTCGAGCAGCGCGCGGCGGAGTGCGGCCACGGTGTACTCGTCGGGCTCCACCGACAGGTCGACGCCGCGGATGACGGCGCCGATGGTCGGTGTAAGCGGTTCGATCTCCATCGGTGGGTCCCCCTTGGACGGTTTCGGCTACTCTCTCGCACCTAAGATACATTTACAAGGAGCGGTCATGTCTGGGTCTCAGTGGATTCCGGTGGAGGGTGCCTCCGACCTCCCGCCCGCTCGGCTTGAGCGGGTGATAAGCCTCGGCCAGATCTCCACGCCGGATCTGGCCCCCGCCCAGCGCGAGGGGCCTCAGGCCTACTTGGTGGCCCAGGGCTCGGCCACCGACCCGCTTTCGGTCCACTTCCATACCGTCGACCAGTTCCAGTACTTCGCCCACGGTAGCGGTGTGGTCGGTTCGCACGAAGTGCGCCACGGCACGGTTCACTACTCCGACGCCCTTACGCCCTATGGTCCGTTGCGGCCGGGCGAGACGGGGATGTCCTACCTGACCCTTCGTGCCGTCCACGACGGTGGGGTGCGCTACATGCCCCAGTCCAAGGCCGAACTGAGCGAACTGCTCGACCGCTCGGACCGACGCGCCGGTGACCGCCGCAATGTGACCGTGGAACTCGCCCGGCCCGTGGAGCCGGGCCGCTGGCATCACCTCAGGGAGGAGCCGGACGGACTGCGCATCTCGGTGGTCGATCTGCCCCCCGGCACCGAGGCCGCTCCGCTCACCATCGGGCCCGGAGGCGCCTACGCCGTGGTCGTCGCCGGAGTCCTCGCCGCCGCGGGCTCCCGGTTCGAGCCGGGCGCACTGAGGTGGCTCGGCGATGCCGAGGTCCTCGAGGTCGACGGTGGTGCCGAAGGGGTGCAGATCGCCGTGCTCCAGTACCCGGGGCGGGTAGCGGCCCTCGCCGGCTGACCAGAGCGGGTGTCCCAACTGTGTTGGCCAGGGGCCGGCCGGCTCAGCTCTTTGAGTCCCCGGGAGGCTCCGCTCCCAGAGCGGCCATCTCATCGGCGACGAGGCGGGTGATCGGCCGCTGGGGGCCGGACCGCCACTCGCGCCACGGGAGCAGGTCGTACCAGCGGGCGAGTTCGGTGAAGTCCAGTTCCGCGCTGATGAGTTCCTCCTCGGCGCCTGCCTTGGC
>Ga0209284_10006271_pt1 | contig 11589 bp, 13 predicted proteins | sample FRY03_FD_187211 | JGI IMG/M metagenome (GOLD analysis project Ga0209284, IMG submission 187211) | Freshwater microbial communities from Lake Fryxell liftoff mats and glacier meltwater in Antarctica - FRY-03 (SPAdes) (version 2) | ecosystem: Environmental > Aquatic > Freshwater > Ice > Glacier... | reverse complement strand
TCTGTTATCCGTTCAAAGGGAAAGCATCCAAACGGTAAAGACAATCCTGAAGAGCCGTGTGAAGCGAGAGTTTCAAGTACGGTTCTGCGAGAAGGTGGGGGTGAAATTCCCCCGCCTTACTCGATTAGGTGCTGGCGTTCTTGTCCACCGAGCTTGTAAACCATTGTCAGTATTGAGTGACTCGTCCTAAAAAAAGTTTACACTTATTACTTATTAATCCTGATTCAAATTTACACATTTTTTTTAATCCTAAATACTGTTTACTGTTATTAAACCCCTCTTTGTGGAGTGGAGCGTAGCGGAACAAAGAGGGGTTTAAAGCCGCTATAAAATCTCTTCTAAAGCCCTTTCTTCCCTTTTTGAATAATAGTTTTTCCATCTCCGTTTCAATTTTCCAGATTTAAAATGAGCTTCTATTGGTGTTAAATAATCAATACTGCTATGAGGTCGTTGATGATTATAAATGCTAATTGCAACCGAAATCCCTTTTACTGCTTGACCATAATTCAAATAAGTTTTCTCTAATAATTCATCTTTTAATATGCCATTTACCCTTTCTGCAATTGCATTTTCTCTCGGATCACCATTCTGTGTCATGCTTATCCGAATGAAATTGTCGTTTAATATGCCAACATAATCAGAACAACAATATTGGGAACCCCTGTCGGAATGGTGTATTAATCTACCTAAATTACCTTTGTTATTTCTTAATGCCATATTTAATGCCTTTATACAACCTTCTGCCGACAAATCAACAGACAAATAGAATCCAACTATCTTTCTGCTGTAAGCATCTGTAATAAGACTTAAATAGGCAAATCCACTGCCTACAACTATGTATGTGATATCGCTCACCCATAATTGATTGGGTGCTGTTGGATAGAAGTCTTCTATCAAGTTTGGATATTTTCTCATCCAATGATCAGAAAAGGTTGTTATCGGCTTTCTTCGCTTCCTTTTTCTTACTAATAAACATCGATCTGATAGAAGGTCAAAAAATGCATCCCTGCCAATAGATATGCTATGTTCATTCATAAATGTTTCTAATTTAAAAAGCAATTTTCTTCCTCCTAAACGCTTCTGTGTCTTTCTAATCACTAATACCTGATTTATTAATAAATCATGCTGTAAAGATTCCTTTTCCAATTGTTTTTTATGTTGATAATAAGCCTGTCGGGTATAGCCAAGCAATGAGCAAAGAACAGTTATACTGCGACTTTCTCTTTGACTCACATTCATTATCGCTTGGCACCAAACTTTTTTCGCAAATCAACTCCCGTATATTCTTCCGAAAGTTTTAGCATCTCTTCTAGCAACTCACTCTTAAGCTGACTTCTTCGTAATGCATCTTGCAATAACTTTACATCCTTTGGCAAATCAGGTTCGGGCGTTTTGCCTTCTATTTCTAACTTTCTGCGTTTTTTTTCTTTCCAGCTTGGTTTTCTGCCCTGGTATTCCAAAACCCAATCGCAAATACTTCTGCTTGGTACTCCGTATTTAGCTTCCAACGCCCTATAAGTTATAGTTCCAGTTAGATACTCGGCTACGATTGCCTCTTTGCTGATGTTTTCTTTTTTCTTGTCCATTTTCATTTTTGTGCGGTGTTAAATTTACACTATTTGTGTAAACTTATATCAGGACAAGTCATTACGCCAAACTGTTGGAGAAAATGGCCGACCTGCCCGTCCGGCGCACATACACCGACGAGTGGGGCGCCTACGCCCGACTGACGCCGCAGCACATCGAACACGTAGTGGGCAAGGATCAGACCTGGAAGATCGAGCGCAAGAATTTGAACTTCCGAACCCATATCAAGCGCCTGAGTCGCAGGACGATATGTTTTTCTAAAAACGAGCAAATTCATGACAATGTCATTGGTATGTACATCAACAAACACTATTTCAAAACAGGAACATATGGCGACTCCGTCGCTGCATGATCAACCCTTTATAGACACTACCCTAAATTGTCCGAAACAACCTCCCTATAATCAAGTCTAGACTAATCGATATTCTTAGAGCAGAACTAGGAAAAGGAACATTCGATCGGGGTGAATTGGCAGCCGCGCGATTAAGCAGCTTTTATAGACATATAGATTTTGGGTAATGGATTATATGGGTTGATTTCGCTATATTGGTGTCATGCTACATACTCATCCGATCCTGTGCCCCCATTGCGATAGTTCCGACACGGTCAAGAACGGCCACCGCCCCAACGGCGACCAGCGTTGGCGCTGCAATCGGCATAGCTGCCAGAAAAGTTTCCAACTCTGCTACCGCTACAACGCCAACAATATAGGCATGGGTCAGCAGATAGAGCAGCAGATACTCAACAGTAGCGGTGTTCGCGACACTGCGCGCATCCTGTCGATCAACAAGAACACGGTGATTAAGCATTTGAAAAAAAAGCGCCCTGCCAAGTCAACCCGTACCTGATCGACCAGGTTGAGGCTGGCAAGTTGGCCGAACTGGACGTTTTGATCGGCTACGGCTGCGAGATCGACGAGTTCTGGTCTTACGTGGGCAGCAAGGCCAACCCATACTGGACATGACGGTACGCCGCGCGGTACGCCATCGAGCGCGTAGGTGGCCGGGTGGTGGCCTACCACAACGGCAGGCGCACCGACCAGAGTTACGCCAAACTGTTGGAGAAAATGGCCGACCTGCCCGTCCGGCGCATATACACCGACGAGTGGGGCGCCTACGCCCGACTGACGCCGCAGCACATCGAACACGTAGTGGGCAAGGATCAGACCTGGAAGATCGAGCGCAAGAATTTGAACTTCCGCACCCATATCAAGCGGCTGAGTCGCAGGACGATATGTTTTTCTAAAAACGAGCAAATTCATGACAATGTCATTGGTATGTACATCAACAAACACTATTTCAAAACAGGAACATATGGCGACTCCGTCGCTGAATGATCAACCCTTTATAGACACTACCAAACATGGCTATAAATCCGTTAGTTTGAGTCGACATGGCCTTAACCTCATTCGTGAAATAAGCCGTGGTCAGGCCAACGTAAGGTCTGATCTGATTCAGAAAATCAGGTGCCTGTTTAGATGGGTAAAAAGACAACTAACTCATTATCAATATCTAAAAATAGTAGGGTAAAGTATCTTAAGTCAATCTCACTTTTGAAAGTATACCTATTTTATGTAGTTATCAGACTTTTAAGCAAACTTGATTTATCGAAACCATTCAGCAATTTTGCTTCGGAACGGATAACAAAAATTAGTTACTACACTATATCTACTGGACTATTTAGTTACGTAGCTCGACAAACCGCCAAAAATTTGCAACACCATGGCTATGTTATCGATAACCTAAACCAGCAGGGTTTTCTTATAAAAATTAATAATCTTATAATTATATAAAATATGGTAAAAGTTTAGAAAAAAGTCTCATATTTAGTAACCTTTGTGGTCGGTTGAACCTGAATCAGTACTAAAATAACTACTTTCCTATCTCCTTTGTGATGCAAAATACCCAATTCTGGTCGAAATAAGTTATTATAAGAAAGCCCTGTTTCCGTTATGTATGTAGTCCGTCTGACTTATCTAACATGATAAAGCCCTCATCCGCCTTCGCTCGGCTCCGTCGAGTGACAACTATCCCTTAGCCCTCTGGGCGGCTTTGTCTCAAGAGCTCCGCAAAGATTTGGCGCATCAATTTCTATACGTAAATAGTTTCCTTTGCTAAAACCAATTCGTATTCGTGAGATTGGCCATGCAGTCATTCAGCGTTTTAACGCAATAATGTAAAATCTACCAAATCATCGTTACTCAATTTATGCAATTGGTTTGAATATTTGCTTTGCTTTCCGTAAAAGTTATTAAACGGTAAAAGTTGTACCCTAATTCCTGACTAACGCTTTTCGATAAATAGGCAAGCCACTGAGCCTTACTCCCCCTCCCCAATCACCCCGGAAAAGTCCGTTTTAAATCCATAATACCCACAAAAGGCGGTTAGGGCGATGACGGAGAGAATGGAGCCTTCAAAACCAAAGCCTCCCCCGGTGAGCCAAGCGGGGGGGAGGGACGAGAAGCTAATCAGGCTCGCTATGTCGAAACCACTGACGTTGAAATCATAAAAGGCGGACTGCATGAAGTTCCAACCCCAGTGAAAACCGGTGCATACCCACAGGTTCTGGTATTTGATGTACAGCAGTCCCAGCGCCAAACCGGCCAGTAGTATATTGAGGCCGGCCAGCCAGTTGAAGTCCGGGTTGAAGAAGTGCAGCAGGGAAAATAGCAGGGAACTTACCGCCAAGGCCCAGTAATTCCCGAAGCGGTGGGCAATGACCCCGAGCAGGAATCCACGGGTCAAAATCTCCTCCGATAAGCTTTGAAATAGGAATAGAACCAGGAAGCCAACAAACAGGGAAGAATTCCACTGCACACCGGTGTACTCTAATTTTTGTAAAATGGTGAGGACAATGACCCCGACGGTAATGATCAGTGCGCTTTCGATAAATCCTTTTCCCAGACCAACGAGTACCTTTTCTCGGTTAAACCCCAACTCCGCAAACGACCGTTTGAAGACAAACTTCCTGACCACAAAATAGGCGAGGAGGAAAGCCGCATTGAGGGGTAGGTACTCGATGGCTAATCCCCAGAAAGGATCAGTTTCACTCTTCACGGGGCCATCAACCAACGCCAGGACTTTGAACAGAGCCGTGTAGGATACGATCAGGATGGCACTGAGTAATACAAAAAGAAGTATTTCGAGTAAAGTAAAACCAAGCTTTATAAAAAACGCCTTGTTCATGAGAGAATAATTTGGGGATGTTTATCCGGCAAGTTAGTCCTACTTTTTTGAACATACCACCGTGATCATAAATCCGGTGATGAATAAAACGGACGTTCCGAATACAATGGCGAGATACGCATGGAACGGACTAGCGTAGGCACTCATGGGCCCTTCGGTCCAGAATAAGGGCGATAAGCTCATCCAGAGAATCAACAAAACGCCCAACACTACCCCGACGATTGCTCCTTTTTGGTTTACTTTTTCTACAAAAGCCCCGAGCAGAAATAGCCCCAACATTCCACCGCTAAAAACGGAAGCAAGTTTCCACCAGGCATCCAAAGCACTTTTAACGTTGATCATGGCAAAACCAATCCCAATGCCGATGAGGCTGATGACGAGGGTAGTGACGTAGAGTATCCGCATGGATTTCTTTTCGGAAAGCGGCTCCTTGGAAAAACGTTGGTAGTAGTCAACGAGCACCACCGTGGAAGAACTATTGATACCCGTAGAAATGGTACTCATACCCGCCGCAAATATGGAGGCAATGAGTAGCCCGGTGAGGCCGTCGGGCAGTACGTCCACGATAAAGAACGGGAATACCCGATCACTCTTGGCCAGGTCGTGGAGTTCGGCTGGGAGGGTATCCGGGAACACGTTGTAGTAGGCAAACAGGGCGGTACCGATCATGAAAAAGAGCATGGATACGGGTAGGTAGAGTAATCCGCCCCACAGCGCCGAACGTTTGGCCTCGGCCTCTGAGCTGGAAGCCATGTAACGCTGCACGTAGTTTTGGTCGATGCCGTAGTTTTGGAGGTTAATAAAGATACCGTAGATCAGCACGACCCAAAAGGTGGATTCGGTCAGGCTGCTGCCGAAGCTACCGAGGCTGAATTTATCGTACTTGTTGGCGATGGTGATGATCTGTCCCGGTCCTTCGGGCATGGAAAAGGCGATAAATAGTAGACAGGCGATGGCGCCTCCAATCAAGACAATGCCCTGAATGGCGTCGGTCCACATCACGGCCTGAATACCGCCAAGGAGCGAATATCCCATGACGACCAGTCCCGTAACGCCGATGATGGTGAGGATATCCCATCCAAAGAGCGCATTGACGGGTAGCGCCAATAGATAGAGTATGGTACCGATCCGCATGAGCTGCGTCAGCAGGTAGCAGGCCGATACGTACACCCGCGCCCACAAGCCGAATTTTGTTTCCAGAAAACTATACGCCGAAGGGCTGTTTAATTTCCGGTAAATCGGCACAAAAAACCGCACCGCCATGTAGGCCGAAATGGGTAGGGACAGGCTAAAAACGAAGGCGTTCCAGTTGGTTTGGTAGGCGTTGCCCGGTAACCCCAGAAAGCTGATGCTACTGACAAAGGTGGCAAAGATAGACATGGTGACTACCCAGGTAGGGAAGTTGCTGTTGCCCAATGTAAAGGAAGAGGAAGAGTTACTCTTGGAATAAAACGAAGCTCCAAAGAGCGTAATCCCGCCCATGTACATCAAAAAAACGATCAGGTCGAGGGTTTTCATTTGTATCAATTTTGAATGATAGGATGATAGAATGTGTGAATGTCCTTCTGTCCAATGATAGAATTTTGGATTTCTATTCTATCACTGAATCAAAATTGAACATTCATACTTCTCCGCCAATACCTTAAACGCATCCATTAATGCTTTGAACCGTAGAATGTCTACGGCGGGGAGGGTTTCGGTGGGGATGCGGGTGTGGGTGGTGATGGGTAATCCGCGTTCTTTCAGGAACATTTTGGCGGAGTAGGGGTAGAAGGTATGCGTGGTACGATCCATGAGGGTGAGCATGGCGTGCAATTGATTGAGTTCTTCGGTTCTTCCGTTCTTCCTGAATTCTCGCAGTAGATAGGTATACAGCTCCGGATAAAAATTGGCAGAAATCGGCGAAACTCCATCGGCTCCGGCTTCGAGTGAATCGAGGGCGGTGGTAGTATCCGCATTCATGAAAAGCAGATTAGAGTTTTCGGTGGCGGCTATTTTCTTTTGTAGAGAAGCCGAGTGGCAGCAGGTATCCTTGTGGTACACAAAGCGCCCGGTACTGACCATCCACCGCATTAAATCGGGGCTCAACAACCGTTTATACGGAATCGGGCATTCGTAAATACCCAAAGGAATGGAACCCGTCTGCTCAAAAATGGTTTCTAAGCGTTGCTTAAAAATATCGTCGCCTTCGTCGGGTAGCACAATCAGGCTGGATATGAGTACTACGGCGCCTACCCCGGTGTCGTATACTTTTTTGATGAATTCAATATTCTGCTTTAAATCTCGCCCCATAGTTCCGGTGGCGGCCACGGGTACCTTTCCTTCACTTCCCCGAAGTACCCCCTTGATTAGCTCCAAGCGCTCCGAATCGGTAAGCTGGTACATCTCGCTGGAAAGGCAATTGGCAAACAGGCCGTTTGAACCGGCGTTGATGTAAAAGCGCGTGAGCGCGTCCAGTCCGTTGTGGTCGATGGTATTGGATTCGGTAAAGGGGGTAATCATGACGGGCCACAGCCCTTGGGGTAGTTTGGTATTTACGGACATAAAGTAGAGCTTGGAGGAAGTTTAAGGATTTAGAGTTTTATGAAAATTTTCTTGCGGTACAGCCAATAGGCCGGGATGAAATTCATGGCCGTAAAAAATAGCGCGTACAGCATACTCGCCAATTCCGGGACGATACCGAGTCCCATCATTCCTTGAACCGCCCGTTCATTTAAGGTTTGTCCGCCGATTTTTAGCCCGTAGAACAGTAACGCGAATATATCTGCTAGTACATACACCGTAATAGCGTTGGCTCCGAAAATGATTCCGGGTTTGGTACCTGCTTTGCGGCCGAGTATATCAATGGCAAAGTAGGAGGCGCCCAGTACCATGGCGGCCATGCCCGAGGTAACGAGCACAAAAGAGCTGGTCCATAAATTTTCATTGATCGGAAAAGTTAATCCCCACAGGTATCCGCAAGTCGTGGCCAGTAAACCCAGAGAAAATAGGTAGTTTACTTTTTCATGTGGGGTATAGTTGCCCAGGAGCAGTCTTCCGGCCAGCATACCCGTAATGCCCGTGACTATGGACGGGAAAGTACTCAGGATACCTTCCGGGTCCCAGGTACCCTGCCACATTTTGCCGGGTAGAAATTGCTGATCCACCCACGCGGCCAGATTCCGGCCGGGTTCGAGTACTACCTCACCGATACCGGGTGTAGGAATGAGGATCAGGGCGAGCCAGTAGGCACATAGCGTTATCAACCCAATCCAGGCTTGCTGTTTCCAGTTAGTATGCAAATAGAGTAGCGCGCAGACCAGAAAAACGATGGCGATTCGGTGCAAAGTACCCGTCCAGCGTACGTCCGATAAGTCAAAGTCGGGCAGCAGGTTGAGGAACATCCCAACCACAAAAATTTTCAAAGACCGAACGACTATTTTTCCATACATGGCCTTGGGGGGAATACCCTCGGCCAACCGTCGGGAGTAGGCAAAAACAATGGAAACTCCCACCACAAAAAGGAAGAAGGGAGCGATCAGATCGGTAAAGGACAGGCCATTCCAATGGGTATGGTTTAAGGGTCCAAAAACAAAATCGCTATTGCCGGGAAAGTTGACCGTAATCATGGCCGCAATGGTAAAACCACGCATAGCATCCAAAGAAATAAGTCGACCGGGATGGTTAATCATACGGTTTAGAATCAAAAATAATTAGTAAAAGCATTGTGGTGGCAATAGTATTTTTAATACTCCCCGCAGTAGTATTAGGGCTACTTCACTTTGGTTTTATATGAAGAAATACGGAATTGCGTTGCTTTTACTTGTTATGAGTCTCGGCTTTTGGGGCTGTACGGAAAAACAAGAGGAAACGGAGGTGAGGAAAAGTAAACTCAGAGTATCGTGGAAACTGCTCAGTAATTTCACGGATGTTAAGGACGGTTTTAACGCTCGATTTGTACTCGAAAATGGCGGGGATGAAATACTGGAAGGCACCAATTGGGCTCTGTTTTTTAATATGGCGCCCCGGCCGGTTTTACCCGCTACCTTACCCCAGTCCGCCCGCATTGAGCATATAAACGGAGATTGGTACAAACTGCTGCCCGAAAGTGATTTCAAGCTCGTTCCGGGCGATTCGGTGGTCATTGAGTACTCGGGTACGGAGGGAATAATCAAAGAAACCGACGCTCCACTCGGCCTGTACATAGTGTACTATACGCCCCAAGGCAAAGAGGAAAAAATTGAGGAGATTGAACAGTACACCATCGAACCATTTACCGAGCGCGACCAATTACTCCGCGGACCGAAAGATAAGCTACCCATGGCGAGTGCCCAACAAAGGTACTTGGATAACCTTGCCCAACCGGTGGTTAGCGGTGCTCAACAATTAAAGATTATTCCCTCCCCCGTTCGGCTTGAAAGTAGGGTAGGTACCTATACTTTGAACGGGAAACAGGTGATTCACTACGCCAAAGGGCTGGGTAAAGAAGCCAATTATCTGAGTGGACAATTGAAAAGTACTACCTCAGCTACCTATACTTCCAGCGAAGGTACAGGTACTATGGGGATAACTTTGTCCGTCGAACCACTAATCGTAAACGGAATTAGCAAAGAGGCCTACCGCCTGACGATTGGCGAGGAGGGAATTAAGATTATTGGCTCCGATCCGGCTGGTGTTTTTTACGGAATCCAAAGCCTGTTGGCCCTGATACCCTACGAAAGCTACGGTAAATCAACCGTTGAACTTCCCCAACTACTGGTTGAAGATGCCCCCCGGTTTCGCACTCGGGGGTTCCAATTGGACGTAAGCCGTAACTTCCAGAATAAGGAAAGTATCCTGCGCGTGTTGGATCTGATGGCCTACTATAAATTGAATCATTTCCTGCTGTATACCACCGAAGACGAAGGGTGGCGACTGGAAATAGACGGATTACCCGAGTTGACGGACGTAGGGGCGCAGCGCCAGCATACGAGTAGTCCTGATGCACCCGTTATGCACCCCGCCTACGGTTCCGGGCCGGTGGCGTACGCTAAGGGCACGCACGGGAGCGGCTACTATACCAAAGCCGATTTTATAGAGATATTGAAATATGCCGCCGAAAGGCACATCAAGGTAATCCCTGAGCTTAATTTTCCCGCGCACGCCATGGCGGCAATCAAGTCGATGGAGGCACGGTACCAACGCTTGATGAAGGAAGGGAAAGAAAAAGAAGCCAATGAGTATCGGTTGATTGACCCGGACGATCGCTCCGAGTATCTGTCTGCCCAAGGCTACAAGAATAACGTTGTGAGTGTGGCGCGGGAGTCGACCTACCGGTTTTATGAGAAGGTAGTTGACGAAATGGCGAAAATGTACCAGCAAGCGGGCCTGAAAATGGATGTAATCCACGCCGGGGGCGATGAAGTAGCGGAAGGTGCCTGGACCAAGTCGCCGATGGCGGCTAAGCTTCTGAAAGAGAATCCTTCGATCAAAGATCCTCATAATTTACAGGCCTATTTCTTTGGCAAATTAGTTGACCGCCTGAAAAGTCGGAATTTGACCATTCACGGGTGGGAAGAGGTGGCCCTATTAAGGAAGGATGATGGAAGCTACGGACCCAACCCGGCCTTTGCCAACAAGAAAGTAGTGCCTTACATCTGGAATAATCTGTTTGATTACCGGGATATGGGGTACCGGCTAGCCAACGCCGGATATCCGGTCATTTTATGTAATGTGTCCAACTTTTATTTCGATTTGGCCTATACCAACGACCCCAAAGAACCGGGCCTCTACTGGGCTGGTTTCGTGGATACCCGCGATAACTGGACTTTCGCACCCTACAACATGTTCAGTACGACGCGGGAAACGAACATGGGGCGGCCCCTGGACGAAAAGAAAGACTTCGTGGGGATGCAGCAACTGCGGGCTGATGCCCGTAAGAATATCATTGGGGTAGAAGCTCAGCTTTGGTCCGAAACGGTAAAAGGTCGGGATATGATGGAGTACTACATGCTTCCCAAGCTCATGGGTTTTGCGGAAAGCGCCTGGTCAAAGGAGCGGAAATGGGAAACGATGTCGCAGTCGCCCGCCCGAAAAACCATCATGGATCAGGAGTGGACCATTTTTACGAGTAGGGTATCCGAACAAGAGTTACCCCGGTTGTCAAAAAAGAATGGAGGGTATAATTACCGGGTGCCCACTCCCGGCGCGGTGATTGAAAATGGAATCCTGAAAGCCAATACCGAGAGTTCAGGCCTCAGTATCCGGTATACCACCAATGGTACCGAACCCACCGCTCAGTCACCCTTGTACAGCAAGCCGGTACCGGTAGGAGAGAGGGTCATGGTAAGGAGCTTTGACAAGGCGGGTCGATTCAGCCGTACAGTAGTAGTTAATCAATGAGTAGCGGTTAGCTAGTAGTTTGTTAGTTTTTTATAGCACTGATTATTAAATAATTATACAAAAGAGTAGTCGCAGATTCAGGTTTGAAATACAAAATTAGTTTACATTTTAGAGAATTATAAAGCTCTGATTGACAGCTAAATAAATCTTAATTCCTGACACCTACTTATAGATAGGTACCAAGTGTTTAATCTGAACAATTAATGCATACTAATTCTGTGGTAAGTTCTAAGGCAGAATCAGTTTGTATTATTCATCTAGTCAAATCCATTGCCACTATTTTTCTATATCAAATACTTACAAAAAGATAACGGCCGGGTGGTGTTTCGCTACTCTACCCTACTATTTTTAGGTTCTGATAATGAGATAGTTGCTTTCTTACCCATCGAAACAGGCACATAATTTTAAAAATAAGGTCAGACCTGGCTGTTGTCTGATCGCGACTGATTTCACGGAT
>Ga0209284_10006265_pt1 | contig 11599 bp, 9 predicted proteins | sample FRY03_FD_187211 | JGI IMG/M metagenome (GOLD analysis project Ga0209284, IMG submission 187211) | Freshwater microbial communities from Lake Fryxell liftoff mats and glacier meltwater in Antarctica - FRY-03 (SPAdes) (version 2) | ecosystem: Environmental > Aquatic > Freshwater > Ice > Glacier... | reverse complement strand
GCAATCATCTTCCAGAATAATTGCTCGGTTCGTCTCAGCAAAAACCGCGGTGAGCCCGCTCACAATACGTTTCTTAAGCCCCAGGTTCTCGGCAGCAAAAATTTCCACCACCTCGCACGGCCACTCGACCTTCGCGACAACGCCTCTGGTGGCAGCGACGCTTTCCTGATCCGAAACACTGCCATGGCGGGGGCCATCCATGACAAGGAACAGCTTGTCTGGACGAGCGTGGGCAACAGCGTCAAACACTTGTTGGGTCATGGCTGGGCGGTTAAAACCCAAAATTACGATGGGCGTAGTGAGCATCACAATCCCCTCTATTCCTCGCCGGCTTTCGGTGCTGCGCGCGTCAAACTGTGACCCCGGCCTCAACTGTGACTAGCGTAGTCATGTGAGTCAATCGGTCATTCATATTAATTTTTCGCGCTCCGGCGGAGCGGGTTCGGTCGCGACCACCTTGGCTGAGGTTCAGAACAAAGGGGGTCGAGATTCTCAAGTTCTCACGGTCATCGATCGAGATCTTCGAACACGACCCTTTTCTGCGCCGGTCCACACTTTGGCCGCAGGAATTGATGAATACGTCCTCAAGGAGAGGTCTTTCGGAGCGCCCATAAGTGTCCTGCGCGACGCCGCACCCGGCCGACTTCTGCGGAAGATTCCGCCTCACGCTCTAATTCACCTCCATGGATACAACGGGGCAATTTCCGTCGATGAGATTCGCCTACTGGGTGAGAATCACCACATCGTATGGACTCTGCACGACATGAACCCTTTCACTGGAGGCTGCCACTACTCGCTGGGGTGTGCCTCATTTGTTTCCGACTGCTCGGGCTGTCCCGCGGTCAAATCAGCTTTCCGATCCACCATTACCCGACAGCACGAGAAAAAGCTTGACGCCTTCGCGGGACTGGAGAACCTCTCACTGGTGGCTCCCAGTGAGTGGCTTGCCAGCCAAGTGCTGCGAAGCTCTATATTCGCCCAAAGGAGTGTTGCCGTAATACGAAATCCTTTTTCCCTCGCTTTTAGCGAAGACGCCGAAGACGACGCGCGCTCGAGACGATTCGAAAAAGAAAAGACCCTCACCGTGGGTGTTGTCGCAGCCGATCTTTCAGACCCCGTCAAGAATGTCGCCGAAACAGTGCGGGCGTTCCAGGCAGCGAAGTCCTCGCATCCGCACGCCACGTTACTTTTAGCAGGAGCTAGAGGCGATGAGCACGAAGGCGAAAGCGTGGAGCTTGCGGGAAAGCTTTCCACTCGCGATCTCGTCGGATTTTACTCGCGATGTGATGTCATCGTCATTTCCTCTCTTGCTGAGAATGCCCCTCTGGTCGTTGCCGAGGCCGCCTCGCAGGGGTGTGTCGTTTTCGCCAGAGCCACAGGCGGAATGCCGGAACTGATTGAAGAGTTAGGCTCGGGCTTTACGTACAACACCCCTCAGGGTCTCGAGCACCTGCTCCGGAGCTTTGTTCCTCCAGGACACTCGGCACGAGATTCTCTCTCCCGGAAAGCCCAAGTGATTTTTGGGCCCTCGGATGTGGCAAAACAATACGATGAGGTCTACGCCTCGCAGCGCTAGGAAGGTTTGTGGCGAAGTCAATTTTCCCAAATCAACGCTGAAGGAAAAGATAGGGTATGAGCACATGACGGACTATGTATTGGTGACCGGCGCAGCTGGCTTCATTGGGTCATCCATCGTCCGTCGGTTGAGCGCAGAGGGAAAATCTGTTCTTGCCCTCGATGCGGTTCTTGGGGGGTTGTACCCTCCGGAAGAAAAGCGGGCACGGCTACTCTCTCTGGAATCTCTACCCGGAGTGGAAACCGTACATCTTGACCTGCGTTCAGGCGACTTATCCGCACTACCGGAATCAATAACCCATGTCATCAATGAGGCAGCAATGCCCGGTCTTTCCTTGAGCTGGGATGATTTCGACCTATATTCCAGCTGCAATCTGTCTGCGCTATCGCGCCTTCTTCAGGCTGCAAAAAATTGGAATCTTGAGCGTTTCATTCAGGTCTCCACCTCGTCGGTCTATGGGGCAAGCGCCATCGGTGACGAAACACAAGCACTTCAGCCGGTATCTCCCTACGGTGTGACGAAGCTTGCCGCAGAGAACCTCGCCCTTGCCTACTGGCGAGATTCCGGAATCCCCGTCTCAATATTGCGATATTTCTCCGTGTACGGTCCTGGCCAGCGCCCCGATATGGCCTATAGAAAGTTCATTTCGTGCGCCCTCAGCGGCACACCCATAACCCTGTATGGTTCCGGCGAGCAGTCTCGAACCAACACCTATATTGACGACTGCGTATCGGCCACGGTGGCCGCTCTCACCCTTGCCGAGCCGGGAGAGATTTATAACATTTCAGGAGGCGAAGAGCGGACTATTAATGATGCGCTCGCTCTTATCGAGAATCTGGTGGGAAAGGAGCTCACGGTTAATCGCGAAGAAGCGGCCAGGGGTGACCAAAAGCGAACCCGAGGAGATTCGACCAAGGCCCGGGCGGTGCTAGGGCTCGTCGATACCGTGGGCCTCGAACAGGGGCTTGCTCATCAATTGCAGTGGCAGCGCTCACTCTGATGCCACAGGCGCCCTCGGCCCCAACGGAGAAAAAGTCCTCCCTCGTTGTCGGTGCGATAGATGACAACATGGTTTATCCGCTCCTTGTCTGGGCGCGGTCATTGACCCGGACCGCGCGCACGCGGCCACGATGTGTGATTGGTTTCTTGGAGGGTTCACTGAGTTCTCACAATCAAAAATTCCTTGAATCTGCGCTGAACTTTCTGCAGATTGATTGGGAATTGAAGAAACTTCCCTTCGATCAGCGGTTCATCACCCAGGGTCACATTTCCCCCACCACTTTCGCCAAGTTCCTTCTGGCCGACCTCATTGAATCCCCCCATCTGTGGATTGATGTTGACACGGTAGCTACTCCCCATTGGGATGAGCTGTTTGCCATAGTGGCCGAAGCGCCCAAGGACGTATCGCTGGTGGTGGCCGAAAGGGGGTCCCCCGCCGACCAACCAGATAAGTCCGCGGAGCCACAGAGCCACCGGACGTTTAATGCTGGCGTGTTGGGGTGGCCCGAAGGATCCAGAAAACCTTGGTCTGACCGACTGGACTCGATGGCTATCGTCGAGACCCAAGAGCAACAGCTCTTTAATCATCTGTACGCTGACTCGCTCGAGACCGTCCCCGAAACGTACAACACTCTCACCTACCGAGTGGATTCCCTGCGTGACCTCGGCGAACTTCCTCGCATCATCCATTTTGCGGGTGCACACAAACCGTGGCAATTGCCTCCACGCTTCCGGACTCGCTGCCTGCTCCATGAGTGTCCCTGGTCCCTCTGGTTTGAAGCAGAAACCGCAATGCTGGCTGAATTCACCCCTCGCCCTCTGCGTAAACAAGTCCTCCAACATCGAGCAAAATCGCTTCGCTCTGGCGTTTATCGTTTTCGTCGCGAACACCGCGGACTTGGATTACTAAAAATACTGCGACTGATGGGGCCATTCGGGTGGCTTGTCGTCACGCTGTTTCGGCCGCTCCGGTCTTTTGTGCCCAGAGGTACACACCCACTTCACTAAGGTTAGAGACCCTCAGCAGAGAGAAAATCCGTGGCCTTCGATAGGACGAACACACCCAAGAACCTTGTCGCACTGGCGCTTGATGACAAGATGCTCTACGGGTTCCTGGTGCTTGCCTACAGCCTTGTCAAGACCGCCCGCGAGGACATTTTCCTCCTCGTGGGGTATTTCCCTGAGAAGCTCTCTCAGGCGAATGTCGACCTACTGTCGACATTCCTGGACTGGTTATGCGTTGACTACGACGTCGTGAGATATCTACCTCACGCCCTTTTTTCTGAACGTCGACACCTTACGATGACGACGTTCTTGAAGTTCGTCATTTCCGATGAGCTCCCTCGCCCGCACTTATGGCTCGATATTGACACTGTGGTGACCTCGGGCTGGGACGAACTATTTGACGCGATAGACACGGCCGCCCCGGAAGCCGCGCTCATTGTCGCGGAAAAAATTGAGGGGCCACAAACACGCTTTGAGGGTTTTAACGCCGGGGTTTTGGGCTGGACTAAAGCGCCTCGACAGGAGTGGTACGCCACCCTTTCCTCCCTGCCCGAAAAACGTTTTAGCTCAGAACAGTTCCTTTTTAACACGTTGTACCAGGGGAAGACGCAGAGAGTTAGCTCTCAGTTCAACTTCTTATCAAGCTGGCACCAAGAATTCGATAAAGACAATCCACCTCGAGTAGTGCACTTTTCCGGGCCCCTAAAACCGTGGCACCTTCACCGCGCCCACAGCCGAAACTGGGAGGGAATTAATTCCACCTGGAGCCTCTGGTTCCAGGCCGAAGAGGATCTCCTCCGCGAGATTCGAAGAACACCCCTGGCGAACCGGGTGAATAGTGCTGCTCGCACTGCACTATTTAGCGGACGGCTTCACACCGGAAAGGGATCAGCCGCCAGCTGGGTGCTGAGGTTGCTCGCTCTTCTAGGACCGCTGGGGGCGCCTGTGGTGTGGGCTCTGGTCGCACGAGCTAAATCATGAAAAAAATTGCTGTTGTGCACTACCTGGGAGCAACGCTGAGGAACAGGAGCGTTGTTGCTTCTGTCTTGGCGGACCTCCGGGACGAAGGCGCTGATCTCCACCTGCTGGACATCAGCGCCTTCACAACCATTAGCCAAGACTTTCCTCCCCCTCTCCTTGCGCGCCTACTCGGGCACACAGTTTTTGTTCATAAGTTCACCCAGGTTCTCGCGGAACTCGGTGTCTCACACCACCACCTGCAGCCGCCGACTTCGTTGCGGCATAGCCTCACTCCAAGCCAGAAGGACGAATGCTTCGAGGCCATTGAGTCTGAGGTTCTCACCTATTTTCGACGGGATACGTTAGACCCCCCCACCCCTGCGATAGCCGGCCTGCGGAACCAACTCACTCACCAAGCTTTCAGTAGTTTTGATGCTCTTTCGACGGCTCTCGATGAGATTGAACCTGATCTCGTCCTTATCCCTAACGGACGAACCTCACGACAAAAGGCGGCCCGGCTGGCGACAGAGCAACGCGGCATTGCCTTGAAGTTCTATGAGGACGGCCGAGCTCGCAAAGATTCGTACTACTTGGGGAATACCCAGCCCCATGACCGGCTCGCCTCGCAGAGGGAGGTTGACGGCTTCCTTTCCAAGGTTGCCAAAAAGGACATCGAAGACCTGGCCACGTCGTGGATTACCGAAAGAATGAACACAGGATCGGGGACCAACGTCTTTTCTGCGTCCTGGCGCCCCACGGGGGCTAGCGACGATGTCCTGGGTGGCCGTTCTGCTGCCAGCCACGCGGTCTTTTTTACCTCCTCAGCCGACGAGTTTCTTGCCTTTGGCCCGATGTGGCGAATAGATTCCTGGGAAAATCAATTTCAAGCGTTTGACCTTTCGATGTCGATTCTCGAATCCTTGGGGGTTGCGCTCACTCTTCGGGTTCATCCCAACCTGACCGGAAAGAGCAGGCAGTACTTTCTCCAAACCGTGAAGAGCGTCAAATTCCTTAAGACGCGGCACCCAACTTTGACCGTCCTCTGGCACAACTCCCCGACTAATTCCTATGACCTGATCGCTGAGGCCACTTACATCATCGCGGAGCGCTCCACGATCGGCTTGGAAGCCAACATGCGGGGTAAACCTGTCTGGATTAACCAGGCGAGCCAGTGGGACCAGATTGCTGACGTGAGGCAAATGTTGGAACCATCAGATGTAACCGTCGAGGCCTTCACCCCCTGGAAAGTGGACATCACGGGTGCTCAAAGGTTTGTGGCCTACTGGATGCTTCAAGAAAAACCTCTCCGCTATTCTTGGCGTTCATGGGCCACGTGGAACCCTGAAAAAGCTCCTCTGCGGATGAGAGTCGCCTTGCTAGCGGTCTCCCACTCGTGGCGTCACCGCTGGCACCTGCTGGGCATCGAATGGAGCCGCTGGCGCAATATTCGCTTCCGACTCTGAGCGAAATCAGAGATAACGGTAGTGTTACCACGTGAGTGATGAGGCCCCGGGCGATGAGATGGTGACTACCGCAGAGCGCATTGCTGCCTACAAAGAGCGGTTTCATGAGGCTGTCGTCGCCAGCGAAGTAAACGCTCAGGAGCGTCAGCACGCCAAAGGAAAGCTCACCGCGCGCGAGCGGATAAGCCTCCTCGTCGACACTGGCTCGTTCGTCGAGATTGATGAATTCGTGCGGCACAGGAGCCAAGCTTTCGGGATGGACGCCAAACGCCCCTATGGTGATTCTGTCGTAACAGGGTTAGGGACAATTCATGGACGCCAAGTAGTGGTCTTTAGTCAAGACTTCACGGTTTTTGGTGGTTCTCTAGGAGAGGCCGCGGGAGACAAAATCATTAAGATTATGGATCTCGCCCTCGACACCAAAGTCCCCATTATCGGCATACTTGATTCCGGTGGCGCGAGAATTCAGGAAGGTGTTATCGCGCTGGGCAAGTACGGTGAGATTTTCAAGCGCAACACCATGGCCTCAGGCGTAATCCCACAAATCTCCATCGTGTGTGGTCCAGCAGCAGGTGGCGCGGTGTATTCGCCGGCACTGACAGATTTCGTGATTATGGTCGACAAAACCAGCCAGATGTTTGTCACCGGCCCTGATGTGATTAAGGCCGTAACTGGCGAAGACGTGGGTATGGAGGAGCTAGGTGGCGCGCTCACTCACAACAAGATCTCGGGAGTGGCTCACTACCTTGCGCCTGACGAGTCCGATGCTTTTGACTACGCCAGAGTGTTGCTGTCATACCTTCCCGATAGCTGGGAGGGCTCCGCTCCCGTCTACGCGGCCAATATTGAGCTGGAAGTCACAGATCGTGATCGGCGACTCAATGGACTGATCCCAGATAGCCCCTCCATCCCCTACGACGTCATCCGGATTATTGAGGGCCTCGTTGACCGGGACTCCTTTCTTGAAGTGCAGCCCCTATTCGCCCCCAACATCGTCATTGGTTTCGCACGTATCGAGGGCCAATCCATCGGCATCGTTGCGAATCAACCCAACAAGATGGCGGGAACACTCAATATTGATGCCGGTGAAAAGGCCGCCCGGTTTGTCAGATTTTGCGACGCTTTTGGCATAGCTATTCTTACGCTTGTCGATGTGCCAGGCTATCTTCCAGGGACCGATCAGGAATGGACCGGTGTTATCCGACGGGGGGCAAAACTTCTCTATGCGTACGCAGAAGCAAGCGTCCCCCTGATTACCGTCATTACCCGGAAGGCTTACGGTGGCGCTTACATTGTCATGGGATCGAAGCAACTGGGCGCTGACCTCAATTTTGCCTGGCCTACGGCAGAAATAGCGGTGATGGGTGGGCAAGGTGCCGTCAATATTCTGTATCGCAATGAAATCAAGGCTGCGGAAGAGGCTGGGCAAAATGTCAGCGAAGTTCGTGCGCGGCTTGCAAGCGAGTACACCTACAACGTCGCGAGCCCCTTTCTTGCCGCAGAACGTGGAGAGATCGACGGTGTCATTGAGCCTTCCGCAACACGCAGCACAATCGTCAAAGGATTGAGGGCGCTCCGGAACAAATCACCCCGTGCCCCGCGCGGGAAGCACGGGAATATTCCTTTGTGACTTTTTTGACGAAAAAGCCCCTTTACCAGGTCGCTGAGTGGGTTCGGGAGGTTTCACTCAGTGCGTTCCTTTGGCTTCCTGATCTTGCGCCGTGGATGAGGCCAAAGATGCAAATCCCCGTCATCGTCAGCGTGACGAGTTACCCCTCGCGGATTAGAAAAGCATGGTTCGCGCTGGAAACCCTAATGCGTCAATCCGTTCGGCCTGAGAGGCTTCTCCTGGTCCTCAGTACTGAAGAATTCCCCACCAAAAAATTGCCCTCCAAAATTCGCTCCCAGGTTCGTCGAGGTCTCACCGTCTTGTGGGTCAGGCGGAAAAATCGAAGTTACGACAAATTGTTGCCCACCCGAGAGGCATTCCCAGAGGCAACAATCGTAACTTTTGACGACGACAAAAATTTTCCGAGCAACCTCCTTAGGCGCCTTTACGGTGCTTCCCTCGAGAATCCCGGGTGCATCGTCGGCGGGGGGGGTTGGGAAATTCACAGCAGTGGCCCGCGCCCTGGAGTTTATTACCGCGAGAACTGGCGTCGCCTCAACGCCAGTGAAACCGGCCATAATCTTCTGATGCCGGGAGGAAACGGCTGCCTCTACCCTCCTGCCGCGCCAGATCCGATGGTCGATAATGTTGTTGCGGCGCGAGAAATTTGCCCTACTGCGGATGACATTCGGTTCTGGGCGGCAATCCTTAAGAGCGGTGCGCTGAGCCACTGCCTGGGGTTGCCGGCGCATCGTCCGGTAGCAGTGAAAAGTCGCACGGCGGCGCTTTCCCAGGTGAACGCCACGGGCAATGACACGCAGTTCCTCGCTGCGACAGAAAATCTTGGCGTCAGAGGCAGGCTCGAAGCTCCGGTGAGAACTCGAGCAGCGCAATCATCCCCCAAAGATACTGGCTCTGCACAAGGCTTCCAGAGCGCGAAAAACATCTAGGGTTCAACTGTGGCGAGGATACTTATTGCGATAAGCGCGGACATCTATGTTCGTAATTACCTGCGGACGGATGCGCTCCACCTGCTCTCTCGCGACAACGAAGTCACGGTAATCGCTGATGAGTCATTGGCACTGGCGGCGGAGGTCCAGGACCACCCGGATTTTGGTGGGTTTTTTGGCATAGACCCAGCGATTAACAGCAAGCACAACCTCCTCTTTAGCCTTCTCATGTGGCGGCGGCGGAAGAAGTCTCCGACCTTCCTCTATCGGTGGATGCGCAATTCCCAGTGGGACCTCCTCGATCGAGATCACGGCCCGTTGAGATGGTTGCTGTCATTCGTGCGGTGGATTCCCGGCGCCCTGGTAAGCCCCTCAGGACTTCGAGTTCCAGCTCTGGGCAACCCACTTGTTTTTGGAATAGCAAAGGCCGCGTTGGTTCGCCAACTCTTAATCAACCCTGAGCTTTCTGCACTGGTTAGGGCCCAGGACTACGACATTATTGTTTTCCCGTCAGCCGCCTTCGACTCTGTTTCTGTTGATCTCACGCGTCTTGGGCAGGAGCTGGCAATTCCGACGCTCTGCCTGATTGATAACTGGGACAATTTAACCTCCAAAACGAGTTTTTGGACCAAGCCCGATCATCTTGGCGTCTGGGGGGAACAGGCAGGGGAGCAGGCGGCGCGTATTCATGGATTTTTACCGGATCGAGTTCACCCCATTGGGACACCACGATTTGACCAGTACTTTTCATCAAGGAAGACGCCGAACTCCAGCCCTTTGTATCCTTTCCCCTACCTTCTTTTTGTGGGATCAGCGATGCCTTTCGACGAAATTGCGACTCTCCACCACGTGGAGCGCATCCTTGCGAGACTCGAGTCGGTTCCCCCAGGGCTCAAAATTGTTTACCGCCCACACCCTTGGCAACAAAAACGAAAAACGGACTCGGAATTTAGACCCGCAGAGTTCTTGCGCACCGTGCTTGACGCACAAATCGCGGAAGCATATGCCTCAGGTATGAGGCGTGAAGTTACAGACCCCAGCTTTCAGCCCGAGCTCGATTATTACCCTCGGCTTTTTCAAGGCGCGACCGGAGTGATTGGTCCGCTGACAACCATGCTTTTTGAAGGAGCTCTCGCGTTAAAGCCCGTCATGGGTCTCGCTTACGATGATGGTCACCACGCCAACACCTCAAGACGGTACTTCACTCACTTTGACGGGGTGGAAGCCATTCCCTCTTTTGTCATCTGCGAAACCCAGGAAGAAATGCCAGCAGCCCTGTCCGCGCTATTTGCCGGGGATCCAATTGAAGCCGAAACCTCTGATTCTCACACCGCTTATTTTCTGCATCAGGATGGGCTTGGATATCCAACCAGGTTAAAGAATCTGGTTGAATATGTTTCAGGCACGGGGGATAGGTGAATTCCGCGTCTCGGCCTTTTCTCCTCGCCTCATTGTCGCTCAGCGCGTCCAGCGACCCCGGGAATGGTCACTACTTTTTGCTCTACGATTTTCTGCAAAAAAAGCAGAGCAACCTCACCCAGACCCCGCTAGCGATTGGCAAAAAGAGCCAGTCATGTTCCCATGTGCAAGGGGTTATTTCGTCGTCGGGTGACGCGCACTTAAGCGTCTCTCTCACGGGTATAAATTTCTGGGACTACGGGAGGATTCGTCGCGCCGTTCAAGGCCTTCGGGGTCAGGGAGTGACCCACATTCAGTGCTATGACGGAGGGCTCGCAGAGCTTCTAGCGCTTCTTCGGCTCGCGAGCGACTGCGAGGACATCCGCTTTATCTACAATTTCCATTGGGCAATCGATTGGCTCATCCTTCTCAAATCCAAGGGCATTGTCGCTCGGGGGCTGGTGAGGCTGGTGCGTCGACTTTTGGTGTCAAAACCGCAGAATCTTTTTCTTGCAGCTGAATCTCGCCCGCTCGCGACTGAGCTGATCAAGAGCTTCCCTGTCAAGATTGATGACTTCCCGATAATCACCATCCTGGAAAGACAGGAGCCACAGCCCTGGAGCTCAAGAAACATAGACGTTCTTATGATTCCCCAGCGCGCCCACGAGGTTCCATTTTGCCGGGAACTACGCACCGTGCTACAGGCCCATGGTTTTTCAGCAAAAATTGGGATGCATCAAAACCTCGAGACAAAAACGCCCCCTGACCCTAGCCACGAGTTAGTTGTCAGCTTGCCGTTGACCTCAGGCACTTACCATGGACTTCTCTCCTCTTCACGGATTTTGATGCTCCCCTACAATAAGCCTTATTTTGGATGGGGAAGCTCGGGAAAATTCAATGACGCCATCGCGGTGGGAACATTTCCGCTCGTTCCATCAAACACTGCAATAGCGACTAAATCATCGATTGATGAGTCTCAACATCATTTCCAGTTGGACGATAGCCATGACGCTCTCGAGAAAATTCGATTTCGGCTCTCAGCAGGCTTTCCCCCGGAGCTCCTGGCGGTTTATTTCGAAGACTTGCGAGACTGGGCGGAATCATTCCGGCCGAGTGCCTCGTCGTCGACATCTGTCGGCACGATTTTGCTAGGAACCGCCATGCTCTTCGCGGTGTTATATCGCCCTGAACGTCAGAGGAAGCTTGTGTCTCGCGTGAAGAGGTTAATTTCAGGGTCTTAAGAGTTGGCAGACCAGCCATCTGCAGAGCGTAAAGAAAGCCAGAAAGGCCCCGAATCGGGCGCAACGGTAAAAATTCGAAGTGCCCTAAGCTCTAAGCGTGGTCGCGATATCAAAGGTGCTCATTGCCAACCGAGGTGAAATAGCCGTCCGAATCATTCGGGCTGCTCACGATGCTGGCATCAACACGGTCGCCGTCTACGCCGACCAAGACCGAAACGCACGGTTTGCCAGGCTCGCCCACGAGGCCTACGCCCTCAATGGGAACACTTCCGCGGAAACGTACCTCGTGCCAGAGAAGATTCTCTCGATCGCCAGGCGCTCGGGAGCGAACGCTATCCACCCGGGGTATGGGTTCCTTTCTGAGAACGCTGATTTTGCCCAAATGGTCATTGATGCAG